>Ga0256406_1001362_pt1 | contig 39941 bp, 30 predicted proteins | sample RumenRJG_03DNA_FD_185986 | JGI IMG/M metagenome (GOLD analysis project Ga0256406, IMG submission 185986) | Bovine rumen microbial communities from Lethbridge, Alberta, Canada - RJG_03 | ecosystem: Host-associated > Mammals > Digestive system > Stomach > Rumen | place: Canada: Alberta | collected... | reverse complement strand
ATAATCGTTCTTGCTTCATGTTCCGTGTGTGTACTGTGCTTGGATAGCGATTAACTAACCCACAAGGAATATCCTGTGACCCATAATATATCTGATTTGGGTGTCCCAATAACGAAGACAGGAGAACCTAACGGGGCCTATAGAAGTGAGTGTTCGAATCGGCTGTATTGAGCCGCGAGCCTTCAATGCACCCAAGGGAGCTGCGTTGAACTACTCCGCAACGAGGGACGCACTCATACGCAACGTGAGACGCACTCATACGCAACGTGAGACGCACTTATGCCGCAACGAGGGAGCATCTCACCCATAGAAACCGAGAACTGAACTACATCAAACTGAATAACAACATATTACAACACGTCTTCCGAGTTGGGAAAGAACCGTCCCACAGCATTTGCTAACACTGCGAAGCTTTCAGACCAACTATCTATATACGTCTACTCAGTACACGGCTATTGTAACAACCAAGAACATCAACTGAACAAATATTCTATCGTAAAGATGTCTGGATTACACAATTGCATCATTCCAAGATGAATCTGCCAACCGGTGATTCTAAAATATGAGATTCAGCACAAAAATAGTCAAAAAAGTAGGTTTCCACGCTCTCCATCCAGCAAAAAAGGGTGGTGACATCTAAAAAAAACGTGTAAAAGTTGTCATTCTCAATAAATAAGAGTAATTTTGCACCCGCAAGTTGTGGGCGATACCCGCAAGGAGCATAATGTCTAACAAATTAACATTTAAGAACAAAGCATGATTATCGTACCGGTTAAAGATGGTGAGAACATCGAAAGAGCTCTCAAGAAGTTCAAGAGGAAGTTTGAGAAAACAGGTGTTGTTAAGGAGCTTCGCGCTCGTCAGCAGTACAACAAGCCCTCTGTCCTGCGCCGTCTGAAGATGGAGCACGCCATCTACGTACAGAAGTTGCGCGACGCTGAGGAGTAAAAAAACTCCCCGGAAATTTGGTAGTTTGAATCAAAGTTCGTATATTCGTTGCCAAAAAGCAGAGCACAGAGATTGCCCGCAAGGTGAGATAACTCTAACACTCTGACAAGACGGTTATTCCGCCACAACAAGGCACACTATGACGATGATAAATGAATTTTTGAACTACCTGCAGTATGAGCTCAACCGCTCTAAACTGACAGTGGAGAGTTACGCCTACGATCTGCAAAGCTTCGAGACGTACTTCAAAAATTTAGACAATCATCTCTCGTGGGAGTCAGTAGACTCCGATGTCATCCGCAACTGGATGGAGAGCATGATGGACAAAGGAAATACGGCTTCCTCAATCGACAGAAGGTTGAGCGCTGTGCGTTCCTTTTATCGTTTTGCTCTTTCACGAAAGTTGGTAAAAGCCGATCCATCGCGAAACATCGAGGGGCCGAAGAAAGAAAAGCCGCTGCCACAATTCCTCAAGGAATCGGAAATAAACCGAATCCTGGACTCGCCTAACTGGGGAAAGGATTATAAAGATGTACGCGACAGGACAATCTTGATGACCTTCTACGAGACAGGAATGCGTCTTTCCGAACTGGTAGGGCTGAACAGCAATGCCATAGACTTTGGGATGCGCGTAATCAAAGTGCACGGCAAACGAAACAAAGAACGCATGATTCCATTCGGTGAAGAGCTGAAGGAGACGTTGATGAACTATATTGCCGTAAGGAACAACTCGGTAGAGCCACAATCCGATGCATTTTTCCTCACAGAAAAAGGCACTAGAATGAGACCAGCCGTAGTGAGAGAACGGGTCAAGACCTACCTCTCGATGGTCTGCACGCTAAAAAAACGCAGTCCACACGTTCTAAGGCATACCTTCGCAACAGTCATGCTAAATCATAATGCAGGATTAGAAAGCGTGAAGGAGCTACTCGGGCATGAGAGTCTCAGCACAACAGAGATTTACACCCATACCACCTTCGAGCAGCTCAAGAAAGTTTACACTAACGCCCACCCTAGGGCCTAACTCTTAAAACAGGAGGTAACTATGGAAACAAAGATTCAGTCGATTCGTTTCGACGCTACCGAGAAGTTACAGGCGTTCATCCAAAAGAAGACCGCCAAGTTGGAAAAATCATTTGAAGACATTAAGAAAGTAGAGGTGCAGCTAAAAGTTGTAAAACCTGCTACCGCCTTGAATAAACAAACCAGTATAACGGTTACCGTACCGGGCAACACTCTATTCGTAGAGAAAACCTGTGACACATTCGAGGAAGGCGTAGACCTTTGCGTGGACGCCCTGCGGGTACAACTCGAGAAATACAAGGAAAAATTGCGCAATCACTAAAAAACTTAAGGAAAAATTTTGGTGATTAAAAAATAATGCCTATCTTTGCAGCCGTTTACGACACATCGGTTCCGATGATGCTCGACGGCTGCAAGAAAACGCCTCTTTAGCTCAGTTGGCCAGAGCACGTGATTTGTAATCTCGGGGTCGTTGGTTCGAATCCGACAAGAGGCTCTTCAGGCAGAGGCCTAAGAAAATATAAACAAGGGTAGTTTCCAGAGTGGCCAAATGGGGCAGACTGTAAATCTGCTGGTTCTTGCCTTCGGTGGTTCGAATCCATCACTACCCACAGAAAAGCTTTCAAAAGAAAGCCATGCGGAAATAGCTCAGTTGATAGAGCACTAGCCTTCCAAGCTGGGGGTCGCGGGTTTGAGCCCCGTTTTCCGCTCTAATTTGCTGTAATAGCTCAGTGGTAGAGCACTTCCTTGGTAAGGAAGAGGTCCTGAGTTCAACTCTCAGTTACAGCTCCACTTCGGGTCTACAAGGTTAGACGAAGAAAAACAAAATGATAATTCATTCATAAAACAAAAGATAAAGCTATGGCTAAAGAAGAATTCGTACGTACTAAACCGCACGTTAACATTGGTACAATCGGTCACGTTGACCACGGCAAGACCACTCTGACAGCCGCCATTTCTAAGGTGCTGCACGAGGAGCTCGGCACAACAGAAGAGGTTAAGTCTTTCGATCAGATTGACAACGCCCCTGAGGAGAAAGAGCGTGGTATCACTATCAATACCGCTCATATCGAATACGAGACTGCAAAGCGTCACTACGCACACGTTGACTGCCCGGGACACGCAGACTATGTGAAGAACATGGTAACCGGTGCTGCTCAGATGGATGGTGCTATCCTGGTAGTTGCTGCTACTGATGGTCCCATGCCCCAGACACGTGAGCACGTGCTGTTGGCACGTCAGGTAAACGTTCCCCGTCTGGTTGTATTCTTGAACAAGTGCGACATGGTTGACGATGAGGAAATGCTTGAACTCGTCGAAATGGAGGTTCGCGAACTTCTTGAGCAGTACGGATACGAGGAAGATACTCCAATCATCCGCGGTTCTGCACTCGGTGCACTCAACGGAGTACCCAAGTGGGTTGACTCAGTAAAGAAACTGATGGACACCGTTGACGAATGGATTCAAGAGCCAGAGCGTGATCTTGACAAGCCTTTCTTGATGCCTATTGAGGACGTCTTCTCGATCACAGGTCGCGGTACTGTTGCTACAGGCCGTATTGAGACTGGTAAGTGCAAGGTAGGTGATGAAGTTCAGCTCCTTGGTCTCGGTGAGAACAAGAAGTCAGTTATCACTGGTGTCGAGATGTTCCGCAAGACCCTGGCAGAAGGTGAGGCTGGTGACAACGTAGGTCTGCTCCTCCGCGGTATTGACAAGGACGAGGTTAAGCGTGGTATGGTAGTCGTGCACCCGGGAGCCATCACTCCTCACGATCACTTCAAGGCATCTATCTATGTGCTGAAGAAGGAAGAGGGTGGCCGTCACACACCTTTCGGCAACAAGTATCGTCCCCAGTTCTATCTCCGCACAATGGACTGCACCGGTGAAATCAAACTTCCCGAGGGAGTTGAGATGGTGATGCCTGGCGACAACGTTGAGATTGAGGTTAGCCTGATTTACAGAGTAGCCTTGAACGTTGGTCTTCGTTTCGCTATCCGCGAAGGTGGCCGTACGGTAGGTTCAGGCCAGATTACACAGCTTCTCGAGGATCTTCCCGAAGGCTGGCAGCAGGAAAAGAAGTAATACTGCTATAAACATAAGGCTCCGCACATAGACGGTGCGAAGCCTTATTTACGGGTTTAGCTCAGTTGGTAGAGCACTGGTCTCCAAAACCAGGTGTCGGGAGTTCGAGCCTTCCAACCCGTGCTAAAAAAGAAAGAAGTATGTTTAAAAAGATAGTAAACTACTGTAAGGCTTGCTATGACGAATTAGCTCACAAGACAACATGGCCTTCCTACAAGGAACTTACACATAGTGCCGTGGTTGTTCTTGCAGCATCATTGGTCATAGCCATTGTTGTATTCGTGATGGATATCTGTTTTAAGAACATCATGTCATTTGTTTATCCTGGATAAAGTAGTTGAAGAAATGGCAGAGACAGGAAACAAGTGGTATGTCCTTAAAGCTGTCAGCGGAAAAGAAGCTAAGCTCAAGGAATATATAGAAGCAGAACTGAAGCACAACGAACTGCTTCAGAGCCATGTATCACAGGTGCTGATTCCCATGGAGAAGCATGCATCGGTGAAAGATGGGAAAAGAGTCGAGAAGGAAAAAATAAGCCTTCCCGGCTATGTGTTTGTTGAAGCTGATCTCAAAGGAGATGTAGCGTCGACACTCAGATTTATGCCTAACTGCTTAGGCATATTAGGAGGATTGGACAATCCGTCTCCCGTGCCACAGGCTGAAATCAACCGTATGTTAGGAGCTGCTGAAGCAACAGAGCTTGATAATAGTATGGACATACCCTTCAGCGTGGATGAGACAGTAAAGGTGACCGACGGTCCGTTCAGCGGGTTCTCTGGAGTTATTGAGGAAGTAAATACGGAGAAGCACAAGCTGAAAGTGATGGTCAAGATTTTCGGTCGCAAGACACCGCTTGAGCTAAGTTACATACAAGTAGAAAAAGAAGGCTGACTTCAAAATGTTACGGTGAAGTGAGCCTTAAAAAGTCTGAGAGGCTTCCACTCTTCGGGCTAACATCAAATAAATAAATTAATAACAGAAATGGCTAAAGAAGTTGCTGGATTAATCAAATTACAGATTAAGGGTGGCGCTGCGAATCCTTCTCCTCCAGTGGGTCCTGCTTTGGGCTCGAAAGGAATCAACATAATGGGATTCTGCAAGGCTTTTAACGCCCGTACCCAGGATAAAGCCGGGAAGATCCTTCCCGTCGTTATCACATACTACACTGACAAGTCATTCGATTTCGTTGTCAAGACACCTCCCGCAGCCGTACAGTTGAAGGAGGCAGCTAAAGTGAAGAGTGGTTCAGCTCAGCCAAACCGTCAGAAGGTGGCCTCGGTAACCTGGGATCAGGTAAAGGCTATCGCAGAAGACAAGATGAACGATTTGAACTGTTTCACGGTAGAAAGCGCAATGAAACTTATTGCCGGTACTGCTCGTAGTATGGGTATCACTGTAAAAGGGGACTTCCCTGGTAAATAAACAAATAACTTCAATTAAAGATGAGTAAACTGACAAAAAATCAAAAATCAGTAGCTGATAAGGTTGAAGCAGGGAAGGCATACACATTGGAAGAGGCTTCGAAACTCGTAAAGGAAATAACCACGACGAAATTTGACGCTTCATTAGACATTGATGTACGTCTCGGTGTTGACCCAAGAAAGGCCAATCAAATGGTACGCGGTGTAGTGTCGCTTCCTAATGGAACCGGCAAGGTAACACGCGTACTTGCACTCTGCACACCCGATCAGGAGGCTGCTGCTAAAGAAGCTGGTGCCGATTACGCTGGTCTTGATGAGTATATCGACAAGATTAAAGGCGGATGGACCGATATCGACGTTATCATCACTATGCCCTCATGCATGGGTAAGGTAGGTCCCCTGGGCCGTATCCTCGGTCCCCGTGGCTTGATGCCCAACCCGAAGAGTGGCACTGTAACTATGGATGTTGCAAAGGCAGTCAAAGAAGTGAAGCAAGGTAAGATAGACTTCAAAGTTGACAAGGCTGGCATCATTCATACCTCTATTGGTAAGATTAGTATGACTCCGGAGCAGATTTACGGGAATGCCAAGGAATTTATTTCTACGGTAATCAAGCTGAAGCCTGCTACCGCCAAGGGTACATATCTGAAGAGTATCTTTATTTCGAGCACCATGAGTAAGGGTATTAAGATTGATCCTAAATCAGTTGAATAACTCTAAAAGTAAGGCAAAATGAAGAAAGAAGTAAAAGATACTATCATAGAATCACTCGGCGCAAAACTGAAGGAGTATCCTCATTTTTACCTCGTCGACGTGACAGGCATGAACGCAGAGGCAACAAGCAAGCTTCGTCGCAAGTGCTTCAAAAACGAGATCAAGATGGTCGTGGTGAAGAACAGTCTTCTTCACAAGGCATTTGAAGCTTCTGACGTTGACTACTCTCCTCTGTACGAGTCGCTGAAGGGCACCACAGCCGTGATGTTCGCACAAGTGGCTAACAAGCCGGCTAAGCTCCTCAAGGAGTATGACAAGGAAGATATTCCCGCATTGAAAGCTGCTTACGCTGAGGAATGCACCTATGTTGGCGCAGACAAACTCGACGAGCTTTCTGCTCTCAAGAGCAAGAACGAACTTATTGCAGATGTCGTGGCTCTGCTGCAATCTCCTGCAAAGAATGTTATTTCTGCTCTTCAATCAGGCGCAAACACCATTCATGGTGTGCTCAAGACTTTAGGCGAGCGTCCTGAGTAAACAAAAGAAGTCAACAACATTAATCAAAACGAATAATTAAAATTTAGAATAAAATGGCAGACGTTAAAGCTATTGCTGAAGAATTAGTAAATTTGACAGTTAAAGAAGTGAATGAGTTGGCAACTGTCCTCAAGGACGAGTATGGTATCGAGCCCGCAGCTGCAGCTGTTGCTGTAGCTGGTCCCGCAGCAGGTGCTGCAGCTCCCGCAGCTGAGGAAAAGACTTCCTTCGACGTGGTGCTCGCTGAAGTAGGCGCTACAAAGCTTCAGGTTGTGAAGGCCGTTAAGGAAGCTTGTGGACTTGGCCTCAAGGAGGCTAAGGACCTCGTTGACGGCGCTCCTGCTACCATCAAGGAAGGTCTTTCTAAGGAAGAGGCTGAAAACCTCAAGAAGACCATCGAGGCTGTTGGTGCCAAGGTTGAACTGAAGTAATCAGCTGACTATAGATAGTGCCTCGTTCTCAAAGAACAGGGGCACTAACATTTCTTAAGGTATAAGGTTAGGATTTTCCAAATAGGCGAGTCCTAACCTTTTTGTGTCTTACTTTACAGATTATCGTCCGTACCGACTCCATGGTACTTGGGCATAGTGCCCGCTAAAATACTTTTTATGGCTTCAAACAAAGTTGTAGATAACAGAATTAACTTCGCCACGGTTCATAATCCGCTGCCATACCCCGACTTTCTCGATGTGCAGCTGAAATCATTCCGTGACTTCCTTCAGTTGGATACGCCTCCAGAAGAACGCAAGAACGACGGCTTGTACAAAGTTTTTGCGGAGAATTTTCCAATCACAGATACAAGAAACAACTTCGTTCTTGAATTTCTGGACTACTTCATCGACCCTCCCCGCTATTCGATTGACGAGTGCCTGGAGAGGGGGCTGACATATAGTGTACCCTTGAAGGCCAAACTGAAGCTTTACTGCACAGACCCGGACCATGAGGATTTCGGTACTTTTATTCAGGACGTTTTTTTGGGGACTATTCCCTACATGACGGCCAACGGCACCTTTGTCATCAATGGTGCAGAACGTGTAGTTGTATCGCAGCTGCACCGTTCCCCAGGTGTATTCTTCAGCCAAGGAGTGCACCAAAACGGCACAGTACTCTACTCTGCGCGCATCATCCCCTTCAAAGGTTCATGGATTGAGTTTGCGACCGACATCAACAACGTGATGTACGCCTACATTGACCGCAAGAAAAAGTTACCCGTAACTACTCTTCTGCGCGCCATCGGCTACGAGACTGACAAGGACATTCTTCAGATATTTGACCTTGCAGAAGAGGTAAAGGTAAACAAGAAGAACCTTAAGGCAGCTATAGGGCGCAAGCTTGCAGCACGCGTTCTCAAAAGCTGGAATGAAGATTTCGCTGATGAAGACACTGGCGAAGTGGTGTCAATAGAGCGTAATCAGGTTGTGATGGAGCGTGAGACTGAGATCACAGAGGACAATATCGAGGATATCTTGGACAGTGGCTCTCAGACCATTCTTCTTCACAAGGATGCAGAGATGGCCAATAAGTATGCCATCATCTTCAACACATTGGCTAAGGATCCGAGCAACTCAGAGAAAGAAGCTGTCAACTATATCTACCGACAGTTGCGCAATGCAGACCCTGTTGACGATGCAAGTGCACGCGAGGTATTCCAGAACCTGTTCTTCTCAGACAAGCGCTATGACCTTGGAGAGGTCGGCCGCTACCGCATCAACAAAAAGCTCGGGTTGAATACAGACATGGACGTCCGTGTTCTAACCAAAGACGACATTATTGAAATTATCAAATATATTATACAGCTGGTCAACTCCAATGCAGCTGTAGACGATATTGACCACTTGTCCAACCGCCGTGTCCGCACTGTAGGAGAGCAATTGGCCAATCAATTCTCTATCGGACTGGCACGAATGAGCCGCACCATACGCGAGAGGATGAATGTGCGCGACAATGAGGTATTCACCCCAACCGACCTCATCAATGCCAAGACCATATCGAGTGTCATCAACTCCTTCTTCGGTACGAACCCACTGAGCCAGTTCATGGACCAGACCAACCCGCTTGCTGAGGTCACTCACAAGCGTCGTCTCTCTGCACTGGGCCCTGGTGGTCTTTCCCGAGAAAGAGCAGGATTCGAAGTACGTGACGTACACTACACCCACTATGGCCGTCTGTGTCCTATAGAATCACCAGAAGGTCCGAACATCGGACTGATATCTTCTCTCTGCATCTATGCAAAGATCAACGACCTCGGCTTCATTGTTACCCCTTATAGAAGAGTCAAAAACTCAAAGGTCGACATGGACAACAAGGATGTTGTATATCTGACAGCAGAGGAAGAGGCCGACAAGATTATCGGACAAGGAAATGCTCCATTGAATACCGATGGCACCTTTATCCGCGACACTGTGAAATGCCGCCAGGATGCCGACTACCCAGTGGTTCCTCCCTCGGAAGTCGACCTTATGGATGTATCACCCCAACAGATTGCTTCCGTGTCGGCTGCACTGATTCCATTCTTGGAGCACGATGATGGTCACCGAGCTCTGATGGGCTGTAACATGATGCGCCAGGCTGTACCATTGCTTCACAACGATGCACCTATTGTGGGCACAGGCCTGGAAAAACAGGTATGTGAGGACTCTCGCACTCAGATTACAGCTGAAGGACCTGGTGTTATAGAATATGTAGATGCCACAACCATCCGCATCCTATACGACCGTACGGAGGAAGAAGAGTTCGTAAGTTTCGAGCCGGCACTGAAGGAATACAGAATTCCGAAGTTCCGCCGTACCAACCAGAATATGACCATCGACCTGCGGCCTATCTGCAACAAGGGCCAGCGCGTGAAGAAAGGAGACATTCTTACAGAAGGCTACGCCACAGAGAACGGAGAGCTCGCACTCGGGCGCAACCTTTTGGTGGCCTACATTCCCTGGAAGGGCTACAACTACGAGGATGCCGTGGTCATCTCAGAACGTATGGTGCGCGAGGATGTACTCACATCCGTTCACGTAGACGAATACTCTTTGGACGTCAGAGAGACCAAACGCGGCACTGAGGAATTTACTGCAGACATTCCCAATGTCTCAGAGGAAGCAACCAAGGATCTTGATGACAACGGAATCATCCGTGTCGGAGCCAGAGTTGAACCTGGAGACATCCTTATCGGTAAGATATCACCCAAAGGCGAAAGCGACCCGTCGCCCGAAGAGAAGCTCCTCCGCGCTATCTTTGGTGACAAGGCTGGTGATGTAAAGGATTCGTCACTTAAAGCCAATCCTTCGCTCAGTGGTGTCGTAATCGACAAGAAGCTCTTCTCCAGAGCTGTTAAGACCAGAGAATCCAAACGTCAGGACAAAATAGCACTTCAAAAGATTGACGAGGAGCACGAGGCAAAGTGCAATGACCTCAAGGATATCCTTGTTGACAAGTTGCTTACACTCACTGACGGATTGACTTCCGAAGGAGTCAAAGACTACACCGGTGCAGAAATCATCACCAAGGGTAGCCGTTTCACAACAGCAGCACTGAAGAATCTGGAATACGACGGTATTCAGTCTAATGGATGGACAAGCGATGAGCACAAGAATCTTCTCATTCAAAAGCTCATAATGAACTATATCCGCCGTTACAAACTTCTCGACGCAGAGCAAAAGCGCAAGAAGTTTGCCATCTCTATCGGCGACGAACTGCCCTCTGGAATCCTGCAAATGGCCAAGGTCTACGTTGCGAAGAAGCGTAAGATTCAGGTAGGCGACAAGCTTGCAGGACGCCATGGTAACAAGGGTATTGTGTCAAAAGTGGTGAGAATGGAAGACATGCCATTCCTTGAGGACGGTCGCCCCGTTGACTTGGTCCTCAACCCTATGGGTGTGCCGTCACGTATGAATTTGGGACAGATTTTCGAGGCAATCCTCGGAGCTGCCGGTAAGAAGCTCGGCGTGAAGTTCGCAACACCTATCTTCGACGGTGCCAAGCTCAGTGACTTACAGGAATGGACGGATAAAGCAGGACTGCCACGCCTCTGCTCGACTTACATCTACGATGGTGAGACCGGCGAGCGCTTCGACCAGCCTGCCACCATCGGTATCACCTACTTCCTGAAATTAGGTCACATGGTAGAAGACAAGATGCACGCACGTTCCATAGGTCCGTACTCACTGATTACGCAGCAGCCGTTAGGCGGTAAGGCCCAATTTGGCGGACAGCGCTTTGGAGAGATGGAAGTCTGGGCCCTTGAAGGCTTTGGCGCTGCTCATGTTCTTCAGGAAATGCTGACTCTAAAATCGGATGACACGGTAGGCCGCAGCAAAGCCTACGAAGCCATCGTAAAGGGCGACCCAATGCCCACACCAGGCATTCCCGAATCACTCAACGTGCTGCTCCACGAACTCCGTGGCCTTGCACTGAGCGTAAAACTGGAATAATAAGCGAACCCAAAATAGATAAAGAAAATGGCTTTTAAAAAAGATACAAAGGTAAAGAACAACTTCACCAAGATAACCATCGGACTGGCTTCACCGGAGGAAATCCTGGAGAATTCGTATGGCGAGGTTACCAAGCCCGAAACCATCAACTACCGTACATACAAGCCCGAGCGCGACGGCCTCTTCTGCGAGCGTATTTTCGGTCCGACAAAAGACTATGAGTGTGCTTGCGGCAAATACAAGCGCATCCGCTATAAAGGTATTGTGTGCGACAGATGTGGTGTAGAGGTAACCGAGAAGAAAGTGCGCCGTGAGCGTTCCGGACATATAGAGCTGGTAGTGCCAGTAGCACATATCTGGTATTTCCGCTCGCTTCCCAATAAGATTGGCTATCTACTCGGACTGCCCACGAAAAAGCTGGACGCCATCATCTACTACGAGAAATATGTCGTCATCAAACCGGGAGCATTAGCAGGAGCCAAAGACTCTGAAGGACTGGAACTCAACGGTTCACACAAGCTCGACTTACTCTCAGAGGAAGAATACTTCGACATCATCGACAACAAGCTCGACCCCAACAACGCACTTCTTGATGACACCGATCCCAACAAGTTCGTCGCCAAGATGGGAGCTGAGGCTGTCTACGACCTGCTCTGCGAGCTCTCAACGGAAGATGCCAATGGTGTCAGTGGTCTTGATAAGCTTTCGTATGAACTGCGCGACCGCGCCAACAACGACTCCTCTCAACAGCGCAAGACTGAAGCACTGAAACGTCTGCAGGTAGTAGAGGCTTTCCGCTCTTCGAAGAAGATAAATCGCCCAGAGTGGATGATTCTTAAGATTATTCCTGTCATTCCGCCTGAGCTCCGCCCGCTCGTACCACTTGACGGAGGTCGTTTTGCCACATCCGACCTCAACGACCTGTATCGTAGAGTCATCATCCGCAACAACCGCCTGAAGCGGCTTATGGAGATTAAGGCTCCCGAGGTGATTCTCCGCAACGAAAAGCGTATGCTCCAAGAAGCTGTAGACTCACTCTTCGACAACTCCCGCAAGTCGTCGGCCGTCAAGAGCGAAAGCAACCGTCCCTTGAAATCACTCTCCGATTCACTAAAGGGTAAGCAGGGCCGCTTCCGTCAGAACCTTCTTGGCAAACGTGTCGACTACTCAGCGCGCTCGGTCATTGTCGTAGGTCCTGAACTTAAGATGGGAGAATGCGGTCTGCCTAAGCTGATGGCTGCCGAGCTTTATAAGCCGTTCATCATCCGCAAACTCATTGAGCGCGGCATTGTAAAGACTGTAAAAAGCGCCAAGAAGATTGTCGACCGTCGTGAGCCCGTAATTTGGGACATTCTTGAGAACGTGATGAAAGGACATCCCGTATTGCTCAACCGTGCGCCGACACTCCACCGACTGAGCGTTTTGGCCTTCCAGCCCAAACTTATCGAGGGCAAAGCTATACAGCTTCACCCGCTGGCCTGTACACCGTTCAATGCAGACTTCGACGGCGACCAAATGGCAGTTCACCTTCCATTGAGCAACGAAGCCGTGCTGGAGGCGCAAATACTGATGCTCCAGAGCCACAATATCCTCAACCCTGCTAACGGCGCACCTATCACAGTGCCCTCCCAGGATATGGTGCTCGGTCTCTACTACATCACCAAGATTCGACCGGGTGCAAAGGGTGAAGGCCTCACCTTCTATGGTCCTGAGGAAGCAATCATTGCTCATAATGAAGGCCGTTGCGATCTCCACGCACAGGTAAAATGCGTCGTAGACGATATAGAGGACGGAAAGCCCATCCGCCACATGGTCGACACCACGGTGGGTCGTATTGTGGTCAATCAGATAATCCCCGACGAATTAGGATTCTTCAACGGTATCATCTCAAAGAAATCATTGCGCGTGCTCATTGCCGACGTTATCAAGGCTGTCGGTATGGCTCCCGCATGCACCTTCCTGGATGGAATCAAGAACCTGGGCTACCACATGTCCTATGTGGCCGGTCTCTCATTCAATCTCGACGACATCATCGTGCCACAGGAGAAAGCCGACATCGTCAACAGAGGTCATGATGAAGTGGAGCAAATCACTTCAAACTACGAAATGGGTTTCATCACCGATACTGAGCGTTACAATCAGGTAATCGACTCGTGGACACACGTAAACAATGACCTGAAGGCTGCTGTAATGAAGCACATGACAGAAGCCGACCAAGGCTTCAATGCCGTTTTCATGATGCTCGACTCCGGAGCCCGTGGTTCTGCCGATCAGATAGCTCAGCTCGCTGGTATGCGCGGCCTTATGGCTAAGCCTCAGAAAGCCGGTGCCGAAGGCAACTCCATCATTGAGAACCCCATTCTGAGTAACCTGAAGGAAGGCATGTCTGTGCTGGAGTACTTCATTGCATCCCACGGTGCCCGTAAGGGTCTTGCCGACACCGCTATGAAGACGGCAGATGCAGGATACCTCACTCGACGACTCGTCGATGTATCCCATGATGTCATCATCACCGAAGAAGACTGCGGTACCCTGCGTGGACTCGTTTGCACGGCTCTCAAAGATGGCGACGATGTCATCTCAACACTCTACGAACGTATCCTTGGCCGTGTCTCTGTACATGATGTTGTCAATCCGCTTACCGGTGATATCATCTGCGCTGCCGGTGAGGAAATCACTGAAGCTAAGGCACAGGCCATTGAAGACTCTCCGATTGAGAGCGTGGAAATCCGCTCAGTGCTCACTTGCGAAAGTAAGAAGGGTGTCTGCGCCAAATGCTACGGCCGCAACTTGGCCACAGCACAGATGGTACAGATTGGCGAGGCTGTCGGCGTGATTGCCGCTCAGGCTATCGGCGAGCCGGGTACACAGCTCACCCTGCGTACCTTCCATAGTGGTGGTGTGGCTGAGAATGCAGCTGCCAATGCCAGCATCAAGGCCAAGAACGACAGCATCATTGAGTTTGATGAACTTCGCTCGGTGCCCTTCAAGGACGACCAAGGCAAGGATTGCCAGATGGTGGTGAGCCACCTTACAGAAATCCGCTTCATCGATCCCAATACAAAGATAGCTCTCTCCACAATGAACGTTCCTTATGGCAGCTCGCTCTACTTCAAGGATAAGGATGTTGTCAAGAAAGACGACCTCATCGCCAAGTGGGATCCTTTCAATGCCGTCATTGTTAGCGAATACGCTGGCAAGCTGAAGTTCAACGATGTTGTCGAAGGCATCACCTATCATGCTGAGACCGATGAAACGACGGGTATGACCGAGCGCATCATCACTGAGTCGAAAGACAAGACAAAGGTGCCTACGGTAGATGTACTCGATAACGACGGCAATGTCCTTGGCACCTACAACTTCCCTGTAGGAGGTCATATCGTGGTGGAAGACGGACAGCAAATAGCAACGGGTACCACCCTTGTGCGAATACCTCGTAATGTAGCCAGTGCAGGTGGTATCACCGGTGGTCTGCCCCGTGTCACTGAGCTCTTTGAGGCACGCAACCCGCTTAACCCGGCAGTGGTGAGCGAAATCGACGGTGAAGTCACCATGGGCAAGATTAAGCGTGGTAACCGCGAGATTATCATCACATCGAAGACAGGCGACCAAAAGAGCTACCTCGTACCACTGAGCCGACAGATTCTTGTTCAGGAGCACGATGCCGTAAGAGCCGGAACGCCGCTGTCTGATGGCGAAACTACTCCTGGCGACATTCTGGCCATTCAAGGACCTACCGCTGTTCAGGAGTATATCGTCAATGAGGTACAGGATGTATACCGTCTCCAAGGTGTAAAAATCAACGACAAGCACTTTGAGATTATTGTCCGTCAGATGATGCGCAAGGTACAGATAATCGACCCGGGCGACACGACCTTCCTCGAGCAAGAGCTCGTCGACAAGCTCGACTTCGCAGAAGAAAACGACCGCATTTGGGGTAAGAAAGTCGTTACCGACGCAGGTGACTCTGAGACGCTCAAGAAGGGTCAAATTGTGAGTCTGCGCAAGCTCCGCGACGAGAACTCAAGTCTCAAGCGCCGTGACCTCAAGGTGGTCCAGGTGCGCGATGCAGTGCCTGCCACGTCAACACAGATTCTGCAAGGTATCACTCGAGCAGCCCTCGGCACGAAGAGCTTCATGAGCGCAGCTTCCTTCCAGGAGACCACAAAGGTGCTCAACGAAGCTGCCATCCGTGGACGTGTCGACAATCTGGAGGGTATGAAGGAGAACGTCATCTGCGGTCACCTCATCCCTGCCGGTACCGGCTTGCGTATGTGGGAGAAGCTTATTGTAGGCTCAAAGGAAGAATACGATCGGATAGAAGCCAACCGCAAGAATGTCATCGACTTCGCCGACCAAGAAGCCGAGCCTGCTGACGCTAAGAAGTAAGTTTCAGTAAACTCAACCCATTCATCCAGGCAGTCACAGCTTTCAATGTGACTGCCTGTTTTTTTTATCTGCATCTCTCATTCTCTGCACTTCCCAGGAACTCCAACCAAGTCCAAGAGTATACTACTTCCCCACTTCTTCCGCCACCCTGCCCCTGGGCGGGTACATGTCGTCAGCGTATTGATATCGCTTTCTGTAGGTGGTGGCATCCAAGGCATCTCCAAACAAGGTGACGCTTACAACAGAAAGCGCGATAAAGTTGTGCAGTCGGAAGAAATTGAGTATCTTTGTCGTCACGGTTTAAGCCAGTCCTCCCGACAATTAAGTTAGGATTCCAATGGGCACACAGTCATCTGAATGATATGCGATTTATCAAAGAACATTTTGTAGTTGCAGCAACAGCCGCATTCACCATTGCACAACTGTTATGTCTCGTGGTGTGGGGCTATACCCCCTACCCCGACAGCGATGGTTATTTGTCGCTGGCCTGCGAGAGTATCGCTCAGGGTGGCCTCTATCCTACGGCCGGTCAGATGAAGGAAATACCATTCATATGGAATTTAGGGAGCATCAATACACTTGTGCTAAGTCGAATGCTGTTTGGCACTTTCATTCCTGTTCACATTCTCTTCATACTGATGAAAGGTCTGTCGGCGTGGCTTGTCTATCATATTGCAATACACCTGACAAATTCCAAGGCTGCGCTCCTGTCCTTTATACTTTATCTAATTTACCCTGCCAGCTACGGTGAAGCCAACAGCTACCTCAGTGAAGTTCCCTTCACTTTTTTCTCACTTCTCACCGTCTACCTCTTCCTCAAGGAGAGATATTCAGGCAGTGGACTCAGCTTAGGCATTGCCAATTGGTACCGTCCTTTGGGCATTATCCTTCTGATTATCCTTCTCTTATCACTGCTTTACAAGAAGCGGCAGGCACTGCGGCCCCTATGTTCCATCCTTGGAGTTTACATCATTGTAAACCTCTCAATAGCGGCTTTCAATTATCAACAAACGGGTTACTTCTTTGCAAATGCACAGACCGGATGGATGGCGCTGTTGCAATACTCATGGGACAACGATACCGACAAGCAGGCTGACTACACTCTGTTTGAGCATAACGATCCGATGTACATTCCCGACAACGAGCACACCGACCCAATATCGGGAAATGCACAATGGCGGACGAACTTCTTCAAATGGATTTCACGCAACAAGATGGAATACGTCAAGCAGATGCCCAAGAAGCTGGTGAAGACGTATGTATCTGACAACACAACCTTCTGTACCTTTCTGCCCCAGTCTTACAAGCAGCACGCGGAGTATCTCTATGCCCCCGTTAGCATGCCCGTGCTGATTAAGAGCTTTCCGCGTTATTCCGCGCTTCAGTGGTTGGTGGTTTACAATCTTCTTTATTATTACCTCCTGCTGGTGCTTGCCGCTGTGGGTACCTGCATTCTCCTGAAAGCCAAGGACACACACACCACACTAATCACAGCCGGCACCATTCTGCTCTACAGTCTGTTTCTTATTATCCTTGGCCATGGCGAGACCCGATTTCACATCCCGCTGATGCCGTACGTCATCATCTTAGCCTCTATTGCACTCATGCAAGCCAAGAGCCGACTCTCCAAGTCTTGATTTTGCAGCCTGGCAAACGATTGTTCGCTGCGTAGCTTTTTATCATTCGCTGCGTAGTGAACGATCTTTTTCTTAGGATTACCAAATGATCACTCCAGCCTTTACCCCTCCTGAGCGCCACTTTCACCCCACATGACCCATAGTGCAGACCCCTCAACACCGTCCCTGCATTGGATCATTCGTCGTCCCCCAAAGGACCCTTCAGGAGGTGTGGTCAGCTCGCTATCCGAAGGGGTCGGACTTTGCCATTACACAGTTATGCAAGCTACCGAGGCAGGCTGGGGGTGGTGTATCCACCGTTATCTATCTCAGAGGGCCGGAGGGTCCAAACGAACGTCCCATGAAGATAAACCGTCCGCCACCGGCTCATCAGCAGAGTCAGCTGACCTAAGCAAACGAACTTCATGTCAGACTTGACAGCAGTAATCGTTCTTGCTTCATGTTCCGCGGGCGCACTATGCTTGGATAGCGATTAACGAATCCACAAGGAATATCCTGTGCGAAAAAAAAAATTTGATTCTCATGGGGGGATTCCGATACTGTTACGTCATAGATACAGAAAGCATAATAAATAGGACAACAGAAATGAAAATTCGCAAACAGTATCCAGCGATTGTCACCATGTGGCTCTTTGCCTTATCCATTCAGGCTCAGACACCGGGAGACACACTCAAAGCAACTTACGTGATGCCTGTCCACAGCATCTATCTTGAGATAGGTGGTGCATCCAACTTTGTAGGAGTCAACTGGGATTCCCGATTCAAGACGAACAGCCATTGGGGCTATCGTGCAGGATTGGCCATCGGCTACGAGAGCGACAACACTTTTGGACTGACACAGAGCAACACCTACTACTCAGCTCCTGTAGACGTCAACCTGCTTATCGGTAGAAGAAAATCACGATTGGAGTTAGGATTGGGACTCAAACCCATGCTTATTCGCCAGAAACACCTCACCGTCGCCCCCACGGCGACCGATATCACCCAAGACACCTACAATATAAGCACAAGCACCACCTACTTGTTCCGGGCACTGCTGCTTGCCGACATCGGTTACCGCTACGTGTCTAAACGGGGCTTTCAGCTCCGGTGCGGAGTAACTCCCATGATGAACATCACAAAAACATGGCTCACCCCCAGCAACGAGGTCGACCGAGGTGACCTGCTGTTGGCTCCCTACGTGAGTTTCGGATGGAACTTCTGACGCTTAATCCAAGAAGAAAGAAGAATGAGAAAGCTATTGATACTTTTCTTAATGATCTGCCAAAGCGTCTCAGCAGTAGCTGCTCCGGGGCATTCCACGCTGAAATCCGAGATGCAGATGCTCCACAAGCGTTTCCATGTCGACTTCGTCTATGATGCCTCACTCAACGTAGACCAGCCTTACAAAGGCGCATCACTGAAGAATATGTCCCTGGACAAGGCTCTTCAGAATCTCTTCCACTCAACAGGAATCAGCTACAAGCAGAAGGCCCACTACATTATCCTTACACGAGAGGTCCCGCCAGGCGTACGTACGACCGAGAAGACAAAAGCCGCACCGGCTCCGCCTTCTGTCTCCTTTCACCGACGCTACACCGTGAGTGGCTATGTGAGGGATGCAGCAGGCGAGACGCTCGTCAACGCCACTATTTGGGATGCTACAAGCAAGGTGGGCACCATCACCAACGAGTACGGTTACTTCTCCATCACGTTGCCTGAGGGTGTGCATCTATTACGATATAGCTATCTTGGTTTTGCCGACCGCATAGAGAAGCTCAAGCTTCAGGCCGACCGTCATCAGGACATCGTGCTCAACGAGAACAACAGTCTGCCCGAAGTTACAGTAAACGGTGATCTCAACTCGCCCCTACTGAACACACAGACCGGCAAGCGCTCTTACTCACAGCACGACATCAAGACCGAATTCTCGCTTTTCTCGTCGCCAGACGTAGTGAAGACACTTCAGCGAGCCAGTGGTGTCACCGAAGGTCTCGAACTGGCAAGTGGCCTTTATGTTCACGGCGGAAACAGCGACGAGAACCTGTTCCTCATCGACGGCACACCCCTCTATCAGACCAACCACTCCATGGGTCTCTTCTCCTCGTTCAATGCCGACATGGTGAAGAACGTCGATTTCTATAAAAGCGGGTTTCCGGCTCGCTATGGAGGCCGGCTTTCAAGTGTTGTCGACGTACGCACCAACGATGGTGACTTCTTCCACAGCCATGGCAGTGTGCGCATAGGACTGATGGACGGTTCGCTCCATTTCGAAGGTCCACTGAGCAAAGGCCGCACCAGCTATAACATCGGATTGCGCCGTTCCTGGCTCGACCTCATCACGCGCCCTATCTTCTGGCTCTATAACCGGAATCACAAGGATGAACAGATGCAACTGAGCTACTTCTTCCACGACTTGAACGCAAAGGTCACCCACCGGCTCAACGACCGCTCTCAACTGTCATTGAGTCTCTATTCAGGCATCGACAAGCTCGACATGCACAGCAAATACACCGACGACTTCACCAACACCTACGACAAAGAGGATTCTAAGGAGAATATCATATGGGGCAACCTCAATGCAGCGCTCAACTGGAGCTGCCAATTCTCACCTCAGCTCTTTGCCAACTTCACTGCCGTCTATACTCACAACGTGGCCAAATTCCGCAACTATGAGGACGACCGTTCCTACACCGACGACGATCAGCTCAGTTCAGTGTCGCACATGGTGAGAAGTTATCGGTCGGTCATCAACGACATCGGCTACCGCACAGCTTTCGACTTCCGTCCTGTCCCCCGCCATCACCTGCGCTTCGGCACCGACTACACTTTCCACATCTTCAAGCCGCAAACCTTCAACACCCTCACCTTCACTGGCGACGGCGTCCACCTTGACTCCATCCACTCCAACAGCGGCAATCGCCACAGTTCACACGAATGGACCCTCTACGCCGAAGACGAGATGCGGCTGAGCGAGAGCTGGTCGGTAGATGCCGGACTCAATGTCACGCTGTTCAACATCGGCAGCAAGACCTTCAGCGCGCTCGATCCACGCTGCGCACTGAAGTATCAGGCCAGTCCCAACGTTTCACTGAAAGCTTCACTCACCTCCATGACCCAGTACGTGCACAAGATATCCAACTCTTACCTTGATCTGCCCGCCGACTACTGGGTACCCACCACAAAGCTACTTCATCCCATGCGCTCATGGCAACTGGCCGCCGGCATCTACACGCAGCCATCAGCCCGCTTCTTCCTGTCGGTAGAAGGCTACTATAAGCGCAACCGTCATCTTCTCCAGTATGCCAGCTGGATAGGACTGGAGCCACCGGCCGATAAATGGGACCAGGTTGTAATAGAGGGCAAAGGCCTCTACTATGGCTTAGAAGTCGACGCCGACTATAAGACCCGGCGCATAGCCCTGAGCGGCTCCTACACACTTTCCTGGACCAAGCGCTATTTCAAGGATTTCTATCCCGAATGGTACTACGACAAATTCGACAACCGTCACAAGGTCAATCTCAGTGCCCGATGGATTATCAGTGGCAAGGTGTCTGCTTTCGCCGCCTGGAGCTTTCACACCGGCAACCGCATCACAGTGCCCACACAGTACATAGCCACTCCGACGCTACCCTCTGTCTATCCTAACAGTCAACCACGATGGAACTATTCCTACATTTGGGAGAACACCAAAGTGTTTGAGCGGCCCAACAACTACAAGCTTCCGGCCTATCACCGACTCGACCTGGGATTTGACTTCCATCACACCTCAAAGAACGGGCATGAGCACATCTGGAATCTGAGTCTTTATAACGTTTACTGCCATCTCAACTCATTGTGGGTCGATGTCAGCGACCCACAAAACGGCCCCGTGAGACTGCACAACCACGCTTATCTCCCCATTCTGCCGTCATTCAGCTACACAATGAAATTCTGAATCTTCAAGCAATGAAACATATAGAATCCATGACGCATCTCATCAAAGAGCAAGGCTGGATGTCACTCTTGCTCCTGCTGATGCTCTTACTCAACAGCTGCAAGGACAGTGTGAGCCTTGACGGCTTCAACAACAAAGGCAAGCTGGTGGTCTACTGCTTCCCGACCGCAGGCGACTCCACAAGGATGTGGGTCAGCACAAGCGTGCCTGTTACCCGACAAGGCAACCACACCATCGAACCCGTCAACGAGGCACAAATCAGCTACAACATCAACGGCAAGCCATGCCCGGTGGAGAAGAAAGGTAAGGGTATCTATCTCATCAAAGGCACTCAGCGGGCAGGCGACAAAGTGAGTCTGCATGTGAGCTTCGGCGACTACACCCCCATCACTGCTGAGGTGACACTGCCTCAGCCCGTGAAAGTGGAACTGAAGACGCTTCGCACCATAGGACTGTACGACAACGACTATGAGCGCACCATCGACTATGATCAGCTTGCGGCCACCTTCTCCGACAACGCCGGCACGCACGACTTCTATGCCGTTCGCGTCTGCTCCAAATATGTCAAAGGTATCATCAGAGCTTACAAAGGAACAACGGAATACGACTATTCCTCCTACAGCCTCTATCTCGCCGAGCAGCAACAATGGGACTCCGTCAGCGCGGAGCGAATCGCCTCGGTCTACCGCTACCCTAAAATCAACGCTCAAAGCGAGCCTCTGCTCAATCCGCTGACCGACATCGACGACTTCTTCGGCTTCTCGGGAGATTGGTTCGACAACCTCTGTCTCTTCGACGACTCCGGCATCAGCGGCAAGGAGTACACGCTACATCTGAACGTGGAGGCCGATGACAACGGCCCAAGCGGATTTCAGATGGAGCACGACTATTCTGTGGAGCTCTATCGCATCACTCCTGAATTCTATCGGTTCATCAATGCACTCAACGACACTGAGAACAACGACCTCGGCAGCTACGGCTTCTCCCCAGTCCGCCCCATGGTATCGAACTGCCAAGGAGGGCTCGGCCTGGTGGGCGCCTTGGGCATGAGCTCATCCAACTGGCTGACAAAGACCATCATCATCAACGATCCCCACATTTATGAAGAGCAATGACAGGAAGGAGCGGTATTATGTATTGAGCTACTATCGCCCCAAAGCACTCAACACGCAGAAGGCACTTAGCATAGTGTTGGCACGCGCAGGAATGAAGCCCAACCGACGGTTCCGGATGCGCTGGGCGGCAGCCATCATCCTGGCCTTCATTGCCGGAGCAGCTATGCTGTGGCCGGGTAAGGTTACGCTGGTTGCCGGAAACCAACCGAGGACCATCAATATCGACGGCACACATATCACATTGGCCCCCTACGCTTCGGTGACTTACAGGAGAAACGACCCGCGCAAAGTGGACATCAACGGACGGGCCTTCTTCGACATCCGCCACGATGCCCGCCACCCCTTCAGCATCGTCGACAAGCGCTATGTGATACGCGACATAGGCACCCGTCTGCAAGTGGATGAGACTTCCGGACGCACCAAGGTGATGGTGCTGCAAGGATGTGTTGACTTTGCCTCAAAAGCGGAGGCCTCAGCCCCATTACGACTGAATGCGGGCCATGCGGCTGTGCTCACGGTCGGCAGCAACAGGCCGGAGCCCTGTAATGAGAGCCCCAACGCAGCGGCCTGGGCCACACATCAGCTTCATTTCGACAACACACCTTTGGCCGAAGTCGTCAGCGACCTGGAGATGTACTACCATGTGAAGCTCCGCTACCAGCCGAGCGACAAGCGGCTGACCGGCGACTTCGGCACTGACAGTCTGCGCCAAGTGCTTGAGATAATCAACCTGACGCTGCACACCGACATCGCCCCCACCGGGAAATAGCCGTTCGCAGCCTCTCCGAAGATGGCGGCGGGGAGACTGCGCAGGCTGACAGGCCTCGGGAAGAGCCCAAGAAAAAGACTCGCTTTTTCTTGGGCATTCCCTCCATTTGAACTATCTTTGCACGCATGGAAGTGAAGATAAAACGCATTTACGAAGCCTATGCCCCCACCGACGGCTATCGCATATTAGTGGACAGACTCTGGCCACGGGGCATCAAGAAGGAGACGGCCCATGTCGACTTATGGTTTAAGGAAGCAGCACCAAGCAACGAGCTGCGCAAGTGGTTTGGACACGTCCCGGAGAAATTCGCTGATTTCTGCTCACGCTATGAAGCCGAGCTAAAGGCCAGCGGCTCGCTCTCCGCACTGAAGAAGGTTGCTGGGCAGCACGACAGCGTAACCTTGCTCTATGCGGCAAAGGACATGGAGCACAACAACGCCGTCGTACTACAACGTCTGCTTACTCTATAGAGCTTGGTGGCTGTCAACCCATCACATCATCCCTACATCATAATCTTAGGGATGGAGCATTGGCGAAGCCAGCAAGCGGGCACAAAACAGAAAAGGTTGCCCTCCCGAAAGAAAGCAACCTCTATTCCATAGGTAAAGCCGTTGAAGACTGCCTGGTCAGGCCTTCTTGTACTTCTCGCTCTGACTGCGAATGAGCTCAGCGTCCTCGAAGTAATCAATACGCATGGCTTTACGCACTTCGTCCATCGTCTTAGCGGCCACTTCTCGAGCGGCATCCGAACCCTTCTTGAGTATGTTGAATATCTCGGGGATGTCCTGCTCGTATTCATGCCGACGCTTACGGATAGGCTCCAGAATGTCTTGCAGTACCAAGTTGAGCAATTTCTTGCATTTCATATCGCCGATGCCTCCCTTCTTGTAGGCCTCCTTCAGCTCGTCAAGGTTTTGGAACTCCGGCCAGTATTGGGCAAAGTCTTTATCCGTGGAAAAAGCATCCAGATAGGTGAACACTGCATTACCCTCAACATGTCCGGGGTCTTTCAGATTGACATGCGTGGGATCCGTGTACATCGAGCGCACCTTCTGCCAGACGGTGTCGGCATCGTCGCTCAAATAAATACAGTTGCCCAAGCTCTTCGACATCTTCTCCTTACCATCCGTTCCGGGAAGACGGCGCGCGGTGCTATTCTCGGGCAGAAGAATCTCCGGCTCCACCAGCACAGGGGCATAGACCTGATTGAATCGGCGCACTAATTCGCGGGTGAGCTCCAGCATCGGCTCCTGATCCTCGCCGGCAGGCACCGTAGTGGCTTTGAACGCAGCAATGTCGGCTGCCTGGCTCACTGGATAGCAGAAGAAGCCAAGAGGAATATTAGCTTCAAAATTACGCATCTTGATCTCCGTCTTCACCGTTGGGTTACGCTGCACACGCGATACGCTGACGAGATTCATCAGATAAGTGGTCAGTTCTGCCAATTCCGGCACGCGGCTCTGGATATAGAGGGTACACTGTGTGGGGTCAAGCCCGACCGAAAGATAATCGAGTGCCACCTCAACGATATTCTGACGTATCTTCTCAGGATTATCAGCATTGTCAGTAAGCGCCTGCACGTCAGCCATAAAGACAAACATACGGTCGTAATCGCCCGCATTTTGAAGCTGGACACGACGGCACAATGAGCCGACATAGTGACCGAGATGCAGCTTTCCTGTAGGACGGTCTCCAGTAAGGATGATTTTTCCCATATTCTTTAGTATGTTATTTTGATATGCAAAGGTAGTGCAAACGAGGGGAACGACCAAGAAAAAGCTTCTTTTTCTTGGGCACTCCCGAGTGAAGCCTACACTTCTTGCGAAGCAAAAAGGAACAGCAAACGAGGGGAACGACCAAGAAAAAAGAGCTCAGTGGAAAATATCCGTGACTAGAGTTTCGATGGACTTCTGCGCACTTCGTGCTCGTGTGCCCCTACGGGGAACTGTAGCTGTGGAAGGACACGCCATCCCCGGTCTGCACTCCTATCGTCGCTTGACCGTGTTAATTATGCTTCAGCCCCCTCGGGGCTGCCCCTGCTGTATGCTTAGCATCCGCTCAGACATAGTTCAGCCCCACCACGACCTACGGCCATGATGGGGCTGAAAGAGAAAACGGACAGAAGGCAAAGCTTAGCGCACGTTCACCAGCTTCTCCACCTTGCTACTGCCATCGCTGAAGTGAGTCACCTTCAAGCTTACGCCCGTCCGAGGACGGCTGATGCGGCAGCCATTCAGGTCGTAATAATCGGTTCCACTCACTTTCTTGCTATCCTTGACGCCTTTGACGCCAGTATTCACGAACGACCACCACTTTATGTCGGTGACCCTCTCCTGTCCGCCACCTTTATACACCAACTGAACGCCGATAGCGTAGAAATCATTCGTATAGGTGTTGAACGAGGCCCATGCCCTCGTAGGTTCACCATCCTTGGAGCCATTAACGGTGTAGAAGTCGCTACGGTCGGCAAACTGAACAGGAATCTCGGTCTGGTCGGTCTTCAAGGAGAAATAGGTGTCCGGCGAGAAGGTGAAGAGTTCCGGACTGGCGTCCTTCGAAGCCTTCAGATAGACACGGTAGAAGTACTTAGCGGCATTCAGATAGTTGTGCTTATCGTCGAACTTGGAATAATGGAAGGTGATGTATCCGTAGCCGTTGTCGGCGGAATAGGCCACGCACTGGTTGGCCTGGAACTGCGGAGCCTCAGGCGTTGCGGGCACTTCGGTGTAAGGAGTGAAGTAAGGACGGATATACGAGGCCGTGAAGTAAGGCACCGTGTTGCCGGCATTGATGAGCCATGCCACGGAATCGGCCACTGCCTGGCTGACACCGAAGCTCTTACTACCGGCATCAAAATCCATGTCGAAGCCCGGGTTGAAGGTGAAGGTATTGTAGCTCGTATTTGTGCCGTAGGTGGGGTCGGTCTCCTCATGCAAGGTGTAGTTGGAGGTCATTGCATACAGGTGGAGATAGAAGGCGGAGTCAACACCAAAGTACTGATTGCTATCGAAGTGCACTTTGCTGCCGTTCAGCGTTCCCTTTATCCACTGGTCGTCCCTGTTATTATAAGGATTGCGCACATAGACATTCTCAGCGCCGACGATGGCCTTCACCACCTGCCAGTCATAAGCCGTGTCGGCATCGCCCGTCCGCATGAGGTAATCGTGGGCAAGGGCAAGCTCATCGGCCGAAGGTTGGTATTTAGGTGACTTTATCTTGTTGAGCACAATGTTGCCATCGCCATATCCAGCTCATAGCAGGTCATCGTTGACGAGTCCTATGAAATCGTCGCCCAACTGCAGGAGTGAATCGTTGCGCAGCACAAAGCGGATGCTGTCCTTTACGGTCTTGCCGTCGGCAAGCGTGTCGAGCTTCAGAAAGGGAGTGGTGCCGCCCCATCCGTCGTCCACCATGTACTTCGTCATTGGGAATGCATAATAGAGCACTTCTGCCCCCTCGTCGTTCTGCTCACTGTACACAGCCTGAGGGAAGCGGGCCACCAGCGTGTCGCCCTTAAGGACCTGCAGCTTCAACCAGGAGGGCGAATAGAGCTGCGAGATGGGTTCCGAGAGGTAATAGCTTCCATCGGTGCCCTTCACGAGCGCTCCGACTGAGCAGTTGGAAGTGGCATAGTTGACCGACGCGCCATCATACGAAAAGTAGCTCATGCTCTTGGAAAGCCCCGACGAGAGCTCGCCTGCGGGAGTTTCGGTGAGCACCGTCTTTGGCCACTCATAACCAGCCATCGTCTTCGACGGCGATGCGGCACGGAGCATGTGAGGCTTGGAGCCCAAGCGGGCGGTTTGCGGAGAGCGCGCAGCATAGCTCTGTGACATAGCTGTCCCCGACGCGAAGAGCCAGAAGAGAGCTGTAGTGAGTAAAGTGTTAAGCTTCATAAGCAAAAAGTTTGATGTATAGAATACTTATTTGTAGATATTGTTTCCATGCAAAGTTACACAAATCCGAGCGAAAGCCATCATCTTCGGCCACTTTTCTCTCCTACTTTCTAAAATCGGGGGCATCACAGTCAAGAGACATGCGCCCACACTAAAGATTTAGCCTCGCTTTGTTGCAGGATACGCGGAAAAGCTGTAATTTAGCATCCATCTTACAAATAAACCAATACAGAACTTATGAAACGCTATTTACTACTGTTGTGCCTAACCCTGGCGGTTGCCATTCAGGCTTCCCCGGACAATGCCGAGAAGAGCCAAGTGCCCTTAGCCGACCCCTACATTCTTCTCGACGGCGACACCTACTATGCTTACGGCACCCACGCCGACAACGGCATTGAATGTTACACATCGACCGACCTCAAGTCGTGGCATTACGCAGGACTGGCCCTCCAGCGCGACAACACCACCGAGACCCGATGGTTCTGGGCTCCGGAGGTCTACAAATTCGACAGCAAATACTATATGTATTATAGCGCCAACGAGCATCTCTACGTGGCCACTGCCGACACTCCCGCAGGTCCTTTCAAGCAGGTGGGCACTTACATGATGGACAAAGTGCTGGGCAGCGAAAAGTGCATCGACTCCTCTGTGTTCACTGACGACGACGGCACGCAGTGGATATTCTTCGTACGCTTCACTGACGGCAACTGCATCTGGCAGTGCAAACTCAACGATGACCACATCACCCCTGATGCCTCCACATTGAAGCATGTCATCTCGGTGTCACAGGACTGGGAGAAGGTGATGGGCCGCGTGTGTGAAGGTCCCTTCGTGGTGAAACACATGAAGCGCTATTATCTCACCTACTCGGCCAACGACTATCAGAGTCCCAAATACGGTGTGGGCTATGCCTATGCCACCAAGATCGACGGTACCTGGGGCAAGAGCAGCAAGAACCCTGTTCTTCAAGGCATTGAGGGACTTGTGGGTACCGGCCACCATTCCTTCTTCTACGACAAGGAGGGCAACTTCCGCATCGTCTTCCACGCACACAACTCCACCTCCCAAATACACCCTCGCATGATGTATATAGGGAGCATGAAATGGGATGGATACGTACTGGAATACGACGATGCCACACCTGTCATCAGTCCGAAGCTGGCCACCACCGGTATACAGAACGTCAGTACAACACCGGCTCACACCGAGGTCAGCTATAATCTGTCGGGACAACGAGTCGGCAAGTCGGCCAAAGGCATCCTCATAGTGAAGGACGCCCGAGGCAAGGTGAGTAAAAGAATGGTGAGATAGGAAAAAGAAAGTCCACGACTGCCGGAGAGGTCAAAGGAATGAGACTTCCCGACGGTCGTGGATATAACACTGCGAGATGGATTATCCGAACACGCTCTTGATAATCATCTCGGTGGCTCCCGTACAGCTTTTCACAAAGTCGCCGGCTTTCTTCCCAGCACTTTGAAGCTCATCGGGATGGGCATGAAACCTATCCATTAAGGCGGCAAAACTGGTGTAATCCCGGATTTCGAATCCGCCTCCGGCCTTAATGAGTCCTCTGGCTTCCTGGAAGCGTTGGTTATTGGGGCCGAAAATCACCGGCATATTCCACACGCCCGCTTCGAGCACATTATGGATGCCCACGCCAAATCCTCCACCTACGTAGGCCACCTGGCCATAATGGTAGACCGAAGAGAGAAGTCCATAGCAATTGATTATCAGGCACTCGGCCTTGGCTGCCTCCTCGGGTGTGGTCACCGTATAGCACACCGTATAGCGCTTGAGTCTTCCCAACAGTTTCTGCAGTCTGTCTTCATTCACCACATGGGGTGCAATGATGATGCGCCACTCAGGATGGGCGTTGAAGTACTCCACGAAGATGTCCTCGTCGGGCTCCCAACTTGAGCCTGCCACAAACACCGGATGGCCCTTGCTGAAGGCCTCAACGATGGGGAGGTGCTTGCTCGTGGCTTTTATCTGGAGCACGCGGTCGAAGCGGGTGTCGCCGACCACCTCCACCTGTTGTACGCCTATGGTTGACAGCAGCTGCCGGCTCTGCTCATTCTGCACGAAGAACTTGGTGAAGCATCCGAGCACCTTGGTGTACTGATGTCCATACCACCGGAAGAAAATCTGTCCGGGGCGGAAGATACTCGAAACACTGTAAGTGGGCACACCACGGTGACGAAGAATGTGGAGATAGTTGTACCAGAACTCATACTTGATGAAGAATGCCATTACCGGCCTCACTGTGCGCAGGAACCGGCGGGCATTGCGAACGGTGTCGAGGGGCAGATAACAGACGATGTCGGCCCCCTGATAGTCCTTCCTCACTTCATAGCCCGAGGGGGAGAAGAAGGTGAGGAGTATCTTGTACTCTGGATGCAACCGACGGATGCTCTCTATCAAAGGACGTCCCTGCTCAAATTCGCCAAGCGAGGCTGCATGGAACCAAATATACTTGGCTTCAGGGTCCACCTTCTCACGGAGCAAGGGAAGGGTGCGGTGTTCACCCTTCCACATTCTCTTTACCTTGTGGTCGAAGATGCTGGCTATGGCCACACCGGCGACCAAAAGGTTCATCAACAGATTATACACGGAAATAATTATTTAGTCATCAGGATTCAGCACTCAGTTTGGCTTTAAGCCCGGGAATCACCTCTATACCATGGAGCAAGCGGCGCAGCGTCTCCTCCTTGCCAAGGAAAGCAGAGATGTCGAACATACCCGGTCCTTTGCCGATGCCCACCAAAGCAAGCCGGAAGGCATTCATCACATCACCCAATTTATAGCCTTTGTCCTCGACCCACTGCATCACTACCTTCTCCTGTCCTTCCACTGAGAAGTCGTCGATATTCTGAAGTACGTCGGCCAGCTCTGTCATCTGCTGGGTGGAGCAGTCTTTCCAGCGCTTCTTCACGGTTTTAGCGTCGAAGTCGGCAGGAGCAATGAAAAAGAAGGAACAGAGGGGCCACAACTCCTTGACAAAACTCACACGGTCCTTCATCATGTGCACCACCTGGCGCACGCGCTCAAACGACTCGTCGACACCATTATTGGCCACAATGGGTGCAAAGAGACGGGCTATCTCGTCGTCGCTCTTGCGAAGAATATACTCGTGGTTAAACCAGATGCCCTTCTGATAATCGAACTTGGCACCACTCTTCGAGCACTTTGTGATGTCGAACACCTTCACAAACTCGTCGAGCGAGAAGAGCTCTTGCTCAGTGCCGGGATTCCACCCAAGCAGGGCAAGGAAATTGATGACAGCCTCAGGGAAGTAGCCACTCTCCCGATAGCCCGACGACACCTCCCCCGTCTTGGGATCATGCCACTCGAGCGGAAACACGGGGAAGCCGAGCCGGTCGCCATCACGCTTCGACAGCTTGCCCTTGCCTTCGGGCTTGAGCAGCAGAGGCAGGTGGGCAAAGCGCGGCATCGTGTCCTCCCAGCCAAAAGCCCTATAGAGCAGCACGTGAAGCGGTGCGGAAGGCAGCCACTCCTCGCCTCGAATGACGTGAGAAATCTCCATGAGGTGGTCGTCGACAATATTGGCCAAATGATAGGTGGGCAACTCATCAGCCCTCTTATAGAGCACCTTGTCGTCGAGAATATCGCTCTTGATGCAGACATCACCACGAATCATGTCGTTCACATGAACCTCGATGCCGGGCTCCACAAGGAAACGCACCACATACTGTTCGCCTTCCTCAATGCGTCGCTTAACCTCATCGGCACTCATTGTGAGCGAATTCTTCATTTGCATGCGAGTATGAGCATCGTATTGGAAATTGCTCTCACTCTCGCGCTTGGCCTCCAACTCCTCAGGGGTATCGAAAGCATAATAGGCCTTGCCACTATCAAGAAGCTGCTGAACATACTTCTTATAAATATCACGACGCTCACTCTGACGATAGGGACCATGCGAGCCTCCAAAGCTCACCCCCTCGTCAAACTGGATGCCCAGCCAGCGGAAAGATTCAAGAATATATTCTTCGGCTCCCGGCACAAAACGATGGGTGTCAGTGTCTTCAATGCGAAATACAAGGTCGCCGCCATGCTGGCGGGCAAACAAATAATTATAGAGGGCCGTACGCACTCCACCAATGTGAAGGGGCCCTGTAGGACTGGGTGCAAACCGCACTCTCACTCTCCTGTCAGACATATATTTTCCTTGACTTGATATTTTAACATGCAAAAATAATACTTTTCTTTCGACTATTGCCTTTTCTTTTCGTATTTTTGCCTCTCATTAGAACATAATAAGCTCAGACACCCATGTTTCAGACAAAAGAAGAACATTTCTGGCGTAATATGCTGACAAGGACAGCCATGGTATTGTCCACTGTGGCTCTCATTACGTGGTTCCTGCCCAGAACCGAGCATCCACAAATACACTATGATATCGGCAAGCCCTGGCCCTACAGCTCATTCATTGCCAAATTTGATTTCCCCATCTACAAGACCGATGAAACCATAAAGAAGGAACAGGACTCCATCGTAAAAATGTTCCAGCCCTACTTCAACTATGATGCAAACGTAGAGGAGCAGAACATAGCCAAATTCCGTGCCGACTTTGCAACAGGCATACCCGGAGTGCCGGCCAACTTCAAGAATCTCATCATCGACCGCCTGCACCGGCTCTACCAGAACGGCATCGTCAGCGCGCCCAACTACAACACACTGCTCCAAGACTCCACCACCATGCTGCGGGTCATCAATGGGAAGGAAGCGCAAAGCACGCCGGCAAGCTGCCTGTATTCCACACGTTCGGCCTACGAGACACTATTCTCCGATGAGCACATCGCACAACACCGGCAAGCCTTGCAGCGCTGCAATCTGAACGACTACATTGAGCCGAACCTGCTCTACAACCGCCAAAAGAGTGTTTCCGAGCTCAACGACATACTCAGCGGCATACCCATTGCAAGCGGCATGGTGCTCAACGGGCAAAAGATTATCGACCGGGGTGACATTGTGGATGAATACACCTATCGGGTGCTCAGCTCCTATGAGCGGGTGCTTCAGCAGCGCAGCACCGACACTCACGAGATGCTGCCCACACTGGCCGGACAGTCGATTTACGTGCTGTTGCTCGTTGTACTGTTCACACTCTATCTGGCACTCTTCCGCAAAGACTATTTCAACAAGCCGCGCAGCATCACCATGCTGTACTCGATGATTACGCTCTTCCCGATTCTTGTGTCGCTGATGATGCGCCACAACTTCTTCAGCGTCTACATCATCCCCTTTGCCATGGTGCCCATCTTTGCCCGTGTGTTCATGGACTCGCGCACAGCCTTCATCACACACGTCACCATGGTACTCATCTGTGCCGCAGCTGTTAAATACCAGTATGAGTTCATCATCATCCAGCTTGTAGCAGGATTGATGGCTATTTACTCCCTGCGCGAGCTCAACCGTCGGGCACAGGTATTCAAGACCGCCATACTTGTAACGCTGGGCAGCATGCTTGTCTACTTCACGCTACAGCTGATGACGAACAACGGCATTGACAAGATGGACACCGACATGTACTATCATTTCACGGCCAATGGCATACTGGTGCTACTCGCCTATCCTCTGATGTATCTCATCGAGAAAGCATTCGGGTTCACCTCCAACGTCACCCTCTTCGAGCTCTCCAACACCAACCGCGGTCTTCTGCGAAATCTGAGCGAAATAGCTCCCGGCACCTTCCAGCACTCCATCACCGTGGGCAATCTCGCATCAGAGATAGCCAACAAAATTGGTGCCAACAGCCTGCTCGTACGTACGGGCGCACTTTATCACGACATCGGAAAGATGGCCAATCCGGTGTTCTTCACTGAGAACCAGGCCGGCGTCAATCCTCATGAGAAGATGACGTGCAAGGAGAGTGCCCGTATCATCATCAGCCATGTGACCGAGGGAGTGAAAATTGCAGAGAAATACGGGCTACCTCAATTCATCAAAGACTTCATACTCACACACCAAGGACGCGGACTGGCCAAATACTTCTATATAAAATACAAGAACGAGCATCCCAACGAAGAAGTCGACAAAGAGGCTTTCATGTATCCTGGGCCCAATCCTTTCACACGCGAACAGGCTATCCTGATGATGGCCGACGCTGTGGAGGCAGCCTCGAGGTCGCTGAAAGAATACACGGAGGAAAGCATCAGTGAGCTGGTGAACCGCATCATCGACGAACAAGTGAGCGAGGGATTCTTCACCGACTGTCCCATCACTTTCCGCGACATCAAACAGGCCAAACAGGTCCTTATAGAGCGTCTGAAGGCCATCTACCACACCCGCATCTCTTACCCCAAACTCAAAACCGGCGAGGAGGATCAACTGGGCCCAACGCTAAAGAAGAGCATCGACGTTGAGCCGTCCGATTTAGTCCACACACGGGATGCTTCAGCATCGGAGCTGCAAGTAGAGACAAAAGCACCAGGCGATGTCGCCCCCGACGCCTCAGCCAAATAAGTTCACTGTTACTATAAAACGAATCGTAACCATTCAATTTTGGCCGTCTTCCCTATAAGCTGTAAATTCCCGACCTTTGCCGGAAATTTACAGTTTTATGTTTAATCTCAACGAGAGCAATCAGTTTTTCATTTCCAATGCCCCTACCGACATGCGTGTAGGAGTCAATGCAATGTGTGGCAAGGTTCGACAAGCCGGTCGCAATCCTACCGACGGAAAGGTCTACGTCTTTGTTGGCAAGACGCACAAGGTCATGAAACGGGGCACAGGATATTCCTTGTGGGTTAGTTAATCGCTATCCAAGCACAGTGCATCCGCGGAACATGAAGCAAGAACGATTATAGCTCCGCTCAAGTCTGCTATGAAGTTCGTATGCTTAGGTTCGTTGACTCTGCTGATGAGCCGGTGGCGGACGGTTTATCTTCGGGGGATGACAAATGGTCCAATGCAGGGGCGGTGTTGAGGGGTCGACAGTATGGTTCATGTGGGGTGAAAGTGGCGTCATTGAGGGGTAATGGCTGGGGTGACCATATGGTAATCCTATAGAAAAAGATCGTTCACTAAGCAGCGAATGATAAAAAGCTACGTAGCGAACAATCGTTTGCCAGGCTGCAAAATCAAGTGATAAGTCATGTTGACTTTACCGGCCAAGTAAGAGGGCGGTTCCCCGCAGGGCACTGACCCCTAACTTGACTGCATGTTACCCTTCCCGATAGTCTGAATATATGTAAAGCATGCAGCAAGGACAGCCCTCGGGGGCTGAAGCATAGGCAGCCCCGGTCAAGCGACGACAGGAGCGCAGACCGGGGGGGTGTGCCCTGCCACAGCTACAGTGCCCCGAGGGGGCACACGAGCGCGAAGTGCGCAGAGTCCTTCGAAGCTCCATCCTCGGATATTATCAGCTGCGCCGAATTTTTATTTAATTATGGGACGGCCTAAATTGGATGGTTACCACGAATCAGCCCCAGACCGAAGATTCACCTTGCGGTCTGGGGCTGATTACTGTATCATATCGCTCTCAGAGAAGAGCGCCCTCCATAACGGACTTTCTTGATTAGAGGATGACCTTAACAAACACGGGATAATGGTCGGAAAGCACGTGCCGCACCATCTTGCCATCCGCACCCTTTCTCCAATCGGTGTCATTCAGAATACCATAGCGCATCACCTTCACCTGCTTGGATACGAATACGTGGTCAATACGACTGTCGGTATAACTATCAGGATTGAAGTCATTGAATGTGCCACGAGGAGCGAAGCGGTACTTAGCATTGGCGTAGGAGTCCTTCAGCAGATTAGACTGCGAGAAGATGGTATAAATCTCATCGCGCTGGTCAACATTGAAATCACCCGAGAGTAGTACGGTCTCATGGGGCTTCAGCATCTGCTTCATCTTCTTCATAATGAGCTTGGCTCCCTCTCTACGTGCTACCACGCCAATATGGTCCATATGGGTGTTAAAGTAATAGAACTTGCGCTTGGTCAGCATATCCTGAAAATAGCCCCAGGTGCAGATACGCACACAAGCAGCATCCCAACCGAGCTTCGGCTTAGTGGGGTCTTCAGCCAGCCAGAAATGTCCCTGCTTAAGGAGCTTTAAACGTGACTTCTTGTAGAAGATGGGGGAATACTCACCACCTTGCTTGCCATCGTCGCGTCCAACACCGATGAATCCATACTCCGGCATGAGTGCAAGCATATCAACCACCTGTCCATGGAGCACTTCCTCACAGCCAAGCAAATCGGGCGACATGAAATTGATTTCTGCGCACATGGCCTCCTTGCGCTGATCCCAACCATCGAAATGGCCGTAATCGCCCCGGCCGCTGTTGTTGCGAATGTTGTAGGTAGCTACCGTCAATTCTTGGGCGTTCATGGTGAAAGCCATGAGCAGTCCAACTAATAATAATGAGAGCTTCTTCATAAAAAGATTGTGTATATAAGTTATCAGTTCTTGTCTGGCGACTGTCGGCATAGGTGAGACAGAGCCTCGTCTCCACACGTACATTGTGCAAAAGTACAACTTTGTCACCGAAAAGCCAACAGCCGCTGAGAATTTAACAGTAATATAACAATATAACCAAAAGCTAACTATGGGCAGAAAGACGATAGTAACATGAATACCGATGAGTAAAAAGGACGTGGCATCTCAACCTACGTCTCGCCTTGCTTACCTCCATAGAGAGCGCCAAATTAACCTCATCTTAGTCCACCTTGATCACTTTACGTTGGACTCGCAGTGCCTCATTACCCATGTTAACTACATACACCCCATTAGCAAGATCATTAATCCATAAATCTTTTGTTTCGGAACCAGTTCCACCCTCAACGTACTTTCCACTGAGATCATACACACCCCACGTGAATCGCTTGCGTTTAGGACCCGACAATTGAAGATAGTTGTGACCCGCCTGAAGAATCTCAAAATCGCCCTTGGAACTTAGGTTTTCAATTCCGTTAAAGACGTAGTCCTTAAAGTAGGGTTTGCGGCTTTTCTTCGAAGGAATGCCTCCCTCTATATAAGGCCAGTCGTCGGAATCCCACTTCACTTGGTCAAGATAGAGAACCCTTCCGCCATCTATGTCGTTGGCTTGGAATCCATGATAGAGCATCCACCAGTCGCCGTTGTCATCTTGAATGAGTTCAGAGTTATGTCCGGGGCCAACTACGTCATCACTCTTAGTGAGAATAGTCTCAAAGTGACTGACCATGACGCTACGTTTCGACTTATTTACAAAGGGGCCCTTTATGCTAGTGCTGCGCGCTACGACCACATGGTAAGTGCTATTTGCACCATCACAGCATGTACCGGACGAACCAAAGAGATAGTAGTATTTTCCCTTCTTAAGAATCATGGTGGCTTCGATATTGTTCACGTTGCCATCACTGCCCGGCGCAATCTGGAATTTCTCGGCACCTTCCTTTATCTTAAGTCCACTCTCGTCAAGCTCGATGCCATATATTCCTCTGAAGCTGCCCCAAAAGAGATATTGCTTACCATCAGTGTCGGTGAAGTGGCAAGGGTCAATACTGTTCTTCACACCGATTTCACTGCTTATGAATAGTTTGCCATGGTCGGTAAATGGACCTTGCGGACGATCGGATGTAGCGACACCGATGCCGCAGTCCCATTCCCCACCCCATTTCGACATGGCATAATAGAGAACAAACTTTCCGTTAATCTTAGCTATTTCCGGTGCCCAAAGTCCACCTCCCTCGACAAAAGTGGGTCGAGTCTTATCCGTAAAGGCTCCACCAGCAAGCCGCCAGTAGACAAGGTCCTTGGACTTGTAAATGGGTATGCTTTGCTCTCCGTTGTCAGTAGCGTAGACGTAGAAATAGTGGTCACCGCCGTATATGACCGAAGGATCAGGAAGATTCTTTGTCTTTACAGGATTGGTATAGGTGTCACCGCCTGAGGTTTGGGCATAGACACCCATAGTACCACCCGGCGTTATCAACATTGAGACTACCAATCCAACGAGGATTTTGTGTATTCTTTCCATCAGTGTATTATTTAATTACGACCTTCTTAGCATGGTCACCACAACGTAGGATATAGAGCCCGTTCCGAAGCCCGGAGAATATAGCCTGACTCCCCGAAGCTTTTGAAATGACGACACCCGTTTCGGAGCATAGAGAGATGTTTGCAGGTGATGCCATGGCTACAAGCACGTTCCCCGGACTGGTCCTTAACGTGATATTGTTATCCTTGGTCTCTTTTATGGCTGTAGTACAGTTCTGCTTGCTATTATTACTAATAAGCTCAGCATGGATGGTCTCATGCAAAGTGTTTATCTCTATACGATAAGTACCATCTGTGCCCACAGACCATTTCGTGTCATCGCCAGAGTATCTCATTTGACTGGAACCAAGAAGATCTTCATCCATCTGGTAAGGATGGAAGGATTTGCTTTCCCATGCCAACTGCCCTTGAATCTTGATGCGCCTCGGCTCCACATAACCAAGAGCGGTGTTATCCTTGAGCGTTCCTGTCCACGTGAACACACATGGATTCGAAGGGTCCTGGGTCATGCGCTGCATGCCGAACTGACTCCATCCGTTGTCGGTAGCGCCGCCGGCGATGTAGGCATAATGCCAGGGCTTGTGCAAGTTGCCCTTCACGACACCCTTCCCGGCCGAGCCAGGAATCACCTCAATCTGAAAAAGGTCTTCATTAAAGGGAACGGTCCATTCTGCCGAAGTGGAATCCGAAGACAACACATAGGGCAGCCCGTTGTTGACAACATACGAATCCTCGTAAATTGGTTTAACGAAACGGGTGCTGCTATTTATTCCCTCCGTAGTGGCAATTATCAGCTTGCCAGCATGGAGTGTTCCAGCGAACTTGAAAGAGCCGCTTGCATTCCTGGTCAGCTCCACTTTTCCACCAGGAACGGCTTGACCGACGGCCCACAACCTTTCTTGAGCCTCAGCGGCGAGCGTACAAAGAGACAGGAACAGGGCTACTATAATCGAATTACCTCTCATGATGTTGCTATCTTTGTATTCGTTTCTTTCCATTCTGGATGATAATGCCTTTGTAGTTGCCGCCTGCTCTCTGTCCCGCGAGATTCCACATCGGAGTGTTCCTTGAGACATTAAGAGCAACATCTTTAATCCCAGTGACTGCCCTGTTTATGACCAGGGTGGCCTGCTTGTCTATGTTTAATGAAGGGATGTTTATTGTCACAACATGTGTACTTGCGGCGTACTTCCAGTCAGTTCCCTTTTGAAGTTTATTACCTTCAAGTATGACATCTTGTGGCTCGGCTGTCTCGCCAAGGATTTTCACGATATAGTTGTGCTTCAGGGGCATTCCGTCGAATGTTCCTTCAGCTTTGCCTATTGTCAATTGAATTTTCTGTCCGTCACGATTCTGGGAGAAAGTAGTTATGGCATAGGCGCCGTTTTTATAGTCGTCATTATTGCCATTGTCCTCATAGAGACTTCCACCCCCATTATCTCCCGGAGCTACGTACAGCGTGATGTCGGTCGGCAGTTTCTCCAGATTTCTAACAGTGTCGTTATAAGTGGGAACGATGCTTCCTTCCTTCATGAAAAGAGGAATCTCTTTAACGGTGTAGCCTTCGTAAAGTTCTTTGCCTCCTTCTTCGATGCGGTTTTTGCTGATGTTAAACCATTGTCCTTTTGGCAGCCACACTTTTCGATAGGCCAGTCCTTCATTGTCAGCAGCCGACGCAATGGGAGCCACGAGAAGATTGTCGCCAAACATGTATTGGCTCTCATAGCGGTAAGCTTCATTTTCCTCAGGATTGTCATAGTACATAGGGCGACAGATACTAATTCCAGTGTCGTAGGCTTGGCGTGCTGCCGTATATATATAGGGTATCATACGATAGCGAAGTTGCACAACATCGCGCAAGTCATTGAAGTTGTTGAATTCCCAGATGCGGCGTTCAATGCTGGCATCCTTTGTGGCGTGCGTGCGGAAGATAGGTGTGAACACACCAAATTGCATCCATCTCAGATAGAGTTCCGGATCATTGGGGTCGCCACTATTTCCGGTTTTCTGATGGCCGCCCAAATCGTGCCCCCAATAACCGAAGCATACATTGGAAGCTGTTGATGTGAAATAGATTTCATAGTCTAGGGTACTGTAATCAATGAAAGAGTCACCCGAGAACCCTATCGGGTAGCGATGGCTTCCGAGACCGCCCCAACGATGGAAGATCATAGGACGCAGCTCCGGCTTATTGATACGCATGTCGTTGTAGAACACATGGTTGCACCAGAAGGTTTCGCTGAGTCCTGACAGATGTTTGTTAAGCAAATTCTGTTGCCAATCGAGCCACCAAAAATCAACGCCGTTGCCGGCCAATGGATGAATGATGTCCTTGAACATGTATTTATAGAATGTGCTGTCTTCCAGCTGCCAAGGAACATTCGTCGCCGTTGTCGGGAGCCCCATGTCATTGCGCAACTTCTCAAATCCATCCTCGTCACTGTCGACACCATCAGCGGGATGCAGGTTGAGAGAGGTCTTGAGGTTGCGTCCATGCATCCACTTGAGCAATGCAGGCGGGTTCGGTATGAGTTGCCGGTTCCAGGTCCAACCTGTCCATCCTTCGGTATGCCAGTCCATGTCGAGAATCATCACGTCGAGAGGTATATCGCGACTCTGCATGGAGTTTACGAGGTTGACGAAGTCTTGTTGTGTATAAGCCCAGTAGCGGCTATACCAGTAACCAAAGACATAGCGGGGAGGCATCGGCTCACGTCCGCCAATCTTGGTGTAATCTGCCAAAGCTTGCTTATAATTGTGGCCGTAACCCATGAAATACCAGTCAACGGCCGACTTGTCAACAGGCTCTGCCACCCAAGGTACGCCGTTGACGGGTTTATCAAAGGCGAAGGTAGTGCTTCCATCTCCTCGCTTAGTCAGAGGCGATTCGTCGATAATAGCCCAACCAGCTCTGGAGATTAAACCGTTTTCGAGCTCACCTCGTTTATTGTCACCGATGGCTCCGTCGAGCGTGCGAGAGGTACCCTTAAGGTTCAAAGCATCATCCTTTCCCGGATACCAGATGACGTCCTGCCCATTCATGTGAAACGTGATCTTCAAAG
>Ga0256406_1001361_pt1 | contig 39946 bp, 38 predicted proteins | sample RumenRJG_03DNA_FD_185986 | JGI IMG/M metagenome (GOLD analysis project Ga0256406, IMG submission 185986) | Bovine rumen microbial communities from Lethbridge, Alberta, Canada - RJG_03 | ecosystem: Host-associated > Mammals > Digestive system > Stomach > Rumen | place: Canada: Alberta | collected... | reverse complement strand
GTACCTTTGCACTCGCTTTCAAGGAAGCAACCAACATGGTGCCCGTAGTTCAGTTGGTTAGAGCGTCAGATTGTGGTTCTGAATGTCGACGGTTCGAGTCCGTCCGGGCACCCTCTAAAAGAAATCCCTGTAAGTCAAGCACTTGCAGGGATTTTCATTTTCCACACTTTCCAATTTTGATGGAACATTGATGGAACATTTTTAAGTTGTTCCATCAATGCAATAGGGCTTGAGTTCACAAAGAGCCATAATAATCCAATCACATTCATCCCTTTATGATTGGTAGAATCAGTTGTTGTCATTGGTATTTATTATTAATGACCCATTTGCCTTCCTTGCGTCCACCTTCACGAGTGAGAACACCCAATTTCTTCAGTTTGGCAATATCCCTTTCGATGGTTCTCTCATTGACACCTTCCTTTTCCGACATCTTTTCCGACATCTTTTCCGACATCTTTTCCGAAATTGTCTTTGCAGATAAGAAAGGATTAGCAATTGTCATTTCAACTATCACTTTCTGTCTGTCAGTTAGTTCTTTTAGGCCGTCTTTGAGGCCATCTTTTGGGTCATGATTATCTTTACTGGCTATGTCAGCAATGATATTGCCAGCAGCCTCATGGCAAGGGATGGTGATGCGGAAGAAGGTACGCTCTTCGTCCGTAAAGACGACGGCGCGAGGCGAGCCCAAGGCCAGATAATTCACTTAAACCTGCCACTCGTATCTTTGCATCGAGATTAGAACAGATGCACAGCCTCGCATGAGTTGGGAGTAATCCATATCACTCGCATTCAAAATTAATCGATTTTGTTTGGTGGTTACAATTATTCGTTGTACCTTTGCATCGGAATTGCATCAAGAGCAGTCATCTTTGGATGGACTCGCCAACCGAGCTTAACTTTGCCACGGTGGTCAGTACGATGCGGGAGTAACATTATTCACTTCAAAACAAAAAGTTATGCAACAGCACATTTATTACATCAAGTTTGCTCTGCGTTTCGCAGACATGCAGATTCCCGAGTTAATAACCATTTTCAACGCCCAGGTGCAAAGCCGAGGCTGGTCCAGTATGCGAGCCTATCATGACCATGCCCTCCTTGACGAGTTCCAGCGTCGCGGCATCGATATTTCTTCCGTATATGATGGCAGAGCCATCTCTTTCGTCCATCCTGTCAGATATGATTTACCAAATAAAAAGTTAGTCGTTTTCAAGTAACACATTATTATGTACTCCACCCCAATCGTCTGCTCTTGGTAAGGGTGGAGTACTATTATGAAAAGCCTATTTGAATGCTGAAATTAAACCTATTATTGCAAAAATGATTAATAAACCAGGCTGCCAGATGATAAGCGCAATAAAGACAATGATAATGACTATCTTTATGATTAGGTCTATCTGCTTATCGTGTTCTTCCTTCTCGAGTCTAATCCTTTCTTCTTGTTCTTTGCGTTGTTGCCTTATTCTTGCCAGTTCTTCTCGCTCTCTTTGCTTCGCCTCACGGTATGCCCTGTTTTCAGCGTCTTTCCGTTCTTGCTCTTCACGCTTTTGACGAGCCAATTCTTCCCATTTTCTCCTACGTTCCTCTTCTGCGGCCTTTTGCTCGGCTTGAATACGTTCCAGTCGTTCTCTCCGTCTGCTTTCCTCTTCTGCTTTTGCTTCTTCAAACCTACGTTCTGCCTCTTCTTGTTGTAGCCGTTTTGCCTCTTGCTCACGCCTACGAGCATCTTCCTCCTGTCGGCGTTTTTCTTCATGTTCTCGTCGCCTCGCTTCTTCAATCGCTCTTAGTCTGGCATATTCATGTCGCTCCTCCTCTCTTTTCTGTTCTTTTGCTTGCCTAACAGACTCATTGTTCATCTTAACCATCATTTCATCGCTGTATCGGCTAACAAGCATCAGGTCTGCTTCATTCTGCATATTTTCCTGTTTATAGAGATTTTTTGCTAATGGATCACCATTAAAATGCCACTCCCACAATCTCTTTTCCGAAGGAAGACCGAATTTGACAAACATACGTGAGTTATCAAGAATGACAGTTTTCTGTTTGCCAAGGCATGGGCGCAAGCCACGACCTACCTGCTGTAGATATTTTGCCAGCGACCAAGTGGGACGTGCCAGCTGTATGAACTCAACATCAGGACAGTCGAAACCCTCAGAGAAGATATCTACGTTTACCATAACCTGAATCTCATTTCTCACGAACTTTTCTACGATTTCCGCACGTTCCCTTTTCTGTGTATCGCTATCGATATAGACGGCAGCGACGCCAATCACTTGATAGGCTTCACAGATGTTTCGAGCATGTTCTTTGTTGATAGCATAGACAATTCCTTTTTTCCCTTTTACATATTGCTCATAGCACACTATGAGACGCTGAATGTGTTGTTCTACGTTCAGTTCTTTTAGCAGAGTTGCCGTCTTATAATCTCCAGTAGTGCTCTTTTCTTTGATAGCCTTGATGGTCTGACTGAGACTGCTCCTTGGGTTATCGACAAGAAAATCGTATTCTGCAAGATAGCCTACTTGTATAAAATCATCTATCGGCTCCGCCTCAATGAACTTGTTAAAATGACTCCTAAAACTTTTGTTGTTTAGACGGTATGGCGTGGCCGTTACGCCAAGCTTCCAGCAGTCGCCGCAATGTTTCCAGAATTTCGTATAGGTGTCGGCTAACGAGTGGTGAGCCTCGTCAATGATGATGAACTGCGGTTTCAGCTCATCTATTAGATCGATATTTTTCTCATGGGTTAAAGTCTGCACAGATGCCACCTGTACATTCAGTTCCAACCTGCGTACCCTTCCGCTGGCAATAATACCGTGTTCTAACTCGTAACGGCTCAGATGTTCACTAATCTGGTCGATTAGTTCTTTACGATGAGCCAGAATCACAATCTTGGTACCTTTTGATGCCGACAGGTCTCTGATTATTGAGGTGAAAAGAACGGTTTTCCCCGTACCAGTTGGCAGTTGCAGCATCACGTTGAAATGCCTTTTCCATTGGCGGAACACCTCGTTCTTCATCATCTGCTGATAAGGTCTAAGCCTTGCATCTGTTGAAGAAACGTACTTCTCTGCAAATACCCGACAAGCCTGATTGACATCTTCCAGATTCTTTAGCCAGTTGACAGCATCTACAACGCTGATGAACTTAGTCCGTCCTTCAAACAACTTGATAGTCCTTGTGCTTGGTTCGCTGCCATAGATAATGCAGGTGATATTTGGGCTTTCTTCTTTCTTGACGAAACGACCGCCTTTCTTGTCAATTAGCGCGTAGATCTTCTTTGTGCTATAGAAATCGCCAACATAGGGATAATCTCTTAGATATATTGGTTCAGGAGAATTAAATGCAGACTCAAAGGCATCGCGCAGGGCCTTCTCCGTCTTGCCTATCACATGAAACACTTCGCTGTCAATATCCAGGTCTTGTGCAGATACCTTAGGCAAAGACTTCAAATAAGATTCCGGACACACATCATACGTTGGTTTCCTATTTGCCTTTGCACGCTTTTCTTCTTCACGTTCCCTTGCTTTGATTTCTTCTTCTTTTGCATCGTCGAATAAGTCATCAAAATGTCGAATGAACAGGTCGTAGTCAACAAATACAGTACTCAGACTCCTATGGAAGCCTTCTAATGCCATATGAATGCCATATACATCACATACAGAAGACATTATATAGATGTCGATACCTTCGCCGTAAGTGAATTTGAACTTTCCGTGATGTTCTTCAACGTGTCTTCTCAGCCATCTTTTTTCATTTGGAGTGAGGCCGTAGGCTATAGCAGTTTTACCAGTTAGGAATTCGTCATAGTCAACAACATCTTCCTGAATAAAAGGGAGAATCTCATAGGCGGCAGATCGCAAAAGATCCACATCTATTAGCCCCCAATCATCCGGCAATGCTGGTGACTCTTTGAAACGCTCTACAAGTTCTTCCTTTGTCATACCCACAACTATCTACTCATGGGGAATAATTCACGGAATCTTTCCAGTTATGTCCCAAATTCCTTCTCAATAAGTTCATCTATCCGTCCTTCCTTAGCGTAGGGCACAGTATCTACCTGACGGAAGTTGCTTTGTTCTGGACAGTACGACGGATCGAAACCGAGAATATAGCGAGTGGCGATAAGATAGATGATGCGCGTTGGCGCAAAACCATAAACCTGATGCCTTAGTATGTGCTGAATACGCTCGCGATCTTCTGGAATCTGGCGCTGCATCTCTACATTATTATATAGTCGGCGCACAATCTCTGTGATATACAGCCCCGACTTCATATACAGGTCGGCAAATGTCTTCTGCGGGTCTTCAAAGATGTGTGGGTTCTCCTGCTCCAGCAGGTCCACCATCTTCTTCACCACCCATTTAGGCGTAAATATCTGATTGGTTTTCTGTGGAGGAATGTAGTCAAAGATGTCTTCAGACTGCGATTCATCGAAATAGTTGGCCAGTTCCTGCCGTTTATTTCGAAACTCAGCAATGGCGTCATCAAACACAACTTCATCGAACAGATGCCCGCCAAAATGTTTCTGCACACCATTCTCATCATAGTCACCACCGTCGCGCAGGAATCGGAACTCTTCGAGGGTAATACTGGTTACTTCCTTGAATACATCGTCCTCGATGTTCTTGTCGAAGTTGTCGAGTGTCAGACTTCCCTCATCATAAGCCATGATGAAACTGGGAATGGTACGGGCAAAACCACGCAAATGTGCTCTCACCTCGTCCTCCACACTGGCTTTCTTTCGTTCTTCCCTGTCCTTCTCAATGCGCTCGATAACTTCCTTGGGCTTGTTATTGATGATGTCATTGGTAGCCTCTTTGATTGCATCGTTCACACCCTTCATGGCCAGTTCCATTTCTTGGCGCAAGGTCTTGTCGGCATCTTCCAACTCCCGCTCGCTAGTGGCCTGCCTGCGGGCCTCTTCATGCTTCACTTCTGCTATCTTGCGTTGTTGCTCAAAGTCACCCTTTATCTTCTCTATCTTGGTTTCCAGTTCTTTCTGTGAATCCCTGACCATACGCTTCGTCTGGGCTTGCGTAAGTTCGTATTCTTCTGATGCAGGCTTGATAATGTTCTGTTCAACGGCAGTTTTCAGGCTATTGCTCACTTGGTCGATAGCTGTCAGCACATGGTCGGCATTTTCAACTGCCCTCGGTATCTCATCCTCTATCTCTTCAAAGGTCTGATAGAGTTTGTCGCCAAAAATCTGTTGCTCCTGGCCGATGATGACCTCTGTCGGGATAGTGACTTCACCATTATCGTCAACACTCACGTTACCTGCTTCGTCAAGGTCTGCATTTGTGTTGCGCCCCCGCTCTTCATGCGCTTTATCCATCTTCTTCAGTATCTCACCTACGATTGTAGGTGCGCTGAAGATATTGGCGATGTTCCTGAATAGCAGGTTGCTCATGAAGCCATGCCTTACCACCTCTTCACATTTTATCTTCCTCGGTATGCTCAGCACCTGACGTTCATCTATCTGCATCATCCTTCCCTCATCGTCTTCTGCGATAACGGGGAAGAAATTCAGCAGCTGTTTGATGTTCTGCTGTCGCTCCTCTGTCGTACCGTTGCCCCCGGCTGTACTCTTCTTAAGGTTGTTGGCAAACTCGTCGTAGAGCATCAGTGTCCTTGCAGGGTCGAAGTCAAATACGTATGCATTGTCCTTTCTCACGATTTTCCCTCCATCCGAGTATTCGTAGGGGTTCTGTGCCCTGAAAGCAGCCTGCATATATAGCGGAGCACTCTGCATGTTGCAGAGCATCAGCACGCCGCTCCACTCAGGAATGGTAACACCTGTGGTCAGTTGGGTTACGCTCAGCGTAATGGTTCTGTCGTGGGTCTTAATGGCTTCCTTCACTCGGTTGTAGGCTTTTACGGTCTCTGCATTTTCGTCCAACGAACCGTCGCCGGCTGCAATCACCACCTCGTAATCCTCAAAAGGAGAGCCTTCTTCCTGGAGCAGGCGAGTCATGGCCTTGACGCAGGAAACACGGTTGAACAGCCAGAAGGTATGAGCCATCTCCTTGCGTAGCTCCTCTGTTGAGAACGGGAACTTCTCTTGTGTAGTCAACGCTTGGAGGAATTTGCGAACATCTGCCTCATGCTCAAACTTGCCGTCTTCTTTGGTTTTGAAGAACTCGTTCAGATCGAAAGCATAGTCTATTGTCCCTTCCTCATCCAAGTCCATACCTTGCTTCACCTGTTCGCGCACAATGTCGCTCATGCGATAGGTGAAGAGGTTCAGCTGAGGCATGTTTTCATATGGATTGTGATTGTCGCTCGTCCAGGTTTCCTTGGCGTCCTGCTCATCGGCATAGCTCCAGTTGAATATCTGGCGGTCATCAAACTCTCCTGAGGCGATGGCTTTGAAGGGCGTACCACTCAGATAGAGTGTAAACTTTCGATGGATATTGTTGAAGACCCGGTCTGTTCGTATGGTGTCCACTCCCTCATGGCTCTCGTCCACAATCAGTACATCCCAAGGGGTGTTCTTTATCCACTCCAGCTTGTTGAAATTACCACCGAAGTAGACAGAGCCTTTCAGTCCCTGCAGGCTTTCGAAACAGATCTGCCCGACAAAGTTCTTATCACGATGGCGCAACCATTCTCTGTACATGTTCCTTGTCATCACACCTTGTCGGTCACGCAACGACTCGTTGTCACTCACAAATCGGTAGCCAGACTGTCCAGCCAAAAATTTCTCGTAGTCATCGCACCATGAATTGGCTATCGACGGGCGGTTGGTGACTATCAGCACGTTCCTTGCCTTCATCTGTTTAATCAGTTCGTATGCCGTGAGCGTCTTGCCAAAGCGTGGTTTAGCATTCCAAAGGAATTTTCCTTCGCCACCCGTCTCTTCAAGATAAGCTAATGTCATATCTACGGCTTGTTGCTGCTCGTCGCGCAACTTATAACTGTAGTGCAGACCCTTTTGTTGATAATCGCGGCTGACGAACTCCTCGAAGCACCGTCTTAGTTCCTGACCATCTATGCGGAACCATTCCGTATGGTCGTTGCGCTCTATACCCTTGTATTCCGTCAGATAGTCGTGGAAGTCGTGGTCGCGGAAGTAGGTGCAGTCATCGCGAAACATGGCGATGTCCTTCCATTCCAATTCGAAGCGTACATCGGCAGTATGCGTCTGCTGCTTGATGCGCTTGTGTACGCCCTGCTCTGTATCGCCAATCTTCAGCCATCCATCGTGGCGTACTATCTCAGGCGTTCTATAGGCATACATCATCCGGACAAAGCTGTTGAAGCTGTGAATCTTTGTTGCGTCCATCATACCATCTCCTTTACTTTAGTCCGAATGAAGTTTCGCTCCTGCTCGTCCAAGCCGTACTTGTCAAACAGCTGCTCGTCTATCTCCGCAATACTCTTGCTCCAGTCGATATCTGAGGAGGGAGTGAAGTCTTGAAGGGGTACATAAATCCATTTAGAACCGGGATTATGTTGTGTCACCTTGAGTATTCCCAACATTGTTCTCGCAAATTTTGTCAGCACGTAATTCAGACATGCTCTTGCTTCAAATTCTGTTGTAAACTTTCCTACTGCAATGTAAGTTTGAGTGTATCCTACTCCAGGCTCAGCAATTATTGGTTTACTTATTATTCTGGCAGGCTCATCTCCTAACTTTCCAGATGACCCATTAGATTCTGGTACAAAAACTTTCCATTTATCAAGAGTGGTGGAAGAATCAACTATATATTCCCTTAAGATATATCTTCTTGTTCGCTTGGAATTGAGCAAACCCTCCATCTGAATATAAGAATTAGAATCGAAAGGTCTCTCTTCTTTAAAAACAGTATCTAATGCTTCAAATGCATTTGAGCGAAGACGTACGGCCTCAGGATAGTCCTTTATTAGCTTCTCTGAAACTTGATAACTTAGAGGAGGTGAAATTATATCGCTCAAAGGAACAAAGGCATATCTGTCATTATACATGACACGATGCATAATTGACCTTAATTCGTCATATTTAACAAATGTCCCGATTGAACCAAAATCTTTACTTGAATCCCTATAGGTGATTGCGATGCCTGCCTCAATTTGAATATTCGGACCAAATATCTTGGTACTATCTGACTCATAATTAAGTACTTTGAAATGGCAGTCGTTCAACATTTTGTCATCCCATGCTTTTGATGTATAACCACCTCTGAACAAGAATCGTGCGGGTGTTATAAGCTCTACTTTGTCTGCACACTTGTACGCTTCATCCATAAAGAAGTTGAAAATAGGTGGCTTTCTCGTACTATCGCTTGCTGTTTCCTCTTGATACGGTGGATTTCCAATTATTACATCGAACTTCATAATATCTTGATTTCTAGTTTGTTTTCTTTTAATGTCTATTATTTTGATGGTCTTTCCCTCCTGCCAGTCTTTGATGATGCACAGGGGAGCGGGCGCTTCTGCGGGTGCTTCGTCGAAGAGAGAAAGCTGAGCTTGTGGAGCCTCTTCCTTTTTCTCTCTTGGAATGCAATAAGTGAGACCGTCCATCTGCCAAAGGTTCCAGGAGATAATCTCTGCAAACTCCTGCAATAGTGTGGCCTCAGGTGCAGAACCGAAACGGGTCTCATAGTGGTCAACGAAGGTGTAGAGCAGATTTTCACGAGCCAACAGCAGACTATCGCCCTGCCACTCATAGCCGTAGGTTGTCTGGAATGCCAGCTGTACTCCAGCTAACCATTCGTCATTGCTAAGTTGCTGTTCGTTCACCATTCGCAACTTGCGATCGAGCAGGCCTACCCGCTCACTAATATCAATCGGTTCGCCCGTAGTGGCATCATAGCGAGAAACAAGGAAGGGCGCTTCGCCACAAGTAAGCTCTAGAGAGAGCGTATTGACTTCGATGTTCACATAGTCCACCATCATTTTCACTACCCACGACGGTGTGAACACCTCAGCCATATCCTTTACCCTGTCCGACTGCTCGGCCTTTGACTTCAGTACACGTGGACGAATGATGGTACCTTGTTCACCTGTGATCAGTTCTCGCCGTATCTCGTCGGCATACTGATAGCCCTCGCCTTTCGATTCATAGTCGTGGGTACACCACAGGATATTCCTACCTGCGGTGTGGTCACACAGCAGTTGCGCCAGAATCTCAGGCGAAAAATCGTTTTCCAGTATGTCTACCACATTTCCAGGCATCGGCCAGCAGCAAAAGATCTGACTGATACCCAAGCGTCAGAGGTTCTAACATCTTGTGAACAGCATACAAAAAGCGGGGTACCCTCATCTGCCCGTTCCGCAACTCGAGGCTTACCACGGCCCAACCTGTGAACGAACAGAGCGAATACCCACGCTGGTCAGTATATAATGCACCCCAAAAAGTGTGCGTGAGGGCAGTTTGCCCTCGGCACACTCCGGGAGTATATACTACACCCGTAGCATTCATCTCTGCTAATGCTCTTGACAGGTTTCTCTTTGTGGTAATTTCGAGTTGCCAAAAACAAAGCATCAATGACGCTTCTCAATATGTTGTTGTTCCACCCATAAGCCCGTAAGCATGGGTAGATACGGTTGCAAAGTTACGAAAAAGTTATGGAAAAAAGTGTTCTATAACAAAAAAAGTGCTTTTCTTAAATAAAATTTGGAAAAACACGAAAAAATAGCCGCCCCTTATGGACGGCTATCACTGAGTGTGATTCCTGTTAGATTCACCACAATTTGTTTTCTCCTACATGTTATAATTCGTTCAGCAATTCTGTTAATAGTATGCGCATGTTCTCACGTCCGATGAGCGGTGTGAGCAGTTGAATGGGTTCCTCAATGAAACAGCGTTCCCAGTTGACACTCTCAGTGAGAGGAATGCGCAGCGTAAGCTTTCGAGCTGCATCACGTGTAAAACTCAAGCGGCCGTGAGGGGCACGGGCTATGAGCATCTTGTCGTTACGAACTCGCTTAGGCTTGGCCGTAAAGAAAAAGGTGCCGTCGCGCAGCAGTTGTGCACGTCCTGAGGCACACATGGGGTTAGTCACTTCCATACCCTGCGTCTCGTCGGGATGAAAATCAAAGTTGAAGCTTGTCTGAGCTGCTTCTGCAGCGGGGGGCGCTATCGTACCCAAACCGCTAAAACTGATAATTTTTTGCATAATCAAATAATTCTAAAATTTGACGATGCAAAGTACTGATTAACTTCCCGTTATCCAATGGGGGTTAATCATGAAATTCATCTATTAAAAAGTTCTGGAAATCAGGGCGTTTCTTTCGATTCTCGAATAATAAACATCTGCGGAATTTTGAGAAACGAAAGAAATGAAGCGACGAAAGCATAAACAGTTCTAAAATGAGAAACAGAAACTTAAGAGATTTTGTTGTATATGAATTCTCAAATACGTTGGGCTATATATGTCTGCTTCAATCCAAAGATAGGTTCAGCCTTTTGGGCGATATAACTCTTGGGGAGTTTTCCAAAGAATCGTTCCCTTATCTTAGCAATGTATTCCATTTGGGCATGATTGTTATTTTTCTTTATGGGATAACATAGTTGCTTTAACTCTTTATAGTTTTCTTTCTTTTCTTTTTCCAAGAAATCCTTCAGTTCGTTGGGTTTGATGACCGCCTTGACCCTCGGCAAATGACCACCTTGACTAACTTCCTTGTCGTTCCACTCCTCATAACAGACTTGCGCTATCTGAATAAGCTTATCGGTGAAATCGTCAATAGCTTTCTTTACTTCTGAAGGGGCATCGATGGGGGTGTCTAACTCTTCAAACGCTCTCTGTACGAGGGCGACATAGCGAAAATAAGCTAGAGCGGCTTCGTTGCTGATATGAGCTTTACATATATACCAACGCACACGAGAAGGGAGCGCTGTTTCTCCTCCCTTAACGGGCTCGCCTATATATTTTGTCAGCAATGCGTACTTCCAGTCGGCACCGTCTATATTATCCAGATGTTCATCAAATCCAAAATCTTTGAGTTCTTGACGCGCTTCGTCAATTTCCTCAGGAGGTATGCCTATAAAGTCAGCGTACTCCTTGTTAAGGAAGTCCGAACGAAGTAGGTCTCCTAATAATTTCTTAATGCGATTATAAATTCGCGTTTTGTTGGGTTTCTTAAAAATACATTCCATCCATTGATTATGATCCTCAACAATATCTTCGCTCAATCCAAACCAATACTGCCTAGCATTGGGATATAAATCGAAAACAGCAAACTCCTGGGCTAAACGCCTAAGATCGTCCATCAGCCAGGCACCATTACGGTTCGCCATAATCTGAACCTCCATCTGAAGTGCTTCAGAATAACGTCCAACTCTATCTTCATCATTAGTTAGGTACTGTTTAATCCAATACAATACCTGCTCAGCTTCTGTTGCGTCATAATCAGCGGATGCCTTCAGTATAGCATCAATGACGTCCTCTGCAGGGAGGTGGCCTGCACGTATGCTACGTACCTTCTTCTTCAATTCGTCACAGTTTATTGAAAACGTGTTGCTGGTCATATTAATCCTTTTTTTAAATGTATTTGCAATTGTGCTGCAAAGATATAAATAAAAAGTGAATTATAAGCAAGTTGGCTAATTGTTCTATTACAATTACGGTATTATAGTTGAAAAAGAATGTTGGGATAGGCTATTTAACATGAAGGATTGAGATCTTTATCATGTTATTCTTTATCATCCAGAACGTATGTTTTTCAAATCATCACTATGCTATTTGATGAAAGCGAGAATTATAGCATTCACCAACTGACGGATATTGAGTTTAACATTCGACTCGAACTTGACTCGTTCAATCTCACGTTTTACCTCTTTCAATAGCCAGACACACTCACCATGCCCTTGAAAATTAAGACGAGTTCAGATGGGATTATAGACGAGCTTAGACGAAAATTAAGAGCGATTTAAGAGGGAAATTAAGAGCAATTTAAGAGGGAATCTTCTGAATCCCCTTTGTTTAGGACATTTCTCAATAAGATAATTTACGTGGCATTACGCGAGATTTACGTGAGATTTAGACGAGCTTAGACGAGAATTTAGACGGGATTAGACGAAATCTAAGACGAAAAAGAAGTGGAGAAGGAACCATAGCCTACTCCACCTCTTCTATATAGAGACAGGAAATCTACCAGCCCAAGCCCTTCTTCTTGGTACCGTCCCAGTTGGTCAACTCGTCGGCATTGCCGTTGCTACCTCCAACAGATTGTCCTCCCATTGACACGCGCATTTCAGAAGCCAGTTGGCTGATACGAAGCACAGCTGTGTCCCACATGAACTGAGAGATTGAACCAATGGTCTCCTCTGCCATCTCTGCAATGCTACTGGCAGCACTCTTACGATCGGTCTCACTAACAGGGTTGAGACCTTCAAGCTGGCACTTCGCAATGATGCCCTGACCAATGATACGCTCGTCGTCGCGACTAAAGATGGAGGCTCTGCTGTGGGCCCAGGCATTGAAGGCTGCAATAGCCTTGTCTATAACCGCAGTAAGATGTGCCCAACGGTCAAAAGCCTCTGAAGCACCAGCCTGTCTGACAAAACGCTCCATCATAGAGAGTCGGCTCTCGGCAATGTTGGCACGTTGTTCTTCACGATTAGCACGGGTAGCCTGTTCCTGAGCTTGACGCTCTGCTGTAGCAGTTTTTCCTTTCTCACGGGCGATGGCATTCTCATCCAACTGAGAGATGCGATGCTTCAGCCGTACATTCTCTTCCTCTGTCTTGGCTGCAAGAGCGACCTTTTGCTTGGCATCGAGGTACATCTGCTTACCCACGTTGTTAATCTGCTTCTTATGTAGTTTGGAAACGCTGAGAAGTTGCTGTTGGAGAATGGTGACAATCTCCTTGGCCTTAGCATTACGTTCCTTCTGCCACTCTTCCCGTTTCAAGAGAGGAATAGGTGTGCTGATATCCTTATTGATGCGACGAAGGGCATCATCAACAAGATCCTGTACTGTCTTGACCTCATCAGACCCTTTCATCGTAAAGGTTATCTCTGCAAATGGCACGGCATCAAGAGACTCTTCGGGTACACTGGTGGCAGATAGCAAGTCGTCAATAGCCTTCTGGAGTTTGGTCAGCTTATCGCTGTTTTCCTTGATAGCTTCAATAATCTGCTTAGACTCAGCCTTCTTACGCTCGGTGAACTCTGCAACTTCCTTGGCACGAATTGCCTCCTGCTCTGCCTTGTAGGTATGAGCGTCACGCCACTTCTTGTCACTCTTCTTGCCTCGTTCCATCTTAAAGGTGTTGGCAAGCATGTCTTGAAGTTCCGACATATCATGGCGGTTGAGGTTGATGCACTGTCCTGTATTGTGGTCAGTCCAGTCGAATATGTAATGAGCATGGTAGTTCCATATCATGATAGTTTTGCCTTCTGGAACGTCAAGATACTTACCCTTCTCATGATTCTTGTCGGTTACCACGTGCTCATGTCCCTCATCGAGATGCGCATAAATAGCTTTCGTCTCGATGCCGAATCGCTGTCTGATTACGCTTGCGAGTTCATGCATCTGCTCCATAGTAGTAGACTCTGTGATGACGGCAACACCCTCACGAATAGGTTCGGCATTCTTTGGCAGCTTTTTAGGTTTAGACAGGTCTGGCTCCCATGCGGGTACCATTTTCTGAAGTCCAGTTGCAGGGTCAACAATCGGGTTGCCAGTCTTACTGTCTATGGCAGGTATTGTCAATTGTTTTCCGTCTTCGCCCAGTTTCGCTTTACGGCAGAAATGCTTAGACGAATAGCGTTCCTTAGCCTTACGAATCTCATCAGCCACAGACTTGAAGTCAGAAGACTCCCACGTCTTATTGAGGTGTGAATACTCAGAATGAACATGCTTCATCTCTTTCTCGCGCCTGTTATGCTTTTCGGCACCATACTTGGCGGCGCATATATGAATTGAGGTCTTCTTACCCATATTGTAGAAAATTAGAAATTATAAAAGATAGAATTTATGAAGTACAGAAGATGCGTTGACGCATTTCTTCCAGTGAGAGAGTCCTGGGAGAGCGTTTCTCCTTGGTCGGGTTCTTAGGGCAGAAAGTCCTAAGTGGGGGTCTGGGGAGGGTCACTCCAGTGGTAGGGTTCGGAGGGGAGAGGTCGCTCCCCTCGCGGTACATAGGCAGAGCCTGTGCGGAGTCCAGAGAGGTCACTCTGGCACACATAAGGGTTGACATAACCCTTAGTGTGCTACCAGTATTCCGTTGGAAACTGTCGGGCTGCGCGACGTGTGAGGCGCAGGACGGCTGTTCCGGCGGGGTGCTGGTAGAAAGTTCGCGAAGCGATAGACAATCGCAACTCTGTTGCGTCGGAAGGGGGCATAGGGGGCAGCATAGCCCCCATAACGTCCAGTACCATAATGTAGCATTGATGTAATGCATAAATACAGTATTATTGTTTTACAGCATTATCCGTTGACTGTTGTGGAGTACGGAATGATGGGGTCTCATAGGGGATGATGAGCATCATTTCATTGAAGCGGTCTGCAATCCGGTCGCCATACGTACTACGAATCTGCTTCGGTGTGAGGTTGGTCGTCACCATCGTAAACAGCATCTGGTCATAGCGATAAGACAGCAGATCTATGACTGGGGTAACACGATTTCCGTAGTCCATCATCGTTGCCTCTTCTTCTCCAAGATCATCTATGCCAAGCATGGTAAGTTCTTGATATCGTAAAGAATTTTTAGGGTCAGCACGAATCTGGCGACCGAGTTCCTTAGCACTGATAATCTTCATTCCAAGTGTCTCAAATGAGGTGTTGTGCGTGATTCTAATATCAAGTTGAATAAGCAGACTCTGGAGAGCCTTCATCATAGTGCTCTTGCCGTTTCCTACCCCACCGCACAACATGATACCGAACTTATAAGTCGGACTGGTGAATAACTCTGCAATCTTCTTGATATGTTCATGAAGCTCTGGTACATCTTCGTATGTTCTCCGTCGGAGTTCTATCTCCGCCTGGACTGCTGCTTCAATCCACTCGATTGCTTCATTAGTTGACATGGGCAGTCTAACAGGCTCCCTTGTAGTCCTCTGGCCTATTATCTGAGATTTGAGTTGGGCCAGCTTTGCTTTCGCACTTTCTTTCTTGTCCATAATTGTTATTCTTATTGTGATACTTAATCCAGTTAAACACATAGTTACGGCAGTCATTCTCTTCCTTATGAGTAATCTTCCTTGAACGGAGGTCATCGAAGAACTCGTTTATCTTTCCCTTAAGGTTGTCACCACTAAGATTGAATCCAACAGCAGTCAGACGCTTTGAAAGACCGTTCATCCATTCCGTATCAGCAAGTAACTTTCCCTGCAATTCATCAAGAGTCAATTCCTTATTAGCCTGAGAGGGAGAAGGAGTAGAAGATTTTTCTTTCCTCACAGCATTTCTTGAATCTTCTTCTTTAATATTAGGAAGGGGCAACGCTGGGGGCAATACCTGAGTCACTTGTTGGGTCATCACGGGAGTAATCATCTGAGTCAACGGCTGAGTCAACTCTTGTGGTTGCCCGTCATCCTCTTCCGAACTGAGGAGGAATGTGTATAAGGCAGGCTTACCCTTGCCGTCACCTTTAACATAGGAGATAAGTCCTCGTCGCATCAGGCTTTCGCGAGCCTTCATAATGTTCGGTTTACTGGTGCCAAGCCGCGCCATCAGCATCTGGGTACTTGCCTTGAAGGGTGATGCCCAGTGCTGGCGGTTGGACTCATGCAATAGGCAGAAGTATAGAGCAATCTCACTCAACGAACACTGGTCGTACTCGTTTTTCTGCCAGAAATAGATCAGGTAATCGTAGATACTCATGGCTCATTCACTTTATATTCACTTTCCTTCACCAGTTGCAAAGCCAGATCTGCATCAACGAGAATCTTACGGTTCACCTGCGTGATGGCTTCGTCAATGATACCACTCTTTTTGATACGTTGAGCCGTAGATTTGCTACACCCGAAGAGCGTAGCAATACCTTGATAGCCCTGAACATATCTCTTCTTAGAGGATGGCTCCGTACTCTCAACCGAGAGACTTTCCATCAGGACATGCTTCATCATATAAGCATGATCCTTACCCGTGAACTGCCATAATGGCTTATCCAAGAGAGCAACATATTCTGGGTCATCATCAGAACAAGTTACTTTATCATTCAACCCGACAAAGGGTTTCAAAGGGCTTCCGGCAACAGCATTGCCAAGAAGTAACTTCCCTACTGCCTCATAGACAGAAGGGGAAACTGATTGTTGTGGTAATACACCTTTCTTATACATATCGATTCAAAATTTATATTCAACATAGTCATATGGTTTCAACCAGTGACATTAATTAATCGCAATGCATCCGTTCGAACTTAAATGCGCTGCAAAATTAGTCTTTTGAATTTCTACGGTAGGGTGTATAAACAATATGCAATTAAACAAACCCTTTCTTTGGATTTGTTAACAAAAAAGGGACAAGATGACTCCTAATGAGCCTCTTATCCCTTTCACAATAGGCTATAGCTATTACATCAGTTTACTGAACGAAATATTGACAACCACCTATTAATCACCTTATGAGCATTCTTCCATTTGGTACAATTGTAATCTCTATATTTTAGATAGTCATCTGCAAGAAGAGTGTCAGCTATTTCCAGTACTTCAGAGTATCTTGCCTGAGGTTTTGTCACACCCTTAATATTTTTATCTGGAAAAGCCAGTGTAATTGCACGGTGAAAAGCTTTGTAGTCACGAACAGATATATGGCCAGTTTCTTTCAAAGCATAGAACAGATAGGCAAGGGAAACGGTTTCCTTCTCTTCATCGAAGAACTTGCGAATGAGTCGCATCAACTGGCTCTTCTCCCCAATACACATGTCTTCGATTGAACCGAAATCAGTCCGTCTGCCTCCTGAACCTTTCACCTTGGCTAAAGTCGCATTGATGGTTTCTGCTGTTTCTTCATCCTCCTCCTTACTTTGTGCTACCCAGTCAGCTTTTGTGTCATAGCCATGTGAAACACTGGTGTTCACCAAGTCCCTTGAAAGCAAGTCGCCCATCATCTGACTTTGGAGATCCCAATTCTGAGTAATCATCAACGTCGAGAGTTTCTTCTGCACCTTCATCAGTCCATGGTCGAAAATCATAAAATAGCTAAGTGCGTATGCAAGCTGATAGTGCTTCTTTTGTTTAGAAATCAAATTCTGTATGAACTTCGGAACAGCTATTAGTGCAGCAGCCAGTATGACAAATGCAAACAGCGTCAAGTCTTCTGATTCGGTGTTAATACCATCTAAGCCAAATAAAGCCTTGATTTTCCGAGGCATCTTCCGAAAAACTGAATCTGAAATCTGCTTGGAGAAAAGAACTTCCCCTTTTTGCAACTGGAGATTATTTACGTCCTCATATTCTCTCACCTCTCCCGAAGCAATGTCCACACTAAAACAATGATTCTCATTGGCACATCTGTCAAGCATGTCGCCATAAGTTTCAAAAATGCTGCAAGAAGCATCTTCGTCTCTATTTGTAAGACATTGCCATAGCTCCTCAATCTCTTCAGGAATATTCTCTGATACCACCTGCATGAGTTTCCTAAAAAAATCCATATTGGAGTTTGATGTTCTCTCAAAGTTCCTGATAAACTTCTTGTAGGCGTTAGTATTCTGGACATGCCAGGCACTTACCTTCTCTCGTATAGAGAGCTTTATCTTGGTATTCATCTTGTCAATCCTTTTGTATCATGCCTCTTTACTCTTTTTCAACTTTTTCTCTCTCGCCATACGAACTTTCTCTGCTATGCGGTCTGCCTGCTCGCTAACGCCAACCTTGATATAGTTCTCAAACACCTTTTCGCTTTGGTGTCCGCTCATGGCCATCATTTCACGGGTATTGAAGATTCCTTGCTTGTATAGATTGGTGATACCACTACGACGGGCTGTGTGGGTTGATATCAAGTCGTACTTCGGCATAATGACTTCACCATGACTGTTACGCTCGAACAAAGGAGAGCCGTTGTGTTCTTGGGCATACTTCTTCAACTTACCATACTGGCTGCGTTCGCTATCATTCAATTTCATACCTTTTTCCACCTTCTTGCCCCATTTCACGAAATTGTCTTCACTCTGCTTCTGACGCATGTCAATCTGGGTTACATATTTCTCTGCCAGTGAAGGAACGCTTTCGGAGAGTTTTTTCAAAATCTGCTTCAGATGATGGTTCATAGTGCGTTTATCAACTGTTGGGAAGTGATATTTGTATTTGTCACAAATCTCAAACATACGGTTATCAAGAATGGGAACCTCAACATAGGTGCCTGTTTTCTGTTGGAACAGGCTAATAATAGGAGTACCATGTTCTGTCGTTTTGAAATTGTCACGAGTATATGACCCGTAGTCAGAAAAACGCTGGCATGAAAAGTTGCCAAGCAGGAACAAGTCTCTAACTTCGTCATCTTTGCCCGTCAGTTGCATCTCATACAATGCATCAAGTTCTTCGTCCGTCAAATAGAGTTCAGCTTTCTTTTCGTTAGCTTTAACAGTCCTCTCTTTCCAGACTTTAAGGGAAACAGCATTAGCATTTATACCTTCTTCTGCTGCCAGATTGCAAAGTTTCCGAAAGCAAGTAACGTATTTAGATATGGTCTTGGGCATCATTCCTTTCTTTTCAAGGAAAGTATAGAACTTGTCAGCAAAAGGTTTGGTGATTTCATCAAAGGTCATATCTGCCGGGGTATAAGCTTTTATGTACTTGCCAAAACATTCCCATACCACAACAGACGAGCGTTCATAGTGCTCACCGTTGTGATGAAGAATGTCTTTGTTCTTGATACCGTCAAGGAAATACTCGTAAAAGCCGACGATTGATTTCATTTCACGATTCTTCCGCTCCTTCCTTTCTTTTACCTCTTGCTCCTTTCTGTCATAGACTTCCTTCATGACAATCTTCTCCACAGCAGCATTTAGCAGCATCGAATTGAGGGCTGAATTTCCGTCCTCTACTTCATAATGCACGTCATCGATGTCAATGCCGTTGGCAATAACATCATTAATGGAGGCCTCTATCAGATCCAGTTTATCCGACAATTCCTTACCGTCTTTGGTCTGGCGGAAAGTTTCCCATATTTTAGCGGACTTGTTCACTCGAATCCAAGTCTGAATATCCACGGGGATGTTTGTACACACCAGTGCACGTATCATTGGGGTCCGCTTGCGTACCTCTATATATAAGTTAGCGCGTCCCTTTGTTTCCTTTGTCCTCAGAAAGTACTTTTTTGCCATCTTGATCTTGTTTTGATTATCGGGTGCAAAGGTACAAAAAAGTTTTTAAATTGATGGAACATTGATGGAACATTTTTAAGTTTTTATGAATTCTTTTGAACACTCAAATTTTTAATAATCTTTATAACATACTGATATACAGTATTCTATGTGTGTTTTCTAAAAATCTTAGAAATTCATAATGACGGTTCGAGTCCGTCCGGGCACCCAAGATAAAGGCTTGTAAGTCAAACACTTACAAGCCTTTTTTATTTCCTTTTTAGAACATAGTTTTAAGTTGAAATTAACTCAATTTCTGCTAAATTACCATTAAATTGTGTGCTTTTGGCGCAAAATCGCCGCAAAATCGCCGCAAAAATCCATTACCCTATTTTTATCCATTCCTAAGACATTTTTATGCCTATTTTATTTTCAAAAATGAATCTCATAACCAAGATAGAATGCGAATTTCGATCCTTTTGCGCCGACGCCCTCGTAGTCGGCAGTAATTGAGAATTGGCAGCAGAGATTGCCGATGGCATCATCATCGAGGGTGACAGTCAATTCCAGTTCGATTGCCATGCGTCGCTCGCTGTAACTGAGATTCCAGATACATTCCCCCAGAACGGCATTCACCACCGTTCTGATTTCATCCTGTGTGCGCCAAATGGAATCGTAGTCAGTCATAGTATTCTATTTGCAGTTCCTGGCTGACATCGAAATCATCATGGAAACCGTCATCATACGAATAGACGATTTGCATACCTCGATAGGCGGAAGGAACCTTCAATGTTTCCAGCAGATGCCATTTGGGACGGCCAAAGTCGTAGGATTCCCTGTCGAGCAGAATGCGGTTGGTGGTATAGTCGAAATGATAATAGCCGCCACCGATGCATTGATCGCCAGACTTCAGCAGGTCTTTATGCTGATTGACCATGCCGAGACGGAATACACCGTCCATTGTGATGATGAACTTGGGTAATGTCATTCCTTCAATCGGTTACCACTTCATTGAAATGCTCCTTTCCCCAGTCAATGAGGGCTATGATGGCGGGCATCAGTGAACGGCCTGTTTCCGTCAGAGAGTATTCTACTCGTGGTGGTACTTCCGGATAGACCTCACGATGAACAAGGTGACTCTGCTCCAGATTCTTCAGTGTCTGCGAGAGCATCTTCTGGGAGCAGTCCGTCATCAGGCGACGAATCTCATTAAACCGCAATACCCCTGTCTCGCTGGTGTGGAGCATATAGAGCACCAACATTGACCACTTGTCACCGAAACGACTCACTACTTGCCTGATAGGACAGGCCAAATACTCTGCTTTAATATCTGCCATAATTCGTGATTTTAATGCAAAGGTAACCAATAGTTACCGAATTACCAAATTACACTTAGCTAATCTAAGTTAATGTCACCTTCGCAGAAGCCCGATAACATCACAATTCCTACTTATTGGTAACTATGACACCAAAAAGTGCCTTCTTGTGAGATTGAAAAACTTGCCGTACCTTTGCACTCGCAATAAAGAAACAACGAGTATTAATAATAAAAAAGGTAAGAACAATGAAAAAGGTATTATTCGCAATGATGGCAGCAGCCATGATGGTAGGCTGCGGTAGTAAGACACAGCAGACGGCTCAGAGCGATGCCGCTGAAGTAGAGGACTCTCTGACTGGCGCATTCACCGCCTATGATCTGGATGGCTTTAAACTGCATGTGTATAACACTAACGACGTGATGGGCGATGCCAGCTACATCATCGAGGGCCAGGATTCACTCATCGTCATGGAATATCCGCTCTTCAAGGTGAATGCCAAGGAGTTTGCCGACTACATCGAGAAACTGGGCAAGCCCGTGGAGATTGACGTGACCGACTATCATCTGGGTGGCAGCGACAAACTTCCATTGACGATGCCCGAGGGTATGCCCGCCTTTATCGAAGGTCCCGTTTATGGAGGGATGATGAAGCAGTTTGCCGAGCAGTTTGGCGACACGATGGTAGAACTGCCCACGCAGAAGGCCGCTGAGGTGCCATTCGGACAGACTCAGAAGTGGAACGGCATAGACTTCCGTTTCGAGCATGGCGCAACGAGCGACTTCCCCGGTGCCTCCATCATCATCGGTGGTCAGGTGTACTACACTCACTGGACTCCGGCCGAGGCACACGTAAGTCCGCTGCAGATTGGCAACGCTGCAGCTGTTGACGCAGAGTTGGCAGAGGCCAAGAAGGCCCTCGCCTCTGGAGCCAAGTACTTCATCGGCGGTCATGGCGGTCTGGCTGAGAAGGCTCAGGTGGAGTTCAAAATTTCCTATCTGGAGAAGGTGAAGGAACTGCTTGCTGCCAACAAGGATGCCGCAGCATTCACCGAGGCTCTGAAAACAGCCTATCCCGAACTGCCCGGCGATGCCGATGCTCTTGCTCAGGCACTCTATAAGAAGTAAGGACAAATGGACAGGTTGGAGAATCTGAAGAACATCATCATGTATCTGATGGCTGACGAGCATGTCAGCCATCGGATTCCTTCTTCACTCGAAGAGCGGCAAAGGATGATGCGGGCACTGATGAACGTGTGGAGCAGCGAGAGCATTCAAGCTTGCTTGGAAGGCCGAGTCGCGACAAACGAAGACGAAGTCAACGTGTGGGAGCCAAGACCTATCAGCGAAGACTTTCTGAAAATGCAGGATGCCGAACTTCTGATGCAGTGCGAGGATAAAGGCGTTGTGGAAATCTCAGACATCACACCTCAGACTTCAGACATCCTTCTCTGGCAAGGTGACATCACCCGTCTGAAGGTGGATGCCATCGTCAACGCTGCCAATGCACAGGCATTGGGCTGCTGGGCACCACTCCACAACTGCATAGACAACTGCATCCACTCAGCCGCTGGCATCCAGCTTCGCAAGGAGTGTGCCGACAAGATGCAGGGACGGCTGCTGGCTAGCGGCGATGCCTTCATCACCAAAGGGTACAACTTGCCAGCCAAGCATGTGATACACACCGTTGGCCCGATTATTCCTGACGGTATTCCCACCAAGGAGCAGGAAGAGCAGTTGGCTCAGTGCTACCGTTCCTGCCTTGACCTTGCAGAGAAGAACGGCCTGGAGAGCATCGCCTTCTGCTGTATCTCTACGGGCGTGTTCCATTTTCCCAACGAACTGGCGGCAAGGATTGCCATCGAGACCGTCAAATCATATCCCCGACATTCACTTAAAACGATTGTATTCAATGTTTTCCTCGACAAAGACCGTGACATCTACCAGCAGCTTCTCTGAACGTGCCCAATGGCTTAAAGAGCAGATTGCCAATGCTGACTATATTCTGATTGGGGCAGGCTCCGGCTTGTCTGCCGCTGCCGGACTTGACTATGCTGGTGAGGACTTCCGCAGGGAGTTCCGCGAGTGGATTGACCGCTATGGCATAGCCGACCTCTATTCTTCGTCATTCTTTCCTTTTGAAACAGAAGAAGAACGCTGGGCTATGTGGGCGAAGCACATCTGGTTCAGCCGCTATCGGACAGGGGCATTGCCGCTATACAAGAAACTACTGAAGATGGTGGACGGTAAAGATTATTTCGTTATCACCACCAATGTTGACGGTCAGTTCGAAATGGCTGGATTTGATACACATTGCATCTTTGCTACGCAGGGCGACTATTGCTATTTCCAGCCAGCATCAGGTGCGCCCAAGGAACTGTATCACAACCGCGAATGGGTGGAACGGGCTTTGCCTGCCATCAAAGACTGCCGCATTCCCACGGAACTGATTCCCCATACCCCCGACGGCCAGCCCGTCAGCATGAATCTCCGCTGTGACGATACTTTCGTGGAGGACGCCCACTGGCATGAGCAGGCACAGCGTTACAGCGATTTCGTCAGCATGGTTCACGACAAGCGGCTGCTATTACTGGAGTTTGGTGTAGGTTTCAACACGCCCGTCATCATCCGCTTCCCATTCGAGCAGATGGCCGCACAGTTTCCAGACGCCACCCTCGTTCGCTTCAACCGTGACTATCCCCAGCTGACTACACAAGGCATCAGCCGATACGTGGCTTTCTCCGAAGGCGTGGAGCAAATTTTTCAGCAATCTGCCCCAACATCCACGCCTGACTCCAGAGGCGGCGACGAGACCGAGGAATAAGCCGCTGGAGGAAACAGAGGAAGGGCATACACCTGACAAGATGGCTGCGGACTGCTCCGTAGCCATCTTGCTATCGGTAGGATGATGCACTTTCTGCTCCGACAACGGCTTGTAATCGCGCAGAAGAGCCACCGAGCGCTCTGAGTGAGGTGCTGCCGAACTTCAGCAAAAGTTAAAGTTGCAGATTTATCTCCGATATTTATCAGAAATGACTACTTTTGCAACAAAGTATTAATAATACAGACAGATAAATCGGAATTTAACTAACGGCAAAATGAAGAAGATAAGAATATGTGGCATGGCAATTATTGCCTTGGTGCTTTTGGCTATTACCTTTGTGCCGACATTGTTCCTCAAAAATGGTGACAGGTTGATTTGGCAATTGAGCAATTGGACATGGATTTTCGCTTCGCTGCTGATTGCCATCATTGGCATCTTATCAACAATCCATTATTCGAAAGGAAAACATATCCTGAAGAAAATAATTTCTTGTATAGGTTTTTAGGATTGATAAATTCCAATTTATAAATGTAGAGCAGGAAAGCAAGGGGCGCATCCGCATTGACCACCATTGGAACGGCGAACTTTCATCGAGCTATGATGCCTACGAGACGGTGCGCGAAGGCACTAAAGCCGACATGGCTACGGTAGTACCCGAATACGATAGCCAGCGGATGCTACTCCACCAGTTGTTCAAGAGTTTCCTGGCAGGACCCTCGGGCGAGGCACAGGTCACACTTATCCGCAAAGCCTACAAGACGATTCCTGAACTGACAGAGGAGCTGCACCACGCGGGCATCCACCCTGTGCTGGTAGCTACGGGCTATCCCGTGGGCTTCTATAGCCGAGAGCCGATGGCAGACCTCAGTGCGCTGAAAGAGCAGACGTGGCGAACTGCCAGTTTCTGGCACATCAGTTATCTGGAGAATGCAGGAGCAACGAACAAACGCATCCCCTGGGGAGAGCAAGTTTCCGATTCGCTGCGCTCCGGAGCCATCGACGGCATCATGGTGAACATTGACAGCGGATGGGACATCGGTGCCCACCGTGCCGCCCCTCACCTGTTGGTGTCGCAGGAACTTTGGTTAGGCCACATCTATTTAGTGGCGATGAACCTCGACCGATGGAATGCCCTGCCCCCGAAGGACAAGCGAGCCATCGAGCGTGCGGCAAGCAAGACCTACAAGGCGATGGGCAAGACGATGGATGAGAGTTACGAGCAGATGCTTCAGCAACTGAGCAATGAAGGCTGCACCGTACGCCGCCTCACGCATGAGGAAGTGTCCGATTTCGTCACCAACGTCCGTCAGAGCGAAGTGCAGGAACGATGGGTGAAGGAAAAAGAATCCCAAGGCACGGCAGACGTCCGCCGCGTATTCGAGAAGCTCCGTTCCTTGGTACAACATAGTGCAAAGAGGAAACAATAGAAAACTACAGTTATGAATACGGAACTCCAAAAGTGTATGGATACCGACAAGGACAATCATATCATCTACTTTGGAGAAATAGTGGTATTTCGCAGCTATACGGGGGCAACGGTTCATTTTTATGTTGACAAGCATACTGGTGTTACAAGGATGGTGGAGAAAGTACCGCTACTTGATATTGAAAACGAGACAGGCAGAATCAATTTATTTGATTACTTGAAGAAGAATTAGCAGTTTTGTCGCCGATGACGGACTTCATGCCGGTATCATCCGACGGAAAAACACGTTGGGTATGGCCACGCCAAGGGCTATGAAGAGAATGATGAGCGTGGCCTGTATCGCATAGTTCATCGCCACGGTCACCTCGCCTACGACACCGTGCATATTGATGAACGCAAACAGGGCGCGATACATCAGCACACCAGGTATCATCGGGATGACACTCGGAATGCTCAGCAGCTGGTGGGGCGTGTGCAGCCGGCGCACCAGTGCGCAGCAGAGTATGCTTACAACGGCAGAACCTACGAACGAACCGATGACAAGCCCCAGGTCAAGCCCGATGTTGCCGCTGGAGGGTCCGAGGTTGACGAAGTTGCGCGTGCAGACGCTGACGACACCGCCCAGTGCCACAAAGCCCATCAGATGGCGCGGCGTGTTGAATATCATGGAGAAGCCGATGGCCGATACGGCGGCTGCAAGCGAATACTCGTCGTAGGCATGATGGGGAGTCATCGGCAGGTCCTTGGCAAAGTTGTCTATGCCACACACCTGAATGGCAAAGGCAATGCCGAAAGCCATGGCGAGGAGCGTCGTTAACGTTCCCATTGCCCGAGTCACGCCTACCTGAGTGTAGCCGGAGAGCATGTCGCTGACAAAATTGATAAGCGGCACCCCAGGCACGATAAACAGCGCACAAGCCAGCAACGGATGCCACGGCGTGCTGGATGCAAAGATGCTCATCGCCCCGTCCGAGGCCGTAGCCCACTGCGACAGCTCGCTGAAGGCCCAGGCTATCAGCGTAGAGACGAAAGCCGCCAAACCGGTGTTGACAAGGGCATTGCTGCCCACTGCCCCCAGCCACATACGCAGACGCAAACCGAGGATGGCGGCAAGGGCTGCATAGAAGAAGGCCGTCCAGTCGCAGCCAAACTGTATGCAGAAGCCGCCGCAGGCCAAACCGCCCCCCACAGCCACCTGCCAGGGAGAATAGTTACGGCGCTGGCAGGCTATCTGCGACAACTGCCGTTCATAGTAGTCGAGCGAGTAGCCCGTGCGCTGAGCCTCACACGACAGATGGCTTACCTGCCGCAGCGTGTCGAGGTTGATGCCATGGCGCTCTACACGCTGAAAGCGCGTAAACGACTGCCGGCAGTCAGGCAGGTTAACCATCAGCATGTTGTAAACGATGTAGATGTTGAGCCTTTCGAGCGGCAGACCCATGTAGGCAGCAACGCGCTTCATGGTGCGCATCACGCGGCTCGTGTCGGCACCGCTCTCCATGAGCAGGCATCCCGTGCGCAGCAGCAGGTCGAGCCTGCGTTGTATCTCTCCCTCGCTCATCATATCCACTGCATGTTGTCTGGTTGTCCGAGGAATGCGATAATCGCCTCTCTATCTTCAGGGCGAGCCTTGATGAGCAGGTGATCACCATGATGCAGCACGATGGAGTCGGCTGGATTCATCACGTTTTTCGCCGAGTCGGCTGCAAGAATCTCAGAGACGGTAAAATGCCGGCGGATGAGTTCCTCCACCTTCCCAAGCGTCATGCCCTCGATGCTGTCGTGCTCCACCCTGACGGCAAAACTGCGCTCACGCGAACGATGAAGATACCAATACACACAGGTGAAGCATACTGCAAACTCTCCTAATACAATTAACCAACTTGTTGTCATTGTCTTGTTTCCTTTCTGTTTTATTTGTTTAACGTTCGATTTCGGGGTGCAAAATTACTGCCTTCTGCCGACATGGCCAGCAATCGGTAATGGTTTCTGCCGAATGTGGTGATTGGCTATATGGCAAATGCTGCTATCGGCAAAAACGATAGCAAATCATGCCGGCGTTTCGATGATTTGTAGTAATTTTGCAGCCGAAAACAGAATGTACAATGGAAATAAGACAACTGAAATACTTCCTCCGCGTGGCCGAGACGCTCAATTTCTCGCAGGCTGCACGCGAACTTTTTATCACCCAGAGCACGCTCTCACAGCAGATTCTGCATCTGGAGCAGGAACTGTCGCAACAACTCTTCGTGCGCAATAGCCATGAAGTGATACTTACCGAGGCCGGAGAGATGTTGCTGCCGATGGCACGCGACAGCGTATATATGGTGGACAACTGCGTGCAGCGGATACAGGAACTGGGACAATTGCTGACGGGCGAACTCAATATAGGCGTCACCTTCTCCTTCAGCGGCATCATGGCCGAGACGATGATCGACTTCATGCACAAGCATCCGAAGGTGAAGCTGTCCGTCTGCTTCTCGTCGATGGAAGACCTTATGGAACGGCTGCAGCGTCACGAGCTTGACCTCGTGCTGGCCTTCAAGCCCAGTGAGGGCAATCCGCGCATCGAGAGCCAGGTGCTCTTCAACAATCGTCTGGCAGCCGTCGTCAACAGCCAGCACCCGCTGGCTCAGCAGAAAGGCATCACGCTCGAAGACCTGCAACGCCATCCGCTCGTCCTGCCGGCGAAAGGCCTGCAGGCCCGCAATGCCTTCGACAGGATGACGGCGCACAGTGGACTGCAATACAACATTAAGGCCGAAATCAACAACGTAGGCCTTCTCTTCAAGTTTGTTCGCCAGACGAAGTATGTCACGGTACTCTCCGAGTCAACCGTCATCGACGAGACGGGCCTTGTAGCCATTCCCGTCATCGGCAGTGGAAACACCGTGGCTGATGGTGCCGAAGGCTTCAAAAATGAGATGGAAGGATGCATCCACACCCTGAAGAACGGTTATCAGAAAGTTTCTGCACGTGAGTTCATCCACTTGCTCCACCAGAGCACTGCCATCTGGAAGGCAACGGGCGAATAGAGGCTGAAACTGTTGTCATTATCTGAGTCAACGTTTAACTGAGTTTAAAGGATTGTCAGTATAGTTTAATCGAGTTTAAATTCCGTGCCAGTTTGACTTCAGCGATTGTCATTCTGGCACGGATTCTTTCCATAGGCATGTACTTTGCTTATCTGTTAGTGAAAGCCGAAGCAAACAAGCCGAGGCGATCAAGGCTGCGATTAAGCGAGAGAAGATCAAAGCTCGCTTTGAATCATCCGAGCGAAAGCAGACTCGACCGAAAGGTCAAAAACAAAATAAGTTAAACTAAAAGTATAATTAGGAGGTATTGATTATGTTGAACGGATTAATGAAAAGCAACGGTTGGTTCCCAACAATGTTTGATGATTTCTTTAACACTGATTTCATGCCTCGTGCCAACAGTACAGCACCCGCAGTCAATGTCAAGGAGAGTGAGAAGGCCTACACGATGGAACTTGCAGCTCCAGGCATCAAGAAAGAATATTGCCGCGTAGGCATCAATGACGAGGGCAACCTCACCATCGCTATTGAGAACAAACAGGAACACAAGCATGAGGACAGTCACCGTCACTACCTGCGCCGTGAGTTCAGCTACTCGAACTACGAGCAGAACTACGTGTTGCCTGATGACGTTGTGAAGGACAAGATCTCAGCCAAGGTGGAGGACGGCATCCTGACCATCACCATGCCGAAGACCGAACCGAAGGAGAAAGTCACCAAGGCCATTGAGGTCTCGTAAGGCTTACAATTTCTGATTAGTCATATAGAGGGAGCAGCATCCGAGGGAAGGTGCTGCTCCTTTTTGGTAGATCAGGGGCTTCGTTATCAAACGGCTGTTATGGTGACGGAGAGTAAATCACCTCGCGGAGAGAGGGCCATGAAGGAGGCTATTGCTAATGGTCTTGTAATTGAGGGAGAAGAAAAACGATCACAAAAAAGGTCAGATTTGACCATTTTTGATCAAAAACCGTCAAAAATGACGGAAAATGAATTTCCTTCAATGATAGTAAAGAATGTTTATGAAGCCCTTAAATTAAATCGTAAAGCTAAATATTCATGGCTTCAGGATAACTTAGGCGTAAGCGAAAGCACTATTCTTAGGGCTATAAACGATCTTAAGGAACTTGGATATATAAATCCAGAACATTCGAAAATAAAAGGTGAGTGGCAGCTTTTGAAGTAAGTGCTCCTGCTTATGCAAACGACAACGGAGTGGACAAATTGACATCTATATGACAATTTCAACGTCTAGCAGTATCAAATCAGTATCAAATTTGAGATGATTAAAAAGAAAAAGTCCTGCAATCTCTCGGATTACAGGACTTTTACATTTCCAGAGCATGAGATTCAATCGCGTAGATTGCCTTTCTTCGGTTGAAGACTCAGGCGGTAATCGCTAGGCGTCTGACCGAGATGCTTGGTGCAGTAGCGGCTGAAGTAAGAGAGCGATGCGAAATTCATCAGTTCGGCTATCTGGGTGAGCGACAAGCGTTCATCATTCAGATAGTCTTTTAATATAGGTATGGTATGACGGTCGATGTATGAGGTAACACTGTGTCCTGTCACGCGTTTGATGGTGGCAGAAAGATATTTGGGTGACACATTCAGTCGCGCTGCATAGTAGCTCACGTCACGTTCCGTTCGGCTGATGCCGGTAGCAAGCAGAGCCATCAGTTGTTTTACGATGTAGGCTGTGCGGTCAGTATGCGAATCTGTGGACTCCCGTTGGGCATGGGCCTCAAAGATGTCGTATATCATCGTCAGGCAGAGACTGCCCATCAGTTCACGATGGAACTGCAAATGGCAGTCGTTCATGCGGTCACGCAGACGATGGAAGTCATCAAGCAGATGTCGTGCCTGCTCATCTGAGAGTTTGATGACGGGGTCTTGGTTCAGCGAGATACTGCCCCCGATACTGTAGTTGTTCGACGGCAGCAGGTTTTGCAGGAACTTATAGTCGGCAGCAAACCACTCCACCTGCAGATCGGCATGAGCCGCCAGGTTCTTTACCCTATCAGGCATCGGTATCACTATCAGGTCGTTTTTGACAATGTGGTAGCAATGTTCGTTAAACACAAAACTCCCCTCCCCTGTCAAGCAAAGCAGGTGCATGCAGGTGTGGCTTAACTCACGGGAGTTCATTCCATAGAAGTCTGTAGAATATTGAAAATCTGCCTTCATGTCTGCGAAATTACACATTATTTATCATATAAACAAACGATTTCTGCAAAAAGTGAAAATCGTGAAGTGATTTGTGAAAGTAAAATATCAAAAAATCACCGTACCTTTGCAACGAGTTTGAAACTACAGACGATTATGAATATCAAAAGTATCATCACAGCCACCATAGCATTGCTAGTTTCCACGGCTTGCAGCGGCGGCGCTAAACAGGAGAAAATTATGAACAAGGAAAGTAAGGCTATTGTAGTGTTCTTCTCGCACGCGGGAGACAACTATGCAGTAGGAAACATCGAGGTGGGCAACACAAAGATTGTTGCTGACTACATCACGGAGTTGACAGGTGCAGAGCAGTTTGAAATCGTCACCCACAAGTACGACGGGATGGCATATAATCCGCTCATCAAGTTAGCACAGGAAGAGACCAAGAACGGTGAACTGCCAGAATATGAAGGCGATGTAGATATGAGCGGCTACGACATCGTATTCATAGGGGGACCCGTATGGTGGGGCACTTATCCGCAAGTGATGTTCACCTTCTTCAAGAAGCATGCTAACGACTTGAAGGGTAAGACCGTCATTCCTTTTACTACCCATGAAGGTAGTGGACTTGCCGACTGTGTAGAGGACGTGAAGGATGCGTTCCCTGGAGCAAAAGTGCAGAAAGGCTTCAGCATCTATGGTCACGAAGTGCGTACGGAGAAGGCGAAAGTGGAGAAATGGATTAATGGATTGAAATAATATGGAGTACATTACATTATCAAATGGAGTCAAGATGCCGACATTGGGCTACGGCGTGTTTCTCGTAAGTCCTGACGAGTGTGAGCGTTGCGTGAGTGATGCATTAAGCGTAGGCTATCGCCTGATTGATACGGCACAGGCCTACCAGAATGAGGAAGGTGTAGGTAATGCCTGGCGTAAGAGCGGACTGAAGCGCGAGGATCTATTCCTTGTAACGAAGGTCTGGATTTCGAACAACGGTGAAGAAAAGGCCGCCAAGAGCATTGACGAGAGCCTGCGCAAGCTGCAGACGGAGTATATCGACCTGCTGCTCATCCATCAAGCCTACGGCGATGTGTTCGGCACATGGCGGGCTATGGAGAAGGCCTATCGTGCTGGCAAGGTTCGTGCCATCGGTGTGAGCAATTTTCAGGCAGGCCGTTTCTTCGACTTTGCCCACTATGTAGAGCTGAAACCGATGGTGAACCAGCTGCAGTGCAATACGTTCATCCAGCAGACAGACATCGAACCGATTCATGCAGAGTTTGACACGAAGATGATGGCGTGGGGACCGCTTGGCGGACAAGGTGTTGACGGCATCGTGAAGAGCGAGGCGCTGACTGCCATCGGAGCGAAATATGGTAAGAGTGCTGCTCAGGTTGCCCTCCGCTGGCTCACCCAGCGAGGTGTCGTGGCTATTCCGAAGTCGAGCCACAAGGAGCGCATGGCACAAAACTTTGACATCTTCAACTTCACGCTGAGCGATGGCGACATGGCCCAAATCGCCCAGCTGAACCAGCACGACGCTGGCACCATCAACTTCGGTGACCCGCAGTTTGTGAAGTATTTGATTGAGAATTACGGGTAATATCCCAAATATTCATAAATCCCAAGGCAAAATCAATCTGCTTTGGGATTTTATTTGTATATTTGCGGGCAGAAAACTACGATTACACCGCTTGGTGGTTTTGGCTGCTAACAAACACTTTAATTTAATCAAAAAAATGAAACAACTAACACTAACTATCATTTCCGCGCTGCTCTCATTAGGCATGGCGCAGGCACAGAACACAGAAGAGATGGCAACCTTCCGCACCTGGGCTATGACACCGCCGATGGGCTGGAACTCGTGGGACTGCTACTACTCTTCGGTGACAGAGAAAGAGGTGCTGCAGAATGCGCAGTATTTAGTTGATAACGACCTGGTGAAATACGGCTGGGAGTATGTGGTGGTGGACATCCGTTGGTATTGTAACCATCCGTCCTTGGGCGGCGGCAACTACAACCAGCGGGGCGATCAGGATTATGTGCTCGACGAGTACGGACGCTACCTGCCGTCGCCTTCGCGCTTCCCGTCGTGCATGGTGGATGGCAAGAACGAAGGATTCAAGGCGCTGGCTAAGAAGATTCATGACATGGGTCTGAAGTTCGGCATCCATATCATGCGTGGTGTGCCTAAGAGTGTGATGGGCAGCACATACAAACTGAAAGGTAGCGAATCTACGCCTTGGAGTCAGGTGTATAACGGCACCACCTCGCCCTGTACATGGCTGAAGGACAACCTGCTGGTGAAGAACAATGAGGCCGGACAGACCTATTATAACAGTATCATGGACCTCTATGCCGAGTGGGGCGTGGATTTCCTGAAGATCGATGACCTCTCGCGTCCGTTCTATACCGATGAGATTCACATGATCCGCAAGGCCATCGACCAGACAAACCGTCCCATCGTGCTGTCGCTCTCGCCTGGCAAGACGCTGTACCAGTATGCAGGAGAGTGTCTGGAGAATGCCAATATGTGGCGCATGATGGATGACTTGTGGGACAACTGGAGTGACGTGGATGCCGTTTTCAACGAAGCCCATGCCTGGGAAACAGTAACCCGTCCGGGCAACTATGCCGACTGCGACATGCTGCCTCTGGGACAGATTGCTATGACCATAGGTGATGCAGGCTATACCGCAGCCGACAATGGCCGTTGGACCAATCTCTCGCAGAACGAGCAACTGACGATGATGACCCTTTGGGGCATCTGTCACTCACCCTTGTTCTTCGGTGGCGAAATGACCAAGAACGATGCCTTCACCCTCTCGCTCCTGAACAATGAGGAGTACCACCAGATGCACAAATACGGTGAAGATGCCCATCAGGTGATGAACGATGAGGATAACGGTCGCGTGGCTTGGACCTCGCACATCGGTGACACCCGCTATCTGGCCCTCTTCCAGCGCGACAACAACCGTTGGGTGGTGGGCAACAAGGCCTTGTATAAGAGCGAGGTGGTGGCCTATACCACCGACGGCCATGCTGTGGATGTGGATATAGAATGGCCCGAGGGCGAGAAGACGCTCGTGCTGGTGGTTGACGACGGTGGAGACAACTACAACTACGACCATGGCGACTGGATCAACCCCACGCTCGTATTGCGCGATGGTACGGAGGTTCCCCTCACCGGCACCTACAAGACCCGCCAATACACCAAGTCCTACTTCAACCGCGTGTATGAGAACAAGAACGTGGACAACGGCGGCAAGATGAAAGTGATGGGCGTCACCTACGACTGCGGCTTCTCCACCGATGCCAATGCCGCTATCTTCTTCACGATACCTGAAGACATGGACGTGGTGCGCTTCAAGGCTATGGCCGCTGCCGATGACTCAGGTATTGGTCAGCAGGGAGCCACGACGAGCATCCGCTTCATGGTGTTCGCCCAGAACCCGCTCACCGACGAACAGGACGATGCCGCTGCCCGCTCAGGTCTCATCAGTCGCACAGGCACGAAGAGTAAGACCTTGGAAACCGACATCACAGGAGCTGAGCAACTGAAGATTGTGGTGAGCAACTGGGGCGACGGTTTTGCCTACGACCGTGCCGACCTCATCAACCCCGTGCTCATCGATGCTGAGGGTAACGAGACCTCGCTGACCACGCTGAGACAGACTTCTTACCAGTCGGAGTGGGGGAGTCTGCATGTAAACAAGAACGTGGAGGGCGGCACACTCAAAGTCGATGGTCAGTCATATGATACGGGCCTCGGCATGAACGCCCAGTGTACCCTCATTTACGACCTGCCATCAGGACACTCATGGAAGACCTTCCGCGCCCTCTGCGGTTACGATTCCAGCTGCGATACCGACAACAGCTCAGCATCCGGCACCACGATGGAGTTCATCTTCTATGTCACCAAGAAAGAGACTTACGACTTCGACCTCACGCAGCTTGGTTACGGTGCCACCGAGTCCGTTCCCGTCCACGACATCTGGGCAGACGAAGACCTCGACACCGCTACGGGTTCCTTCAGCACCACCGTGCCTAGCCACGGCGTAAAACTGTTCCGTCTGGGTAACAAGGCTACAACGGGCATCAACAACCCAACCACCCCAGCAGTTCAATCTTCAATCTTCAACCTTCAACCTTCAATCTACAACCTACAAGGACAAAGGGTTAGTGCTGACTGGAAGGGAATACAGATACAAAACGGAAAGAAACGGGTAAAATAATGAATACGATTATGAGTAAGGGAGTGAATTAGACAGATATCACAACATTGCTAAGTTTGCTATAAGATGTATAGCGCTATGGCAGCACAAGCTTCAGCATCGGCCAAAGCGTGGTGATGATTTTTAAGGTCGTAGCCGCAAGCAGCAGCAACGGTGTGGAGCTGATGATTGGGCAACATATGACCGAACTGGCGGCGTGAGGCTGTGAGGGTATCGTAAAAGCGATAATCGGGATAGTCCATCTGATAGACCTTAAAAACCGCTTTCAGGCACCCTTCGTCAAAGCGAGCATTATGGGCTACAAAAGGAATTGACGCAATCTGGTAGCGAAGATTATTGATTGTCTGTTGGCCAGAAAAAAGTCCGACATCTGATTGTTTGCTGCCATCGGTGCACAAGAAAATATCTGCGATGCGTTCTTCCAATTCCTCCCATACTTTTGAGAATACTGGAGCATCGTTTGTATCACATTGACTCAGCCCATGCACCTGCTGACACCAATAGCTGTAGTAGTTTGGCTCGGGCTGGATAAGACTATAGAAACTATCAGCAACCTGCCCATTACGCACCATGACTACTCCTACAGAGCAGACACTCGACGGCTGCTGATTGGCCGTTTCAAAATCGATGGCAATAAAGTCGCGAATCATATCTTCGTATATTTAACCTTCGGTCGATGATAGCTTTCTATATCCATTTTGACAGATAGCCAATTATTATAATATGGATCATGAGAATTGCAGGAATGCCATACTTAAACTTCTTATGCATCGTCTTATGGCGCCATACTCTCATACCCAGCCATGCGCCAATACTTCCTCCAATAACGGCAAACAACAGTAAGGTAGCCTCAGAAATGCGCCACTTACCCTGTCTGGCCTGCCATTTATCTATGCCATAAACAAAGAAAGTCAGCACGTTTACACATACAAAATAATATAGCAATAATTCCATCATCCGTCATTAGATATGTTTGCGGAGCTACCTGTTTTTGCTGCAAAGTTACTTATTTTTGCTGAAAAATTACCATTTTCGCCGTAAAATCACCATTTTCGTAGCAAATCAATGTCAGCGTAACATTCATTTTTATTCCTCCACAGTCGCTCAGGCAGCTGTGGAGGAATAGTTACACTGTTCTATTTTTTCCTCGCCAGATACTCTATCGCCAACACCGGCCATAGAGGTACTTTGCGTATGTTGGTTCTCACAGCAGGAATATCGCACAACAAGAAAATGGATGCCAGGAGCAGGGCAAACCAGATGACGTAGCCATAAACCTGCTTGATGGCCACAAGCATCATGGAGTGGAGATAGCTGTCGCCCATGAATGCCCCGAAATCAATTTGTGAGAGGTCGAGGTTGGTGAGTGTCAGCTGGCGACCGTAGTGCATCATGTCCTCATTCAGGAAATGCGAGAAGATGGTGGTATAGAAACCATAGCCCATAGCGCCACCAAGATACATATGGGGGATGTTGAACACGAACAGTCCCATGAAAAACATCTCAAGACTGGGTACCGACTCGTCTAAAGCCCACATCAGGGTTGGTGCAAGAACGCCATAACCAAAGCCGCGGAGCATGATGGCCAGCCGGTATTGCTCGATGTTCACCGCCATACCTACCGTGGAATACATCAGCAAGGCGTAAGCGCTGATGGAGAGGAAGGCTATGCCTATCAGTTTCCATACCTTCCACTTCTGAACCTTCAACCAGTAGAGGTCGAACGCTATACCCAGGAACATGCCTGGCAATGCCCACATATATTGACTCTCCTTGGTGAGTTCTTCCAGTCCGACAACTTCAGTATAGAGTATCTCCTCCAGTGTATGCTCGGCACCGAAAGCCAGTTCAGCCAATATGGTAACGATGAGAATGGGTACCACGTTGCGACATTTCAGCAGGCGAAGCTCTACGTATGGATAGCGATTGTGAATCAGTCGGTAGAGGGTGAGTCCTGCAAAGATGAGTGTAAAAGCTCCCAGCACTCTGATGTGCTGACTGGCAAACCATCTGTAGTGATCACCATAGACAAAGATATACGAGAACAGGAGCATCGTGACGCAGATGAGCAGTGCGCCCTGCCAGTCGGTTCCTTTCAGCGAGAACCTGTTGGGCATAGGGCAGAACGGACGACACAGAACAATCTGTGACAGCAACACGAACGACATGGTGCCTACGGTGAAGGCATGCATCATCTGCCAGGTAAAATGATGCCCCATCCAAGCAGCAAGCCATCCCCCACCCTCGATGGCGGTGAGAAGGATGATGTGGAGCACAGGAAAGAACACGGCGAAGTCACGCTTTGGCGTAATCCACAACTGGATGTTGCTCATACACTCGAATGTTCCTTGAATCTTGGCAATGCCTGCAATGAAACATGCCACAACGAGTACAGGCATCGACTGACTATGCATCGTGATGATGTTACAGATGCCCATCACGATGGCTGAGGTGCATAGCAACTGCTGATTGGTGAAGCGAAACTTCATCCTAAATAGCATAGGAAACCACATAGCCATGCCTGCAAGCGTAGCATAGAGCAGAAACATCACATCCTCAATCATGAAGTTGGTGGTGCCACGAATCTCATCGAGAGCACCCAGATAGATACCTCCTGAGAATTGGAAGCACAGCGCCGTCAGGACGTAAATCCAAGGCTGCAACTTGCGTGGCACCCACCCTTTCATCATCGGCATAGCGAACCCCATGCCTGCTGGTGGCGGTGGTGCCTTCATCAGAAATTCAGTCAGTTTTCCCATTACTCTTCTACCTTACAAACCACGTTATAACCACCATGCAACTTCTTCACCTCATCGCATGCATCAATCCGCACACGTACCGTCACACGCTGCTCTACCTTGACGAAATTGCCTGTGGCATTGTCGATAGGAATCAACGAGAACGCACTACCTGTGGCGTCGCTGATGCGCTCTACCACACCTGAATATTCCACATCAGGAACGGCATCGGCAGTAAAGCGCACCTTATCACCCACCTTGATATTTGGCATCTGCGACTCCTGGTAGTTGGCCTCCACCCATTTCTCATGCTTATCGACGATGCTCACCATTGTCTGACCGGGATTGACCAACTGTCCCACATGAATATCCTTGCTACCCACCACGCCATCACAAGTGGCAATAATATAGCAATACGACAGGTTCAGTCGGGCTATCTCCACCTGTGCACGTGCCAGTTCGATGGCAGCTTCTGATGCTGAAAGATGATGCCCTTGCTCAGCCACAACGGCCGTCTGCGTAGAGCGTGAACGGACTGCCTGTTCATAGCCGGCTTTGGCACTCAGATAACCCGTGTGGACATTGTCATACTGCTGCTGTGTAACGGCATCCTGTTCCAGCAGTTTCTGAAAACGCGCATCCTCTTTCTGTGCATTCTCCATCTGTACACGGGCTGCTTCAATACCTGCTTCGGTCACACTGATACTGGTCTTGGTGGTATGGATGCTGCTTGCCGTACCCTGAGAACCACGCTCGGCACGGGTAAGGTCTGCTTCTGCCTGAGCCAGACGCAGACGGAACTCGGCATCCTCAATGACAACAAGCGTATCGCCCTTCTTCACCTCCTGGAATTCGGTAAATCGCACCTCGCGTATAAAGCCCTGCACGCGGCAGTTCTGTGGCACGATATTCTGGCATACACGTGCATTATCCGTGACTTCGCCACCACCGAAATGCATAAACTGACTAGCTGCATAAACAGCACCGCATACGATGCAGAGTATTACTATTGTATTATAAATATAGGTCGTTATCTTATTCTTTTCCATCTTATTATAGGGTATTTGTTATATATTTAAGTTTGAAATAATTGTAAAGCATGTTGATGCGGGCATTGACCAAAGCCATATCGGCAGAGAGCTTCATGTTCGAGGCATCAAGCATATCGGTGAGCAGAGCCAGGTCGTTGTCGTAACGGTTCCTGACCACCGTATAGTTCTGGTCGGCCAGTTCCACCTGCTTCTCCTGTGTGTTAACCTCTACCGAGCTGGTCAGCAGATTGGTATAGCAGGCCTGTACACCATTCTCTACGCCTTCGCGTGCCAACTGCACTCGCTCGCGTGCTTGGATGTTTTCATGCTTCGCCTTACGGATAGCATGCTTGTTCTTCCAGAGACTTGACAGATTGTATTTCACGCCAATGCCTACAAACCACACGTTGACGTTGGCATCCTTTGGAATCAGGTCGGAGGTGTATGGGCCAAACAGATTGTTTTCTGCCACTACAGCCACAGATGGTCTCGAGGCCGCACGCGTGTTTCTGACTTTCTGTTCCGACATCTCTGTGGCAAGCGAAGCCTGACGGATATCAATGCTGTTTTCCGATGCAGTCTGTTGCCACGACTCTTCTGAGGTGAGGGCTTTGAGCGCCATACCTTCCTCCTCAAGCCACTGCGTATCCACATCGAAATCCTCTCCCTCAGGCAGGTGGATGGCTGTGCTCATCTGATGACGGATAATCTTCTGTGCATCATCAAGCTGGGTCTTTGTAAGCAGAAGACTCTGCAGTTGCAGTTCGTATCGCGTCAGGTCGTTCTTCAACACCGTCCCCTGCGCTCTGCGCGCTTTCATCTGTTCGATGACTTTTTCCGTCAGCTCTATGTTTTTTGCTATCACTTGCAGCTGGTTCTGCTGCTTGCAGAGGTCAAGGTAATAACCAGTAAGCAAGAACCGCACCTCCTGACGATTCTTCTCCACATCAAGCTCTGCCAATTGATGCCCTAACTTTGCCATTTCAATGCCTGAGCGGATGGCACCACCAGCATAGATGACCTGACTCGCCTGGGCTGTAAAGCTGTTGCCCCAATGTGGTGTGGGCTGTTTGCCATTCTGCACCTGTTGAGGGCCCAATCCCGGGACAATATACTCCGTGGTGCCACTGGTAGAGAAACCTCTTGACATCAGGAATGCATTGCCCGTATAAGAGCCTTGCAAGCTGAATTCAACACTTGGCAGCATGGCTGATTTTGCCGATACAAGCCCTTCTTCTGCAGCCTTCAATGCCACTTCGCTGACCTTGATGCGCTGATTCTGACGGTCAGCCAGGTCAAAAAGCGACTTAAGACTCATCTTGTGCTGTGCATACGTAGGTACACAGCAACCTGCTCCGACTATCATCGAGACAGTCAGAGCACAAAAATACTTGTGACTACTCATTACAAAGAATTTTTTTCTCTTATAATTCATTACTCGTACTAAAAATATTCCTTCCCTCGGAAATACGAATAATGAACCTTCATGGTTCGGACAAACCTCCCGTTTGCCACAATGCGCTACAAACCTCTCGGATTAGGGAACAAATCCAGAGAAGAATTTCGAGCACTATTAATTGCGAAATCCTAAAAACGGCTGCAAAGGTACAAAAAAAACGTTAAATACAATACACTTTTCATCTTAAAAAATCGAAAAAGTGATGCTCTGTAGCGTTCGTAAAATCGACATTTTTTATTAATTTTGTGCTTGGAATTTTATTTCAAAAGTATCATTAACAACTTCATTTTTAGCATTATGTCAAAAACAGTAGAGATTCAGATTGAGAAGAGTCGCGGCCTCGTAGAGGGTCTGCGCCGTCATGTGAACGAAATGGGTGAGCGTGGTGTTTCCAACAAGGAAATCGACGAGATGGAACAGGCCGTCAAGGAACTGGAGGCCGTAAACGAAGAGGTGGACCGTATTCGTGAGCAGCTCACTCCAACGGTGGCCAAACTGAAGGTCGCAATGGATCGTGTGAAAGAAGCCTACACCGAGAAGAAAA
>Ga0256406_1001360_pt1 | contig 39957 bp, 33 predicted proteins | sample RumenRJG_03DNA_FD_185986 | JGI IMG/M metagenome (GOLD analysis project Ga0256406, IMG submission 185986) | Bovine rumen microbial communities from Lethbridge, Alberta, Canada - RJG_03 | ecosystem: Host-associated > Mammals > Digestive system > Stomach > Rumen | place: Canada: Alberta | collected... | reverse complement strand
ATCTCGTGCTCGCGATCTACGCGAACACATCGAACTCGCTGGGCGGCGGCCCTCTTCTGCTCGCTGGCAGCAAAGAACAGAAGGAAACTTACCTTCCGCCGGTAGCCCGCGGAGAAAAGATCCTGGTATTCGGCCTGACGGAGCCGGGCGCCGGCTCGGACGCCGGCGGCACGACGACCACGGCGGTACCGGACGGGGATGATTTTATCATCAATGGCCGGAAGTGCTTCATTTCCGGAGCGCCGATGGCAGACTGGATCATTATTTTCGCAAAGACGGATCTGACAAAGAAAGGATCCCACGGCATTTCGATGTTCATTGTCGATATGCACTCCGAAGGCGTATCGCTGGGAGCGCCGGAACCGAAGATGGGTATCAAAGGATATCCGACATCCGATGTTGTCTTCGAAGATGTCCGTGTTCCGAAGGAGAACCTGATCGGACCGCTCCACAAGGGCTTCCAGTACGCGATGAGAACGCTGGACGGCGGCCGTCTCGGTGTTGCGGCGATGTCTGTCGGCGTCGGCCAGTCCTGCCTCGATGAAGCTGTTAAATATGCGAAAGAAAGAAAGCAGTTCGGACGCCGCATCGCGGATTTCCAGGGCGTCAGCTTCCAGATCGCTGAAATGCAGACGGAAATCGAAGCAGCCCGCCAGTTGACATATCACGCGGCAATCCTGAAAGATGCCGGAAGCGCTGAGGCGGGCAAGGCCTGCTCGATGGCTAAGCTGTTCGCGTCGGAGATGGCGAACCGCTGCGCATACAAGGCAGTTCAGATTCACGGCGGATACGGATACATTTCGGAATACAAGGTAGAGCGGCTGTACCGCGATGCCCGCATTCTGAGCATTTTCGAAGGAACCAGTGAAATTCAGCAGGTCGTAATCGCGAACAGCCTGCTTCGGAAGTAGGAGAGGAGAGAAATGAAAATTTTAGTAACTGTTAAGCAGGTACCGGACACTTCCGGAAAGGTGGCTGTGAACGATGACGGTACGCTGAACCGGGCTTCCATGCAGACGATCATCAATCCGGATGATCTGAACGCTGTAGAAGCGGCTCTGTCCCTCAAAGATGAGCTCGGCTGCAAAGTCGTCGCTTTCACGATGGGACCGGCTCCTGCGGAGGGAATGCTCCGCGAGCTCGAAGCGATGGGCGTTGACGAAGGCGTGCTGATTTCATCCCGCGAATTCGGCGGTTCGGATACCTATGCGACGTCGCAGATCATTGCGGCAGCAATTGATACATACGGACTCGACGAAGACGACATCATTCTCTGCGGAAGACAGGCCATTGATGGTGATACCGCGCAGGTTGGACCGCAGATCGCGGAGAAACTGCACATCCCGCAGATCACATATGCCGGCGGCATTAAGAAAGAAGGGAACACGCTGACCGTAAAGCGTATGCTGGAAGACGGCTATATGGTCATCAAGGAACATACTCCATGCATGATCACCTGCATCAAAGAGCTAAACGAGCCGCGCTATATGACCGTGGCCGGAACGGAAGAATGCTTCGATATGCCGCTGACCGTGATGAACTATGATACGCTGAAAGATCATCCGCTGATCGACAAGTCGACGATCGGCCTGAAGGGATCTCCGACGAACATTTTCAAGTCGTTCACGCCGCCGATGAAAGGCGCTGGCATGATGCTGGAGGGATCCGGCAGAGAAACGACTGACAAGCTGGTCAGCATTCTGGCAGAAAAGCATATCATTTAGGGAAGGAGAAATATTTATGGCTTACGATAGTGCAGATATTGCTGCTTTCAAGAATGTATGGGTTTTCTGTGAGCAGCGTCAGGGTAAGATGATGCCGACAACGTTCGAGCTGATTTCCGAGGGCCGGAAGCTGGCGGACGAATTAGGCGTTGAGCTGTGCGGAATCCTGCTCGGTGATGATGTCGACGGGATCGCGAAAGAGGTCGGCGGATACGGCGCAGACCGGGTTTATGTCTGCAACAGCCCGCTGTTAAAGCATTACACCACAGATGGATATGCAAAAGTAATCTGTGACATGGTTGAGGAGTACAAGCCGGAAGTTATGCTGTTCGGCGCTTCGAATATCGGACGGGATCTGGCGCCGCGCTGCGCAGCACGGCTTCACACAGGTCTCTGCGCAGACTGCACACATCTGGATATCGATATGAATGGATATATTGAGTTCCTTCGGACCGGTTCGTCGCTCGATGTCGACAATACGAAGTTTGAGAGCCGTCTGTTCGATGTGAACCGGAACCTGAAGATGACCCGTCCTGCTTTTGGCGGACATCTGATGGCGACAATCGTGTGCCCGAGATTCCGTCCGGCAATGGCGACGGTACGTCCGGGTGTTATGAAGAGAAGAGAGTTTGATGAGGCACAGGCTGAGGCAGTGCAGCTCGTCCATCCGGAGTTCTCGCTGACTGCAGATGATATCTCGACGGAGGTCGTTGATGTCGTCAAGGCAGCGAAGAAGATGGTCGATCTGATCGGTGCGGACTATATCGTATCGGTCGGCCGAGGCATCGCGAAAGATGTCGACGGCGGCATCAAGCTGGCGGAAGAGCTGGCCGATGAACTCGGCGGTGTCGTCGGCGCTTCGAGAGCGGTTGTCGATGCAGGATGGATGTCAGCGGATCATCAGGTCGGACAGACCGGCAAGACGGTTCATCCGAAGGTCTATATCGCCTGCGGAATTTCCGGCGCGATTCAGCACAAAGCCGGCATGCAGGATTCGGAATGCATTATTGCAATCAACAAGAATGAGAATGCACCGATCTTCGAAATCGCAGATTACGGCATAACGGGAGATCTGTTCAAAGTTCTGCCGCTGCTGATCGATTCGATCCGTGCGGAAAAGGCTAAAGAGGCATAACATTCCTTCTAATATGATGGTGTGATTTCCCACAGTACTGCTGTGGGAAATCGTGCTATTCAGGCAGGTGATCCGGTGCAGAGGGCATCATTGGAGGTCGTCATGAAAATAATTGATGGAAAAAGAGTGTATACGATCGTCGCAATCAATCCGGGATCCACTTCTACAAAAGTCGGCGTGTACCGTAACGATCAGAAAGTTTTCATCGAAAATATTTATCATACAAAAGAAGAGCTGGATCAGTTCGACTGCGTTCAGTCGCAGCTTTATTACCGTGCAAAGCTGGTGGAGACAGCTTGCCGGGTCAATGAAGTGAGCCTGGACGATGTTGACGCATTCGTTGCCCGCGGCGGCGGCATGGCATCCTGTGTGTCCGGCTGCTACAGAGTAAACGAGCAGCTCCTTCACGACTGCCGCACTGCGCGTACCGGCGTATCGCACCCGGCGATGCTGGCGAGCCAGATTGCAAGGTATCTGGAGTCCCGGTACGGCGGAATCGCGCTGGTCTACAATCCGCCGGATGTCGATGAATTTCAGGATCTGGCCAGGATCAGCGGAATTAAAGGCATGTACCGCGACAGCCACCTGCACTGTCTGAATCAGAAAGAAGCTGTTCATCGTTATTGCGAGCAGAACGGTCTGAAATACGAGGATCATAATTTCATAGTTGCGCATATCGGCGGCGGCGTATCTTTTACCGCGCATGAGCATGGCAAGATGATCGATTCGAATGACAATCTGGCCGGAGACGGGCCGATGACGCCGACCCGGGTCGGCGGATTCCCGACGGTCAAAATTCTCAAAATGGCTTTCAGCAAGAAGTATACCTATGATGAGCTGGAGGATCTTCTGACCCGGAAGGGCGGACTCTACAGCCATCTCGGCACGGATGACATGCGGGAAATCGTCAGCCGGATTGTGGAGGGCGATAAATACGCGAAGCTCTGCACGGATGCGATGGCATATCAGTTCGGGAAAGCAATCGGCGGCATGGCCGCGGTGCTTCACGGGCAGGTAAAAGCCATCATCGTGACCGGCGGAGTGGCCCGGTGCGACTATGTGATCGAGCAGCTCCGGCAGTATGTGGAATGGATCGCGCCGATGTGGGTCCTTCCGGGAGAATACGAGCTGGCAGCTCTGGCGCGCGGCGCGTGGCAGGCGCTGGAGAAGAAGATCAGGATCCTGACCTATACTGGAGAGCCGGTGTTCAAAGGATTCAGCGCCGCGAGGTACGGCCTGTACCCGGAAGGTTTCAGCAAAAAGAGTCAGCCGGTTCAGAAAGCAGACAGTACTCTTACCGGTTCGCTGAAATGAACTGGAGAAGTATCTTGAGCGGCGGAGTCATGTGCCGTGTATTGTAGACGATCTGAAGAACCTCCCGAAAGTCTGTTCCGAGAGGGAGGAAGACAAATTCATCTCTGTCTGAAGGGAATTCAGTGTCTGTCAGTATGCTGAAGCCCTGCGAGAGCCGCAGCAGACTGTTCTGATCTGTCTGAGACCCGATGACAGTCACCTTTTCGAAAGACACTCCGTAAGCGGCCCTTAAATGTTCCCGGCAGAATTCGTGGTATGCCGGGTCAGCAGATTTTGTAATAAAAGGCAGGCTGCGGATCGCATTTTCCGTGGAGCCGGCCCGATTTAGCGCGGCCTTCGAGAAAACCAGAGAGTCCGGCGCGACGAGCAGATTTTCGCACTTCAATCCGGAGCTTTTTCCTATATCCGTCAGCAGAACATCCGGTATAAGCACTGCGTGCAGCTCCTGATGGAGAAGCTTCTGAGTCAGTTCCGCACTGGTTCCGATCTGGATTCTTAACCGGATGTCCGGGCGCTTTTCTTCAAAGTCTTTCAGAATATCTATATACAAATGGAGTCCGTCGATGCCGAGCTTCAGTTCGCTGTGGTCTTCAGCGCGGTTCATTACCCGCAGGAGCTCAGTGTAACCAGCGGACAGCTTTTTCGCGTGCCGGTAAAAGCGCCGCCCGTCCGCCGTCAGTTCACAGCCTTTGTTCGTCCGGATAAACAGGCTGCATCCGAATTCGTCCTCCAGATTAGCGATATATTTGCTCATCGTCGTCTGGGCGATCTGACACTGCTTTGCAGCCTGCGTAAAGTTTCCGGTATCCGCAGCACAGAAAAAATAGTCCAGTTTCTGAATATCCATCTCATGCCCCCCTTTTCTTACCTGTCTTTAGTATAATCCTGGAATAGTACCGCGGCAATACAGCCATGAAAAAAAGTGCTGACAAAATGAATATTATTCGTTTTTCAACGATTCCGAGGCGTGCTAATATTCTGTCTGGGTAAATATTGGTATTGATATTGGAAAAGGACAATTGAAAATGAAAGAAAAAACGACGAAACGGAGCCGCATTTCCGCGACGGTCTGTATGGGACTGGCGCTTTTTGCAACGCAGTTTGGCGCAGGAAATCTGATTTTCCCGCCGTTCCTCGGAAGAAACACCGGATCCGGCTGGCTTGTCGGATTCCTCGGATTCTTCATCATGGATGTAGGCCTTGCCGCACTGGCAGTACTTTCTGTCGTGGTAAACCGGGAAGGCACAGTTGACGGTGTAGTAGGCAAGATGGGTAAGAAAGCCGGAAAGATTCTGCTGACGACCATCATTCTCTGCCTCGGTCCATGCGTATGTATTCCGCGTACCGCAGCGACGAGCTATGAGCTGGGCATCAAGACGATGGTGCCGGGAATTCCGCTGTGGCTGTTCGGCGCAGTTTTCTTCGGTGTGGTGCTGTTCCTGGTCATCCGCCCGACGAAGGTTGTGGACATTATCGGCAACTATCTGACGCCGATGCTGCTTGCAGTAATGCTGCTCCTTATCGTGATCGGCATCATTCATCCGATCAGCTCGCCGGCATCTGTTGATGGCGTAGTGCCGTTCGCAGATGGCGTTGAAAATGGATATCAGACACTCGACGGAATCGGCGGCGTGCTGATGACACTGATGATGATCAATGCAGCCAAAGGCTACGGATACAAAGATAAGAAGAACATCACGTTCATGGTTGCTGGTTCGGATCTGATTTCAGCCGTGCTGCTGGCACTGGTTTACGGCGGACTGACCTATCTCGGTTCCACTGTATCCGGGCTGAGCGCTTATGCCGGACTGGATCAGGCACCGCTGCTCATCGCAATTACACAGCAGCTGCTCGGAAAGTATGGCGTGTATGCTCTGAGCCTGATTGTTATTCTCGCCTGCCTGACCACGGCGCTGGGACTCTGCTCGGTAGCCGGAAACTATTTCGAAGAACTGACAAATGGCAAGCTGAAGTATCGGAATATTGTTATCGCGATCATTGCGGTCAGCTATGTGATGTCGAACTTCGGTCTGTCCCAGATCATTGCGATAGCCGGACCGATCCTGAGCCTGCTGTATCCGCCGCTGATCGTCCTCGTGCTCGGTGCATTCGTGGAGAAGCTGACGAAGAACGATCATGTCGTTTTCGTTGCTACTTACGCTGCTCTTGCGGTCAGCGCGATTGATATGCTGAACTCGCTTGGCGCACCGTTCGGCTGGGTCGAGAACCTACCGTTCGCGTCCTTCGAGCTGGGCTGGGTGGTTCCGGCACTGATCGGCACGTTGATCGGCTCGTTTTGGAAGCCGGATCATAAGATCCTTCCGAAAGTCAACATGGAAGTCAGCCGCGAGAACGCTGTAATTGAATAAAGATCTCTCTTAATGTAGAACATTAACATAAAGGCGCTGTTTTCCGATAGGAAACAGCGCCTTTAAATTATTTTAAACTGAGAAAACTTGTTTTAAAATAGATAAAAATAGGCCGCAAATCAACCGATTTTCAACAAAACCGAGCCAATATGTTGTATACAAATTTTCCAAACTGCCCATATATGTTATCGCCCTGTATACCAATTAATCAGCGACTTTCAGCGTGATCGTTGGAATTTCAGCCGGAAAAATTGTATACTGTTCAGCTTTCAGAACAATTTCCGCAGATTGGAATTTGAAAAAATTTTCAAAAGTGTCGAGCAATTTCACTCTGTGTTGCACAGGTGAAGAACTGGTGATATAATTCAGTCGTGAATGAAGCTGAAGGTAAGGCTTCCGGTGAGTGGGAAAGAACAAGTCATTATTCATTATTTCGATCCGGCAGCACTTCAGTCTAAAGTTCTTATATGAGTCGATTTCATTATTTATGGAGGTATTGAAATGGAACAAGAAAACCAAAAGGGTCAATTTAATTCCAATTTTGGATTTCTGATGGCTGCACTTGGCTCAGCCGTAGGACTCGGTAACCTCTGGTCATTCCCTTACAAGATGGGTATCGGCGGTGGATTTGCATTCCTGCTCATCTATGTAATTCTGGCTATCGTAGTAGGTTACCCGCTGATGCTTTCCGAGATCGGCCTTGGCCGTAAGACTCAGAAAGCGGCAATCGAAGCGTACAAGGAAGCGGACCACAGATTCACCTTCAACGGTGTTCTGCAGACGATCGTACCTTGGTTCCTGATCTGCTTCTACTGCACCTTCGGCGGATACATCACGAAGTATCTGATCAACTCGGTCGGTGATCTGTTCAGCAGCAATTCGCAGATCGCGAAGATGGATCCGGGCGCATTCTTCGGAACGCTGCTTGACCCGGGCAACATCGCACATCCGATGATGTGGATGACCCTGTTCCTGCTTCTGACGATGGTCATCGTATTCGGCGGCGTATCCGGCGGAATCGAGAAGTTCTGCAAGGTCGCGATGCCGGCGCTGTTCTTCATGCTGGTGATCATCGTAATCCGCTCCTGCACACTGAATGGCGCAGGCGGAGGGCTGAGCTTCCTGTTCAAGCCGGATCTGACGATGTGGAAGAGCAATTTCTTCGATGTGATCTCGCTGGCTGGCGGACAGATGTTCTTCTCGCTGTCACTGTCTTCAGGCTGCATCATCGCTTATGGTTCTTATCTGGATAAGAAAGAGGATCTCGAGAAGGACGCTGCAGTTATCACATTCGGCGATTCGCTGGTAGCACTGCTCGCAGGAATGGCGATTTTCCCGGCTGTATTTGCATTCGGTCTGGAGCCGACTGCAGGACCGTCCCTGCTGTTCGTATCGATGACGACAGTATTCCAGTCGATGGGATTTGCAGGCAAGATCTTCCAGTTCCTGTTCTGGCTGCTGATATTCTTTGCGGCTCTGTCCTCGTCCATCGGCATGATGGAAGCTGGTATTTCCGCGATCCTCGATTCGAGAATCAAAGCGGGCAAGCCGGCAAGCCGTATCAAGGTATCCGTGATTATGACGATTGCTGCTTTCATCGGCAACTCGCTGACCGTAATCGACTGCCTCGGCGGAAACCCGGGAATGAACTGGTTCCACCTCTTCGGACAGCCGGATGTGCTGGACGTATGGGACTGCATCGCAGAAGGTATCCTGATGCCGCTGACCGGTCTGATCATGGCAATCCTGCTTGGCTGGGTTGTACCGCACTATCTCGATGACGAAGTGACGAATGGCGGAGAGAGAGTATTCAAGACCCGCGGATTCTATAACTTCTGCATTAAGTGGCTGGGGCCGATTTTCATGATCATGATCGTATATGGCCAGCTCAAATCTTTCTGGGGTTAAGAGTAAGATACTTACACAATTACACAACCATACACTGAAAGATATTAATTTAAGACAAGTATAAAGAACGCACGAATGTCCGGACGCAAAAGTCCGGGCATTCGTGTTTTCAGAATAATCGATATTATAAAATATGGAAGCATCGAAAAAGGAGAGGCCGGATCGGCACTCTCCTTTTGAAAATCCTTTTACGGGTCGGCAATCGTCTGTTTCGACGGTTCATGTGTTTTCTATTTCATCTCCTCGACCTTCTTGCGAATCGCCTTGGTATCGATCTCTTCCTTCAGAGCTGCGATGAAATCATCCAGGTTCTGGCTGCCTTCATCACCGGCAAAGCGGGACCGGACGGATACCGTGTTGTTCTCGGCTTCCTTCGCACCGATGACCAGCATGTACGGCAGCTTCTCCATCTGTGCCTTACGGATCTTGTAGCCTATCCGCTCGGTGCTGTGGTCGATCGTGATGTCGCGGATACCGCTCTTGCGCAGTGCCTGTGCAACCTGATCCGCGTACTCATCATACTTGTCCGAAATCGGGAGAATCCGAACCTGTTCCGGGCAGAGCCAGGTCGGCAGGTTGCCTGCGTACTTCTCAATCAGCCAGGCAAGTGTTCTCTCGTAGCAGCCGATGGATGTACGGTGGATGATATACGGACGCTTCTTGCTGCCGTCCTTATCGATGTAGTACATATCGTAGCGGTCTGCGAGGAACATATCCAGCTGGATTGTGATCATCGTATCTTCCTTGCCGTAGACATTCTTCGCCTGAATATCGAGCTTCGGACCGTAGAAAGCAGCCTCGCCGACTGCTTCGGTATAGTCGAGACCAATTTCGTCGAGGATCGTGCGCATCGCACCTTCGACGCGATCCCAGTCCTCCGCAGTGCCGAGGTATTTGTCCGCGTCGTTCGGATCCCACTTCGACATCCGGTAAGTTACATCGTCCTGCAGTCCCAGCGTTGTCAGGCAGTATTTCGCGAGGTTGACGCAGTTCTTGAACTCCTGGTCGATCTGTTCCGGTGTGCAGACCAGATGACCTTCAGAAATCGTGAACTGCCGTACACGGGTCAGTCCGTGCATCTCGCCGGAATCCTCGTTCCGGAACAGGGTCGAGGTCTCGCCCATGCGGTATGGCAGATCCCGGTAACTCTTCTGCCGTGCTTTGTATACATAGTACTGGAATGGGCAGGTCATCGGACGGAGAGCGTAGACATCGCTATCTGCGTCGTTCTCGATCATGCTGATGTCCTGTACACCGTGGATCTCACGTTCCGCATCCGCCGCGTTGTTCAGATCATCGATGTTGTCATAGCCGAAGACGAACATGCCGTCCTTGTAGTGATACCAGTGATCCGAGATCTTGTATAACGTCGACTTCGCCATCAGCGGAGTGCGGGTCCTTACATAGCCCCACTCGTAATCCTCCAGATCCTCGATCCAGCGCTGCATCTTCTGGATGATCTTTGTGCCCTTCGGCATGAACAGCGGCAGCCCCTGACCGATGACATCGACCGTTGTGAAAATGTCCATATCGCGCCCCAGACGATTGTGATCGCGGTTCTTGATGTCCGCGAGGAACGCCAGACGCTCTTCAAGGTCCGCCTTCTTCGTATATGCAGTGCCGTAGATTCGGGTCAGCATCTTGTTGTGCTCATCGCCGCGCCAGTAAGCGCCGGACGAAGAAGTCAGCTTGAACGCTTTGATCTGCTTAGTGCTCATCAGATGCGGGCCGGCGCAGAGCTCGATGAAATCGCCCTGCTGATAGAAGGAGATCGTCTCGCCTTCCGGCAGATCCTCGATCAGCTCGACCTTGTACGGCTCCTCGCGCTTCTTCATCAGAGCGATCGCGTCTTCGCGGCTCAGCGTGAAGTATTCCAGATGATCACCCTTCTTGATGATCTTCTTCATCTCTGCCTCGATCTTGTCCAGATCCTCGCGGGTCAGCGGCGGCATGTCAAAGTCGTAATAGAATCCCTCGTCGATCGAAGGTCCGATCGCGAGCTTCGCGTCCGGATAGAGATGCTTGACAGCCTCAGCGAGCACGTGCGAACATGTGTGACGGTAGGCGCGCTTGCCGGCATCCGAATCAAAAGTCAGAATGTTCAGATTGCAGTCTTTGTCCACGACGGTTCGGAGGTCTTTGACCTCTCCGTCGATCTCCGCGATACAGGCGACTCTCGCCAGACCTTCGCTGATGTCCTTCGCGATGTCGATGGCAGCCATCGGTTCCGCGTACTCGCGCTGGCTTCCATCCTTCAGTGTAATAATCATTTCGGTAGTCCTCCTTTGATCAGAAGGGAAACAAAAAGTCCCTTCTGCAGCAATACTGTCAGAAGGGACGCATACTCTGGTATTATGAGTATTCGTGGTTCCACCCATCTTCCGGGATCAGATCCCGGCACTCATTATGGCTTGTAACGCGGCCGGCGGGCAGGATTGGTGCCACTCGGAGGTGGTGTTCGGAATGCCCGGACCTGAGATGATTCCACCGCCCATCTCTCTCTGAAAAGCCCTTACGACAAGCCTACTGTCCTCGTCATCGTTTTACGGAAACAAAGTTTACCACGTATTCTGGTGCTTGTCAATAAAAATCCGGTTAAAAAACACCCTCGCCCCGGCGCGCGCGTCCGACTATGCGGCGGCCGACGTTCCCGAAACTAGATGATCAGCCCGTACTTCCGCGAAAGCGGCACCAGTTCCTCATCGCCGAGGTCACCCGCGTAAATTGCGCAGCCCTGATACAGCCGGAGCGCTTTCTCCAGCAGCTCCGCGTCATTACAGAGGATGCAGAGCGGGCGCGGAATAGCGAACTGGACATCCTCGAAATCCGGCAGCTCGTCTTCCGACTTGATTTCGATAGTCATGATCAGATCGTCACTGTCATCGACTTCATCAAAAGCGTCCTCGAGCAAATCGTCGCACGGATAGATTCTGCCGATCTCAAGATCCGGCGGAAGGAGGTAGAGATCCTTCTCGGTCGGGACGGCGATCTTTCCGCCGAAATCCGGCTCAGGACGGACGAAAGGTCCGTGCTTTGCCTTCTCCGCGATCAGCCGGACATGATCCGGCGATGTGCCGCAGCAGCCGCCGAAGACACCGACGCCGGCTGCAGCGAATTCGTCCTGCAGCGCGGTGAATTCATCCGGCGGACAGTCGTAGACGGTCTCCCCATTTACGATCTGCGGAAGACCCGCGTTCGGTTTTGCCATCAGCGGGACTTCCGCATAGCGGTTAAGCCGGCGGATCTGCTTCAGCATCTGATCCGGACCGGTCGAGCAGTTCAACCCGAAAATATCAACACCCATGCGCTGGAACAGAACAAGTGCTGCGGCCGGATCCGTACCCATGACGGTGCGGCCGTTCTCGTTGCAGGTGAAGGAGACAAAGACCGGCTTCGATGAGACGCTCTTTACAGCAAGAAGTGCCGCGCGGGCTTCCGGCACGCTCATCATCGTCTCGATGACGAACAGATCCACGCCGGCATCTTCCAACGCTTCCGCCTGCTCCAGATAGATCTCGTAGAGCTCTTCAAAACGGGTATCTCCGAGCGGTGCCAGGATCTTTCCCGTTGAAGAGATATCGCCGGCGACCAGCGCCCGGCCGTCCGCATTTTTCTTTGCGATTTCGACAAGACGGTGATTGTATTCCGAAACCTGATTGAAGACACCGGATTCTTCCAGCTTGACGCGGTTCGCACCAAAGGTCGGCGCGTAGACAACCTGGCTTCCGGCCTCAATGTATTTAGAATGAAGGTCTTCGATCGCCTCCGGATGCTCCAGCACCCACTGCTCCGCACTGATGCCGCCGGCATAGCCCCGGAGCTGAAGCTGTGTGCCCGTCGCGCCGTCCAGAATGATTGGAAAGTGTAACTCCATAGTATTATGTTCTCCTGTTCCCGGCAGACTGTGCCTGCCAATGTGCATTATTTCATCAATAGTTCCCGTGCCGCTGAAGCGCCCAGTTCTGTTCATATGAAATGGCCGCTTTCACGGAATTTTCTTGTAAATATAATACCGTCGCGGCACCCTTTCGTCAAATGCCTTTGCGGAACCTCGGCCGAGGGATGGCAGAAGAAATCACCGGATAATATGGCGGATGAGCTTGTATTTTAAATGAACGGGGAGTATCATGTATAATATCGAATAAATGTATGACATTGAATAGAATGTGCCTGACAGAAAAATCGATGCAGTTATTGCAAACTATATGGGAAAGAGGATAATATTATGGCAGAACGCAGAGACGTGACGCGGTCGAAGGACCTGATCCGTAGAGGGTATTTTGAGCTTCGGATGGAGAAGAACCAGTCGAAGATCACGGTGAGAGACATCATCGAGAGGGCGAACGTCAGCAGAGGCACGTTTTACGCGCATTTCAAGGATATAGCGGCGCTGGAGCGCGATCTTGAATATCAGATCGCGGAGAAATGCAACGAGGCGCTCAGCCGGACGGATCTTCGGGGCGTCGTCGAGTCACCGGCTGAGTATATCGAGCAGCTGCTGGTCGTGATGGAGGAGAACCGGAACATTCTGAAAGCATTTATTACCTCGGAAGGCCATTCGAATCTGGCTTTTCAGGTAAAGGATCTGGTATATCGTTCACTGGTGCATGTGATAAAGGACGATCCGCACCGGGAGGAGCTTCTGCTTGCCGGGACGATGGTCTCGAGCGCTGTGATTGACGCATGTCTGGAATTCATCGACGGATCGTACGACATGTCCCGGAAGGAATTTATCGAGACGACGAGCCGCTTTATCCGGGACGGCGTGAAGATCGAAAGATAAAGACGAGGAACAGGAGGCGTACTATGCCATCGACAGAAGAATTGATCCTGCTGGCCGGACAGGTGGGCTTCAGCCACAGCTGTGAGCTGAATATGGACTCGCTGGTTTTCCGTGAGGATGTGCGGGCGATGTGCGACCCGAAGAGATGCCGGAGCTATGGCCACACGTGGAGCTGTCCGCCGGCGCTCGGGCCGCTTTCGGAGAGCCGGGAGAAAGCGTCAAAATACCATCGCGGCATTCTGGTGCAGACCACGGGCAGGATGGAGAACGACTTCGATATCCATTCGATGCTGGACACCGGCAAGCGGCACAAGAAGCTGTTCGACACGCTGGTGCGGCAGGTCCGGCACTTCTATCCGGACTGCCTGCCGATGGGTGCCGGCGAATGCGGATTCTGCGCGAAATGCACCTATCCGGACAAGCCGTGCCGCTTTCCGGAGCATCAATTCATATCGATGGAAGCGTACGGGCTGATGGTGCTGGATGTCTGTAAGGCATCGGGAATGCAGTACGATTACGGCCCTAAGACCGTGACTTATGTGTCGTGCATTCTGATCGACTGATTCAATCCGGCAAAAGACAAAACCGTCCGGCGGAGACTGCCGGTCACGATATGGGGAGAGACACAACGCACCGCTTTGCAGCAGTATACGAACGGAAGACAGCGGAACTGTTCTTCCTGTTTTTATCAAAATGAAAGGACTGAGAGATGACACCGAAGGAAATATTTCTCGAATTGCTGAAGAAGGACGGGCGGCCGGAGCGGCTGCTGGATCAGTACGAAGCGCTGTACCTGTCTTTTGGCGATCCGATCAGCCGTTATGTCAATGAGGGCGTCGGCAAGGGGAAGACGGCCGTGAACAAGTGGGGCGTTACCGTGACCTGGCCGGAGGACGCGCCGGGGTCGATTCCGGTGCATTCCGAAGAGAAGACGGTGCTGAAGGATATCACGCACTGGCGGGATTACGTTCATGCGCCGGACATCGAAGCGCACTGTCAAGAAGGCTGGGACGAGTTCCGCGAGAGAAAGCGGGCGAAGTGCGGCGATGATCATATTTTGTGCGGCTATATGGCGACCGGTATGTTCGAGCAGTGCCATTTCCTGATGGGATTCGAGGACACGCTGACGAACCTGTATGAGCATCCGAAGGAGATGCACGAGCTGATCGACTATATCGCGGATTACCGGATCCGCTACGCGAAGATGCTGATCGACAACCTGCATCCGGATGCAATTTTCTCGCATGATGACTGGGGGGCGAAGACACAGCTCTTCATGAAGCCGGAGATCTGGCGCGAATTCTTCAAGGAGCCGTACCGCCGCTTCTATGGCATGATCCGGGATGCCGGCGTGATTGCGATTCACCATTCGGACTCCTATCTCGTTCCGATTCTGGATGATATGGTGGAGATCGGGATTCAGTGCTGGCAGGGAATCCTTCCGGAGAACAACATTCCGGAGGTGATCCGCTATCTGGACGGTCGTATGGCAGTGATGGGCGGAATCGGCGCGGCGATCGACCGGGCGGATGCGGCGGAGGAAGAGGTTCGTGCTTACGTCCGCGATGTGCTGCAGACGGACGGTCCGCTCGGACACTTCATTCCGTCGATTACGTACGGCATTAAAGGAACGGTGTTCCCGCACGTGGATCCGTATATCGACGACGAGATCGCGAAATACAACGCGGAAGTTCATATCCCACATTACAATATGCCGGTCACCGGCCGGAAATACGTGCTGAAGCCGGACCGCTCAGGCGATGACAAGGGAACGGCGGATGATGGCAGTTCGGCGGCACTCCGGCAGAATGGATTCGGAGAAGGTGTTCTGGCGGATGTCGCCGAAGCGCTCTGGAAGGGCAACAAAAGCCGGACACTCCACGCTGTCCGAAGCGCGCTAGACGAGGGACACACGGCGCAGGAGATCCTGGGTGGAGGCCTGATCCGGGGCATGCAGAAAGTCGGAGATGATTTTACGGACGGGAATCTGTTCGTGTCGGAAATGCTTTTATCGGCAAAATGCATGACAGCAGCGATCGATCTCCTCCGTCCGCACATGACCGGGGATTCCGCAGAGCAGCTCGGCCGCGTCTGCATTGGCACGGTAAAAGGCGATCTTCACGATATCGGAAAGAATCTGGTCAAGATCATGCTGGAGGGCAGCGGATTCGATGTGATCGATCTCGGCAGTGATGTCAGCGCAGGGGAATTCGTCGAGACGGCGAAGACGAAGCACTGCGATTTCATCTGCTGTTCCTCGCTCCTGACGACGACGATGGGCGAGATGGGCCGGGTTGTCGAGCTTGCGAAAGAAGCGGGAATCCGCGATCAGGTGAAAATTATGGTCGGCGGCGCGCCGGTCACGCAGTCTTTCTGCGACGAAATCGGAGCGGATATCTACACCGATGACGCGGCAGAGGCGGCACGTGCAGCGGTTGAAGCGGTGCAGAGCTAGTTCCCGGCCGTGTGCAGTGGATAAAACCATGAAATATTCAGTACGGATGGCTAGCGCTGTCCGTGCTGATTTTTTTTGATGCGTTCATCTTCGCGCAGTGCATCGAGGAAATATTCGGCCGGCGGCGTCAGAAAATGGTATTTCTTCCAGATGAATACGCTGCGGATGGAGACCTCCGGGTGGAATGGCCGGAAGACCAGCGGGCTTTCCTCATACTCCGGGATCAGATGGTCGATGCAGACGGCGTTAGCGATTCCGCTTTCGACGATCAGCATTGCATTGAAGATCAGGTTGTAAGATCCGATGATGTTGAGCTCTTCCTCCGAAAGCGCGCCGGCGGACCAGCTGATCAGGTCGATGGTCCGGTTGGTCTCGCGGGAGGAGACCAGAAGCGGCATTCCGCGAAGGTCCGCCGGTTCGATGAAGTCTTTCGCGGCCAGCGGATCCTCACGGCGCATGACAAGTCCCATCGCGTCTGCATCCGGCAGATTGAGGCAGTTGTAATTGTCTTTGTTGAACGGTTCCATCACGAGCGCAAAGTCTATCAGGCCGTGTTCCAGCTTGAAGAGAATGTCGTCCGCATTCCCGCTGGTGATCCGGAAACGGATTCCCGGCTGGAGGATGCGGACTTTTTTCATAACCGCAACGATCCGGCGCATCTGGTCGGTCTCGGCCGCGCCGATCCGGATGTCTCCGTAGAGGTCGGTCTCGGCCTGCAGTTCCGCTGTCGTCCGGTCAAGAAGTGACAGGATCTCCTCCGCCCGCTGCTTGAGGTGCATTCCGTCCGCGGTAAGGAGTGTGCTCCGGTTGGTCCGCTGAAACAGCGTGACGCCGAGCTCGTCCTCCAGCGCTTTCATCTGCCGCGAAAGTGTCGGCTGCGTCACATGCAGTACTTCCGCCGCGCCCGACATGCTCTCCTCTCTGGCGACCGCCAGGAAATATTCCAAAGTGCGTAATTCCATTCCGAAAATCCTCCGTTTAAAAATCAATCATATGCGGCTGCCTGCGCGGCCTCACCCGGAGAACCGGCGGAAGAGATGTCAGCTCGCTGGTCTTTCCGCGCAATTCCGGTCAGCGGGGGTACGTCGGCAAGACTGGTGCAGACTGGTACAGGCTGGCACTGTCTGACACTATCTGCAGAGACTGGGACCCAGATATACGGTGCGCAAATATCAATGATGCTATAATAGGCAATTTACATATCAGAACATCCTGATTATAATACAAACATAAGGAGATGTGAAATGAAAGATCCAATCGACATGCAGAGAAATTTGAGAGATGCCGGCGCTGGCGACGATGTGATCCTGCGTTTTCAGAGCGCGGAACGGCCGGAAGAAAAGCTTCGCGTCCTTCGCTGCTATCGGTGCGAGCTACTCCGGGACATTCACCACGAGCAGCAGAAGCTGGATCATCTCGATTATCTGATTTTTACCCTGAAGAATCAAAAATAGCGAGAAGGAGGATTGAAGACAGTGGAAAAGAAAGAAATGAGCGTATTTGAAACCGGCGATCCGAACGACGCATTCGCGAAATATTTCGTCGGACAGAGCTATCTGAACATGCTTTCGACGGAGCAGGTGTTCGTCGGCAACGTGACTTTTGAGCCGGGATGCCGCAATAACTGGCACATTCATCACGCGGACAAGGGCGGCGGACAGATCCTTCTGGTTACCGCGGGCCGCGGATATTATCAGGAGTGGGGCAAGGAGGCCCGCGAGCTCAAGACGGGCGATGTGGTCAACATTCCGCCGGAAGTGAAGCACTGGCATGGCGCGGCGGCGGACGAATGGTTCCAGCACCTGGCGATCGAGGTTCCGGGCGAGAACACTTCGAACGAATGGCTGGAAGCTGTATCCGATGAGGACTACAGCAAGCTGAAGTAATTAGCGAAAAGAATTGCTGATCTGCCTGGCGGATGCCGGGCAGTTTGAATGAAAAGGAGAGAGACGATGAGCAGAGAATTGGTGGCATTTTTTTCCGCCAGCGGGACGACGGCGCGCACAGCAAAGAAGCTGGCAGAGGCAAAGGGAGCGGACCTCTTTGAGATCCGGCCGGTCACTCCGTACAAGTCGGCGGATCTGAACTGGATGAACAAGAAAAGCAGAAGTTCGGTGGAGATGAGGGATCCGGCTTCCCGTCCGGAGATTGCGGAGACACCGGACACGGCAGCATACGATACGGTATATGTCGGCTTCCCGGTATGGTGGTACACGGCGCCGCACATCATCAACACATTCTTTGAATTCGCGGACCTGTCCGGCAAGAAAGTTGTGCTTTTTGCAACTTCCGGCGGAAGCGGAATTGACCGCGCGGTGAAGGATCTGAAGGGACAGTATCCGTCGATCGACATCACCGGCGGAAAGCTGCTGAACGGTAGCGTGAACGCGGACAGCCTGTAGAGAAAGCTTTGGGCGCTTTGGCCCACAGGCGGGCCGGGGAGCAAAGTATGAAGGTGTTCTGGTATATAAGGAGACGAATATGGAACTGACAGAGAATGCAAAGAAATATCTGGAGCGAATGCAGCCGGAGGAAAAACTGCCGCTGGCGCAGACCGACCCGGAATTCATCGAGCGGTTTGCGAATTTTGCTTTTGACGAGGTGGTCAATGAAGAGGGACAGCAGCTGGATGACCGGACGCGGTTCATGGTCATTCTGGCGACGCTGCTCGGGTGCCAGGGACTTGACGAGTTCAAAGTCATGCTGACACCGGCGCTGAACATGGGCGTGAGTCCGGTCGAGGTCAAGGAAATTGTATATCAGGCGGTGGACTACCTCGGGATCGGGCGCGTTTTCCCGTTCCTGACGGCAACAAATGAGGTCCTGAAGGCCCGCGGCGTGAAGCTGCCGCTGGAAGGTCAGGCGACAACGACGATGGAAAACCGCAGAGAGGCCGGAACGCAGGGGCAGGTGGACATCTTCGGAGACGGAATGAAGGATTTCTGGAAAGGCGGCCACATCAACCGCTGGCTCGCGGCGAACTGCTTCGGCGACTACTATACCCGGAATGGCCTGACGCTGGCGGAGCGCGAGATGGTGACGTTCTGCTACATTGCAGCTCAGGGCGGCTGCGAGCCGCAGCTCACGTCTCACGCGGCGGGCAACATGCGGATCGGAAACGACAAAGACTTTCTTGTCCGCGTCGTATCGCAGGCGCTGCCGTACATCGGCTATCCGCGGTCGCTGAACGCGATCCGGTGCATTAACGCGGCGGCAGAGCAGTCGTCGAAATAGATAATAAGGCTGCCGCAGCCTGCTGAATGGAAAGAGATGTTTTTGCAGGCAGGAGCAACAACAGATGAAAAAAACCGGGAGCCCGTTCGGGCTCCCGGTTTTTTACCTGTCTAGAGGTGCCTGGCATTCATTACGGTTCATATTATAAACAGATCTGATAAATTAGTAAAACTAAAATTTATTAAATATAAATTAATAAATACTTAAAGAATTAAAAGAATCTATTTTGAATAATAGATTCTTTTTTGCTGAATCGTGGTATGATAAGTGAAAGATGAAGTTGGCGCACGAGGAATGAAGAGGGGTAATTATGGACAGTGTAAGGTGCAAGGCGTTTGTCGCGGCAGTGGAGGAGGGAAGCTTCACCGCGGCGGCGAAGAGAATGGGCTATACGCCATCCGGAATCAGTCAGCTGGTGCATGCGCTGGAGGAAGATCTTGGATTCCTTCTGCTGACGCGGATGCAGAAGGGCGTCATGCCGACAGCAGAGGGAAAGCGGATCTTTCGCGCGGCGAAGGATTTTATCGAAGATGAGGACAAGATTTATCAGCTGGCTGCGGAGATTCAGGGACTCGATATCGGCACCGTCCGGATCGCGACCTTCAACAGCATCGCGACGAATACGCTGCCGGCATTGATCCGGGCGTTCTCGGACAAATATCCGAACATCAAGATCAGCCTCAGAGAGGGCTCAAAAGAGCAGATTGCAGCGATGCTGGCGGACCGCCGGGCGGACGTCGGCTTCGCCACGAAGCTCAATGACAGCTATTGGTGGAAGGAATTCAAGAAGGATCCGATCGTCGCGATTCTTCCGAAGGATCATCCGTATGCGGATAAGGATGCCTTTCCGATTGAGCAGTGCGCGGAGGAAGAACTGATCATGAGCAGTCTCGGAAATGACATCGACGTAAACGACGTGCTGAAGGAATTTCACATTGAACCGCACGTCGTATACACAACGCTTGAGAATTACACGGCGATCAATCTGGTGGAACAGGGCCTCGGCATCAGCATCATGAACAGGTCGATCACCCAGTCGTGGGACTGCGATGTGGCAATTGTGCCGATCGTGCCGCGCCGCGATTTTGAGATGGGCTTTACAGTGCCGTCGCTGGAAGACGCGCCGCCGGCCGTCCAGAAGTTCGTGCGGTTTGTCGAATCCAGATTATGCGGAGAAGAATAAGAGGAAGGGGAATCAGATGATTAATACCGTGATTTTTGATATCGGGCGGGTCCTGATCGGATTCGAATGGAAAGATTATGTTCATAAGCTGTTCAACGATCCGGAGACTGAAGAAGCCGTGACGCGGGCGACGTTCGGAAGCGGCATCTGGAACGAGATGGATCGCGGCGTCGACGAGAACGAGATTTTCCGGCGTTTCTGCGAAAAAGAGCCAGGCCGGGTGGAGGAGATCCGACTCGCCTTCGACCGTGTCGGCGAGTGCACGGAGCGGAAGGACTACGCGATTCCGTGGATCGAGGAGCTGAAGGCGGACGGATACCGGGTGCTTTATCTGTCGAATTATTCGAATCACGTGATGCGCCTGAGCCGTCATGCGCTGGACTTCCTGCCGCATATGGACGGAGGAATTTTTTCGTGCGACGTGTATTCGGTGAAGCCGGAGCGGAAGATCTACGACTGCCTGATCGGGAAGTACGACCTGAACCCGGCGGAGTGTGTTTTTATCGATGACAATCCGAAGAACATCCGGGCTGCGGAGGAGATTGGAATTAAGGGCATCCCGTTCGAAAGCTACGAACAGGCGCACGGCGAGCTGATGAGCCTGCTGGATGCGTACAACCGGACCGCCCGCCAGACGGCAGACGGAACGGACAACAAATAAACAGCACAGTGTTTTTTACATAACCGTGTGTTTTACATATCTTTTACACGAATCCGGTCGAGGGATTTACACTTCCCGAATAGAATATATTTTGAGTAAGAAAGAAGAAAGAAATGCGCATCGGACGGAGGAGAATGTGAATGAAACAGGCACTGATAGATATTGGCTCAAACTCTGTACGGCTGACGGTGTATGACATCCGCAACAGCCGTTTTAAAATACTCTTTCGGGAGAAGCACATGGCGGGGCTTGCTGGCTACGTCAGCAGGAAGAAGCTGCAGCCGCAGGGCATCGAGTGTGCGGTCGACGCTCTGCTGGATTTCCGGAGGACGCTGACGACTCTCCGGATCAATCAGGTGGCGGTGTTCGCGACCGCATCGCTGCGGAACGTGTCGAATACGAAAGAGGCGGTAGAGCGGATCGAAGCCGTGACGGGATTTAATGTCGAGGTAATCAGCGGAGAGGAAGAGGCGCGGCTCGGATATGCTGGTGCGATGCAGGAACTGCTGATTACAGACGGCGCTTTTATAGACATCGGCGGAGCCAGCACAGAGGTGGTTCTTTTTAAAAAAGGAAAGGCCGAAGAAGCTGCCAGTTTCGGCGTCGGCTCACTGAGCCTGTATCGCCGGTGCGTCAAGAAAATCATGCCGGGCAAAGCTGGAATGAGTCGTATTGAAACGATTCTGGGCGAAGAGATCGATCAGAAGCACATGATCCGTCAGGAAAAGCGGACGCCGATCATCGGTGTCGGCGGAACCGCCCGGGCGGTGCTGAAGATCTCGAAGAAGTATTTCGGACTTCAGGAGAACAGCGTCAGCGTTACTGCAGCTCAGGTGCGGGAACTGCTGGAGGTGCTGAGCAGAGGAGACCGGAAGGCGATCGACCTGATCCTTCGGAATGATGCCGACCGGATTCACACAATTGTGCCGGGCATGATGATACTCGTGCATATCATGGATTATCTGGAGTCGGAGGAACTCATTGTAAGCAGATACGGAGTACGGGAGGGCTACTTATGTCAGAGAATATTAACGAACGATATCTCTACACGCAGAATCGCGAACTAAGCTGGCTGCGTTTCGATCAGCGGGTGCTGGAAGAGGCGGCAGATCAGACAGTTCCGACGCTGGAGAGGCTGAAGTTCGTTTCGATCTTCTCGAGCAATCTGGATGAGTTCTTCATGGTGCGTGTCGGGAGCCTTTTCGACATCACGCAGATGTCAGATGATGAAATCGATAATAAGACGGGATGGACGGCGACCGAACAGCTTCGTCGGATCTATGCGGCGATCCCGAATCTGATCACTTTGAAGAGGGAGATCTACGGCTCCGTCATGGCCGGGCTGGCGCAGTACGGCGTGAAGGATATGGCTATGGGCGAGCTGGACATCCGCGACCGGAAGCGGATAGAGACTTTTTTCAAGCAGGAAATGCTGCCGCTCCTGTCTCCGATCCTGATCGGGCCGCATCACCCGATCCCGCATCTGGCGAATAAGGAACTGTATGCGGCATGTCTTCTGGATGGCAAGCGCGGAGAGAAGGCAATCGGCATTGTGCCGATGCCGACATCGCTGCCTCCGTATGTAATGCTGGAGGACGGTCTCCGTTACATCCGCACCGAGAATATTCTGGAATACTGCATGCCGGCGCTGTTCAGCGATTACAAGATCCGGGAGAGCTGCATTCTGACTGTGACGCGTAATGCAGACATCAGCTTCGATGACGAGAAGTTCGATGACAATGAGGAAAGCTTCCGGAAGCAGGTCAAGAAGCTGCTGAAGCAGCGCGATTTTCTCGCGGTCGTCCGGCTGGAGCTGAGCAAGCCGGTGACTGATTTTTTCCGGAACAAACTGGAGAAACTGGTCAAGGTGGAACCGGAGCAGGTCTATGTTGATACATGTCCTCTGAACATGGGATACGCCTTCGGACTGGCAGGGGATCTGCCGGCAGACCTGTCAAGGCAACTCGTATACAAGCCGTATGTCGGCCGGTGGTCGGAGAATATCCGTAAAGAAGAGAGTGTGCTGAAGCAGGTGCAGCGTCAGGACCGCCTGCTGATGTATCCGTATGATTCGGTGGATCCGTTCCTCCGGATGCTGAATGAAGCGGCGGAAGACCCGGATGTGCAGTCGATCAAGATCACAATATACCGGCTTGCATCGTCGTCGAAGATCGCGCACACGCTGTGCCGCGCCGCGGAAAACGGCAAGGACGTGCTGGCGCTGATGGAGCTCCGGGCACGATTTGATGAGGAAAACAACCTCGCCTGGTCTCAGATGCTCGAGGACTCGGGCTGCCAGGTTATCTACGGTATGGAGGGATTTAAGTGCCACAGCAAAGTCTGTCTGATTACCCTCCGCTCGCACGGAAAAACACACTACGTGACGCAGATCGGCACCGGGAACTATAACGAAAAAACGAACACGATGTATACCGATCTCAGCCTGATCACGTCTTCGCAGGTGATCGGCGAGGACGCGGCCGCATTCTTCCGCAATATGCTGACGAACAACCTGAACGGCCAGTACCGCCAGCTCTGCGTGTCGCCGCACGGGATCAAGAACATGCTGCTCCGCCGGATCGACGAGCAGATCAAACTGGGAAAAGACGGATATATCTGCATCAAGGCGAACGCGGTGACCGAGCGGGAAGTCATCGACAAACTCTGTGAAGCGTCGAAGGCAGGCGTCGAAATCCAGCTGATCATCCGCGGCATCTGCTGTATTCTGCCGGGCATTCCAGGCTACACGGAGAACATTCACGTTTCCAGTATTGTCGGCCGGTACCTGGAGCATGCGAGAATCTATCTTTTCGGAAAAGGCGACAGCACCGCGATGTACATTGCGTCTGCGGATCTGATGACGCGGAACCTGAACCGCCGCGTGGAGATTGCCTGTCCGGTGTTCGATTCGAAAAAGCAGGCGGAGCTGAAGCGGATGCTGGAGGTGCAGCTCCGCGACACCGACAAGGCGAGCCGGATGATGCCGGACGGAACCTATACCCGCAAATTCAGCGGCGAGCATTTCGACGCGCAGGCGTATCTGATGGAGCACTCGCTGCATCTGCCGGCGAACGAAGAAGATCCGGAGCCGACGTACGGGCTGTCCCGCAAGGTCAGCGAATTCTTCCAGCGGACGTTCGGGCGGAAGGGCCGTTAGCCGGACAATTCCAACTTCAAATGCCGGAAGCGCCGGGATTTGACAACAACACTGCGGCCGGTCGGATGACCGCTGCAGTTTAAATAAATGTACCAATTCCTTTTTTCCTCTGGAGAGCATACCCGATGACGGGTGGCTCTCCTTTTGTTATGCGCGGAAATTAAATTCAGAAGGCTGATATTTCAGACAGTGCAGGACTGCATCTGACATTGTTTTTCCAAATCGGAACAGCCCGTTCCATACTGCGGGGAGGATTCCGGATGACTTCCGTCCCATCGTCCGCTATGGCTGCCCGTTCCATACTGCGGGGAGGATTCCGCAAGATTCAATACTCCCATTTAGCACAGGGCGGTGTGAAAGAAGCTAGGAGATATAACTTCAGTCTATAATAGGTCATCAGGACTTAGTATTAGACTACCAAGTTGGTGGGTGATATGATTGTACTGCTCGAAAAAAAGGAAGGGATTAAGAAAGGAGAGTCATGAGGTTTGATACGAAGCTGTTACACAGCCGGGCGGTAAGACCAGGCGCGGATGGCGCGACGCTTCCGGCGATCAGTCAGGTCAGTGCATTTCAGTTTGATACGGCAGAGCAGCATGAAGCGGTATTCGCGCATAAAGCAATGGGATACGCATATACCCGGGTCGGGAATCCGACGGTTGCCGCGTTTGAACAGCGTGTGAACGAGCTGGAGGGCGGCGGCGGAGCGGTTGCCTGCGCTTCGGGAATGGCGGCGATCACGCTGGCTTTGCTGAACATGCTGAGCGCCGGCGATGAGATCATCGCGGACTGCGGGCTGTACGGCGGAACGATCGGACTGTTCGAAGACTTCGCCCGCTGGGGAATCACGGTCCGGTATGTGCCGGAGATCACGCCGGAGACGGTTGGGCCGCTGATAAATGAACATACGCGGGCCATCTACGGCGAAGTGATCGGAAATCCGGGCCTTTCGGTCATGGACATCCGGGCAGCTTCGGATCTCGCTCACGCGCACGGGCTGCCGCTGATCGTGGACAGCACGACCGCGACGCCGTATCTGATCCGGCCGATCGAACTCGGCGCGGACATCGTCGTGCATTCCTCGTCGAAATATTTCAACGGGAGCGGCAATTCCATCAGCGGCGTGATCGTGGACAGCACACATTTCCGTTGGGATCCCGACCGGTATCCGGCGCTGGCTCCGTTCTGGAAATACGGCCCGATGGCCTATCTGGTGCGGATGCGGACGGATGTCGGCGAAAACATCGGCGGCTGTCTGGCACCGATGAACGCGTACCTGAACATCGTCGGAATGGAGACGCTGGGTCTTAGGATGGAGCGGATCTGCCGGAATGCAGAGCAGCTCGCAGACGCCCTCTTCAGACTGCAAGGGATCGCCGATGTGCGGTACCCGGGCCGAAAGGAGCGGCCCTGTTATCCGGTCGTTCAGAAACAGTTCGGCGGCAGGGGCGGCGGCATCCTGACGTTCCGGGCCGGTTCGAAAGAGCGTGCGTTCCGGATCCTGGACGCGCTTCAATATGTGACGATTGCGAGCAACATCGGCGATGTACGGACGCTTGCGATCCATCCGTCATCCACTATTTTTGTCCACAACACGGAAGAGCAGAAGCGGCTCGCCGGCGTGTTTGAAGATACGATCCGGGTCAGTGTCGGAATCGAGAACATCGAGGATCTGATTGAGGATTTCACACAGGCCGCGGAAAAAGCAGATGAATCAAGATAAGCAAAGGAGAAAGCAGGTATAGAAATGAAAATTACGGTTTCGGGAGATCAGAAGGAAGTAAAAGACGGCATCACGATAGCCGAATTAATTCAGCAGGAGAATGTCGAAACGCCGGAATATGTCAGCGTTTCCGTCAATGAGGAATTCGCGCAGCGCGCGGATTTTGAGACGCAGAAGCTCGCGGATGGCGATGTCGTCGAGTTTCTGTACTTCATGGGAGGTGGACGCTAATGGGCTTCACGAACGAGCAGCTGGAGCGGTATTCCAGACATATCATCCTGAAGGAGATCGGGGTGAAAGGGCAGAAAAAGCTGCTGAACGGCAGTATTCTGATCATCGGAGCCGGCGGGCTCGGCGCACCGGCAGCGCTTTACCTTGCGGCAGCCGGTGTCGGAAAAATCGGCATCGCGGACGCGGATGTCGTCGATCTTTCGAATCTGCAGCGGCAGGTCATCCACACGACGGCGGACATCGGCCGTCCAAAGGTCGATTCGGCGGCAGAAACGATGCGCGCGATCAACCCGGACGTCGAAGTCGTGACATATCATGATTTTATCTCCAGTGAGAATATTCTCGACATCATCAGGGATTACGATTTCGTGCTGGATGGAACGGACAACTTTCCGGCGAAGTTCCTGATCAATGACGCCTGCGTCATGGCGAACAAGCCGTTCTCGCACGCGGGCATCCTGCGCTTCAGCGGACAGCTGATGACGGTCATTCCGCACGAGAGCCCGTGCTACCGGTGCGTGTTCAAGACGATGCCGCCGAAGGACGCGATTCCGACCTGCAAATCCGCCGGCGTGATCGGCGCAATGGCGGGCACGATCGGCTCGCTCCAGGCGCTCGAAGCGGTCAAGTACCTGACCGGCGCCGGCGATCTTCTGACCGGCCGGCTGCTGACTTTTGACGGATTAAAAATGAAATTCCACACTGTCAAACTGCCGCCGCGCGGCGAAGGCTGCGCCGTCTGCTCGGATCATCCTGAGATCAAGGAGCTGATTGACTACGAGCAGCCGACATGCGACTGGAACCCGAACGAGGCGTGATACGGCGCCTGACCAAATCGGATCGGAATCAGAATGAAAGAGACAGAGCGATGAAAATCACATTAAAGCAAAGCGATTACGATAAAATTCTGGAGCGCGCGAGGGCGGAAGCACCCGACGAAGCCTGCGGGCTGATCGGCGGAATCGTGAACGAGGACGGAAGCCGGGAGATCCGGAAAGTCTATCTGCTGACCAATATCGATCACAGCAGCGAGCATTTTTCGCTGGATCCGAAGGAGCAGCTAGAGGCAGTAAAAGATATGCGTAAAAACGGCTGGAAGCCGCTGGGCAACTGGCACTCGCATCCGGAAAGCCCATCCCGGTCTTCGGCGGAGGATATCCGGCTCGCTTTTGACAGCAAGGCGAATTACCTGATTCTGTCGCTGATGTACCCGGAGCATCCGGTGCTGAATTCGTTCCATGTGGAAAATCAGGTATCGACCCGGGAAGATCTCGAGATCGTCGAGGAATAGCGGAATGCGCGGACTGCGCAGATAAATTGGATTGTGGATCGGGCGTGAGCCGGACCGGCCGGTTTTTTGCCTGGAGAGAAAGGAAGGAAATATGGCAGCAGATTATGCGGCGTTGAAAAAAGGCGGCTGGATGCGCCAGAAGCAGAAGAATCATTTTGCGCTGCGGATCCATGTGATCGGCGGCAAGCTGACGGAAAAGCAGCTTCTCGGTGTGTCGAAGGTCGCGGACAAATACGGCAGGGGTTATGTGCATCTGACGGCGCGGCAGTCGCTGGAAATCCCGTACATCCGGCTCGAGGATATCGAGGCGGTCAAGGCGGAGCTGGCGGAGTATGGCGTGGAGCCGTCGGTATGCGGCCCGCGTGTCCGGACGACGACGGCCTGTCAGGGCGCGGACACCTGCCCGAGCGCGAGCATTTATACTTATGAGCTGGCGGAGGAGATCGACCAGCGGTATTTTGCGAAGGAACTGCCGGGCAAGTTCAAATTCGGCATCACCGGGTGCCGGAACAACTGTCTGAAGACGGAAGAGAACGATATCGGTATAAAAGGCGCGGAACGCGTCGAGTGGATCCCGGACAAATGCATTCAGTGCGGCGTCTGCGTCAAAGCCTGCCGCGAGAATGCGATCTCGCTGGCGGACGGGAAGATCTCGATCGACATGGATAAGTGCTCGTACTGTGGACGATGCGCGAAGTCGTGCCCGATGGACGCGTATAACGAGTATCCGGGCTACATCATGAGCTTCGGCGGAATGTACGGAAACCACTTCCACAAAGGCCGCCAGCTTACGCCGTTCGTGCAGAGCCACGACAAGCTGATTCAGCTTTGCGATGCGACGATTCAGTTTTTTCATGATCACGGGCAGCCGGGCGACCGCCTGCAGTTCGCGATCGACCGGGAAGGCGAGGACAAGTTTGACGCGATGATCCGCACGGTGTACGAGACAGGTGAAGAGGAGGCGCACGCGCAGGCGTCGAAACCGCTGGAGCTGACGGACTGGAAGCTCCGCGAAGATCTGCAGAAATAGAGAGGACGAGAAAATGGCGGAAGAAAAAGCAGGAATTCGAATTGACGATACCGTGGATATCACCGATGTGGTGTGCCCGGTGACTTTTGTAAAAGCAAAAGTGGCGCTCGAGGAGCTGGATGAGGGTCAGGTGCTGTCGATCCACATGAATGACGGCGAGCCGGTACAGAACGTGCCGCGCAGCGTGAAAGAGGAGGGCCACCAGATCCTCCGGCTGATTGACAACGAGGATGGGACTTATGACCTGATCGTGAAGAAAGCCGCAGAGGAATAAGATGAGGTCTGCCGCGATGTTCCGGGCTGGCGCGGCAGCCTTCGTTTTTTTTTGTTATTTGGCGAAGTGGCCGCGTTTGGTGCATTTGCCGTATTTGGTAGATGTGCGGATGTGGAAAATGAGGCGCCCAATTCATTCCCATCCCACGGGTGGGATGGGAATGAATTGGGCGGACCGCCGTGGTCTGGGGATACGGAGAGGGTTGGAGTCGGTTTGGGATGGGGCATGGGCAGGCAGAAGCGGGTCAGGGTGAGTGTTTGAGTAAAATCAAGTGACGAGTGCGGGTTAGGGAAGTTGGGTGCGCTGATATCGGTTTGGCCTGAGGAGCGTGTGCGTGCGAGCTGAAAAAATTGGATCCCAGTTAGAGCACGGGATTAGTGGGATTGAACTTCATCTGGAATGGCGAAAATGACGTAACGGAATGAAGTAAGTTTGTCTAACCCTGGGCCGGCCGGCCCAGGAGTCAGCTGAAAAGTCAAGAATGTCGAAATGGGCTGACGGCTCCTGCCGTCAGCCCATTTCTTCCGATCCCCTTCCATAACACCTGTGCTCCGCAAGCAGCCAGGTCACCCCTTCATATAAAACCAACCTTATTTGAATCCGCCCAGTAATAGATTCAGCATATAACCGGATATCAGAAATGGAAATTATTAAAATTGTTCATTCTGAGGTATCATAATATCGTTAAATGAACAACCCACCAATTAGGTAGGCAACACCCTAACACAACCAGGCAGCGCCTCATCGGAATCAGGCAATACCTTATCACAATCAGCCAGTAACTTATCGCAATGAGGCAGCATCGGCCGATAAGCAGTATCTTATCGGCCGATGCTGCCCGCCGCACTACGAAGGCCAACAAAACATACGAAACGCGAGCATAATAGATAACGGAGGGGTCACAATGAGCCGGACATCAGAACGAGCAATCCATGCGGAACAGACAGTACAACTCAATACACGGGCAGGAAGCTGGAAGTTCGTAAAGATGCTCTGTTCGATGCTGAAGATCGGCATCATCGGGTTTGGCGGCGGCAGCGCCCTGATTCCGGTGATCGAGGATGAAGTCGTCCGGAATCAGAAGATCCTTTCAAAAAGCGAATACGACGAAGATGTCATCGCCGCATGCGTGACACCGGGCGCGCTCCCGGTGGAGATCGCAGCGGGCAGCGGACTTCGGACTTTCGGTCTGCCGGGCATGGTGTTCGCATCGGCGGCGATGGCCGCGCCGGGCGCCATTCTGACTGTACTGCTTTTGACCGTTTTCTCCGGTGCCAGTGCGGAGTCGCTGAATGCGGTCCGGTTTCTGTCCGTCGGACTCGGCGCGTTTATCAGCAGCCTGCTGATTTCCTACGCGGTCCGGACGCAGGAGACCTTCGCGAAACATGGCAGAAGAGCGGCGGCCTCGTCGCTTCTGATCATTACCGCGGTGTTCCTGCTGACGTGCGGAAAGAACCTGTACGGAATTATCGGCATCGTTGGCGAGCCGGTGCTCGCGCTTTCCACAGTTCAGGTTCTGGCGCTGGCGTTTTTCGTTATCTTCTATACCGGATGCCGTTTTTCGGGAAAAAACACCTTCGCCGCGGCGGCCCTTTCCGTCCTCTACCTCCTCGTGACGGGGCGCGGCGGCACAGGAATTCCGGGATTTCTGCATATTGTGCTGTACCTGCTGATGGCTGCGCTGGCGACTCGCGGAATTGCCGGGAGCATGGCTCGGGACCGGGCTGCGAGCGGCCGAAGCGAATCGATTAAAGTCGACTGGAAGTCGCCGCTGAGGCAAACCGCGGTGTGGCTGGCTGTCATGGCAGTCACGGCATTTCCGGCGTTGATCTGGATCAGAGGGTCGCTGCTGCTGGTGCTGAAGGGATTCCTCTCGTCACTGATTTCGTTCGGCGGCGGAGACGCGTACCTCTCAGTGGTGGACGGCATGTTCGTTGGAGACGGACTGGTGAAGACCGCAGATTTTTACGGAACGCTGGTTCCGATCGCCAATGTTCTGCCGGGCTCGATCCTGTGCAAAATCCTGACGGGTGTCGGATATTTCACCGGGCTCGACGTTACTGGGAGTGCAGCAGGCGGCTGGATTGCAGCCGGAGCGTGCCTCGGAGTCAGCGTCGGAGCGTCCGGACTGGTTTTCTGCTGGATCCGCTGGCTGCTTTCAGAATTTCAGGAAGTCACTGTTTTTAAAGAGATCAGCCGCTGGATCCGTCCGATCATCAGCGGACTGCTGCTGAACGTAATGCTGACGATGATCCGCACCAGCATCGATACCGGCACGGCGCTCGGAGAGAACGCGGTAGTCGTATTTCTGATCAGCGGAGCGCTGATCGCAGCGAATCTGTTTTTTATGAGAAAGAGACGCGTCGGGAGCGGTCTGCTGATCGCGGGGTCGGCGGCAGCCGGAGCACTGCTGCTGGAACTTTAGAACAGGAATGAAATATATGGAAAAACTGAGAACGGAGCACATCGATACGGATGTGCTGATCATAGGAGGCGGCACAGCGGGCTGCTATGCCGCCATTAAATTAGGCGGGCAGAACCTCCGGGTTTTGATCGCGGAAAAAGCAAATATCATCCGGAGCGGCTGCCTCGCGGCCGGCGTCAATGCGCTGAACGCATATATTTCCGAGGGGCATACGCCGGCGGATTATATCGAATATGCGAGAAAAGATGCCGAGGGCATCGTCCGGGACGACCTGCTTCAGACGATCGCCGAGCGGTTCAATGAAGTGACGGAAGACCTGGAGCGGCGCGGGCTGGTCATTTTGAAAGATGAGCAGGGGGAATATGTGACTCGCGGCTGGCGCAACGTCAAGATCAATGGTGAGAACATCAAGCCACTGCTCGCGGAAGGCGCTTTGGCGCAGAAAAACGTCACGGTGCGGAATCACGTGAACATCACCGATCTGAAGACCGTAACGGAGCATGGAAGGACTTCCGTTCGGGGCGCCGTCGGTTTCTCTGTGAACGAGCCGGTCGCTCTCGACATCGATGCGCGGGCGGTGCTGATCGCGACCGGCGGAGCGGCCGGGCTGTACCGGCCGAACAATCCGGGTTTTTCAAGGCATAAGATGTGGTATCCGCCGTTCAACACCGGGGCTGGTTATGCGATTGGAATCCGGGCCGGCGCGGAGATGACAACGTTCGAGAATCGTTTTATCGCTCTCCGGTGCAAGGACACGATCGCGCCGACCGGGACGATCGCGCAGGGCGTGCACGCGAAGCAGGTCAATGCGGACGGCGAAGTCTACGAAGATAAATACGGGCCGACGACGCCGGAGCGGATCTACGGCACGGTTGAGGAGAACCGCGCGGGGCGCGGCCCGTGCTATCTGGCGACGGCCGGAATCACTGCGGAACAGGAACAGGATCTGTATAAGGCATACCTCAACATGGCGCCGTCGCAGACGCTGAAGTGGCTGGAATCGGGCGCGGGTCCGTCGAAGAACAACGTGGAAGTCGAAGGCACCGAGCCGTACATCGTCGGCGGCCACACCGCAAGCGGTTTCTGGGTCGACACCCGGCGGGAGACGACGGTGCGCGGCCTCTATGCGGCGGGCGACGTCGCAGGCGGCGCGCCGCAGAAATACGTCACCGGTGCGCTCGCGGAAGGCGAGATCGCCGCAGAATCAATCGCCGAACGTCTTCTTGGAAAAACAGCCTGCGCCTGGCGGGATCTGGCGGAATGCCCCGCGGCGTCAGCGCCATCGGTGGAACCGCCTGAGGCTGCCAGCAGCAATGCGGAGCCCGTCTCGCAGCGCAGCGCCAAGGGCAGGGCCGAGTCTGGCATCCGGCCTGATGTGAAGCAAGGCGCAGAGTCCGACACAAAGTATAACGCAAAGCCCGACGCAACACCTCAGCCCGACGCGCAGCCTGACGTGCAGGCAGAAGCCGCTATCCGCGCAATGCAGCGCCATCTCGACCAGCCGGCCGGAATTCTGGACTGGAGACAGCTCGAAGAAGCGATGCAGAAAGTCATGGATGAATACGCAGGCGGCATCCGAACCGACTATCGCTACAACGAGAGCCGGCTTGCGAAAGCCGACGCGGAAATCCGGAAGCTGCAGCGCCTGGCGGAGGAACTGCCGGCGGAAGATCTTTTTGACCTCCTCCATGTGTGTGAGATCAAAGAACGGCTGACGGTCTGCCGGACGCTGATCGCGCACATGCGGGCGCGGAAGGAGACTCGGTGGCATGTTTTTGGCGAAAACGCGGATTACCCGGAGCAGTCGGAGGAAGGCCTCCGGTATGTCAATTCCCGGATGCGCGAGAATGGAGAGATCGAGATCATCTACCGCGATCTCGTGAAGGGAGGCCGGTATGAGCATTACGATCAATAGAGAGAAGTGCATCGGCTGCGGCCGCTGCGTGGAAGCCTGTCCGGGGAATCTGATCCGCCTGGACGGCGGACTGAAAGCGGAGATCCGGATCCCGGAAGACTGCTGGGGCTGCACATCCTGCATGAAAGAATGCCCGGTATCCGCGATCAGTCTGTTCCTTGGAGCCGACATCGGCGGCGCCGGTTCGACGATGCGAGTCGAGAAGGAAGGCGATCTCTATCACTGGATCGTCCGGCGTCCGTCCGGCGAAGAGACGGAAATCACCGTCGACCGGAAAAATGCAAACCGGTACTGAAAGGAGTTATCAATGAGCAGTTTATCCCATTTAGATGCGCTGGAAGCCGAAGCGATCTATATCATACGCGAAGTTGCGGCAGAGTGTGAGAAGCCGGTCATGCTGTATTCCATCGGAAAAGACAGCTCGGTGATGCTGCATCTCGCGCTGAAGGCTTTTTACCCGGAAAAACCGCCGTTTCCGTTCCTCCATGTCAACACGACGTGGAAATTCCACGAAATGATTCAGTTCCGGGATGAGCAGGCGAAAAAATACGGCCTCGAAATGCTGGAATGGAAGAATGAAGAAGGCATCCGGGCCGGCGTGAACCCGTTCGATTATGGCGCGTCGTATACGGACATCATGAAGACGCAGGCGCTGAAACAGGCGCTGACCTATTACGGATTTACCGCGGCGTTCGGCGGAGGCCGGCGGGACGAGGAAAAATCCAGAGCGAAAGAGCGGATTTTCTCGTTCCGGAACTCCGCGCAGGCCTGGGACCCGAAAAACCAGCGCCCGGAGATGTGGAAGCTCTACAACACCGAGATCAATAAGGGCGAGAGCATCCGGGTTTTTCCGATCTCAAACTGGACTGAGACCGATATCTGGCAGTACATCCGGCGGGAAAACATCGAGATCGTGCCGCTGTATTTTGCGAAGGAGCGGCCGTGCATCAATTATGAAGGAAATCTGATCATGGTGGACGACAACCGCATCGTGGATCACCTCGGACTGAAGCCGGAGGACATCATGCACAAAAAGATCCGTTTCCGCACGCTGGGCTGCTATCCGCTGACCGGCGGCATTGAATCGGATGCGGACACGCTGGATGCGGTCGTGCAGGAGACTCTGAGCGCGGTCGAATCGGAGCGGACGAGCCGCGTCATCGACAAAGACGGCGGCGCCGGCAGCATGGAGAAGCGGAAGAGAGAGGGGTATTTCTAATGAGCGGTTTACTGAAGTTTATCACATGCGGCAGCGTTGACGACGGAAAGTCGACACTGATCGGACATCTATTATACGACGCCAAGCTGATCTACGCAGATCAGAAGAACACTCTGGAGCTGGACTCCAAAGTCGGCAGCCGCGGCGGAAAAATCGACTACTCGCTTCTTCTCGACGGTCTGATCGCCGAGCGCGAGCAGGGCATCACGATCGATGTGGCGTACCGGTATTTTACGACGGATAACCGCAGTTTCATCTGCGCGGACACGCCGGGTCATGAGGAGTACACGAGGAACATGGCCTGCGGAGCTTCGTTCGCGGACCTCGCGATTATTCTGATCGATGCGTCGCAGGGCGTGCTGATCCAGACCAGGCGCCACGCGCGGATCTGCGCGCTGATGGGCATCCGGCATTTCATTTTCGCCGTGAACAAAATGGACCTGGTCGGCTACGATGAAGCGCGCTTTCGTGAGATCGAAGGGCAGATCCGCGCGCTTGAGGACGAGCTGAATCTGCGGGATGTCGTGATCATACCGGTTTCCGCGACAGAGGGCGACAACGTTACCGAGCCGACGAAGAATTTCGACTGGTACACTGGTCCGACCCTGCTCCACCATCTGGAGACAGTCGATGTCGGAGATACCGCGACGGAGGAGAAAGGCTTCTATCTCCCGGTGCAGCGTGTCTGTCGCCCGAGCCATGAGTTCCGCGGCTTCCAGGGCCAGGTCGAGTGCGGTTCCATCCGCGTCGGCGATGAAGTGACCTCGCTTCCGAGCGGCGAGACGGCCCATGTAAAAAGCATCCTCGCAGCGGATCACGAGTCTTCCGGTGCCGTAACCGGCCAGCCGGTCACGATCCAGCTGGACCGCGAAGTGGACGTGTCCCGCGGCTGCGTGCTGGAATCCGGCAGCGGCCTGACCGCTTCGGATTCGTTCGAAACCGGGCTCCTCTGGATGGATGACCAACCGCTGACCCTTGGCAAAAATTTCCTGATCAAGCTCGGCACGAAGAAGATCCCGGGCATTCTGACAAAAATCAATTACCGAATCGACATCAACACCGGCGAGCATCAGCCGGCGGATACGCTTCGGAAGAATGAAATCGCCGTCTGCGAAATCGCCGTGACGGAACCGATCATCATTTCCGAGTTCAGCAAGCACCGGACGATGGGCGAACTGATCCTGATCGACCGGATCAGCCACATGACCTCCGCCTGCGGCGTCGTCACCGCGGTAAAAACACAGTCGGAACGGAAGCATCCGACGGCGAACCGCCAGATGCGGAGCCGCCTGAACTGGCAGACCTCCGGCATCATCGAATTCCGCCCGGGCGAGGACGGCACGACGGCGGATGCCATCGAAGAAGCGGAGTTCGATCTGGTTCGTAACGGCCGGCACACGTACCTGTACCATCCGGCCGCCGGAGAGAATTATATTCCAGTCCTGAAGCATTTGAACGAAGCCGGCATCATCGTACTTCTGATACTCGATGCCGGAAAGGAAGCAGATGAGAGCCTGCAGAACGAGCCGTATTATAAGCGCTGGCCGGAGATCCAGCTCGCTCAGGCGTCGCCTTCTTCCGCTTCCGAAAAAGCGGCTCCGGTAACTGCATCGGAGATCGCGGACACGATCTTCCGCAGCACGAACGCAAATGTGACCATGGACTATAACAACTGGATCATCTGATTGATCAACATACCTGATGAAACAGCTGCCGCCGCAGATCCGCGATACGAATCCGGATGAGACGGCAGTTGTTTCGTTTTACAGCGGAACGCGGCCCCGAGGAGAAGCCCTGGCGCCGCCGATGATTCCACATGAATTGAGCGCCGATGCGCGGGGCGTCCGCGGCAGCAGGGACCTGCAATCGTAACCAATGTGCCTGCATGACGTAGAAATGTATGTTATACTAAAAAAGATTGGTTGTAATCGATATTAGCGCAATCTATTGGCAGCGCTGAAGAGAGGCTGCCGGGCGCGGACGGTCCGCCGCTCTCCAGGCTTGCCGGGGATCCTGCAGCTGTAGTCATTGCCGGAGCGGATGACGGTAATTTGCGAGTAAAGGAAGAGGAATCGTAATGGCATATTTCCCTTTTATGATTGATATCACGGGAAAAAGAATCCTGATCGTCGGCGGCGGCCGAAGCGCGGCCTGGAAAGTACGGGCGTTTGAAGGTTTCGGCGCGGAGGTCACGGTGATTGCGCCGGAGATCGCCGAAGAAATCGAGCAGAACGAGCACATCCGGAAGATCCGGCGGCTGTTCGCTGAATCGGACTTTTCGGATGCGGATATGCTGGTAGCGGCGACGGACGACCGGGAGCAGAACCGTCGGATCGCCACACGCGCCCGGGAACTTGGAATACCGGTTAACGCAGTAGATGATAAAGAAATGTGCGACTATATCTTCCCTGCAATCATCCGCCGTGATAACTATACGGTCGCAGTCTGCACGGACGGAAAAAGTCCGCTCCTCGCCCGAGAAATCAAGAAATCGATCGCCGGCACGCTGCCGGATTCTTTTGACCGGGCGGTCGGCGAGCTCGGAGCGGTTCGCGAGAAAGTGAAGAAGCAGGCGGACACGCCGGACGAGCGGCAGCGCATTTTTACCTCGATAGCAGAAAAATACATCGGCCGCAGAAAACTCCGCATCGGCACTCGCGGCAGCGAGCTGGCGATGATTCAGACGCAGATGGTCATGGACGCGCTGCAGGCTACCGGCATTGAATCCGAGGCGGTTGTGGTGAAGACGATGGGCGACAAAGTGCAGGATAAGCCGCTTTGGAAGTTCGGCGGTAAATCCGTCTTCGTCACGGAATTCGAGGACGCGATACTGAGCGGCCGGATCGATCTGGCAATCCACAGCGCAAAAGACATGCCCGCGGAATGCCCGCCCGGTACGGCGATTCTGGCCTGCCTTCCGCGGGGCGATGTGCGGGACGTGCTCGTCTCGCGGAAGGCCCTCTCGGAGGGAAAAATCCGCCGGGTCGGCACGAGTAGTCTCCGGCGGAAGGTGCAGATTGAGCGGCTTCACCCGGAGTACCGGTGTGAATCGATCCGCGGCAATGTGCCGACGCGGCTTCATAAGCTGCGGATCGGAGAGTATGACGCGGTCGTACTGGCGGCTGCCGGTCTTCACCGTCTTCAGCTGGATGCGGAACCGGATCTCAGGTATTCGTATCTGGAACCAGGGGTTTTCATCCCGGCCGCCGGTCAGGCGGTCATTGCGGTGGAAGGGCCGCGAGGCGGCGGGCTCCGGCGGATGCTGGAACCGGTCAATGATGAAAAAGCGGCCCGGGAGCTGGCCGCTGAGCGGCGCTTCATGCGCGCGATCGGCGCGGGCTGCCATGAGGCAGTGGGTGCTTTTGCTGAGCTCATGCCTGATGGCAGTCTGCGCATGGATGTGATGAAGGACTACGGCGGCGCGCTTTCGGTGCACCGGGCAGGGAGCTGGACCGGTGCTCCGGAAGCGCTGGCCGATCTGCTGGCCGGGCAAGTGTTGATGGACGATCCCGCTCGAACGGCCGACAGGTAAGATCGAGCGCTCTCGTGGCATCAGCCTCTAACCGCTAATCGGTCTACAACTGCTGACTGACCAGCTTATAACAAGGAGAAAAAAGTGGGAAAAGTATATCTTGTGGGGGCCGGGCCGGGAGACCCGGAATTGATCACAGTCAAGGGGCTGCGCTTGCTGCGCCAGGCTGACCTGATCGTGTACGACAGCCTGGCGCCGGCGGCGCTGCTCAAAGAGGCTCCGCCGGCCTGTGAGCTCCGGCACGTCGGAAAGAGAGCCGGAGCTCACAGCGCAGCGCAGGACGAAATCAACCGGATTCTGGTCGCCGGAGCCCGGCGCTATGAGACCGTCGTCCGGCTGAAGGGCGGCGATCCGTTTGTGTTCGGCCGCGGCGGCGAGGAGGTTCTGGCCCTGCAGGACGCCGGGGTTCCTTATGAACTGGTGCCCGGCGTCACATCGGCAGTCGCGGTTCCGGAAAACGCAGGCATCCCGGTTACGCACCGGAAGATGGCGCGCAGTTTTCACGTGATCACCGGTCACATCGCCGAGGACGAACTCGATTACCAGAGCTGCGTGAAGCAGGAAGGAACACTCGTATTTCTGATGGGACTTTCCGCCCTGCCGCGGATTGCAGACGGACTTCAGGCCGGCGGGATGGACGGCGGCACGCCAGCCGCGGTGGTTTCGCAGGGATTCAGCCCGCGGCAGCGGGTTCTGCGGGCGCCGCTTTCGGAGATCGCACGCAGGGCCGTTGAGGCGAAGCTGGAGGCGCCCGCAGTCATTGTGGTCGGGTCCGCTGCCGCACTGGAATTCCGGTACCATCCGCCGTTTGGCGTGGTCGGATCCGACTCTTTTTATGCGCGCCTTCAGAAAGCGATGGGAAAGGAAGCCGGGAAGCTGCAGCACGTGATGCGGATCCGGCTCAATGTGACGGACGAAGGACGGCGCCAGCTCTGCGATGCGTTCTCGCGGATTGAGGAGTTCGGCTGGGTCGTTTTTACCAGCCGGAACGCGGTGGCGATGTGCGAACGGATTGCGGAGGAGAATCATTTCAAAATGAGCCGGCTGGATCATGTCCGTTTTGCGGCGATCGGTCCGGGCACGGCGGAGCGGCTTCAGTCCGCAGTCGGGCACGTGGATCTTGTGCCGGAAAGCTATACGAGCGAGGCGCTGGGCGAGGCGCTGGTTCAAAAGGCATCCGTGGAAAAGATCCTCGCCGTGCGGGCGGAGTCCGGTCGGTCGGAGATGTTCGAGATTATGGACCGGGCTGGCACGGATTATGAGAAAGTGCTTTTGTACCAATCGGACGGGGAGCTGCTGGTTCCGGCGGAAGAGTTCGGAGATATGAAGGTGCTGGTTTTTGCCAGCGCATCTGGCGCAAACGCGCTGCTGGATGCTGCAGCGCAGTCTGACATTGCTCTCGATCTCCCGGCGGTCTGCATCGGCGAGGCGACGGCGGAGGCGCTCCAGCAGCGCGGGTGCGAGCCGGAATTCACGGCACGGCCGCATACGGCGGAGGAGCTGGCGCGCCGCCTGAAAGAATGGGGCGCGGCTGAAGATCAGCGGCAGGAAGATTCAGGCACCGCCGGCATAAAAGAGACTATTGGTAACAGGGAACGGGAGATTTAACTGATGATACGAACAAGACGTCTGAGGAGTTCTGAGCGCATGCGGAAGCTGGTGCAGGAGAACCGGCTGAGCCCGGACGAGCTGATATATCCGATTTTTATTGCAGAAGGGAAGAATATAAAGAACCCGGTTCCGTCGATGCCGGATGTGTACCAGTGGTCGGTTGACCGGCTGCCGGAGTTGCTGGATGATGTGATGGAGAGCGGCGTCCGCGGACTGCTGGTTTTCGGCATTCCGGAGCACAAGGATGAATTCGGCAGCGAGGCCTATGATCATAACGGCGTGGCGCAGCAGGGCATCCGGTTCATCAAGGAATACGCACCGGAACTGCTCGTCGCTGCGGATGTCTGTCTCTGTGAATACACCTCGCACGGGCACTGCGGGCTGATCCGGGATGGCGTGATCCTGAATGATGAGACGCTGCCGCTGCTCGCAAAAGCAGCAGTCACTCTGGCGGAGGCGGGCGCCGATATCATTGCGCCGTCGGACATGATGGACGGACGGGTCGCCGCAATGCGGGCCGCGCTCGATGAGGCGGGTTACGAAAACACGCCGATCATGTCGTACAGCGCGAAGTTCGCTTCGGTCTATTATTCGCCATTCCGCGATGCGGCCCATTCCGCGCCGGCTTTTGGCGACCGGAAGACCTACCAGATGGATCCGCCGAATGGCAATGAGGCGGTGCGGGAATGTCTGACGGACATCGAGGAGGGCGCGGACATTCTGATCGTCAAACCGGCGCTGGCCTATCTCGATGTGGTAAAAGAAGTTTCGCAGCTTGTCCGT
>Ga0256406_1001358_pt1 | contig 39973 bp, 30 predicted proteins | sample RumenRJG_03DNA_FD_185986 | JGI IMG/M metagenome (GOLD analysis project Ga0256406, IMG submission 185986) | Bovine rumen microbial communities from Lethbridge, Alberta, Canada - RJG_03 | ecosystem: Host-associated > Mammals > Digestive system > Stomach > Rumen | place: Canada: Alberta | collected... | reverse complement strand
GGCTGGCCTTTACACCTCGCTTGAGCAACTTACCGTCGACGCTGTATACGTCAACCTTCTTGCCGAGCTTGTCGGAAACGAGTGCCTTGATCTTGTTGACAATGCCCTCGCCCGTGATCTGAACGGTACCGCTCTGCGGGTCGGTAACCAGTTTGGGATCTATCCAGCCCGAGCCACCATGGACGTAGACACCCTCTGTGTCTGTCGTGCTCAGCTTTCCGGTCGTCTTGAGCGTAGCCTTGTCTGTCAGCTTCACCAGTACGTCGTTGGCAGGGAAGATGCCGTAGCCAGCATACATGATGCTGTCACCTCCAAGTGTACCCACGAGGCCGTTGGCCGTCTTGGCTGTCGACGTATAGGCGTCGTCTGCCGGCATAGTGATGAACGCTATGATAGAGTCTTCGACACCTGCTGCGTGAGACCCTGTACCTGTCACAAGGATAAAGGGCTCGCCGGCCTCAAAGGACTTCTTCTCAATCAGGTCGAGTGTCGTCGTGCTGTCTGTAGCATTGACGGTGACCTTACCGAGAGCGTAAGTCTTAAAGGTGGTCTCGTCCATGTTGAGCGACCCTTCGCCGAGAGCAAACGGCAGCGTCACAATACGTGTGTCATTGTCAAGGAACGGGAATACCAAGTCGGTGAGTGTCTCGTCCACAGGCTCAAAGGTGAAGGAGCAAGCAGTATTGTAACCACGGTTAGCGCCTGAGCCCCAATACTCGATACGGCAGTCAGTATTTGAGGTATGCAGCGGTAAAGCGCAACGCCCGTACTCTGTCTTCAACGAGTTGGCAGGATTGTAGACATTGGCGGAGTCATTGAGCACAAACTCAAACTCGTTGTGTCCTACCAGATTAATCTTGCCATTGCTGATAGGCTTTACACTCTGGGTCATGTACAAATCATCGTCCTGCATACGTCCGAGATAGAGGCCGGTAGCGCGGTTCTGAATAGCATAGGTGCTGTCGGCAATCTCCACGACGCGCCACATAGCATATGGGTTGTCCGTACCAGTGAAGTAGTTATCGCGATTGCTGTAGGTACTGTCGGAGAGTCCGGAAGTCGGAGTAGGATACTCTATACCCGTCGCAGGATCGATCACGGTGTAGAGTCCGTAGCGTATAGGCTCTACCTTAGTTTGATTTTGTCCGACGACATAGGGCTTCTGGGCATTGTTGCCACAAGCATATATGTACTGGGCATGCCAAGCAGGGATATCGACCGTCTCATAGCTCTTGGTTTCAGTAGAGCGCATGTAGTACCACTTACCAACCTCAAAGGTCTTGCGCTCTGCGTTGAAGGTCTTGTAGGCTGCGTTGAGCGTGGCAAGAGCCGTAGCAAGGGTGGTCTGAGTCGGGTGGGCAGAAGGAGCGACTGCAGCCTGAGCGGCTGCGATAGCCTCCAAGAAGGTAGCCTTCTGGTCAGAGGTGACGTCACCAAACTGGGCTGTGGCATCATCATTCGAGATGTATGCAGAGTCGGCAAGCACCTGAGCCTGAGCAATGCGCTCAACAAGCATCAGGGTGTCAACGTTAGCAGCCTGCAGAGCCTTGGTAGCAGAGATCAGAGCAGAGAGCTCCTCGCTGGTGACCTTGCCGGCTTCGTACTTAGCCTGGGCGTTGCGCAACAGCGCCTTCACTGCGTCTGCAGCACTCTTGACATTGCTGTCGTAAGTGCCTGCCGAGTTGGCATCGTCCACGGTAGCGGGATACATCTGTAGGTAGGATACGCAGAAGTAGGGATAGGCTCCATTGACACTGTTGCTAAAGGTCTCCGGCACAGTGATGCGGTAGTAGCGGTATGCCTGATCGGCCTGGATGATAGGAGATACGTAGTGACGGAAGTGGATATTCTGCGGGAAGTCAAGGGTCTTGATCTCCTTCCATGTGCCGCCGCCGGTCGTATCATTGGTAGCCGTGACTATTAGTTGGATAGGACGAGTCTCATTACCGTAGTCTCTTTGACCATAGCGGGTAGGCGTGCCGCCGAGTTTGCCCCAGCTGGGCTTGTTGTTGCCGCGTAAGTTCCACTTGAAGATAAAGTCTGCCACCGGTTTGTCTCTCAGGTCAATCTGGAGGTAATGACGCGATGTCGGAGCCGCACCTTGCTTGGTATTGTACTGAGAGTGGAAGTAGGTGTAGTCTACCGGAGTCAACAGGGACTCAAAGGATCCCTCGTTGTACTGCTTGGAATTGGTGGAGAACTGATTGTGAGTAGCATCTTTATCGTCGGCTTCAAAAATGAGGCTGTCTGCAGGATTATAGGTGGCAGCTACCGTCTTGTCAAGAGCAATGTTAGCCTCGATGATGGCGTTGTACATATCCATATTGCGTGCCTTCTGTTCACCGACCTCAATCAGGCTGTCAATCAGTTGCTGGTCTGTCAACTTCTCCAGCGTATACCACTTGCAATTGACATTGGGATAAGTCTGCATCGGGCTGGGACCAAAGCCCTTGCCATCACCGTAGCAGTGCCAAGGCAGTTCGTCCTTGAGACTTTGCGGGAAGATGACAAATTTGCCCTCTGTACGCCACCTGCCAAGGTTGATCTGGCGGCCGCTATAGGCAATGACACATGCGGTCTTGCCCTCGATGTACTGGAAAGCGTTGGCATCCTCTACCAACGGAATCTGCTTGTTTTTCCCGTCAACGTCGCCGGCATACCTGCGGGTACTGACATTCATGACAGTATACTTGTCGTCACCCAGCGGGGTAATCTTCCAGACATATTTTGCATTGGTACGGTTGGACTCAAGAGCTCCTGAATAGTATACGAGACCGTCATCGTCGCCAAAGACACCGCGGGACAGAGAGTCGCCGAAGTTGATATGGAATGGACGGTCTGTATTGTTGAGATAGTAGTAGCCTTCCTCGAGGGGGTTGAGCACTGCTGTCGTATCGGTGAGTTGTGCCTTCAGGGTGTTGTAGGCTGAGGTCACGGCTGTAGCAGCTGCCGTATAGTCAGCATCTGAGGCGCCCTCGTTGGCGTATACGGTACGTGCATCAGCGAGGGCCTTCTGCAAGGGCTCAGCCAGAGACTGCTTGAGCTGACCGGGGTTAATACCCGGAACCCAGTCTATCAGTAGACCAGCAGCGTCGGTAATAGCCTCATTGAGTTTAAACTTGGCCGTGATGCGGCTCTCAGGGATAGTCACAAATTCCCAGAGTGCATAGGACATAGAGTTAGTCGGGTTGGTCGTATTGAGGTGTTGAATACCCTGATTGAAGAAGAAAGGATTCTGAACTGAATAGATATGATAGCCGTTATCGCCCATATACTGGAACTTGTAGGTCGACTTGGCCGAACCCGTCATCTGGATATGTCCCTGATAGTTGCGACCATCATAGACCGGTTCGGGAGTATGCAGGATGACCTCCGGCACAAAATAGGTAGAGTCGCCTGCATAGCTCGACTCGGCGCAGTTTTTGACGGTATAGGTGCCGTCAGCCTGCTTCTTGACGTGCCAGATAAACTGTTGGGGAATGTCAGCTCCGGTGGCGTCAGTCATATAGTCGTAGCCACAGTACCACGGATCAGCCCGCCAAGAGGAAAAAGTGGCTTGTCTGCTCTTGGTAGCCGTCGTTGAGCCAGGCATTGAGCTGGATCCCGTCCATGACTCGCGGGATGCAAGGTCATTGAGAGGCACCATCCACTTGGCGCCGCCGGCGGGGTAAGGAGAAGTGTAGTGGTCCTTGATAGCAAAATAGCCGTCGTCAAGCGTTATGATGTAAGGCTGCAAGGCAGCCTGAGCAGCCTTGAGCTTGGCAATCATGGCCTCGTACTGCTCGTCGGTACCGCCGGCGTCGGCAAGGTCTGTACCCTCGTCGATAAGGTTGTTCAGGGCGAGGTAGGTACCATTGTTGGATGACGATACGTGACCCGGATTTTCGCCTACCTGATAATTGTAGCCCTTGATGTCTGTCAAGGTCTCGTTGAGCTTCATCCAGCTGGCTTTTGTCCCAAGATCAACAGGGATAAGCTCAAAGTAAGCATTGTCCAGACCGGACTTATTGTTGAGCTTGATGCGCCAGTCGTCGCCAAGACGCCACTTGCTCTTGCTGCTGGTGTTGTAGATAAACACCTTGCCGTCGGGTGCTGTATCTTTACGGTCGAGCACCTGCGTGTTGTCGGTCTTAGAACCTGCGGATCCCCATGCCTTCTTGTAGATGAAGACGCTGTCCTGCTCGATACCGGTACCATACAGATACGATGAGTTGCCGATTACGATCTGCTGAGGGTAGATGTAGGTGTAGGCCTGCGTGCCACAGTTCTTAAAATGGTAGGTCTGGTGACCTTCCTTCATGCCTGCCTTGGTAATATGCCAAACGGCAGTCATGTCATCATCGGTCGTAGTGGCCAGTTCCTTAGCCCCCATATCCCACAAATCAGTACTAGACTTGTACTCCATGTACGCGATCCAGTCAAAATTAGACTTGACATTGCTGGTCGTACTGTAGCCATTTCTGATCACGAGCCTGTAGTAGCCGTCAGGCACTATAGAGTCGGTCACAGCCCATCTCGTCTGGGCCGTCACTGACTGTCCAGTGCCTAAGGTACACAACAGACTGAATAAAAATAATAACTGTTTCCTCATAATGTGTATTTTGTGGTTAGAAAAAACACCCATAAAATTACAACTTTTTCTTTTTCTCAAAAAAATTGAATTATTTTTTTCATTATCATGATATCTAACTAGAATATATGTCGCCAGCGCGCTGCCATGGCTGAGGCAACGACCTTTGAGATCTGACTCTCCGGTCGATAAACCGTTTGACAACTTAATAAAAACAGATACTTCTCCCCTCCCCTATGGCCTGCTTATCGGCTATAGGTCAATTCTGTCTCCGTCAATATCGATGGCAGTAAGGACTACAAGTCTGCCTTAGAGAGATGGTCCCAGAGGTCGGCTACACCCGCCGAGGCACCCTTGGCAATATACGTGACAGGCCGGTTGCCAGGAGCATTGACCGGCTTGGGATCAATGAGGTACACAGGTACACGAGGCTTCACGTAGCTTAACAAGCCTGCAGCAGGATAGACATTGAGACTTGTGCCAATGATAACAAAGATATCTGCCTGCTCCACTTCTTCGCTGGCTGGCCCTATCATCGGCACTGCCTCCTGGAAGAAGACGATGTATGGTCTCACGAGGCTACCGTCGGCGGCCTTGTCGCCTGGATGTACCTCGTAGTCCTCGGGAGTGAGTGTGCGGATATAGCGTGGATTGTCCGGGTCAGCACTGGAGGTCACCTTCATCAGTTCGCCATGGAGATGGATGACATGGTGACTGCCCGCGCGCTCATGGAGATTGTCCACATTCTGAGTGATGATATGCACGTCGAAGTCCTTTTCCATCTCGGCCAGAAGCTCATGGCCGCGGTTGGGCTTGGCTTTTATAAGCTGCTGTCGCAGGCCATTGTAAAAGTCATTGACTAGATCCGGATCTGCCAGCCAGCCGTCATGACTCGCCACCTGCTCCACCGGATAGCGCTCCCAGAGGCCACCAGAGTCTCTGAATGTACTGAATCCACTCTCTGCGCTCATTCCGGCACCCGTCAATACTACAAGTCGCTTCATCTCTTATCAATTTGTTAAGTATATGCAAATATAGCGTTTCCCGTTAAAGCACGGTCAGATTGCACCCTTATTTTTTGACAAGATAAGTTCGTTTTCCTATTCGGGTGATGGATACGACGGATAAGCCGTTAAGATGTGCAAATAATCTATTTAAATGATTGTAAAAACTGCTACTATGGAAAAAATGCCGTATTTTTGCAGTTTGTAAATCAAGACTAAAATGGACAAACTTAGCTATTCATTTGGCCTGGCCATCGCCTCACAGCTCGCAGACATGGGCGCCGATATACTTGAAGTCGATGACTTCTGCCAGGCACTCAGGGATACCTTTGAGGGTAAGACTCCGGCCGTAGATTCCGCCGAAGCACAGAGATTGGTAACAGACTTCCTCCAGAAGCAGCAAGAGACACAGCGCGCCGAGCAAGAAGCCCTGGGCGCTAAGGCCAAGGAAAAGGGCGAAGCATATCTTGAGCAAAACGCCCGGCAGGCAGGTGTCACCGTCTTGCCCAGCGGCCTGCAGTATCAAGTGCTCTCCGAGGGTACCGGCAAGCAGCCCAAGGCTACCGACAACGTAAAGTGCCACTATGAGGGCCGCTTCATCGACGGTACCGTCTTTGACAGCAGCATCCGCCGCGGCGAGCCCGCAGTCTTTCCGCTCAACGGCGTCATTCGCGGCTGGACAGAGGGTCTGCAGCTGATGAAGGAAGGCGCCAAGTACCGCTTCTTCATCCCCTACACTCTCGCCTATGGTGCAGCAGGTGCCGGCAAGGCTATCCCGCCCTACTCCGCACTCATCTTTGACGTCGAACTCATCCAGGTACTTTAGACTATCAACATTACATTTATAAATATAAACACTACAAAATGAAAAAGTTAGTATTAGCAGTCGCCGTAGCCATCGTAGCCTTCGGCTCCTGCAACAAGTCAACCGGCCCTAGCGCATCTCTCAAGACCGAAGTCGACACAGTAAGCTACGAGCTCGGTATGGCCAATAGCAACGGCCTCAAGCAGTACCTCTCTGAGCGTCTCGGCATAGACACGACCTACATGGACGAATTCTACAAGGGACTCATCGAGAGCGCACAAGCAGGCGATGACAAGAAGAAGGCCGCCTACTACGCCGGTATCCAGATTGGCCAGCAGCTCGGTACTCAGATGTACAAGGGACTCAACTATCAGCTCTTCGGAGACGACTCTACCCAGACCATCTCCATGCGCAACTTCCTCAGTGGCTTCATCGCCGGTACCAAGGGCAAGGGCGCTGCCATCCCAATGGAGACCGTTCAGAAGGAAATCCAGCAGCGTGTAGCCTCATTCCGTGACAAGAATCTCGAGAAGGTCTACGGCGCCAACAAGGCCGCAGGCGAGAAGTTCCTGGCTGCCAACAAGAGCAAGGCCGGTGTCAAGACACTGCCCTCAGGCGTACAGTACAAGGTCATCAAGGAAGGCAACGGCCCCATCCCCGCTGATACGTCTACCGTACTCGTCAGCTACGAAGGACGTCTCATCAACGGACAGGTATTTGACTCATCCTACAAGAACAATGCCGGCAAGCCCGTACAGGTACGCGTCAAGGATATGATCCCCGGCTGGATCGACGCCCTTACCCACATGCCCGAAGGCTCCGCTTGGGAGATTTATATTCCTCAGGACAAGGCATACGGTAGCCGCGACGCTGGTGAGATGGTTAAGCCTTTCTCTGCCCTCATCTTCAAACTCGAGCTCGTTAAAGTTCAGAAATAATCCGTCATGACAAGACATTTCATCCTTAGCCTGGCTCTGGCAGCCGTCATCTGCGTACCTGCAGATGCCGCCAACCCCTCTGCCAAGGTCAATAACAAGAAGAAAGCTAAAACCGTCAAGACGGTCACGCCCAAGGTCGACACTGTAAGCGTACACGACTTCAGCACCGCCCTCGGAGCTTCCCAGATCAAGGGTCTCAAAACCTATCTGCAGACCAATCTCGGCATCGACACCCTCAACCATATGAGTGACTTCCTGCGCGGTCTCAAGCAGATGCAGACGGCCTCCAATAGCGCCGCTCTCAAGGCCTATGCCGCAGGACTCCAGATCGGTCAACAGGTCTTTGACGACTTCCCTGGCCGCATCAATCAGCAGATCACCGGCAAAGACACCGCCTTCATCGATGTCGAAGCCTACAAGCAAGCTTTCGTCACTGCTGTAGAGGGCGGAAAGCTCCCCTTCTCCGTCGACTCAGCCGCACAGATCGTACAGAAGCAGATGACCTACTACAATGATCAGCTCATGCTCAAGAAGTACGGCCGTAACAAGAAGGACGGTGAAGACTTCCTCGCTGAAAACGCCAAGCTTCCCGATGTCAAGACACTGCCTTCAGGTGTACAGTACAAGGTCATCAAGCAAGGTAAAGGCCCTGTCCCCACAGCTACCCAGAAAGTCAAGGTCAAATATGAGGGACGTACGATTGACGGCAAGGTATTTGACAGCACCAAGGGCAAAAGCCCTGCAGTCTTCAATGCCTCTCAGGTCATCAAGGGCTGGACTGACGTCCTCACCCATATGCCCGTAGGCTCCACATGGGAAGTCTATATCCCGCAAGAGCTGGCTTACGGCAACCGTGAGGCCGGCCAGATTAAGCCTTTCTCTACTCTGATCTTCAATATCGAGCTCCTGGGTATCGAGGAAGACAAGCCCGCGCCTAATAAGTAATCTCCCGCCGCCTACATAACGGCATCACAATCATTTATTATCCCGTCTCTGTCCAATGACAGGGGCGGGGTTTTGTATTCACTCCACCGAGGTCCGCTCTGCTGCCCGGCCAACTGCATTTGCAGGGCAAGAGCTCAGCGCGGGAACAAGTTGCTGCAGAGTCTTTTCGGCCGTCCTCTCTATATCGTACGGGAAAATACATTGGCTCAACAGAAATCTGCGAGGACAGGCATGACTCTTGGCGATTAGAAGAAGGATAAACTCTTCATCTGCAACTTCTCCTAGATAGACGCATAGCTGCACTACGTCTCAGCATAGCCGGCCTCCGCCACAGCATACGAAGAACGACTACTACCCAAGGACAGAGAGACTCGCCATCATGCCCTCAGCAATGCAGCAACCATGAGCACTGGGCGATTTCAGTTCTACTTCATCGACTTTCTCGCGCCGCTCGGCAGCGCCAATACCGCCAAAAACACCAACATCACCTCCCTACGACTCCTATCTCGTATCCCAGTCGCAACCATTTCGCATCCTACAACTCTCAACCCATACTCCATCCGCAACCATTTCGCATCCGCAGATGACACATATCCTCCCCGGTCATCCCCTCGCTGCATCTAAATTTACCTCTGCTGACCGTGACCAGCATCGGTCCGTTCTGCGCCAACTGATATCTCTCAAGCATCCGTTCTGTGTCCACCGAAATCTCGACAATAATATTTATTCACTCGGTAAATTTCCAAAAAAATGACACACTTGAGGCCTTTGAGAGGTACAAAATCAGTTTTTAAGCAAAAAATATCGGCTTTATTAGGCTCATTTGCGCATTAAATTTTAACTTTGCGGATAAAACAGAAATAAATATACAATTTCGTCATAATATGAAAAGAATATTACTTCTCTTTTTTGCGCTCTCCACTCTCTCTATCGGCCAGGCGCAACGTCACTTTGACATACAGATATGGAATGACGGCGAAGGGGTCTGCCAAGACTCCGATGCCAATGTGCCCCAGATGCTTTGCTATCTTGCCGACAACCCCAATGGACAGGCCATCGTCGTATGCCCGGGTGGTGCCTACTGCAATCTGTCTCGCGTAGGTGAGGGTACGGGGTTTGCCAAACCGCTCAATATGAGAGGCGTTTCCGTCTTTGTACTCTATTATCGCCTGCCCAAGCAGCGCTGTACCGTGCCACTGGCTGACGCCCAGCAGGCTATCTCTATCGTACGCCGTCATGCCAAAGAGTGGGGCGTTAATCCTAATCGCATAGGCATTATGGGGTCTTCAGCAGGCGGTCACCTCGCCTCTACCGCGGCTACTCACTTCACCAACGCCGACAATAGGCCCGACTTCCAGATACTCCTTTACCCCGTCATCACGATGGATCCATCGTACACCCATCGCTTTACTCACGACAACCTCCTTGGCAAAAATCCCTCCAAGGAACTCGAGCTCCTCTACAGCAATGAGAAGCAAGTAACCGAGCAGACGCCGCCCGCATTTATCGTGCTGAGCTGCACAGACAAGGTCGTCAATGTACGCAATGCCCTCACCTACGCCAACGCCCTGGCCGAGCATCACGTACAAGCCTCCCTCCACATGTACCCCGAGGGATACCACGGATTTGGCAGCCACGTCGAGTTTAAGGACCACGACAAGTGGATGAATGAACTCTTCCAGTGGCTCGATACAGAGATTGGCTATTAATCGCAACCGAGGACACAATTGCTAAACGCGTCGCAAGGTCTGCCTTACGCGCCCTATATACCATCAATATATGAATATACTCATCGCCTCCGACTCCTTCAAGGACTGCCTCAGCTCGCTTGAGGCCGGCGAGGCCATGGCCAGAGGTGCACAGGCCGCATACCCAGAGGCCAGCATCCGTGTCATGCAGCTCAGCGACGGAGGTGAAGGGATGTCAGCAGCCTTTGCCGCCCTCTCTCAAGCCCAATGGATCACCACATCTGTCGCCGACCCCTTGGGACGTCCCATCCAGGCCCGCTATGCCATGGGCCCCGACCAGACAGCATACATCGATATGGCCGCAGCATCAGGCCTCACCCTGCTCAGATCGGACGAGCGCAATCCCATGCTCACCTCTACGCTGGGCACCGGCCAACTCCTGCTCGACGCCATCAAGCATGAAGCCCGTCGCGTCGTGCTCGGACTCGGCGGCAGTGCGACCTGCGATGCCGGACTCGGTATGCTCTCCACCCTGGGAGCCGTTATCACCGACAACCAGCAACACCCCGTCACTCCTCGCGGAGATACGCTGGAGCGCATATCGCATATTGATATCTCCAAGGCCCAAGCCCTATGGCAAGGTATCCAGATCGTAGCAGCCTGCGACGTACGCAATCCCCTCTGCGGCCCGCAAGGAGCTGCTCAGGTCTTTGCGCCGCAAAAAGGGGCCTCAGCCGAAGATGTCCGGCGCCTTGATCGGGGACTCCTCCATCTCGCCCAGCTCATCCGCCGACAGACAGGTACGGACTACAGTCTCATCCCGGGAGCGGGAGCAGCAGGCGGCACCGCATTTGCACTCGCCTGGTCCATGCACGCCCACATGCAGAGCGGCATCAGTCTCCTCCTCCAACAGCCCGCCATGCAGCAAGCCCTCCACCAAGCCGACCTCATCGTCACCGGAGAGGGCAAGATGGACAGTCAGTCCCAGATGGGCAAGGCTCCCTGGGGACTGCTCACCGCCGCCAAGCACCTTGGCAAACCTATTTACGCCGTTGCAGGACGCGTGGACAATCGCCGAGCCACTCTACAAGCCGGCTTTGCCGATGCTATATCGGCTACTCCGCGCATCATGCCCCTCAAGGTGGCCCTCGATCCCGAGGTAGCAGCCATCAATATCAGCCGTGCTACGACCTTGATGCTCAAGCGTACTCTCTGACCGCCTCTCCCTGTACACAGAGAGGGAGACACTCCCACGACAACCCTATCCAGTCTACCACAGAGACTGACTATCCTATACAGGAAGTGATGACATGGCGTCCAGACGCCTCCACAAAACAGCTTAGCCTATACCTCATGTAAATATAGCCGATGAAGTATATCCGCTTTTCCTATTTTCCATATACGATCGTGCTTGCACTGGTCATCGTTATGCCTTGTGTGACCCTTCAAGCCAAAGCCAACGATCGCTTGACCCCTATCTTGGCCTGATTTGACAAGGCCTCACCAGACCAGCAGAGACAGAGGCAATGCCCCCTACTTTCAAGAATCCATTGGCCTAGACGGCTACTTTTCACCTCCTACCCTTCTGGCCCTCGGTGCTGTAGACAAAGACGGTGACGGCGTATGTCATGACTGTGGAAAAAATATGCCTATATTTAAAAAGGTAACTGACTCCACTGACATAGTGCTTGGCGGCAAGTACATCCTTGTAGCTAAGTCGGGTGACAAATACTATACTGCTACCACGGGCACCAATACTTCCACCGAGCAATTGCCTGCAATAGAAATTACTCCTACGGCTGACGGCAACTTCACCTTTATGAGTACGGTCCAAGCCATGACCATAGACCTCAGATGGGCGCATGATGTAACACTATGGGGAAAAGGTCTCAGATATACCTTGTTGACAAACTTCGGCGACCAGCTCTCCATGATTGCCCCATACAGTGGATTTTACTTTGAGCCCTATGATTTACGCGGTTCAAAATATGGATATTACTTAGGTGTCGATAGTACAGGAAGCATTGTCATACGCTCTGCCTATGAGACAGACAGACTCATCCGTGCCCAACTTGGCGGTACATCGGTCTTCCTCCTCGCCGCAGACACTGCTGCTGACATGACATCCATCTATCTGTACCGCTTGACCGACCGTGGAAATATCGGTTCCAATATGTATGAGATGACAACGGCACCCACATTGACAGTATCCGACGACGTCATCCCTGAGCAGAGCAAACAAGCACTCGCAGGCAACAATATGATCGGAGTAACAGATGCAATGACACAAACAGCTATCAATACTGTTGTACAAGACTTTTCCAGCACCCACTCCATCACAAATGACAGTCTATCCATGGCCGTCCGTGTCGATGTGCAACCCCTCCAGCATACCTCCGACTCCATTACTGCATACGCTGTCTCTCCCGTTGTCGTGGCGAAGTCAAAAGATGTCACCTCTACCTATCCCATTCCCGATACCTACCTTGACGGAGAGACAGAGATCAACGTGACGCTCTGTACAGCAGGCGTCATGCCATCGCAGATTGCCCACGACAAGGAGGACGGCACGCGTGAATACTTCTATCCGGAATATTCCCAAGAAGTATACAAAAACGGAGAAAAGCCCTTTACCATGCTCTACGATGAAAGCGGAAATACCTTTGCCACCTTTAACGTAACCCAATTTTCCAAAATACGCCTTCTGGCCAACCCCGAATACAAGACCGTCTTTGCCGATGACAACTCTGTCGTCTACGACACATACCTTATACTCTCCGAAAACCATACCAATACCATCACCACCCGCAATGATGTCCCCGTAAAGCTCGAGCGCACTTTCAAGGCAGGACAGTGGAGCTCCCTCGTCCTCCCCTTTGATATCTCGCCAGACGATATGAAGTCTGCTTTCGGCAATGGCGTAGAGATTGCTTACTACTCCAATACCGATGCCGGTACTATCTCGTTTGACACCAAGGCTGATGAGTACGTCTATGCTCATACTCCGGTACTCGTTAGGCCGCAACAAGATGTCGTCAATCCCACATTTACTCACCGCTACATTCTGTCCACTCCCGACGCAGGACCAGTCATCACAGGAGAGCAAGGCATCAGTTTCGTCGGTTCTTACGACAAAATCAAGACACTTACCTCCGACCAATATTTCATCGCCAACAATATGCTCTGGCAATCTGATGGCCTCACTACGCTCAAGGCAACCCGCGCCTACTTCACCGTTCCGGCAGCCACAGCATCAAAGGGCCTCTCCGTCACTATCGACGGACATGGCATCCCCACACCGGTTGACGTCATATATGCCGCTCCCAATTCTACCCGTACCATCTATGATCTCTTCGGCCGTAAGATCGCAGATAAACAGAGTGATACTTTGCCCCATCATCTTCCCAAGGGTATATATATCATAAATGGGAAAAAAGTAAAAAAATAGGGCTTCGTACTTTGTATCTCCATTCAACAAATAATATAGTACTTATTCGACTATGAAAAAGACATACTTACGACCTACTATGACAGTCTACTATTTAGCAAGCGACGCCTTGATGGACACCATACGCGCCAGTGGCACCGCCGGCATCGGTACCGGTAGCGGCACACCGCCTTCTTCGGCCGACTCCAGATCATATAGTTACTCTCACTATGACGAAGACTTGAATTCCAGCAACATCTGGGATCAATAGGAAATATATATTTTTTTTCTTTGTGTTGTGTTTTGACACCGGCCGGGAGTGACCTTCGCCGGTGTCTTTTGTATACCGTCATACCGCCTCCATACCTTACATTATTGCAGTGGCTGTCAAGACTTGTCACCTCGCCACATACTTCTCTTCACAGTCAATAGCCGCTTACTCATCACCACAAATATGGCTGCACCATACTATGTCTAAGCAGCGAGAGAGTCTTTTTCTGAAGTATGCAGGCCAATTTTATATTCTCACCGTCAAGAACTATAGCCCATCTTAACACCTTTGCTCACAACTACATGCTTGACTTTATATCACTTGTGAGAGTCTTTTACCGCTCTCTCCGTACTATCTGACAGATATACCTTCATCGTCGATATGGATACATATTTTATATTCTGCAACTTTGGTTTCCTGCGATCTTTGTCTATTTTTGTACTATAGATGACATGCCTATTGGCGTGCGTATCTCTTGTCAGTAACCATAAGACAAACTCATATCCTATATGATTAAGAAACTTATCATCCAGTCCGTCACCGTGCTCGTAGTAGCATGGATCATGCCCAGCGTCACAATCAATCCTTGGTATGTAGCCGTGATTGTTGCAGTAGTACTTGGGCTCATCAATACATTTATCCGGCCGTTGGTCAAACTCATTGCCTTGCCCATCACCGTCCTTACGCTCGGATTGTTTTCCCTCGTCATCAATGCCGCGATGGTCTTGCTCTGTGCCAAAATAGTACCCGGTTTTGAGACCAGCGGTTTCCTCAGCGCTCTGATCTTCAGCATCACCCTCTCTATCGTATCCTGGGCCATCAATACTGTATTCAATAGAGATTAGACACTCCCACTCCCTCTATAGGCAATATCTCCCCTTGTACCTATACATCGACGTATCATCCATATAGGTTTATACTATAATCCGTCCCAGACAGATTTGGGACGGATTATATCAATATCCGGACTACATATCCTCAACTCTACAAGCTCCTATCCCTATACGGGATACTCCCTTGTACAGACCAACGCTTGACTACTTCTATCTTACTTCAAATCGATAAGTACCTGAAGTAAGTTCAAAAGTCTGCTTGTCTTTACTTGTCGACTTGCTGCTGATACCCTGTTTGCCTACCATCACCTTCACTCTCCTCTTGTCAGCCACAGGAAGCGTCAGCGTAGCAGTAGTATTGGCCGGTATCGTCGCTGTATAGATATAGCCGTATTTGGAAGCGTCCGTCTGCTGATTGACGGCGGCGTTGTCGCTCTTCCACTGGCTCTTGATCCATCCGTAAACGGAATGGAAGGTGGCTCCTATGTGACTGAATTGACCGCCTATACGGGGCTGGAGGATGATGTGCTTATACCCTGGCTTCAACTCGTCGCGCTGTATACCTGCGGAGTAGGCCATCATCCAGTCTTGTACGGCGCCGTAGGAATAGTGATTGAATGAATTCATACTGACTGGGCCGAAGCCATTCTTTATCGTGTACGAATTCCACCGCTCCCAGATTGTCGTCGCGCCCTGCAGGATAGGATAAATCCAGGAGGGGTAGTTGTGCTGCTGAAACATCTTGTAAGCGATATCATCGCGACCGTTGTCTGAAAGCACCAGGTTCATATATGGTGTCCCGATAAATCCAGTATTGAGACAATACTGATTGTCTTTGAGCAGTTCTACCAGATGAGCAAATGCCTTGTCCTTGACACTATCGTCCAGCAGGCCTACGTAGAGCGGGAGTATATATCCGGTCTGCGTATCGAGGACAGTATCTTGGGTAGTCTTGGGCCCGGTACCATAAGCAGCCGAGTAAGAGTCACGCCTTGCGGGACTACCTGCCGGACGCAGGAGCCAGCCATCCTTGCCCAAGTAGCGCTTGCAAAAAGCCTGCTTAATATTTTCAAAGAGTTGGTCATAGGCTATAGCATCTTCAGACTGGCCAAGTACACGCGCAACACGTGCCATGATTTTGGCATCGTATGCCCAATACGCCGTATTGGTCAGATCACTCGGTGTGCCCAGCAGGGCTACCCAGTCCCCATAGCCATATATAGGCTGCAGATAGTCTTTGGATTTACTCTTCATATAGTCCATATAGCGTTTCATCGACGTATAGCTCTTGTCGAGTATGCTCTTGTCAGCATACTGCTGATACATCTGCCAAGGCACTATGATACCTGCATCTGCCCATCCGGGACAGGCATTATTGTAGTCTGTATTAGCTGAACGCTCCCATAGTGGACATATCTTGGGAAATCCTCCGAGCGATGATTGATCGTCACGCAGCGAGTATAGCCATCGGTCAAAGAAGGGCTGGACATTGCGGTTGTAACTTGCCGTCCGTGCAAATATCTGAGCATCTCCTGTCCATCCACATCGCTCATTGCGCTGCGGACAGTCCGTCGGCACTGACTGGAAGTTGCCCCGCTGGCCCCATACGATATTGCTGTAGAGTTTGTTGACCAGTGTGTCGGAGGTAGCATAGGTTGTTGTATGCTCTTGCAGCGAATTGAGTACAAGCACTTTCACATCTTCCAACGATGGTGCCTCATCCAGACCTGTCACCTCTATATATCTGAAGCCGTGGCTGGTAAATCGTGGCTCATATATCTCTACACCTTTACCACTACATATATAGTTGTCAGTAGACAGAGCGCCTCTGTAATTGTCCAGGTACATCTGTCCTCTCATCTGCTCATACTGCTCTCGTGTATAGGGCGGTACCGGATCTGTCGGTATCACTTCCGGATACAGCATTTCGGCATACTTGAGTGTTACTCTCTGACCTCTTTTTCCTTTTATCTTGATCTGTGGTATACCAGCTACGTTTTGTCCAATATCATAGATGAAGTGATGAGGCAGAGGTTCGGTCAGCTTAATAGCAGTACACACCGTGTCTACTCTCACCGGCTTTCCTACATAGGGCTGTAGGACCACCTTGCTGTCGAGAGGATTATATATCTTCACCTGATGCCATTTCGAAGCATCATATTGCGGCTTATCCCATTCGTATATCTCCCTTCGTGCATCATAGTCCTCACCGTCGAGCAATCCATTCTCTACTATAGGTCCATCATCGGTATACTGCCAAGTACCATCGGTTACTATTACTTCACGGCTGCCGTCTTGATAGTTGATCACAAGCTTTGCCAACAGCGATATATCCGTACCATAGGGATCCATCCATTGGGTATAGTAGCCCCAGTTGCCTGTATACCATCCTTTGCCAAGTACAGCGCCTACGGCATTGTTTCCTTGCTGTATCAGAGCTGATACATCATATACATTGTACGATAGTCTAAATCTATAGTCTGTCCATCCTGGATTGAGATAGTCATTGCTCACTTGTCTGCCATTGATACTCATCTCGTATATACCTCTTGCCGTAGCGTACAGCCGGGCCGACTTGACAGGACGGGATATGGAAAACTCTTTGCGCATCATAGGAGCTGCCACGTCGGCATTGGGTTCCCACGTGATGGCTTTGCCATTGCCCTTGATACGATGTATGGTCGTGTCGGTGTAATATATTTTATTGTAATGCTCCTCCGATATTTTTATATTCTCATAGATGGCTTCTTCTCCCTCTGGCTGCATAAACCCTATGCCATATAGTCTGGCATACTTATACGAAGGGTCTCCTTTGGAGGGGTCTACCGTCAGTCTGTGTCCGCGCTGCTTACCAGGATAAGCTTCCTTAATATTCTTTCCATCTATGGCTATATCCAGCGTGTAGGCACTTGCATGATGACTGGTCTCCATCGCAATATAGATATGGTGTTTTGCATAGAGTTTGTCTTTGCCTACAATATATGACACGTCTTGCCGCATATCCTCATGCTCCACTCCCTGATATTTATGGCTGACCACCAACTGAGGTTTTGCCTTGTCAGATATGTCCAGAACAAATTTGAGGTAGTTGTCATCGTCTCTGTAGCTCAACAGAAATGTCGCCACATGGCTTCGCTTAGCTATCTGCAAATCCAGGTCTATGATAGGCCTTCCCATATACTTGGACAAGGTGGAGGCGTAGGAACCTATCCACTGCGCTCCATCCCATCCCACGTCCATCAAGGCCGTCTCAAAGCACGCCGGCTTCCTTGCCCCAATCTCCTTGCCTTTCTCATCCCACACCTTGACTGTCCAGTAATACCTGGTCATCGGTTTGAGCGAGGCTCCCTGATAAGGGATGCAGACCGACAAGTCCGATGTCTGCTTGCCCGTATCATATATATAATCGCCTTGGTCGAGTGCCTGTGGGCTCTCGGCCATGCAAATGCGGTAAGCGGTCTGACGGGCACCATATTCTCCCGGCGCTTCCATCTCCCAACTGAATATCGGATTTTCATCCATTCCAAGAGGACAATTCTGGTAGTTGGTACGCAGATTGGCGATACGCCGCTCAGCCCATCCCGTTGCCGATATAATCGCTGCCAAGAGTCCGCAGACTATATAGCGACCCCAATACATGTGAGATTTCATAAAAATAGAATATTAGAAAAGGATTATGACATACAGATTTTATTGCTTTACAAAAGTATGAAAAAAAAACTATCCCTATCGTATTCCCACCACTTTTAGTAGCTCATCCCTCACAAGATATGCATTTGCTTGCTCTCCTATACTCTCACCGTCAGACCGACACCAAGAAGTAAAGTGAGAAGTGGCCAATGCTCCATTTTTTTGCAAGCCAATCACTCTGCCCCTTCGATTTATCCACCACTACAATATATACTTCAATTTTTTTCTATTTTTTATTTCCATGAGAAAAAATATACTTATGCTATTGATAATAGTCGGTGCAAAGTGTGCAAAGTCTGATGGAGTCAATTTTTAGACAAAATTTATGCACATCTGTGGAGTAGATATCCACAATTTTTCCACCGGTTAGGAGTGGGTATAAAAAGATTGTGTACTAAAGATTTCTAATGGATAATCACTATATTTTTGCACAGTCTGTGGAAATTTTTAGTGTGCACAACTGAGAATGGAGAAAAGTTGTGCAAAACTGGAGAAAAACCTGTGGATAGAGGGTGTAAATAAGTGTGCACAAAGTGGACAAATGGTTGAGGTCTAGTGAAGGGTATTTTGCACATGGTTTTGCACCGCTTATACACCGATTTTGCAAGACTTATGCACAGGTTATCCACAGCGTAGGGAGAACAATATTATTTTGAGCATACCTTGCAGATATGGCTGGCAAGTCAGTAAATTTGCAAAGAGATAAAACAATGTAAGCAAAAGCGAGATGCACAAATTGAGTGTATTGGAGATGCATCGTCTCTCCGTAGAAGCTTTCAAGGAAGCCCCTAAGTTGCCCTTGGTCATGGTGCTTGACGACATCAGAAGTGTCTACAATGTCGGTAGTATATTTCGTACGGCAGACGCCTTCCGGCTCAACGGACTGATGTTGTGCGGTATCACTGGTTGTCCGCCATCGGTAGAGATTCACAAGACCGCCCTCGGCGCAGAGGACGCGGTAGCGTGGAAGTATTATAAGGAGCCCCTCGACGCTATCCATCAGCTTCATGCTGAAGGGTACACTATACTGGCGGTGGAGCAAGTAGAGGGGAGTACGATGCTGACCGACTGGCACATTGCCGACGGCAAGGTCGCGCTGGTGATGGGCAATGAGGTAAAGGGCGTGCGTCAGGAGGTAGTCGATGCCTGCGACGGCTGCCTCGAGATTCCCCAGTACGGCACCAAGCACTCCCTCAATGTCTCCTGCACGGCCTCCATCGTCATGTGGGAATACTTGCGCCAGCATATGGAGCAGAAAAAATAGCATTGACTCCGCAATAAGATGTGGAGCTGTATACCCTAAAAACATGTAAAGAATTCCTTAGACATAACTTTCCCATCTTTTATACAACAAAACAATATAGGGTCCAGTAATCAAACACAGAAGTGTCTGGGTGCGGGAAGCCTGCTGACTGCTTTCTTGAATTTTTACCCTAATATATACTAATGTAATATAATTGTGATAAGGACAGGTGTAATAGATTTTGGTACAGCTACGCGTAGGGGCATTTTGTGGGCTTGTATTTGGATGTTTTTCTCATTGTTCCTTCATGCTGATACTTATTCCGATGCGATGCGCTTGAAGCAAAAGGCAGAGGAGGAGCAGTCTCACGGCCGCTTGGAAGAAGCCCTCCGGATGTTTATCACAGCTGAGGAAATGTTTTCCAAATGCCATGGAGCAGAGACCGAGCAGTCGCTTTGCCTTTATTATACCTGTATCAGTTACTTCAATCAGCGCGACCTTCCCTTTATGCACAAGCCCATGAGGCGTTTGCAGCAGTTAGCCCGGCGATACCCAGAAAATATCTTTATCCAGTATGATTATTTGTCGGTCTTGGCAGCCTACGAGTCAGCTGTCTACGAGGAGAAGCCTTCCGACAAGCTGCGTGACCAATTTATGGTGCATTTCAAGCAGGCGGTCTACTGGCAATCCAAGATGACTGCCGCTGAGTGGAAAAAGAGGCAGATTAACCCAATGTTTAACTTGATGAACATTGCAGTGCTCTACGACCTGAGTTACAATCCGCCCTTGATAGACTCTATGCAAGTCTACATAGACAGGGCTTTGGCGGTCAATCATCTGCCTTGGGGCGACAAGTGGGACCATGTCGAGGGGCTTATTTCGGCTTATGACCTGCAGGCATGGATTCTGCTGTACAAGCAGAGATACAAGGAGGCGGAAGCCAAGGAGCAGGAAGTCTTGGCCATGATCAAGAGCCTTGAGGCCGACAGGAGCAACAATGTCCTCACGGAGAAGGGCGAGGCCTACGACTTCTTTGTCGAGCTCTATAAGGCGATGGACCAGCCCAAAAAAGCAATGGAATATCTCGAGTTGAGAAATGACTGCAACCGCAAACGTTTTGATATAGAAAAAAATAATGCAATACGCGATATAGAGGCACGCTATGAGGCTAAGAAGAAAGATGAGCAGATTGCCGAGCTTCATCGCCGTAACTTGGCGCTGACCGTCGGAATTGTGCTCTTGTTGCTCTTTGTGACCGTCTCGACAGCCATGGTCATCTATCGTCGTAAGCTTCGCGAGCAGCGGCTCTACGACGAGGCCCTCGCGGCAGAGCTGGAAAACAGCAACCGTCACTCCTCGCTCCGTCTACTTGCTGATCAGTTGGGTATCAGCGATGTCGACGTAGATGAGGCCCACAGCTTCATGGAACAAGCACAGAAACCGCTCACTGTGGTGGACCAGAAGTACATCCTCTGCTTCCTCAATGGAGAAGATGTAAAAGCCATCTCACGCCGGTTTCATGTAGAGCCGGCTTCAGTCTATACCGTGAGGTATAGGATCAAGAAGAAGTTTCCCGAAAAGGCAAAACTTCCTTTTTAGCTTCAGTCGAGGCTACCCGTCTCGCCATGATTTCATAAGATTTTTGTATTTCAATTGCAAAAATCTGTCTTTTAGAGGGTTCTGACAAGCCGAAATCTATATTTGTCTATAGGAAAAGAGGATGTCCGCTGCTTAATTTTGCGGTGCGACAATCAAAAAAACAAACGATTATGAAGACAAAAAGATTTTTGTGTTTGTGTATGGTCCTCATAACCCTTGGCACAATGAATGTACAGGCGCAAGGCCTGGGCGGCTTGCTTAAGAAAGTAAAGAAAGGCGTGGACAAGGTGACCAGCATGGTTCCATCTACGACGACGCAAGCTGGAGTTAAAAAGACAAAAGGACTGGAGCTCCCCGTCGAGGGTGGCGGTACGATTACCAATCCTCTGCCTGGCATCGTAGACATACAGCTGGTAGGGGCCTACGGCAAGACCACATCGGCCAACTACGGCACCGTGGGCCTGGTATTTAAGGTCAAGATGATCTCCAATCTGAAATCCATGAGTTTTGGCTGCAACGTCGACTACCCGGCCATCATGGTAGATCAGGACGGCAACACTTACAAGCCAGCAGAGACAGTCGGCTGGTACAGCGAGGCCGTCACCGAGGGCGTACCCATGAGGGTCTCCCTAGAGCATCGCAACAGCGCCATCTTTGTAGACGTCAAGAGGTCGGCTTCAGTCATTAGCCAATTGCAGATAGGCGTATCTACAAGCTATCAGGACCGCGGACTCATCGTCCTCAAAAATGTCCCCATACAGTGGGACGTGGAGCACTAGAGACTCAGCTTGACAGAATAATATTAACATGATAATAAGAGACAGAAAAAATGAAAAAGCAAGTTTTATGGTCAATATCAGTATGGTGCATACTGTCGGTCAGCACAGTCTGTCTCATGACCTCCTGTGGAGGCGAGGATACCAGTGGGCCAAGCAATGAAATCGTCAGTGAGGCAGAGGCCGCTGTACCCGAGACCGCATCTCCATGCCTTGGCAACATTCCAGCCCTGCAGATGCAGTATAGCGAGGCCGTTGCCCTGTTGAAGGAAAAGACAAAACAACGCTATGAGGAGGCTGAGCAGAAATACAAGGACGGCGGCAGCAAAGAGGATGCCGAGCGTCAGATGAAGAATATCAGCGATGAGAAAAAGGTCATGGAGCAAGAACTCAAGCAACTCTATACAACCCGCATCATGGCCGAGGCCAAGAAGCTGGAGGGCAAAACCATCGAGTGTGAGGCCGACGGCGTACAGTATAGTGCAGCAGCGGCAAAATTTGTTTGCGCCAAGGACAGCAGCATCACGGCTCCTCTGACCATAGAGGCGACGCTGACGCTCAAAAAACCGTTTAGAGGCCCTGTGGCTTACTGCAGTTGGAAATATCTCGACAGCCACGACAAGGAGGTGTCAAGTGGAGCCATGAGCCTGAAGAAATGGAAAAACCTGAAGGCTGGTGACACCCTCACCCAGACATTCCCCGTAGGGGTAGTTAAGTCAGACGGTACAATATTTGCCAGACTCTATTTTAAGGAGTAAAGAGAGCTGTCCCGGTCAAGTCCTACGTCCGTCAAGTCGCCCCGCACAGCCGGTGTAGGTCTCATACCGGATGATTTTCCGCATTTGTTATATCGATAAGCATCGTTACCCTTCATCCCTGTTGCGGGCAAGTCCTTCCCAATGCTATTCGCCGTCCGGATGTGATAAGTCTTGGGCATCCTTTTCGCCCTCGTCGTTGGCGGTTTTTGTGTGAATTTTGCTTTTACAAATGGGATAAGCAATAGTTGGCTGAGATGGTTCGCTCATGACTTTTCTACGAGCCCTCATATGCTTTTGAGTTCACAGGGGGCAGCCAAGGGGTAGCAAGCCGGATGGCGAAATTACGCGCGACCTAAGGCCGCCGCAGATGTTTGCCCTGCCGGACGACTACTTCCCGCACTGCCCCTACCACTACAAAGCAGATGGGTAAAATTGGGGACAGATAGTGGACTTTAAGTCTACATGGCAACTATGTCGTCTTCCTGAACACATGATTTTTCTTCTGTTACCGTCAAAATCATGATGATAAACAAAAAGTCACTCATATTTGCGCCAAAAAGCAGACAATAAAAGACAACAACAGGCATGCCTTGACTGGGCTGCTCAACGCATACTGCGCAACAAAGCTCATTTCGGGGGTTAGAGGGGCTGATTACAGTGTTGCTCAATGAGACTCTTGATATCATTGAGATACTTGAAATCTACAAGCAATTCTCCAAAATCATGTCAATGGGACTTTGGCGTAGATGCCGCAAGACCTTTCTCTCCCACTCCTCCTTTGTGCCGCTACAGACGGATAGAAAGCGGTGCTTGGCGGATAAAATGGAGGATGCCGACGGTTGTCCTCCTTCAAAATATAAACTCCTGTCAGGACTTGTTTGCCAAGCCCAGACAGGGGTCTGCGATATTTCTCTGCAGCTTGTGCTGAGGCTACTTGAGCTCCATCCCGGGCTTGATCTTGTCGACCGCCTCCTGGCCGCAGAGGGCGGAGAGCAGGGCGAGGGAGAAGTCCAGGGCGTGGCCCGCGCCAATAGCCGTGATGAGGTTGCCATCGACCTCAACATCGTGGCCCGTATGGATGAAGTCGACCATTTGGTCCTTGACGCATCGGTGGCTCGTGACGTGCTTGCCCTTGCCGATAACGTATATTTGGAGGATGATGGGGGCGCCACAGATGGCTCCTACGATACGTCCGCTCTCGTAGTAAATCTTCGCCAGTTCGCCTACGGCATTGTCTTTGGCCAGATTGTCATATCCAGGGTATCCGCCCGGCAGGATGAGGGCATCTCCGTGGGAAATATTGGCCCGGGCCCATGTCGTGTCGGCCTGTACCTCAACCAGATTGCTGCTCATGACGGTACGGTGGTTGCCGAGAGCTACGGTGATGATGGTGATGCCGGCTCTGCGAAATACATCGACGGGAGTCAGAGCCTCGATAAGCTCAAATCCGTCAGCAAGTAAGAGATATACTTTCATAATTGAGAATATAGGGTATAAGTATGTTTTCCCGCAAAAGTAGTAAAAAATAGACTTTGGAACTATCTTTTTTGAAACTAAAGATTTACCTTTGCCATATAACAAAACAAAAAATACTCCGTCATGTCCCCTCTTACCCTATGGTTTGTCGTAGCGTGTGTGCTCTACATCGTGGAAATCGTCACTTCGGGTTTTGTCATCCTGGGCTTTGCCATAGGAGCGACGCTCTCGGCCATCACGGCATGGATTGGCGGAGGCACAGAGGTGCAGATAGGGGCCTTCATTGTGGGAGCGCTGCTGTTTTTCTTCTTTATCCGTCCGGTACTGATGAGGAGGTGGAAGGAGCGCCATGCCCGTCTGCCCAAGACCAATGCCGAAGCTCTCATCGGACGCAAGGGTAAGGTCACTGAAGCCATCGATGGCGATGCCCACACAGGGCGCGTACAGATAGACGGAGACAACTTCATGGCGCGCTCCGCCGATGGCGAGACCATTCCTGCTAATGCCCACGTCACAGTCAAGGGCCTCGACAGTACCATCCTCATCGTCAAGCGCTACGACTAGCGGACTGCCGCTGCCGGAGAGAGCGCTGACGATCAGAGACTTTTCTGATTATTATAATCTAAAAAACATACCATTATGGATTCATCACTCGTCATCTTGCTGCTTATCGCACTTGTGGTCATCGTCTTCATGTACAAGGGGCTCAAGATCGTGCCCCAGTCTCAGACAGCCGTTATCGAGCGCCTCGGCCGCTACGACCGTACGCTTACCTCGGGACTCAATATCATCATCCCCTTTATCGAGCACCCGCGCGCGATCCACACCCGCTACACTGTCAACGGCCCCGGCGGCCGCAACTACACAGTGGTACGCACAACAAGCATGATTGACTTGCGCGAGCAGGTTTACGATTTTCCTAAGCAGAGCGTCATCACCAAGGACAATGTGGTCACCCAGATCAATGCGCTCCTTTACTTTCAGATCATGGACCCGATGAAGGCCGTCTATGAGATAGAAAACCTGCCCAACGCTATCGAGAAGCTCACCCAGACCACCCTCCGCAATGTGGTGGGCGGTATGGAGCTCGACCAGTCGCTGACCAGCCGCGACCTGATCAACTCCAAGCTGCGCGCCGTGCTGGATGAGGCGACCAATAAGTGGGGCGTCAAGGTGACCCGCGTAGAGCTACAGGACATCACGCCTCCCGACAGCGTAAGGGATGCCATGGAGCAGCAGATGCAGGCAGAGCGCAAACGCCGTGCCCAGATCCTGCTCGCTGAGGGTGAGAAGCAGAGTGCCATCCTCCAGAGTGAGGGTGAGAAGCAGTCGGCTATCAACAAGGCCGAAGCCGCCAAGCAATCCCAGATCCTCCGGGCGCAGGGTGAGGCCGAGGCCAAGGTGCTCCAGGCCAATGCTGAGGCGACAGCCATCAGCAAGGTGGCCGAAGCTGTGCAAAACACCAAGACTGATCCTGCTACTTACCTGCTCGCCACCAAGTATATCCAGACGCTCAAGGAGATGGTCAGCGGCAAGGACGGCAAGACCGTCTACATCCCCTATGAGGCTTCCAACCTGCTGGGCAGCATCGGCAGCATCAAGGACCTCTTTAAGGGGCAATAGACAGCCGCTGACGGCACTTATGCCCTCGAGCGCGATTGTCAAAGCCTGTGAGCGACCCTATCAAGGCCGGGCCCGGCGATACGGAGTCCGGCCTTATCGATGCTGTACGGCGATTGGCAAGACGGCCCTGGAGGCAAATATGCCCGCGAGGGCTCGGCGCAGGACGGGAGATGAAAGCACTGATAATAATACTTAAAAAGCAGACGCGGTGTTAAACTTTGGTATTCCTAGTCCGTCTAAGAGACAAAGGGAGTAATTAAATTAAGGAGAAGAACAATAAAAACTGAAGCATTATGAAACGGACCTACACCTTACTCAGCCTTATACTGGCGCTTATCACCCTGCCTCTCTCCAGTCGCGCACAGTATGGAGAGGCCATCAGCCCCGCATCCTATCAGGAGATGCTCGGCCGCGGATACGATGTAGACTGGTGGACCAACAATGAAATGTTGGACGATGCAACCTTTGAGCAGGCAATTGTCGACTTTGCCAATGCCGGAGTGCGCCACGTACGCATCCGCATCAACAAGCCCGTGCTCAGCAGCTACGACTTTGATATACTCGACCGGCAGGTACAGCTCTGCCTCAGCTACAATATCATCCCCATCATCGCCTATGAGCCGGCGTACTACGACAATCCCGGCCGCGTCGTGCTGCGGGCCCGCATTGGCGAATGGTGGGGCGCCATGGCTGCGCACTACCGCTACATGCCTGCGAGGTTGTCGTTTGACATCTTGTGGGAGCCCAGCCACAGCATGTTTAGCTCGTATGCCTACCTCAATGCCGTCTACGATGACTGCGTGACCATCATACGCCGGACCAATCCGTACCGTATCATTTTCCTCTCTCCGGGATATGGTGGCGACCCGATGTATCTCCGCTATCTGCGCATCCCCTCCCGCGGTGCCGGATACGTGATGGCAGAGTGGCACTTCTGCACCTACGGCGACAGCTACCGTATGTGGGAGACCTGGCGCGATAGGCCGAGCTACGGACGCCAATGGGCACACCGTCGCATCCAGGCCGCTCTCAACTGGCAGCGCCGCACGGGTATCCGTACCTGGGTAGGAGGCTGGATGCCGGGAGACGCTTACTATGGTGCCCGCTATGCTGGATCAGACTACACAGACTATATGTGCTCGGCCCTGCATAGGGCAGGCATACCCTTTGCCATAGGCGGTGCGCGTCAGATGTACGACTACCGTGCCGGCAACTGGCGTCCCTCCAGCCGACAGACGATGGAGACGGTCTTCACAGGCAGAGGCAACAGCTTCAATCGTCCCGGCGGCAATGGGCGCACGTATGACCGCAATGCTACAGCCTTTGCCCGCAACCGGAGAGACAATGTACGCTTCGGCGGCCAGGGTAGGTCTGACATGGATGGGAACCGCATAGGGAGTGACCGCGCAGACCGCAACCGTCAGGATGCCAATCGCGGCCAAGGACTGAACAGACGAGGCCAGATGCCGTCTGATGGCCAGCTACGCCGCCCGGACAACGACCGCCGCACAGACGGTCCGAGAACGACGACGGTGGTCAACGACAACTCCCGCTCGGATAACGGACGTCCCATCCGGGCCATCACGGGAAACCAGCAAGACCAGCGCGGTGGGACGGTACAGCCGCCGCAGCCGACACGCAATAGCGGAGGCGGATTCTCTCGCGGCAATAGCGGCAGCTGGAGCCGTACGGGTCAGTCCTCCTCGGCCAACCGTCAGACCTCCACTGTGCAGAGACCGTCTGTCATCACGGGTGACTGCTCCTCGACCAGTCGCAGCCAATATAGGGGAAGCGAGCGTCAGATCAGTGGTAATGTCAATGGCTCACGCACCACGATGAGGCCAATCCAGCCCTCTGCAGGCCAGCGCCCATGGGGCACCTCATCCAACTATCCGTCGCAGCACCAGAGCAGCACTGTACCCTCCCGCTCAGCAGACGGCCCTTCCCGTATGCCGACAATCCAACCCACACGTCCGAGACAGGCGACTGTCAGCAGGGTGTCGACGCCTTCCATCACACAGCGCAGCTCCAGCTCTACGCCGTCATCTACGACCCGCCAGAGAGGAGGCTTCAGCCGCACGGCGAGATAGCCCCAAGCGCAGACAGCTCAGGCAAGTAAGCTTGACGATACAGATAAGAGACAAGGTAAAGTCCGACTGACAGTCATGTGAGCCGGACTTTATCTTGTCCCGATGCCGCCTAGGCGCGTGCTGACACGGCTAAGAGTGCTCGGATCTGACGCTGACATAATGGCCCGCTGACGAGAGTGCCAAGTATTCTAATCTACTAAATAGCAAATATTTTGCACAAAAATCACGTCATTGCGAATAAAATTTGTATTTTTGTGGCAATTATTATTGGATTATGGTAGGAAAAATAGACAAACTAGATCTTAAGATCTTGGAGATTATTTCCAAAGATGCTCGAATACCCCTCTCCGAAGTGGCTGAGAGATGCGGCGTGTCACGCGCCGTCGTGCATCAAAGAGTAGGAAAGCTCACGGAGAAAGGAGCCATTATGGGCTCAGGATACCATGTCAATCCCAAGATGATCGGATATAGTACCTGCACCTACGTAGGCATCAATCTCGAGAAGGGCTCGATGTATAACGATGTCGTCAACCAGCTGAAGCAGATTCCGGAAATCGTCGAGTGCCACTTCACCACAGGCAACTACACCATGCTTATCAAGCTCTATGCCTATGACAATGCCCACTTGATGGACTTGCTCAACAACCACATTCAGCAGATACCGGGTGTCATCTCGACCGAGACGCTGATCTCCCTCGACCAGAGCATCAAGCGCCAGTTGCCTATCATTTTTCCCAAGGAGGACTAAGCTCTGTACCCGATGAGCATCCATCCGGAAGGACTTATCGTTGGCGCTGCTGCCTTTGTCATCATTGGATTGTTTCACCCTGTAGTTGTCAAGACGGAGTACTACTTTGGCACTAAGCCCTGGTGGATATTCCTATTGATGGGTATAGGCGCGTTGGCGGCTTCGCTCTTCATGACCGAGGGCATCGTGAGTACGATACTCGCAGTGTTGGCCTTTTGCCTCTTCTGGTCGATTGGCGAACTCTTTGAGCAGCGCAAGCGGGTGGCGCGCGGATGGTTTCCAAGCAATCCCAAGCGCGACAAGCAGGCAACTAAGGGCGACAAGTAAGGATAAGGGCAGGCTCATCGTTGGGGCACGCCCTTTTTAGTCAGATATTAATCAGTGACTTATCATGAATGATTTTGATTGGAAAGGCAAATATCAGGCGCTATGCAAGGACCACACTTTGCCAGCGCCGAAGCCGCTCATAGCCATATCAGGCAATTTCGGAGACAAGGGCTGCGAACTGGCCGCCGGATACTACCAGAGTGTACGTGCCGCCGGAGGTGTGCCCGTGGTCATTCCACCCGATACTGAGGCAGGAGGGCTGCCGCAGCTGCTGGACCGCGTAGACGGTCTCCTGCTCTCGGGTGGGGGCGATATCAATCCGCTCTGCTGCGACGAGCAGCCGGTGCTGGGTCTCCACAGCATTACCCCGGAGCGCGATGTACAGGAATTGCTCCTCACACGCCTGGCAATGGACCGTCAGATCCCTATCTTGGGCATCTGTCGCGGCATCCAGGTCATCGCAGTAGCGTGCGGAGGTAGCGTCATACAGGATCTGGGCAGCGAGGAGTCCCTGCGCGGCAAGCTCATCAAGCACGACCAGGACCTCGACCGCCGATATGCATCCCATACCGTGCAGCTGGAGGCCGACAGTATACTGGCCAAGATATATGACAAGGAGAGCCTGCAGGTCAATTCGCTACATCATCAGGCCGTAGGCCAGACAGGCGACAGATTGCGCGTCACGGCGCGGAGCTCTGACGGCGTGGTGGAGGCCGTGGAGAGCACGGAGCACAAGAGCATACTCGGCGTGCAGTGGCACCCGGAGACCTTTATCTTGCGCGGCGACACCTCGATGCTGTCCGTCTTCACCTGGCTGGTCGGCGAAGCCCGCGAGTTTGCTGAGGCCCGCCGGATACACAGCCGCATCCTGACCCTCGATACCCACAATGATACCCCGATGAAGTTTGACCTCGGACTGAGCTTTGCAGAGCGCAATTCCGAGATACTGGTCGACGCCCACAAGATGCGCGAGGGACACCTTGATGCCACCATCATGGCGGCTTATCTGGAGCAACAGGGACGCAGCGACGACGAGTTGCTGGCGGCTACGGCCAAGGCCAATCACCTGCTGGAGGGCATCCGCGACCGCATCGCTGGTACCGAGGGCTGTGCCATCGCCAATACGCCTGCCGACCTGTGGCGTCTCAAGCGCGAGGGTAAGCTCGGTATCATGCGCGCGATAGAGAACGGCTACGCCATTGGCAAGGACATCAGCAATGTCGAGCGCTTCCGTCGCGAACACGGGGTTGTCTATATTACGCTCTGCCACAACGGGGATAATGATCTGTGTGACTCCGCCGTCAGAAGCCATCGTGAGCACCGGGGCCTCAGCCCCCTGGGAGCTGATGTCATCGCTGAGATGAATCGGGTCGGCATCATGGTTGACCTGAGCCATGCCTCGGAGGAGAGCTTCTATGGCGCTATGGAGGCGAGTAAGACGCCGATTGTCTGCTCCCACGCCTCGACCAAGGCGCTCTGCAACCATCCCCGCAATCTGTCAGACGACCAGCTACGCGCTCTCAAGCGCACCGGCGGCGTGATGCAGGTGACGGTGTACCCGGGCTTCCTGCGTCTCGACGGACAAGCTACGATAGAGGACGCTGTGGCTCACCTCCTCCACGCGGTAGAGGTGGCCGGGGTCGAGTCAGTCGGCATCGGTACTGACTTTGACGGCGACGGCGGTGTGCCTGGTATCGGAGACAGTTCCGAGGTAATCAACTTCACGCGCCGCCTGCTTCGACATCACTTCAGCGAGTCGGACATACAGCTCATCTGGGGCGGCAACTTCCTGCGTGTCATGCAGCAAGTGCAGGACGCAGGACAAATCAAATTGTAATATGAAACATACTTACACACTCTCCATATCTCTCCCGACGCTCGTAGGGTCGGCCTTGGTAGCGCTGATGTGCGTTGCGTGCGGACACAAGTCGACGGCTCCGGCCGCTGATACGACAGACTCGGTAGCGACTGTGGGACCCGCGTTTAGCGAGGACTCAGCCTATCACCATATCAAGGTGCAATGCGATTTCGGACCACGCACGATGAACAGCGAGGCCCATGAGCGCTGCGGACAGTATATCGCCCGTGAGCTGGAGAGGCTGGGTTGCAAGGTCACGCTTCAGCGGGCTACATTTACGCGCTTTGACGGTCTCCGCATGAAAGGGTACAATATCATCGCCGAGACGCGTCCTGAGGCCACGAAACGTATCCTTATCTGTACACACTGGGACAGTCGTCCGTGGTGCGACCAGGATCCGGACTCTACCAAGTGGCATACGCCTGTGCTGGCGGCCAATGACGGCGCGAGCGGCGTGGGCGTGATCCTTGAGCTCGCCCGCTTGATCAAGCAGGACAGCCTCCCCTATGGAGTAGACTTCGTCTGCTTTGACGCAGAGGATGTGGGACAGCCCCAGTGGGAAGACCAGGGTGGCGAGGACGAGAGCGACTGGTGCCTGGGAGCACAGTACTGGGCACGCCATCCCCATACGGGAGCCATCAAATACGGCATCCTGCTCGATATGGTCGGCGGAGTGGGCGCTCACTTCTATCAGGAGGGCTACTCCCAGAGATATGCCAATGATGTTGTGACGCGCGTATGGGATGCAGCCAGATCGGCAGGTTACGGCGACTTCTTCCCGCAGGAACAGGGCGGATATATCACCGACGACCACCTGCCTCTCAACCGGGTGCTGGGACTGCCGACCATCGATATCATTCCTTATTATCCCACGAGTGAGCCTGCGTTTGGCCCTACATGGCACACGTCGCAAGACAACCTCGACAATATCTCCACTGCCACGCTCAAGGCGGTAGGACAGACGCTCGTGCAGCTACTCTATTCCCAATTTGACCTCTAAATATCCGATATACCATGCAGACTATCAATGAAGCGCAAGACGAAATCATAGACGAGTTTAGTGAAGTCGATGACTGGATGGATCGTTACCAGATGCTGATTGACCTGGGCAACGAGCAGCAGCCTCTGCCCGCCGCTGACAAGGTGGAGAGCAACCTCATCGCAGGCTGCCAAAGCCGTTTGTGGCTCGTATGCGAGGAAAAGGACGGACGCCTCCACTTCCGTGCGGAGAGCGACGCGCTTATCGTCAAGGGCATTGTGACGCTACTTATCCGGGTACTCAATGACCATACACCGGAAGAGATACTCAATGCCGACCTCTACTTTATCGATAGCATAGGTCTGAGAGAACATCTGTCTCCGACGCGTAGCAACGGCCTCCTGTCCATGCTCAAGCAGATGAAAGCCTATGCGCTGGCCTACAAGGTCAAGGGCTGACGCCTCCTCCTGCCTATCCCTATAGACTGTATCAGACATGGCAGTGCACATGCCTGATACTCAAGTGAATTATATCCCATTGTGTCAGGTGAGGAGGCGATAGCCTTACGACAATATGGGACCTTGTCACGAGAGGTAAGCGGCTTGTCCCATGGCGACGGGCCATGCCCAAAATCCTAAGGCTCCCCGTCAAGGCCGGCTATCCGCTTATCCTCCTGCGAGGTGGCGCAAATTTGTTGCCGCCTAGGAACATAGAGTGCAAATAGCGGCATATATAGTGGGCCAATTCAGTTTATTTACGTAAGTTTGTAGCCTAAAGATTTTGCCCAGTGCCTTTGTCACCCCTCATTTCCCAATCCGCGTGGCGCCATATCTTATCTGGCGTCGCCATCGTCTTGTGCAGCATCCTGATGACGGCTTGCAGTCGTTATTCCAAGCGCCCCGATGAGTCCGGCCAACTGACTATCACTGTCAGCATTGAGCCTCTGCGCTATTTTGTCGAGCATATCGCGGGACCGGATGTCAAGGTTGTCTCCATAGTGCCCGAGGGCTACAGCCCAGAGACTTACAAGCCTACTCCCAAACAGTTGATGGAGCTTAGCAACTCAAAACTGTATTTTGAAGTGGGTGACCTAGGATTTGAGACCACGTGGCTGGGCGAAGCCATATCTGAGCAGCCTCATCTCAAGATCATCGATACGAGCGACAGCCTGCGCAAGAGTCAGGGCGGCATTCAGCTCTCTTCTTTTGACCCCCATACTTGGACGAGCGCAGCCCACGCCCGTGTCATCGCCGCGACGATCTGTCAGGCTCTGTGTGAGGCCGACACGGCTCATCAGGCCACTTACCGCCACAATCTCACAACGCTGCTGGACACCATCGCAGCTACCGAGGCACAGATACACGCGCTGCTCGCCCACACCTCCCATCGTACCTTTATCACCGTGCATCCGGCGCTCACTTATTTTGCTGAGGAGTATGGCTTGCGGCAACTCTGTATCGAGCGGGACGGCAAGCAGTCCTCCCCCATCGATCTTGCCACGCTGATCAGGCAGGCCCGTGAAGAGCATGTCAGGGTAATCCTGGTGCAGCGCGAGTTTAGCCATGCTCAGGCCGAAGCTGTCAGCCGTGAGACCGGAGCACGCATCGTCTCTATCAATCCCCTGGGCTACGACTGGCCGCGGGAGATGGTCAATATCGCCAAGGCATGTCTACAGTAGCCCCCTTTCCCCTACTCCGCCTCTCCCACATATGGGCATCCTACGATCAGCGCTGCGTGCTGGAGGATATCAACATGGAACTTCCCACGACAGGCCTGCTGGGTATCTCCGGTCCCAACGGAGGCGGCAAGACGACCCTGATCAAGCTCATCCTGGGCCTTCATAAGCCCGACAGCGGACAGATCACTTATTATACCGACGGCCGCCCCTGTGACCGGCTGCGTATGGGGTATCTCCCCCAGCAGCATCTGTCTGACCGCCGCTTTCCGATCAGCGTCCTGGAGGTGGTACTCTCCGGTCTGCTGGGCCACAGGAGAATCCTCGGACGCTATAGCCGCGCCGATCGCCAGATAGCGTTGGACATGCTCAGTGACGTGGGGATGGCTGACTATGCCCAGGTGCCGATAGGACAGCTCAGCGGCGGACAGCGGCAGCGTGCACTCCTGGGCAGGGCCCTCATGTGTCAGCCTCAGCTGCTCCTGCTCGACGAGCCGACGACATACTTTGACGTCCAGGCGCGGGAGTGGCTGCTGAACAAGATGAAAGAATTGAGCCGGCAGTGCATGGTCGTGATGGTGAGCCACGAGATACAGGACCTACAGGCCTTGACAAGCCATATCATAGAGATCAATCACCGACTCAGAACAATCAATATTGACTTATGAAGCTATTTCATCTCCTCCTCGCCTCGCTACTGCTGCCTCTGTCGCTCCATGCGCAGAAGCCGTGTCAGGAGCTCGGCGATCCTCATCCGGCAGATGCCGCCTCGTGGCGTCGGGTGAGCGCCCCATGTCTCGGATGGGGAAGTATCGACCAGCGCTATCCCAAGACCGCGGTACCACAACTCAATCCGACTATCCGCCTCTCGGCCTGGAAGGGCGAGCGCGTGAATGCGCAGGCTCTGCTGGTGACCCCTAAGCCGCTGAGTCGGGTCTATGTCGAGGCCAGCAGCCTCCGCAGTGGCAAGGGGGTGATTTCCTCCGCCCAAGTCAAGATTTACTACGCCCGCTACGTGATGGCGGACGGATGGCTCGATATCCACGGACACAGCAATCACCATCGCGCGGACAAGAGCCAGTTTGACTCCAGCCTCGTCGCCGACCCCTTGCTGCCGGCTCAGCCGATGGACGTAGAGGGTCAGACCGTGCGCCCGATATGGCTGGATATCAAGATACCGGCATCCGCTCCCGCAGGCAAATATCAGGGTACACTCAGGGTCAACGCCGATGGCCGTGTTCTCACAGTGCCCTATACGGTCAGCGTGTCCAAGCGTACGCTGCCAGAACCCGCTCAATGGAAGTTTCACCTCGACCTTTGGCAAAATCCCTATGCTGTGGCGCGCTACTATGGCGTGCCTCTGTGGAGCGAGGAACATTTCCGCCTGATGCGCCCCTTGATGGAGCAGTACGCGGCCGCCGGGGGCAAGGTCATCACTACGTCCATCATCCAGCACCCTTGGAACTCACAGACCGAGGACCCCTTTGAGAGCATGATAGGCAAGACGCTGACGCTCGATGGACATTGGCAGTACGACTACAGTGTCTTTGACAAGTGGGTAAGCTTCATGATGTCATGCGGCGTCAAGGGCCAGATAGACTGCTATACCATCCTGCCGTGGCATCTCCGTTTCGACTACTACGACGCCCGGGCCAACTGCACCCTCAGCCGCCATCTGAAACCGGGCACAGCTGACTATGAAGCCTTCTTGCTCCCGTTCCTCAAGGACTTTGCGGCACACCTCAAGCAGAAGGGCTGGTTTGACCGCACCTGCATCGCGATGGACGAGCGCCCAATGGATATTCTGACGCCAGCCCATCAGCTCCTGCGCAAGGCAGACCCTGACTTCAAGATAGAGGGCGCTTTCAACTATTTCCCCAAGGATGTCTCCGATCTCCACGATATCAGCGTGGCTTATGAGTACGACCTGCTCGATGGGGCCAGTGTCAGGCAGCGTACGTCGCAGGGGCGGCCCGTGACCTTCTATACCTGCTGCGGTCCTCAGCGTCCCAATACTTTTCTCTTTTCTCCGCCTGCAGAAAGCGCCTATATGGGATGGCATGCCGCGGCCAGCGGATACAGCGGCTACCTGCGCTGGGCTTACAATAGCTGGCCCCAAGATCCGCTGCGCGATGCCCGCTTCCGTACATGGCCGGCCGGCGATTGCTTCCTTGTATATCCCGGTGGGAGCAGCATACGCTGGATGCGCCTCGTACAAGGTATCCAGGACTATGAGAAGATCGCCATCCTGCGTGACCAACTCAAGGGTCGCAAGCTGCAGAAGCTCAATCAGACCGTCAGCAAGTTCCGCACCAACAAGTTTACTGTCGACAACGATGCCGGCAGGATGGTACGTGAGGCCGAGCAGGTCATGCGCAGTCTGGAGTAAGACGCGTAGGGCTATTCTGGCCACAGATTTGCACACTACGAAATGTAACATTGTGTAAATTAATATGATATAAGATAAAAGGACAGGCCCTCTCTGAGTCGCTCAGATCGGGTTTATTGTGAATTAAATCTGGCCTATTTGTCATACTATCTGATAAAAAAGCGGGCTCCTTAATCTTTTATAACCTTTGCTCCGAAAAAAAACGGCAATAAATTTGCTTGTATAGCAAAATAAACTACTTTTGCCGTTGTTTTTTCAGATATAATAGATTTTAACCATGTACTGGACACTCGAATTAGCCTCAAAGTTGGAAGATGCTCCCTGGCCGGCTACTAAAGATGAGCTTATTGACTATGCAATCCGCTCCGGAGCGCCAATGGAAGTGGTGGAAAATTTGCAGGAGATCGAGGATGAAGGCGAGCCCTATGACTCTATAGAGGATTTGTGGCCGGACTATCCCACCAAGGAAGACTTCTTTTTCAACGAAGACGAATATTGACGAACATTGTAGCGCTTCGCAGCGTCTACTTCAAGTATGCTAAAGGCAGAATAGCGCCTACGAGGTACTATTCTGCTTTTTTTCTTTCATATCACGGCTCAACCGAAACTCGGTGTAGAGCATAAGGCTCTCATCGCTCCCTCGCCGCAAATGCTGATAAAGCCTCAGTCAGTCTCCAGTATCTCTCCGAAAGCTGGCTGAACAGGTATAAAAAACTTATAGTCGTTTCAATTCGGCATCTGAGGCGGCCGAGCCTTTGTATTTGCTCTTACGTGGCTGGAATCTATAGATGATGTCGAGGGCAATGCCGCGGCGGTCGTAGCGTTGACGCTTCTCTACGAATACGCCGTAAGTGTTCATCGTACAGTCATTGTTGATGGTATTAAAGATGTCAGTAGCAGAAAGTTTTACAGTCATGGATTTGTTGAAGAATGTCTTGCCGACAGATGCATCCATCGTAAACCAATAGGCACCAAAACGGTTGGTATGCATGTCGCCCTGCGATTGGCCGTTAAAATTGGCAGTAATCATCCACCCCTTGGGCAAAGCGAAGGTATTGTCGAAGTAGTAGCAAAATATTGGTTTGTTGTAATGGGTCCTATCGATGGTCAGCCACTGACGATACAGGCCTACTGTGACGTTTGGCGTCCATCTACCAACTGGCTGGCCCCACATCAGATAGGCGCTAACAGCAGAAACATTGATATTTGTCGGATGTAGCAGGATTTGAAGGTTATCGGCCGAATATACTTGCTTTAGGAATGCGTAGGTATCGAGGTTTCGGGTGAAGTCGGTCTGAAGCATGAAGCCTTTCCACCTGCCGAACAGTTGGATATCATGCCTCTTCTCATCCTGAAGAGCCGGATTACCCCCTTCGATCTCATGGTGTCCGGTATAGCTGAGTGACCCTGTCAACTGAGAATAGGGCGGTTTGATAGTCACCATCTTATAGCTGAGACTTACCTGAGCTTTGTCATTGAAGGCGTAGGACAACGACAAATCCGGCGTAAGCAGATGGTCGCGACAGCTCACGTCTCCATCGCGTTTGCCATCTACCTTGAAGTCATAGTCCACATATTCGTATCTCAGTCCGGCAGACATGGAGAACTCTCCCCAGCCATGTGCCCATGTCGCAAATAGAGCTGCCAAAGTTTGATGGGCATCGGTAAGCGACGAGGGTATATATTGGCTCACCTGAGTATTCATCATCTTATAGTCAAGTGTGGTGTGAGTATAGCTATCCTGGGTCCCGACAGTGAAATCTCCTTGCCAAAGCGGAAAATTCAGATATAGTTTTCCGGCCCACAGTGTGGAGCTGCGTTTATCGGAGGAATTTACATTGTCAGCACTCGCATCGGGATAGAGCGTTTCTGTGTTATGTTCTGATACTGAGCTCTTGAAATTGCCGTCGAAATGCAATAGATATTTCTTGGCGAGGATATTCTCATAATATGCTGAGACAAGATGGCTATGGGCATGGATGTGCCGGCTAATATCTCGGAGTAAAGCAGGTGTGTCATCAAGCCATTCCGAGCCAGTGTTGTTGAAGTTGCCTCGCTCTGGATTGTAGCGATAGTATGCGCCAAACGACAGCGAGTCTTTCGCGTAATTGAAACCACCTTTCACAAGACCAGTCGTGGCCGGATAGTGATTGTGTTGGGAACTTCCCACGACTGTCTGCTTACCGTCATAGACGAGCGTATTGGTCGTAGTGCCTTTGATAAGGGAGTTATGGCGGCTAATAGTTCCGTTAGCAAATAAGTCCCACGCACCGATGCGATAGTTCAGGCTAAGGTCGTCCATTACCGACCACTTGCGGCTTTTCTGCAATTGAAATTGGTCGGTCAGCGACAGTCCTTGAATGAAGCTATGCTTGGTTGTGATTTTCAATACAGCACTTGTAGTACTTTCGTATGCGGCTCCGGGTGCCATCAGCAGCTCAACCTTTTTGAGATTTGAGGATAAGATTTGCTGCAGTTCCTGATTGTCGTGCATCGGACGCCCGTCAATGTAAATCTCGATATTGCTTTTGCCGATGACGCTGACAGTATTGTCCGTGACCTTTATCATTGGCAGTTGGGCAAGAACGTCAAGAGCATTGCCAAGATTGGCAAGGTTTGAGCCGGGAATGGTTGTGACGAGAGTGGAGCCGACAAGCTTGGTTGCCGGTTGCTTGGCGGTAACGATAATTTCCTGAAGTTCTCGGGTCAGGGAGTCGGTTGCCTCTTGGGCTGAGAGCGACAAGGCTGCTAAGGCAAAAGTCGCGATGATGATTGTTCGATTCATTCTGTGGGTAAATTTTTATGCAAATTTACATTCAAAACGCCCGCTGAACCAAAACAATAGTCTGACCGATAGATTTGTAATCGGCTAAATGTCAGTGTGTTGTGAGAAGAGTTTTGCGAACTTTCTGACCGAATTAAAAAACAGTCAGAAATTCGGCTTCATGAGTTTCGGAAACCTTCGCTTTCAGTCTGGATTTACGTTTATAGACCACATCAATGCTTTCGTCGAGCAGTAATGCGATAGTGCGGTTGGAGAACCCACAGGCGAGCAAGGCATAGAGACGATATTCCTCCGGCTTCAATGTCGGGATGGCCTCTTTTAATTTCATCAGTAGGTTATTGCGGCAGTCGTTGATTGTTCCCTCGATTTGGGCGAACATCTTATCATTTTTTTGAAGGGTTTCAATCTGCAAGCGCACTTTTTCGGCTATGGCCTTACGCTCAGTGCGTGTTCCCTGCGACTCATAGTAAGTGCCGCACAATTCGTCGAGCAAAGTGAAGCGATTGGCCAAGAGAGAAGCAAGTTTTGAATCGCGGTCAGTCATCGATTCCTTAAGGCTCGATGCCTCGGCTATCAAAGCGTCGTTTTCAGTCTGACGGATTCTCAGCCGTTGCCTTTGCCATATGATGATACCTGATGCAAGCAGCAGGACGAAAATTCCAATAAATAAGGTTTGCTCACGCCTTGATTTCTCGCGATAAAGCATAAATTCCTTCTCTTTTTGAAGATAAAGAGCTGAGACGAGCGCATCTTCTTTCGTCCCTTTCGATAGTTGGATTTTCAGGCTCTTGGCCTTTGTGGCGAATGCCTGTTGCCCATGTCTGCCGTAATAATCAATGGCGATATTGACAATGGTATCTGTCGGAGCCGTCAATTTATTGGCAACCATCGCTTCGCTGTATAGCAACGCCCAGCGAGCCATAGTCGCAGAGTCTCGGAGGTCTGAAACATCAATGCCATTGAGTTTGCTTAGCGCTCCTTCGGGATCTTCTCCAAGCAAAGACTGCGCCTCGTCGAGATACACGTCATTATTGCGACCGCCGTAAGAACAGCCGGTCACAATCATAATGATTACTATGTAGAGGAGTTTACGCACTTTGCAAAGGTATAAAATTTTGATAAAGCAAAGGAATTATATGACCAAAAGTTCCGTTACATAGGAATTGTAGGAAAAGTCGCTGCTCCCTCTTCCTTGTAACGCCTCCCTTAAGTCGGAATATGTCTGTCCCCATTGTCCCGATGATGCTCTCTCACCGCCCCTCCTTAGTGTGGAGCTTTTTGGCGAAAGTCGAGGCTTACCTATACAAGTCGGGTATATTTTAACGGGGTTTCGCTGAGATAATTTTTAATATACCTTAATTCCGCAAAACTTTGATTTAAATTAATTTATAAGTTCCTGAGCAACAAAAAGTTGCCCAGGATTTTGCCGTGTCAGATTTTTCACTTATCTTAGTGTTGCAATTAGAAAACAAGCGA
>Ga0256406_1001357_pt1 | contig 39991 bp, 22 predicted proteins | sample RumenRJG_03DNA_FD_185986 | JGI IMG/M metagenome (GOLD analysis project Ga0256406, IMG submission 185986) | Bovine rumen microbial communities from Lethbridge, Alberta, Canada - RJG_03 | ecosystem: Host-associated > Mammals > Digestive system > Stomach > Rumen | place: Canada: Alberta | collected... | reverse complement strand
CAGCGCCCACGTCGTGTTTTGGGCTATCATACGCCGTCAGAGCTATTTGATGCATTCCTCGATGAAGTTTATGCTATTGAGTGTGTTTCTTGATTATAGTTGTTCAAATTCAACTTGCAATTTACCTTTAGAAAACAATCTTCAAAAATCTCAAAGATCTTATATTGAAAAGTTTCAATATATTGTTTTTCTCCTCAATACTACAGGGTGCACTCTTATGTTTCCTTTAGTGCGCGAAAAATTGGGCTTAAGTGATTTAGAAACTTTAAGCATTACGACATTCGACAATCATATTTACTGGTTTATTTGGGGCATAATAATGGTCATTGTCTCAATGATAATAGAGTACATTAGCATAGAGCGTGAAAAAGTGTATGCTAACCATATTAGAAGCTATAAAGAGTTACAGTTAAGAAATCTAAATATGTTTCAAGATTTTATCCAAGGGACAAATTATTGTAGCCATTTTTCTCCGTATACTAAAGAGTCATATGCAGATAACTTAAAGAAATTACAAACAAGGTTAGCTTATTATGAAATTTTAAGAGAAGCGAATTATCGTAATCTGGAACTTGCTCAACATTTAAACTATATTGCTTTATGGTTATGCATACTTTCATATAGTTTCTTTTATTTAGGGCTTCAGGGCTTTTCTTTTACGTCGGCATATTATCAACACTGGTATTATTTAACATCAGTCATTGTTCCTTTTCTGATTGGGTTGTATATTATCAAAAAAATCATTGAATGCGCTAAGATTGTAGATATGAGAGAAACGGAATATAGAACAATCAAAGAGACATATGAGCAAAATACGGGCGTCAATTAAAATGGTGCTAGGGTCCAACTGAAATAGCCAATTGGTAGTGCCGACGAAAAGTTGATCCCTACCAGTTTCAAACAACCCCCAACACAACAATGGCCGGTGCGCTTGCACTGGCCGTTTTCGCCTATCCGTCTATTCTTCTATTTCTCTATTCTTCTCCTCCTCCTCTTCCGTCCATTTCCGGAAAATATCGAAGGCCAGTCGGAACTTGTCTTTGGCTTCGCCGGACCGGGTGGGAAAAAAGCCGGTCAGGTTCGCGGACGAAGTGATCTGGTACATCCGCCGCGCCGCAGTCGCAGACCTAAAAACTATGGTATCCCTCAGTACGCTTTTTCCCGTTTTCTGTCATAATGAAGACAGGACAAGTCCGTAAAACCACAGCGTAATGGTTTCAATCAAACAGGGGGTGATTCCCATGCAGCGTACAAGTAGTTTATGGAAACGCATCGTCGTGCCGCTCTGCACAATGTCCCTGCTGCTGGGCCTGGCGGCTGGCGGCAGCGCGGCCTCGTCCGACTGCCTCAAGGACAGCCGGGGCCAGTGCCTCAGCGGCTTGCACGACACCTTCGCGGAGCCGGACACGCCTGCCGAAAAGCTGGCCGGTCTCGCCGGCGCCTGGCGGGTGCAGCATTACACGCTCTCGGACGGAGACGCCCTGTACTTTCCAAAACAGCTCGGCGCTTCCCGCCTGCTGGTGCAGGCCGGGGACGATGGAACCGTGACGGCGTCCTTCCGCGATGCCGGCGATGGCACTGTCCAGCCGGCCGACTATGAGTTCACCCTGCGGTACGACGAAGAGGCGGATTACCCCTTCCTGCACCTGTCTTCCTGGCGGGCGGTGCTGGAAAGCCCGCAGCTGCAGGCCGGCGAACGGTTCACCATCACCCGCCTCGGCGAGGACCTGCTGCTGATGCAGCACATCTTCCCCTTTGACGGGACGCAGGCCGCCGTCCATTACCGCCTCGAACGGGGCCAGGGCGACGCCTTCACCGGCGGGAGCGACCGCTATTACCAGCTCGTCGGCACGTACCGGAACAATGTCCCCTGCGGCGCCGAAGGGGAGCAGGAGCTCATCCTGGCCGCCGACGGCACCGGCACGCTCCGTGTCAATGACGCCGAATATCCCTTCACGGTGGAGGAAAAGGCCGGCACCATGCGCCCCGGGCCCTACGCCGCCATGGGCTGGCATCTGCAGCTGAACCTGGAACCGTCCGGGTACTGCGACCTGATTCTGGAACGCCCTGGCTTCCTCAAGCTCGTCGAGCACGGACTGCCCGGCAGCGACCCGGCCACCGTGACTTTGCGTCCGCGCATCTGACGGACCCGGCCCGATGTATCCCCCGCGGGGAAGGCAAAAGAAAATAGGAACATACGAAAAAGCGGCTTCCGGTTTTACGGAAACCGCTTCTTTTCGTTGTTGCAGGGGGCGCTTCCCTGGCCGCTTCTTTTCGTTGTTTCACTCCGTTATCCGCGCGAACGCGCCGTCCCACACGATCTTCCGGTAGTTTTCCCGGTCCGTGGCGCCTTCCGTGGAGATGCACAGCACCTGGGCGCTGCCGTCGAGGCCCAGTTCGTCCCGCAGGCCGCGCAGGGCTGGGTTGCGCAGCAGCTCCGCGACAAATCCTGTCGTGGCAGCGCCGCTTTCGCCGGAAATGATCCGTCCGTCGCCGGGCAGGGGCGCGCCCAGAATACGCATGCCGTCGGCCGCCACCCAGTCGGGAATGGAAACGAAGTAATCGGCCGTATCCTTCAGCAAATCCCAGGCGAGGGAGCACGGTTCGCCGCAGCACAGGCCCGCCATGATGGAGTGCAGCTCCCGGACGGCGTGCAGTTTCCCGTCATCGGCCGCGGCCGTGCGGAAGAGGCAGTCCGCCCCGTTCGGTTCGACGACCGTGATGACGGGCTTCGCCGCGCCGGGGCAGCGGTCGGAGAAATAGGCCGCCACCGCTCCCGCCATGGAGCCCACGCCGGCCTGGAGGAAGATGTGCGTCGGCGCCGTCGGCAGCTGTTCCGCCGCCTCATCGGCCAGGGTCAGATATCCCTGCATGATCCACCGCGGGATTTCCGTGTACCCTTCCCACGCCGTGTCCTGCACCAGGATCCAGCCATGCCGCTCCGCCTGGGAAGCCGCAAACCGCACCGTGTCATCGTAATTGCCATCGCGGATGGACGCCTCCGCCCCGAGCCGCCGGATGTTCTCCAGCCGCTCTGCCGCGCTCCCCGCCGGCATGTAGACGACCGCCTTCTGCCCCAGCTGCCGTGCCGTCCACGCCACGCCCCGGCCATGATTTCCGTCCGTCGCCGTGACAAAGGACATCGTACCCAGTTGGGCACGGGCCCCGGGACCCGCCAGATCCGCAAAGCCCAGCTCCGCCAGCGGCCGCCCCAGCCTGCGCGCCAGCACATTCGCCATGCTGTAGGTGCCGCCGAGGGCCTTGAACGCATTCAGTCCGAAGCGGTAACTTTCGTCCTTCACATAGAGGCCGCCCAGGCCCAGCTCCCGCGCCAGGCTGCGCAGCGGCACCAGCGGCGTTTCGCCGTATTCCGGAACCGTCCGGTGGAACGCCCGCACCTGCCGCGCCTGCGCCACGCCGAACGCCGGCGGGACGCTCACGGAACGGGAATGTTTGTGATGTACAACGTTGAGGGAATCCTGAATAAAGTTGGTCATGGCAGCCGCCTCCTTTTGGTTCCATTATACCGTGCGGAGGGGCGGAACGCTATGCCTTCTGAAATGAGAAATTGGCGTGGTATCCGGCAGGGAGGATGTCACGTTCTTTCCAAATGGTGTATAATGTCAGTGTGGGATGTACAAAGTAATACAGAAAGGAAGGATTTTCGATGGCGAAGAAACTGGCTCCCATGGAAACATTGCGCGCCTATCTCGTAGGCGATGAACAGGAACGCATCCAGCGTTTCATCGAATTGTGGAATGCCTGGCAGCCCGAAGGGGGCTCCAAGCTGGTACGCCGGGGCGACAAGGAAGCGATGAAGGCCCTGCTGCAGAAGTACCCCGCCGCGTGGGCCATGCAGGCACTGCTGAACTTGTGGAAAGATGACGGCCTGCATGAACAGGACATCTTTTTCCGCGTGACGCCGGCCGACGGGGAACTGCTGTGCGACGCCTGGGAGACGCCCGATGACCTGATCGCGGACCAGATGCAGCGCGGTGAGGACGGGACGCCGGGCCTGGCGGCCTTTGCAGTGAATCAGTTCCATGCGAGAGGGGTGTGGCAAGGTGAAGTCTGATACGGTAGATGAGCTCATCAAGGGCATTGACGCGTTTATGGACCGGTACGAGGAAGAGCACGAAGACTATTCCGATGACCAGCTGCGGGACGGCATCGCGGCGGAATGGCACGCCTTCCTGAAGGAATACAATGCGGCTTCCGGCAACAAACCGGAATGCTATCTGCTCGCTTCGAAGAGCACGACGGGGGCGGAGCTCGTGGCGGCAGCGGAAGGGGAAGGTTTCCCGCTGACGACGGACGCCATTGCGACGCTTTTTGCGGATGCGAAGCTGGAGAACTCGGACGATTTGCTGGTGATTACCTGCGAAAACGGGGTGTTCAAGGCGCAGACCCTGGGCAACCTGCATCAGTTCTTCCGGCGCAAGGAGATCCTGTTCGGCCTGTTCGACGAGTGGTATCGCCGCGTTCACGGCAGCCGGGATCCGCTGGCGGCGGAGCATATCAGTGATAGTCACAGTGGAAGGCTGTGAGGGGCAGGGGGCCCTTTTCCTTTGCGGTGCACGGCTCGCAATATTGAGGCAGGTGGCCCTTTTCTCAATACGGTGCAGTTGCTCCTATTTTGAGAAAAGGGCCACCATGCCTTCCAATACGAGGGGACGGCGTGTTATCCGATAGGGAGGGAAGGGCCGCCATGCCTTCTAAAACGAAGGTTCGGCGTGTTATCCGTTAGGGAGGTGTGGGCCCCCTGGCGCTCCGGAAGATGGAAAATAGTTGGGTGCGATTATTTCCTCCAGTAGTTATCGTTCGGCGATAATTACTGGAGGGATTTTTATGCTGCGAACCACATGGGATTTGGTGTTTGAACTGCAACAGCAAGGATACCGGAATCCCAATACCAAGATACAGCGCCTGGTGCGGGAGGGAAAGTTGTTTCCCATCCGGCGGGGGCTCTACGAAACGGATCCGAATGTCGACCGGTATCTGTTGGCGGGCGTTACAGCTATCAGATTGCCACGCCGGAAAAGGCGCTCTGCGATATGCTCTACCTCCAGCCTGTCGTGCATACCGTTGCGGACTTGCAGGAGCTGATGTTTGCGGACTTGCGGATTGACGAGGAAGACTTTGCTAAATTGAATCGCGAAGATTTGTTGTTCCTTGCCCCGCGTTACCGGCGGGACACGCTGCGGTGCCTGGCTCAATTGTTGAAGGAGAAGAAATCATGATGGCGAGCAATATCGGAACGCCGAACCGTAAGAACCCCGTCCCCGTCATACGGATACCCCCCATTTTCTCACACTGTACGTACCCTGGCGGGATGCCGCCATTTCCCGTTTCACACGAGGGAGAGGGGCCCCGTTTCCCAAAATAGGAGCAACTGCACCGTATTGGGAAACGGGGTCCCTCTCCGTTGTATAGTTACACGCAAGAAAAGGCGGCACCCCCAAAAATTTAACCATCTTTTTACAACTTAATAGGTACGCCCCCCAAGAGAACGCTGCTACATGTGGTATAATAAAATCAGCACAATATCGGAATTTTACAAGCAGGGGGCGACGATTGTGAGTAAGGTAGAATGTTTGGCCATGATTCTGGCCGGCGGCAAGGGCAGCCGGCTCGGCGTGTTGACGAAGAATGTGGCGAAGCCGGCGGTGCTGTTTGGCGCCAAGTACCGCATCATTGACTTCACCCTGAGTAACTGCCGCAATTCGGGCATCGGTACGGTGGGCATCCTGACGCAGTACCAGCCGCTGGAGCTGAACTGGTATATCGGCAATGGCAGCAGCTGGGACCTGGATTCGGAGGGCGGCGGTACGTTCGTCCTGCCGCCGTACATGAATGACAAGGATTCGTCGAACTGGTACCAGGGCACGGCGGACGCGATTTACCAGAACCTGAATTTCCTGGACATGATCGATCCGCAGTACGTGGTGGTGTTGTCGGGCGACCATATCTATTCGATGGATTACGGCACGATGCTGGCGTTCCACAAAAAGCACCATGCGAAGGCGACGGTGAGTACGCTGCGGGTGCCGCTGTCGGAGGCGTCGCGGTTCGGCATCATGAATGCGGACAACAATTTCCGCATCGTGGAGTTCGAAGAGAAACCGGCCCATCCCAAGAGTGATTTGGCGTCCATGGGCATCTACATCTTTGATAAAGAGACGCTCAAGAAATACCTGGTGGAGGATGCGGCGCGGCAGGATTCGGACCACGATTTCGGCAAGAACATCATCCCGAAGATGCTGGCGGACAAGGTGCCGGTCTTCGCGTATCCTTTCGACGGGTACTGGAAGGATGTGGGCACGTTCGAGAGCCTGTGGCAGGCGAACATGGACCTGTTGAGCGACAATCCGCCCATCAGCCTCAATGATCCGGCGTGGCGCATCTATTCGGGCAATCAGTCTCTGCCGCCGCACTACGTGGGGCCCCGGGGCAGCATGGTGAGCTCCCTGGCGGGCGAAGGCGCGGTCATTCTGGGGCGCGTCATGCATTCGGTCATCTTCTACGGCGTGAAGGTCGAGGAGGGGGCCGAGGTAACGGATTCGGTAATCATGCCGGGTGCGGTCATTGAAAAAGGCGCTGTCGTGGACCACGCGATCCTGGGCGAGCGGTGCCGCGTGAAGGCCGGTGCGGTCGTGCGCGGCAAGGTCGGCAGCATCCGGGTGTACGGCAACGATTCGGTGTTGGCGCCGGCGGGGGACGATGTCCCTGCCGCGGCGTCCGGAAAGGGGGCGAAGTAAATGATGGATAATCCCATCATCGGGCTGATCAATCTGCAAGGCCCCAACTGCATGGAGGAGCTGAGCCCGACGCGGCCGATTGCGTCGGAGCCTTTTGCGGGCAAGTTCCGGCTTATGGATTTCGCCCTGTCGACGATGGTCAATGCCGATGTGGACACGGTGGGCCTGCTGCTGCCGTTCCACAGCCGGTCGGTCCTGGACCATGTGCGGTCCGGCAAGGAGTGGAACCTGGCGCGCAAGCAGCACGGCCTGTTCTACCTGCCCGTCGACGTGGAGTCGGAAGTTTCCGACCCCAAACCGGGGGACATCCGCACCTATTACAAGAACCTGCGCTATGTCGAGGTGGAGCGCAACCATTATCTGCTGCTGTCGGGCTGCGATGTGGTCCACAACACGGACTACAACCGCGTGTTCCACCAGCACCGCAGCCATAACGCGGACATCACGCTGGTCTACAAGACCCTGGACGAGGACGACCCGGGCAAGGCCTATGTGCTGAAGACGAGCGCGAGCGGGCGCATCCAGGCGATGGAGCAGCGGCCCGGCGCGAAAAAGGGCGACAAGCTGTTCCTGGGCGCGATCCTGCTGAACGGGGACCTGTTCGTCTCCATGGTGCGGCAGGCCTACGCGCAGAACCCGGACCAGTACCTGAACGATGTCCTGGCCCGCAACGTGAAGCATCTCCGCATCTACGGGTACGAGTACACGGGGTACGCAAAGCGCATCAATTCGCTGGCGAACTTCTTCCAGGCCAACATGGACATGCTGGACCAGGAGAACTGGAACGGCATCTTCCGCCAGGACCGCAAGATCTACACGAAGATCAAGGACGAGGCGCCGGCGAAGTACATGGCGGACGCGAAGGTGACCAATTCCCTCGTGGCGAACGGCTGCATCATCGAGGGGACGGTGGAGAACTCCATCCTCTTCCGCAAGGTGCGGGTCGGCCGCAACGCCGTGGTGCGCAACTCCATCATCATGCAGAATTCCGTCATCGGCGAAGAGTCGCAGCTGAATTACGTGATCTGCGACAAAGACCGTTCCATCCAGCCCGAGGCGAACCTGTCGGGCACGAAGGACGAGCCCCTGACGATCATCAAACACGAAGTTATCTGACGCGCGGGGCGGCCCGGAACCTTGCGGGGAACCGGACCGCTCCGGCTGTCAGGTCGGAAAGCAGGCATCAAAACGAAAACTTGGAAAAGCAAGAGAGAATTCAAGACCCTGTTCGCCAAGAAAGCGGACATCCTCTTCGATAAAACGCCGAAGGGTCTGACGAAGGAAGAGGTCTACCAGGTCCTGGCCAACATGGTGAAGGACCTGATCTCCACGGACTGGATTGCCACGGAGAACCGCTATGACGCGGAAAAGCCGAAGCAGGTCTATTATTTCAGCATCGAGTTCCTGCTGGGACGGCTGCTGGACGCGAACCTGCTGAACTGCCATATGGAGGAGCTGGCGCGCGGCGCCCTGTCCGATCTGGGCTTCAACCTGGACGACATCATCCCCATGGAGACGGACCCGGGCCTGGGCAACGGCGGCCTGGGGCGCCTGGCGGCGTGCTTCATCGATTCCATGGCGGCCCTGCAGCTGCCGGGGCACGGGTGCAGCATCCGCTACCAGTACGGCCTCTTCGACCAGCGCATCATCGACGGCCAGCAGGTCGAACTGCCCGACGCGTGGCTGCGCGACGGCTTCCCCTGGGAGGTCAAGCGCGCCGACAAGGCGGTCTACGTGCGCTTCGGCGGCAACGCCTATATGCGGCCGGGCAAGAACGGCAACCTGGAATGCGTCTATGAAAAATTCGAGTCGGTCCGGGCGGTCCCGTACGATGTCCCGGTCCCGGGCTACCGCAACCATACCGTGAATACGCTGCGGCTCTGGAAGGCGGAGTACACCCGCGAGGGCATGTACGACCAGCTGCGCTACGGCGATTACCGCCGGGCCCTGCGCTACAAGGACATGACGCAGCAGATTTCGCGATTTCTGTACCCCGATGACACGACCTACGAAGGACGGAAACTGCGCCTGATGCAGGAGTACTTCTTCGTGTCGGCGGGCCTGCAGAGCATTATGCGCCATTACAAGAACCATTACGGCGATGTGCGGAATTTCGACAAGTACGTGGCGCTCCATATCAACGACACGCATCCGGCGCTGGTGGTGCCGGAATTGATGCGCATCCTCATGGACGAGGAGAACATGGCCTGGGACGATGCCTGGCGCATCACGGTGAACAGCGTGGCCTACACGAACCACACGATCATGCCGGAGGCCCTGGAGCGCTGGAGCATCCCCATGTTCAAGGAGCTCCTGCCGCGCATCTTCCTCATTGTGGACGAAATCAACCGGCGCTGGCTGGAGCAGTACCGCAAGCTCTATCCGGGCCGCGAGGACAAGGCGAAGTCCGTGGCCATTTTGTGGGACAACCAGATCCACATGGCGAACCTGGCTTCCGTGGGCAGCCACAGCATCAACGGCGTGGCGCGGCTCCACACGAAGATCCTCAAGACCGCGACGCTGGCGCAGTTCTACGAAGTGTTCCCGGAAAAGTTCAACAACAAGACGAACGGCGTGACGCACCGGCGCTGGCTGCTGGAGTCGAATCCGCCTTTGGCGAAGCTCATCAGCGCAACCATCGGCACGAGCTGGATCCGGCACCCGGAGCGGCTGCAGGAGCTGGCGGATTTCCGCGACGACCCGGCCTTCCTGGAAGGGCTGGCGAAGGTCAAGCAGGACCGCAAGGACGCGCTGGCCAAGTGGCTCCACGATACGAAGGGCATCACGGTCGACCCCCGTTCCATTTTCGATATCCAGATCAAGCGCTTCCACATGTACAAGCGGCAGCTGCTGAATATCCTGCACGTGTACTGGCTCTACCGCCACCTGCAGGAGGATCCGGGCTTCATCCTGATTCCCCAGACCTACATTTTCGGCGGCAAGGCGGCCGCTTCGTACGGCGAAGCGAAGATCGTCATCAAGCTGATCCACACGGTGGCCCGGCTCATCGAGCAGGACCCCAAAGTGCGGGAGAAGCTGAAGGTCCTGTTCCTGGAAAACTACAACGTGTCCCTGGGGCAGCGCCTGTTCCCGGCGGCCGATGTGAGCGAGCAGATTTCGACGGCCAGCAAGGAGGCGTCGGGCACGGGCAACATGAAGTTCATGATGAACGGCGCCATCACGCTGGGCACCATGGACGGCGCGAATGTGGAAATCCACCACCTGGTGGGCGACGGGAACTGCGTCATTTTTGGCCTGCGGGCGGAAGAGGTCCAGCGCTATTACACGCTGGGCGGCTATTCGTCGTGGGATCTGTACCGCAAGGACGCGGAAATCCGGAAGATCCTCGAGGTCTTCGACGAGAACCCCATGTTCGGGCAGCTCTATGAAGCGCTGCTGTCGCGGAACGACGAGTTCTTCGTCCTGAAGGATTTCCAGAGCTATTGCGACGCCCATAAGGAAATCGAACGGCGTTACGCCGACCAGGAGCAGTGGCTCCGGTCCGCCGCCGTGAATATTGCCGCGTCGGGCTATTTCTCCAGCGACCGCACGGTCGGGGAGTACGCCCGCGAAATCTGGCATGTCCGGCCGCTGCGCGTGTGAGCGCGCCACGGCCCGCGGGGAATGGAGCGCGCCGGAAGGCGGCGCGGAAAGGGTGATTCTATGCGCTTGAATGCCATCGATACCTACAGTACCTACCTGTTCCATCAGGGGACGAATTACAACAGTTACCGCCTCTTCGGGGCCCATCGGACCGTCCGGGGCCGCAAGGCCTGCGTGCGCTTCGCCGTGTGGGCGCCCCATGCTCAAAAGGTGAGCGTCGTGGGCGACTTCAACCACTGGGATCCCGGGGCCAACCCCATGGAACGGGCCGACGAAAACGGCATCTGGGCCGCCTACATTCCCGGCCTGGCGGAAGGGGACATCTATAAGTATTGTATTACGACCGCCTGCGGCGAGCAGATCCTCAAGGCCGACCCCTACGGGTTCCAGGCGGAGCTGCGCCCCCACACGGCGTCCGTCGTGAACGCCCTTTCCTACAAGTGGCGCGACGCCAAATGGCAGAAGAGCCGCGCCCAATACAATTCGTACGACAGCCCCATGCTGATTTACGAAGTCCACGCCGGCTCGTGGAAACAGCATGAGGACGGCAGCTTCTACACGTACCGCGAACTGGCGGACGAGCTGGTTCCCTACCTGCAGGAGATGCATTACACCCACGTGGAGTTCATGCCCCTGTGCGAGTACCCCTTCGACGGGTCCTGGGGCTACCAGGCCACGGGGTATTTTGCGGCCACGAGCCGCTACGGCACGCCGCAGGACCTTATGTACCTGATCGACCAGTGCCACCGCGCGGGCATCGGCGTGCTCCTCGACTGGGTGCCCGGGCACTACTGCAAGGACGCCCACGGCCTGCGCTTCTTCGACGGCGAGCCCCTCTACGAGTCGGGCAACCCGCGCCTGTCGGAGAACAAGGACTGGGACACCCTCAACTTTGATTACGGCCGGCCCGAAGTGCGCAGTTTCCTGATTTCCAGCGCCCTTTTCTGGCTGGAGGAATTCCACCTCGACGGCCTGCGCATCGACGCCGTGGCCAACATGCTGTACCTGGACTACGGCAAAAAGGACGGCGAGTGGCAGCAGAACAAGTACGGCGGCCGCGAGAACCTCGAAGCCATCGAATTTCTGCGCCAGCTCAACACGGCCATTTTCGCCGCCAAGCCGCAGGCCCTCATGGTCGCCGAGGAATCGACGACGTGGCCCCTGGTGTCGCACTCCGTCGACGAAGGCGGCCTGGGCTTCAACTACAAGTGGAACATGGGCTGGATGAACGACATGCTCAAGTACATGTCCATGGATCCCCTGTTCCGCAAAGGCAGCCAGGACCTGATCACCTTTTCCCTGTACTACGCCTTCGCGGAAAACTTCATTCTGCCCCTGTCGCACGACGAAGTGGTGCACGGCAAGCGCTCCCTGCTGAACCGCATGCCCGGCGATTACTGGAAAAAGTTCGCCGGCCTGCGCGCCTTTTACGCCTACTGGATGAGCCATCCCGGCAAAAAGCTGCTCTTCATGGGCGGCGAATTCGGCCAGTTCATCGAGTGGCGCTACGACGCCGGCCTCGACTGGCTCCTGCTCAACTTCCCCATGCACCAGAAGATGCAGCAGTACGTGAAGGACCTGAACGCCTTCTACCGCGCCCACCCGTCCTTCTGGCAGATCGATTACGACTGGCAGGGCTTCCACTGGATCAGCTGCGACGACAAAGACAACAGCGTCATCGCCTTTTACCGTGTCGCCAAGCCGGACGATGTACCGTCCGCCCGGACCGCAAAGGGACCGCAGGCGGCGGCAGCAGCACCGCCGGCGCCGCGGGAAACGGTCATCGTGGTGTGCAACTTTACGCCCGTCGTGCGGCATGAATACCGCATCGGCGTCGACGAGCCCGGCGCTTACGAAGAAGTGTGGAACAGCGACGCCGAAAGCTACGGCGGCAGCGGCGTCCACGCCATTCCCGAAGGCACGGCCCTGACGGCGGAACCGGTGCCCATGCACGGCCGGGAACAGTCCCTGGTCCTGACCCTGCCGCCGCTGGCCGTGGTCTACCTGCAGAAGCGGAAGGACCGCAAGGCGGCGCCGAAGCCGGCCGCGAAGAAGACGGCGAAAAAAGCCGCCCCGGCCAAAAAGACGGCCAAGGCGAAACACAAAGGAATCCAAAAAACCGTACCGCGGCGCAAAGCGGCGCAGGCGGAACTCCGATAAATTTTGCGTGGAAACGGAGGGGACATCGTCCCTCCAAAACGAATTTGCAACAGAAAGGGGTCGAGTAGTATGAAAGTGTTGTTTGTTGCTTCCGAAGCGGCGCCTTTTATCAAAACGGGCGGTCTCGCCGATGTCATGGGCGCGCTGCCGAAGGAATTGCGGAAACGGGGCGTGGAAACCGCCCTGGTCATCCCCAAGTACGCGGGGATTGGCGATGCGTACCAAAAGCAGATGGAGACGGTCTACACGGGAACGGTGGACCTGTCGTGGCGCAACCAGTACATGGGCGTGGACAAGGTCGTCCTCGACGGCGTGCCCGTGTTCTTCATCGACAATGAGTATTATTTCAAGCGCGACGGCCTGTACGGCTACTACGACGACGCCGAACGGTTCGCCTTCTTCAGCAAGGCCGTCCTCGCCATGCTGCCCCACATCGGGTTCAAGCCCGATATCATCCATACGAACGACTGGCACACGGGCCTGGTGGGCGTCTACCTGAAGGAAGACTTTATGAAGGACCCGTTCTACAAGGACATGAAGAATGTCTTTACCATCCATAACCTCAAGTACCAGGGTATTTACGGCCGCGAGATTGTGGAAGATGTCCTGGGCCTGTCGATGCGGCTGTATTACAACGGGAACATCGAGAATGCGGGCTGCGTCAATTTCCTCAAGGCCGGCATGTGCTATGCGGACTACGTGACGACGGTCAGCCGCACCTACGCCGAGGAAATCCGCTATCCCTATTTCGGCGAGGGCCTGGACGACTACGTGCGCCTGTGCTCCGGCAAAATGAAGGGCATCCTCAACGGCATGGACGAAGAAGCCTACAATCCGGCGACGGATCCCTATATTCCCTATCCCTACGATGACACGAACGTTTTCTCCCGCAAGCCGCTCAACAAAGAGGCCCTGCAGAAGGAGCTGGGCCTGCCCGTGAACCGGCAGATCCCCATGGTCGCGCTCATCAGCCGCCTCGTCGAAGCCAAAGGCCTCGACCTGCTGACCTTCATCATGGACGAAATGATGCAGGAATATGTGCAGTTCGTCGTCGTCGGCACGGGCGACAAGCAGTATGAGCAGGCCCTGCAGGAGCTGGCGGCGCGCTATCCCGACAAAGTGTCCGTCCAGATCCTCTTCAGCGAGGAGCTGGCCCACAAGGTCTATGCCGGCGCCGATTTGTTCCTCATGCCCTCGCGCTACGAAGCCTGCGGCCTGAGCCAGATGATCGCCATGAAATACGGCACCGTGCCCGTCGTCCGCGAAGTCGGCGGCCTGAAGGACACCGTGGCCAACTTTGAGAAATATGTAGGCACGGGCAACGGCCTGACCTTCCCGAACTACAACGCCCACGAGCTGCTGTTCACGGTCAAACGCGGCCTGAGCTATTTCGAGGAAGAATCGGTCTGGGAAAAACTCGTGCTGAACGCCATGCATTCGGACAACAGCTGGGACAAACCGGCTGAAGCCTACCGCGATTTGTACGAGCACCTGCTGGAGACGGCCGATGCCGGGGCAGAGGCGGAAGGCGGCGCCGGTGTTGCTGGCGGTGCCGGTGCCGGTGCAGGTGCCGGGGCGGGCGAAGCGGCCGGCAATGCCGTGCTGGACGACGGTGCGGCCGGCGCAGCCACGGTCCGGGAAGCCGAACCGGCGCTGGATCCGGGCAAGCCGGGCCACTCCCTCGACACGGTGACCGAAGCCGTGCAGCAGGTCATTGAAAAGACGGCCTTTGAAGAGACGGTCCGCGCGGAAGCCGCGAAAGAGGCGGAGAAAGCGGGAACGGCGAAGGCGGAGGCCGGGGCCGAACCGGCCGAAACCAAGGCTGCGGAACCGGCGGCGGAAGCCAAGCCGGCGAAGAAGCGCACCCGCCGGACGGCGGCAAAGAAGGCCGCTGCCACCAAGAAAGACACGGCGAAGAAGGAAACGGCGGCGAAGAAACCCGCCAAAAAGAGCACGGCCGGCAAAGGCACGGCGAAAAAGACGAAAGCCGCGTCCATGACGGCATCCGGCAAGGCGGTCAAAACCACGAAGACCACGCGGAAACCGCGTGCCAAAAAGACGGACAAATAACGATACAGAGACGGAAGGAGAGCGCGGGCCCGGCCCGCGCTCCTTTTCAAAGGACGGAAAAATGGACTGCACATTGTTTCATGATTCGCGCAACACGGCATACCGGTACCCCTTCGGCGCGGTTCCTGCAGGAACCGTCGTCACCCTGCGCCTCGACGTGCGGGGCACGGGGACGGAGGCCGTTTTTTTGCGCCTCTGGGTGCACGACCACGAAGAAAAAGTCCCCATGCAGGTCGTGTGGGAAGAGCCGGTAAAGGATGAGGCGGCGAAGGACGACGTGGCAGCGGGAGAAACGGCGAAGGAAGCGCTGCCGGCGGACGAAGCGGCAGACGGGAATTTTGCCGCGACACATAGTGTCACCGGGGGAGCGGAAGCCGCCACGGAAGCGGCGAAAGCCGCCCCCGCCCGGCCTCGCCTGCGCCGCTACGAAGCCGCCGTCCCCATGCCGGCCGACGGCTGCCTGGTCTGGTACTATTTCCTCGTCCAGGCCGGCGGCCGCACCGTCTACTACGGGAACAACCGCGCCGAACGGGGCGGAATCGGTTTGCAGGCCGGAAAGGAATTGCCATCTTATCAAATTACGGTTTATGAAAAAGATTCGGTGACCCCGGACTGGCTCAAGCATGCCGTGTTTTACCAGATTTTCCCGGACCGCTTCTGCCGCGGCCCCGTGCCGGCGGACCGCTTCCAGGGCAAGCGCGGCGCCGTGCTGCACAGCGCCTGGGACGACGCCCCCTTCTACATGAAGGACGCCAACGGCGACATCCGCTACTACGACTTCTTCGGCGGCACCCTCGAAGGCATCGCCGCAAAACTCGACTACCTGGCGGACCTGGGCGTCACCTGCCTCTACCTGAACCCCGTCTTCGAAGCCCGCAGCAACCACCGCTACGACACCGGCTGCTACCGCCGCGTCGACCCCTTCCTGGGCGGCGAACAGGCCCTGCGCGGCCTGTGCGCGGCCGCCAAAGCCCGCGGCATGCGCATCCTTCTGGACGGCGTCTTCAGCCATACCGGCGCCGACAGCGAATACTTCAACCGCTTCGCTTCCTACCCCGATGCAGGGGCATACCAGTCGCAAACTTCGCCCTACGCCCGGTGGTACACGTTCCACCCCTTCCCCGACGAGTACGACTGCTGGTGGGGCGACAAGAGCCTGCCCGAAGTCAAAGAAACCGAGCCCTCCTATCTGGATTACATCATCTACGACGACGACAGCGTCCTGAAACACTGGCTGCGGGCGGGCATCAGCGGGTGGCGCCTCGATGTAGCCGACGAGCTGCCCGACGGGTTCCTGGAGCCCTTTTACCGCGAACTCAAGCGCACCGACCCGGACGCCGCCCTCATCGGCGAAGTCTGGGAAGATGCCTCCCACAAGGTGAGTTACGGCGTGCAGCGACAGTATTTGTCCGGGGGCAAACTGGACAGCGTCATGAACTACGTGCTGCGGCAGATCATGCTCGATTTCGCCCTGGGGAAAGCCGACGCCCGGGAAACGGACGCCGCCTGGGCGCAGCAGCGCGAAAACTACCCCCGCGAAAACCTCTACGCCATGATGAACCTCCTCGGCAGCCACGACGTCGAGCGCCTGCGCACGGTCCTGGAAGATGTCCTGCCCGCTCCGGCGGCAAAGCGCATGGAAGGCCTCCTGCGGGCCTGGCAGATGACCCTGCCCGGCGCGCCCGCCATCTACTACGGCGACGAAGCCGGCCTGACCGGCCACAAAGATCCGGAAAACCGGGGCACCTTCCCCTGGGGCCGCGAAGACAAAGAACGCCAGGCCTGCTGCCGGTCCCTGATCCACCTGCGCCGCGCCCACGCCGCCCTGGAAACAGGCCGGTACGACACGGTTTACGCCGCCGGCGACGTCTATATCTACGCCCGCTTTATCGAAGGCGGCCGCGATGTCTTCGGCAGCCCGGCGGAAGACGGCGTGTTCTTCACCGCCCTCAACCGCAGCGCCAAGGCGCAGACCGTCACCGTCGACACGCGGGGCCTCGCCTACGGGCAGCTCGTGCCGCTGTGGGACAGTGAGCGTGCCTTTGGGGCTGTGGAGGAGGACGCTGCGCCGGCCGATTCCGCTGCGCAGGGCGAGGCCGTCGCGGTGGAACCTGTCCCCGTCGCGGCCGGCCGCTTCACCGTGACCCTGCCGCCCCGCGCGGCAGTGGTGTATCAGTGCCGCGAAACCGGGGACGAGGACGCACCCCGCCGCGCCGGCGTCCTGCTGCACCCCACCTCCCTGCCGGGCAAAACGGGCCGGGAGCGCCTGCAGGCAGCCAAGCAATGGATTGATTTCCTGGCGGCCGCCGGCCAGTCCGTGTGGCAGATCCTGCCCCTGAACCCGCCGGGCCTCGGCGATTCGCCGTACCTGTCCGTGTCGGCCTTCGCCGGCAGCGAGGACCTGTTCGACGACGGCCGGCCCGTGGACGACGCCGCCTTCGCCGCCTTCTGCGACAAAGAGCGCTACTGGCTCGACGACTACGCGTTGTACTGCGCCCTGAAAGACGAATACGGCGGCAAACCCTGGCAGGAGTGGCCCGCCCCCCTGCGCCGGCGCGACAAAGCCGCCCTGCAGCGCTGTGAACACACCCTGGCCGGTGCCATCCGCGCCTGCAAAGTGCGCCAATACCGTTTCCGCAGGGCATGGCAGGACATCCGCGCCTATGCCGCCGCACGCGGCGTCCGCATTTTCGGCGACATGCCGATCTTCGTCGCCACGGACAGCGCCGACTGCTGGGCCCACCAGGAGTACTTTTACCTGGACGGCGACGGCTATCCGACGGAAATCGCCGGCGTGCCGCCGGATTATTTCAGCGAACTGGGCCAGGTCTGGGGCAATCCCCAGTACCGTTGGGATGTCATGGCCCGGGACGGCTGGCAATGGTGGGTGGAGCGCTTCCGCGCTCTGGCAGAGCTGGCCGACCTGGTGCGCGTGGACCATTTCCGCGGGTTCGCCGCGACCTGGGCCATCGACGCCGTATCGCGCGATGCGCGGCAAGGGCACTGGACGCCGGGACCCGGCAAAGCCCTGTTTGAGACTGTGCACCGCGCCGTGCCGCAGCTGCACCTTGTCGCCGAAGACCTGGGCGTGATCACGGACGATGTCATCGCCCTCCGGGATGCGTTCCACCTGCCGGGCATGCGCGTGCTGCAGTTCCACCTGGTCACGCGCAGCGACGGGCAGACCGCCTTCGACACGGAACCGAACTGCGTCGCCTACACCGGCACCCACGACAACAACACCCTGTGCGGCTGGTGGACGGAAGAACTCGACGCCGCCGCGCGGCAGCGCGTCGCCGCCCTGGCCGGACTGCCGCCAGACGCCCCCGCCGCGGAACGGAACCGCCGCCTCATTGCCCATCTCTACAGCCGCCAGGCGCGCCTCGTCATGGTGCCCCTGCAGGATCTGCTCGCCCTGCCCGCAGCCTGCCGCATGAACCTGCCCGGTACCGCCACCGGCAACTGGCACTGGCAGATGGACGCCGCCGCGCTGACCCCGGAGCTGGCTGCCTGGCTGCGCAGCCTGGCCAACGCAACCGGCCGGATTCCCAACGGGGACTAGGCCGGGTTCCGAGTGGATTCCCGCCGCGTCCCAGGCCGGGTTCCGGCAGGGGTCTGTGCTCCCCGGACAGCGGACCGGATTCCGGACCCCCGATTGTAAAATCTGCTTGCATTTTGCCAACGGAAAATTTAAATTCTGACAATTCCGCCAAACGTAAACCGCATGGGGCCGCCCCCTCTGACTTATCCACAGAAAGTCAAGCATCTTTTTCAAAATATTTACCGGTCCTTTACAGTTTTTACACTTGACAACCAGAGTCAAAACACCTTATATGGTGGTTTGACTCTTTTTTTGCGGCCTAAATCCCATATCTAGTGTTGTGCATAATCCGAAAGATATACACATGACTTATCCACAAGTTGTGGATAAAAAAGTGGACAAGGGAGGAAAATGGCGTAAAACTCCCGATATTTTGCAAAAACGGTGGAAAACCCCTGTGGATAAAACGGAAATCTGTGGATAACCCTGTGCATAATGTGCATAAATCGGGAAATCCGGAACACGGTGTAAACCGCAAATGTTGTATCGTGCCCTGCGTGGACATTTGGCAAAGGGTTGATTGGCAACCAAAACGGGGAGAGGACAAAAAAGACGAGACAGGCAGATCAAGAACAGGGATTTGGTTTATAGACGGCGAGATACGGGGATAGAAAATCTGGAGAACTTTACAGGAATCAAGAAGTTTCACTTACGATGACGGTGCTGCTTTGTTGTTAAAAATGTCTTGCATGGGGGGGCGTTTGTGTTATCCTAATAACAATATGGATGCTTCAAGGCGTTGCAGAATCCGTGTCCCCAATAAGCTTGCCGTTTCAAGGGGCACATCTCTATGGCTTAGTGGAAGGCAGTATTTTAATTTTTGTATAAACAATTCCATGTGGACATCTGCAATTGCATAAAATCACGATGCCGGAAACGAAAAGGAACCTGCCGGCCCGGCGCTGCAAAGAAAGCGCGGGGCGAGGCCTACAAAATGTCCGGTGCCGGATAACCGGTTGTCATCCTAATACGCCAAGGGGGTGATGGCGGAGTCGCTTTTAAAACGGGGAAACAAGTGGATTTTATTGCTTCATATGTTTTATAAATGTCTGAAAATTCATATGAAACGATATTGCTGACATAAAATCAAGCCAATAATATCTTTTAGTGTATCGACTAAAAAGCTGAAACAAAGTGTAATTTCCCAGAAAGACAAAAATGATGTGACAAAACAGTTAAAGAAATGGCAGGGAAGATAAAGAAATGGTAGGGAAGATGATGAACAAGAGGTTTCAAGTCATTTGGAGTGAGGCAAGAAACTGCTATGTAGTGGTTTCAGAAATAGCTGGACGGAACAGCAACGCTGCCAAGGCGGGCGTAAAGCGGACGGCAGCCGTGCTGGGCGCACTGTGCCTGGTGTCCCTCGGAGGGGCAAATGCGGTGCTGGCGGCGGCGGATACGACGCCTGGCGCCGGGAGCGGCGTGGCGATCGGTACCGGCAGTAACGCGCCGAAAGCAGAGAATGTGGCCATCGGGAAAGGGGCCGGCATTGCCTATTCCAACGGAGCAAGCAATGCTACCGGTGATATCGTGGTCGGAAATGGCGCCAATATCAACAACTATGCCAGCCAGGGCGGCAGCATCGCCATCGGGAAGAACGCAAAAGTGTGGAATATGGCTGGCGGCGGAGAAGCCAGCTTTGCCTTCGGGCAGACGACCTACAGTGGAAACTTGTTTTCTCCGGCAAGGATCCCTGAGGACCCGACGAAAGTCGTAGGCAGCATTGCCATCGGCGATAACACCTTTGCCCGTACCGGCAGTACGATGATCGGCTCCCACAACTATCGAGGCGAGTTGGGGGATACGACGGTGGACAGTGCCACGACAAAGACGAGTGCGCTGAATGTCTACGCCACCACGATTGGTGCCAACAGCTTCAGCAATGGCGCGTTTACCACGAGTACCGGTGTGTACAACATCATCTCCAGTAACTACAATGGCGGACGACTGGCAAATCCCGTGAAGAATCTGGGGGCCACCATCAACGGGTCCTTGAACAGCATTGAGTCCATGAATAGTGACTATTATTCGGGGATTGCCAATACGGTGAGCGGTGTGGCAAACCGCACGTTCAATGCCAACGGGGCTCTGGTGTACGGGGCTGGCAATGAAATAACAAATTCCGTCGTCAGGATCTCCTCCGAGATTAAGGATAGCGGTGCCTCTGCAAAAGAGTTCGCTGACAAACTGAGAAAGGCAATTAGTGATAGTGAAGGCGGCGGAGCCACCCTGGCAATCGGCGGCGGCAATAAAGCGGATTATACGCAGAAAACATCCATCATCGGCGTCAATAATACGGTGAAGGGGACTCGTGACGATGTAAGCACCTATAATTCCATTACGGGTTTTAAAAACACCGCAACGAATGTGAAGCATGTCACCGTGTTCGGCTCTGAAAACACGGTGACGGACACCAAGGGAGTCTTGGTCCTGGGCGACAAGCGGACTGCCAATGGTGCCGATGGCAGCATCATCCTGGGCTCCTCGGCCGACGGGACGACCACCAGCGTTAAGAAGGCGGTGGTCCTTGGCGCAGAAGCCAATGCGGCCTATGAAGGCGGCGTAGCGTTGGGCGCTGATTCCAAAGCTTCCATTGATAAAGGGGTCGCGGGGTATGATCCCGACACCAAAACGGCCTCGACAGATACGGGCAAAACATGGACGGCAACCGCCGCTGCGGTATCCGTCGGTGATGAATCCAACAATATAACCCGTCAGATTACCAATGTGGCGGCCGGGTACAATGACACCGATGCCGTCAACGTGGCGCAGCTGAAGAAAGCCATGGCTTCTGCCGGCACGGGGGGAGTTGCGCGGGATACCCGGAATACGGTTCGGGCAGGAACCCATGTCCAGGTGGATGAAACTCCGAATGCGGACGGCAGTTCCACCTACACGGTATCCGTCAAAGCGGACGGCAAAGTGGAAAATGGTAACACGGGGATTGTGACCGGCGGCACCGTCTATAACGAAACCCGTACGACCGCGGACGGTACCTATACCAAGGTATCGAATACGGCCGGTGAAAACATTATGGCCCTGGATACCCAGGTAAAACAGAACACCGACGCAATTACGAACGTAGACAACCGGGTAACCAATCTGGACAACAGGATGGACCGGATGGATGGCCGCATCGACCGGGTCGGTGCCGGAGCGGCTGCGCTGGCAGCGCTCCATCCGCAGGATTTTGATGTCGAGGATAAATGGGACTTTGCGACAGGGTACGGCCATTATCGCAGTGCCAATGCCATGGCCGTCGGTGCGTTTTATCGTCCTGACGCCAAAACCATGGTCTCTGTCGGAGGCAGCATGGGCGGTGGGGAGAACCTGCTGAATGTGGGCGTGTCCCTGAAGTTTGGCAAAAGCAGCCCCTACGCCGGCTCTTCCAAGGCGGCCCTGGCTTCGGTGATCGAGGACCAGAAGAAGCAGTTGGACGCCCAGGATGGCACCATTTCTGATTTGAAATCCCGCAATGCGGCATTAAGCGAAAAAGTGGAAAAGCAACAGGCCCAGATTGAAGAGATTCTGCGCCAATTGGCGGAACTGAAGAAATAAAGGTTCTATAATAAATGTTGGGGTGAGGAAAGGTAACCTTTCCTCACCCCGGTTTTTTTGTAAAAAAAGTGGACATAGATAACATCCACACCTTACAATTAAATCGCCAAACCTAATAGAAAGTATGTTTGTCCTTCTCCCCCAAGTGCCCGCCATGGACGAGTTTCGCAGACCGCCTGGCTGCGGAACCTGGGTGCAGCAACTGGGCGGATTCCGGCGCAGGTCCGCACTCCCTGGACACCGGAAAAAGGATTGTAAAATCCCCCTCTGCATTTCCGAAGGGGAAAATTTAAATTCTGACAATTCCGCCAAACGTAAACCGCATGGGGCCGCCCTCCCTGACTTATCCATAGAAAGTCAAGCATCTTTTTCAAATAATTTACAGGGCCTTTACAGATTTTACGCTTGACAAGAAGAGCAAAAACACCTTATATGGTGCTTTTGCTCTTTTTTTATGGGATAAACCCTATATGTAGTGTTGTGCATAATCCTCAAGATATACACATGACTTATCCACAAGTTGTGGATAAAAAAAGTGGACAAGGGAGGAAAATGGCGTAAAACTCCCGATATTTTGCAAAAACGGTGGAAAACGCCTGTGGATAAAACGGAAATCTGTGGATAACCCTGTGCATACATCGGGAAATCCGGAACACGGTGTAAACCGCAAATGTTGTATCGTGCCCTGCGTGGACATTCCGGGCCGGGATCAACTGGAAGTTCTAACGGAGGTTCTAACGTTCTTTTCCTTGGCGCGCCCGAAAAACAGGACATCTTATCCCTTAACGACACGGACTTGGGAAATTCCCTGGCCCGCGTCGTTTTTAGTTTCCAAATGAACGGGCAGGGAGCCCTCATTATCCCGCATTCCTGACATGAAGGCATGGGGGGAACTTTTCCATAATAGGAGCAACTGCACCGTAATGGAAAAGTTCCCCCCTGCCGCACGCAACTGCACCGTATTGAGAAAAGGGCCACCTGCCTTATTTTATCCCATGTATACTTTTTTGACCGTTTTTTACCAACAAACATGCAGTTTCCTGTAATAAAACGTAGAATTTCGTATACTTTCGTATAATAGAATTTATATTTGCGGGTGTTAAAATTATAAACAAGAAAGAACAATGTATAAACTTATTACTTGTAGGGTGGAATTCTATAGCCAGAACGTATTCAATTTGTCGACGGAAAACGGCCGGGATTAACTGGAAGTTCTGATTCCCGGATGTAGATTCAGGCAACGATTGCAGAAATGTAAAAACATATAAGGGTGTATTAAAAAGGAGAGATGAGGGATGGCACGCTTTACAAATGAAAAACAGAAACGGCTTGGCCGGTTGGTAACACTGGCGTTGATTGGAGCTACGGTCTCTTTCGGTATGACCGGAACAGCTTCTGCCTTTGAAGAACATTATGTAATTACCGATGCCCAGGTTCATGACGGCGGCCCGCTTTTGACCTGGCGGAGCCAGACTGGGGCAGGCACGCAGACGATTTCCGACGACAAGGTTGTCATTTCTATGACGGCGCCGGTGATCAGCGCCTCGGGCTGCGTGAACGGGCACAATACCTATGGGTACAGCGTAATTAAGACGGATGGCAGTGCTGCCGCCAAATTCGACATTGACGGCACCAAGGGCGTGTCCATTACATCCATCGGGAACCCGGTCCTTACGGATGACAACTTCATGCGCGGTACAGAGGACAAAAACTACAAAAAGTCGAATGTGCTGACGGCACGGGACAAGAGCAGCATCACGATAAATTCGGCGGACGGCGATGTCCATTTGAACCTGGCCGACGAAGTGGCACCGGCGAACCGCGACGGATCCTATAATTTAATCATTCCGTTCTACAAAGGGTATAGTTCCCAGTCGAATGTTGTTAGGGTACAGACAGGATCCAAGGTTTCTTTGAAAGGGAAAAATGTCACTGTATCCATGGTGGGAAAGGAACAGGCCGATGGCACCCATTACTACGATCCTGACGTTCAGTACGGATATAATTACGGTTTCAACCTTACAGAGAAAGGTTCTTCCGCAGAGATGATTGCCACGAATGGGAACAACTGCATCACTATGGAGAATGCCGGCACGGAATTCTCCTATGGCGCCGCTGTCTGGAACGATTGCCAGTTTACGGCCCAGGCGTTGAAGGGCGACAACATTTTTATGGTGAAACCGGATCCGACGCGGGAAATGCACGGTTATTATGTGGTCAGGGGCGGTACCGGATCCAATATTAAAATCGAAGGCATCAACAATACCCTGCAGGGGGAAGGAACCTCGACATCTTCGGAGTGCTTTATTGTAGAAACCTATGGCGATGCAACGATTACGGCGGAAAAGGACAACAATTTCCTAATCAAGTCGAATTCCACAGGTTTCCATACTGCATTAGTAGCGGGCAGGGGATACCATTCTCCCCTGACTTCGCACATCTACGTTACGGCTAAAAACGGCAATAATACGATCTATGTGGATCCTTCTTCTCCTGTTACAATGTTTGTCGGCGTTTATTCGGGCGGCGATGATTCCGTCATTTCCCTTTCGGCGCCGAATGGAGAGAACCGGATTGTGGCTGATATCAACACGGAATCGGCGAAACAGACGCTGGAAAAGTATGGAAAGAATACGAACGGGATTTCATCGAATTTTGAAGGTATCCAGGCTTTGGATGACAGAAGCCAGATCCTGCTGGACAGTCAGCGGAATATTGTGGAAATCTTTCCAGCCAAATTCGGCACTTCGGAATCATCGGAAAAAGGAACCGGTATCCTGCTGGGGTATTCTGCTCCGGACTGTCTCATCAGTCTGAAGGCGCAGCATGATAACATTGTCCGGGCCAGTTCCTACGGCATGGATTTGGAAGAAAATGGTTCCCACGTCAATCTGGAAGCTGTCCATGGTGACAATATCGTGTACGGCGGCATGTACGGCATTAACGGGACGGCCCAGGAGTTCGTCAGCATGCATACGCAGGAAGGCAATAACAGCGTAACAAGCGAGGGAACGGCCATTGCGGCCCAAAACAAGTGCGAAGTGTCCATGAAGGCCGACACCGGGGATAACGAGGTCCGCGGCAAGGAATATGCCGCACGGGCAGAACAGAACGGGCAGATTACGATAGAGTCTCCCAAAGGGACCAACTATATCAGTGCCGAAGGTACGGCGGTGGACATTATGGCTGGCGGCACGTCCCGGATTACGGTGACAGGACAGTCCGTGATTGAAGGAAATAAGGCCGCCTTGCGGACGGAAAAGTGGGAATACTCCAGGGACCAGGATCCTGTGGGCGGCACGATTCAGGTCAATTACGACGGCAACAGTTCCATTACGGGCGATGTATACGGCCTCAATGAGGGAACTGTCAACGTAACACCGCAGAACAGCGGCAAAATGGTTTTCACAGGAAATGTCTATGGCGCCGACGAACAGATTTCCCTGGCGGATTTTGACCAGATGCCTGCTTTTGAATTGAAGGGATACTACGGTGTAGTCAACAAGGCATGGGCCGATCTGTCTTCCGGTGGTACGGCCAATGTGGAACTGTCCGCCGGGAGCAGCATGACCGGTATTGCCGATACGGGCCGCCGCTATGCCAAAACCTTGTTGGAAAAGCGCAAAGCCACGTTTGACGAGAAACTGGAAAGCGCCCTGCAGCATTTGCACGATTTGTATTTTTCGTGGTATGAAGAGTACGCAGGGCATACGCTGACCGATGAAGAAAAAAACCAGTTTGAAGAGGACTGGAACCAGTTCTTCCTTCCGAATTATAAAAATACATACAATAAAGACACCATGCTCCAGCAGTTTGAGTCGAATGCGGCTGATGCGGTAGGCGAAGTCAACATCAAGTTGAACGACGGCGCCCTGTGGGATATGACCGGTTCGTCCGCCGTGACGACCCTCGGTGGCACCGGCGGCACGGTGTACTTCGAAAATGGCGGCGATGCACTGGAAATCGGCACGCTTTCCGGCCGCCAGACCTTCGTCATGGACCTCAACGCCGGCGACGGTTCCGACAGTGATATGCTCTACATCAACGAAGGCACGCCGGATGAGCAGACCCTCGTCGTCAAGAACCTGCACGACCTGGACCAGCAGATGGATCCAGGCGACGCCATCCGCTTCGCCGTGGTCAGCGATTCCCAAAACGAGTTCCGCAACGGCAAGGTCGTCGGGTACACGACGAACGGCATCTACCGCGATGCCTTCACGGTCGAGTACCGCGATGTGGCATCGGATCCGCTCAACACGGATGCGTATAACAATGCCTACAACGGGGATACCTCGGACGGCGTGCGCAAACCGACGAGTGCTGAAGTGCAGTCCCTTTACTACGACGGCTACGACAATCCGCAGAACGTCTACCTGGTGAAATCCATCGACGACATCAACGACGGCGCAGTGACGCCGGGCCGGGCAAGGGATATCGTATGGCGCTACGTGACCGACCTGGACACCTTCACGAACCGCACGGGCGAGTCGCAGTACTTTACGCCGGACGCCGACCAGGGCGGCTGGATCCGCTACAAGTACCGTGACCTGGGCGTTGACGGCGTAGGCGAAATCGACGGCAACACGTACGAAGTTGGCTACACGACCGTATCCCGCCAGAACGACGAACGCAAGCACCGTTTCAGTGCCTCCGTGGCCTACGGCCGGGAAAGCGGCAATTGGGAAGGTTACGGCGGCGACCTGAAGGTCCGTGACCTGTCCTTCAACCTGTACGATACGCATGAGTATTTCCCGAGCGCGGAAAAGATGGCCCAAAAACCGGCCTGGAAACAGGGCACGCACAGCTACTGGGATAATTACCTCAAGTACCATCACGTCAAGACCGAATACAGCGCCGTGGACCACATTGCCGGTACCAAATTTGACGGCGACTACAGCCAGAACGTGTTCAACCTGTCGACGGAATACGGCCGGGAAAACAAACTCAGCGAGGCATGGAGCTGGGTGCCCCAGGCGCAGCTGCAGCTGAGCTATGTCGGCGGCTACGACTACACCGACTCCCAGAACCTGTCCGTCTCGGCGGATCACGACTGGAGCCTCATCGGCCGCGTCGGCTTCGACCTGGTGAAGAAACTCGACGCCAAGAACGACAGTAAGCTGTACCTGAAAGCTTCACTGCTCCACGAATTCCTGGACGGCTACGATGTGACGACATCCTACCAGAACGACCGCTATACCGACGACGGCGACCAGAGCGGCACCTGGGGTGTCTTCGGCCTCGGCTACAGCCTGCAGAGCGGCAAAAACCAGTACCTGTACTTCGACGCCGAACGGTATGTAGGCCACGACTTCGAACGCACCTACAACATCCGGGCCGGGATCAACTGGAAATTCTGACGGAAGTTCCAGCGTTCCTTTCCTTGGCGCACCCGAAAAGCAGAACATCTTATACTTTAACGACACGGACTTGGGAAATTCCCAGGCCCGCGTCGTTTTTGTTTCCAAATGAACGGGCAGGGAACTTATTTATCCCGCATTCCTGACAGAAAGGCATGGTGCCCCTTTTTAACCCCGCAATAAGCGGGCAGGAGCCTTATTTATCCCACATTCCTGATATGAAGGCATGGTGGCCCTTTTCCCAAAATAGGAGCAACTGCACCGTATTGGGAAAAGGGCCACCTGCCTTAGGTATTGAAGAAAAGTCCCCCCTGCCCCCCCATTTTATCCCTTGTATACCTTTTGAACGGCCTTATGCAGGAAAACCATTATTTTATGCAAAAAAATAGGCGAATCTATATACTTTCGTATAATAGAATATATCTTTTAGGGTGCTAAAATATAGTATGAGGAAAGTTTTGCACCAACACACCAGTTTTGAAAGAAGCAATCCTGTCAAGACGATTGCCGGGCAAACAAGAGGATGACACAAAATGACAAGGCATTCGGGAAAGCATTCGGACCAAACTTGGACAACGGTAAATTGTAAATTGCGGCCGTTCTGAGCAGTACATCTTGGAGGATGAGACTGCTAGGACGGTTTTTGTGTTTACAGAGGGAGATGGGGTACGATGAAACGAACCACACGAAACAGAACGAGATTAAACCGGTACATCACAATGGCACTGCTTGGCGCGGCAGCATCATTCTGCCTGGGCGGCACGGCGGCGGCGGAATCCATCAACGTGTCGTACCACCCGGTATACCGGGCGAGCCAGGGGTCGTTGGAGTATTCCAGCGAGTCCGGCACGGCCGTCTATGTGCGGAAAGGGAATCTGTCCCTGGAAGCGGGAGACACCTTATCTGCCAAGGGCGGCGTGACCGGCATCCGGCTCGATGGCAAGGGCGTCCTGACGCTGAAAGCCAAGGATATCGATCTGGTCGGCCAGGGGGACTGCGGATTGGAAAATTCCGATTACTGGCCCAGCGGCGGGAAAGCGGATACCAGCACGATTACGGCAGCCAATACCTTGAAGATGGAAGGCAAGGAAAATGGCCTGTTCCTGGGCAACAAGGGAGCCATGACGGTAACCGCGGGGCAGGATGCAACCTTCACCAGCCATGCAGCGGATTATAACGGCTTCGGCGATGCGGCCTATGAGGGCTGCGTCGAGGCGGAAGGGCTTGACCTTACGACAGGACCCATGGACCCGGACAACCATCCGGTCCTGAATATTACGTCCGAAAACGGCAGCATCAATGTAACAGGCGGGCGGCACGGCGTTGTTTCCTTTATCTATTCCGATGTCAACCTGAAGGCCGCCAACGATAACAAGATTACGGCCGGGACGGCCACGCATAAGCGCCCCATCAACTATAGTCGCTATCAGCAGAGTGCGGCCATTTTCGCCGATGAACGGGGCAACGTGTCGCTGGAGGCAGGGCATGACAATGAACTGAACTCGAGCCTGAACGGCATCATATCCTTCTACGGGTCGGACACAACCGTGACGGCCGGCCACAGCAACATCCTCCGGGTTGGGAATTTCGCCGCCGTCGCCTGCGGCGATGATAATTTCCTGAAAAGCAGCAGAGGAAGTCTGAATCCGCAGCCGGAGTGGCTGCCTAAACTGACCGACGGCTCCACGCTTACGATGGATGCCGGCTGGAACAATGAAATCTATTGCGGCGCCATGGGAGCGACCGCCGATTACAACGGCACCCTTATCATGAACGCGCGGCACCAGAACATCGTCACCGACACGACACCCTACTACTACTATTCCGCTGTGTGTGCCAACAACGATGACATGTTCAGTGTTCACGGCGGGACTCCCGATGTGAACGAAGACAAGCTGACAAGCGTCACCATGAATGCCGGCGAAGGCAATATCATCAAGTCCGGCGGTATGGGGATCAAGGCGGCCAATTACGGCAAGGTCCATGTCCATACGGATCACGGCAACAATGAAGTCGAAGGCGGCAACGCCATTTATGCGGCCTATTTCAAATATGGCGACCACATGAAGCATTTGGACGACTGGGTCGTACCGTTCGGATATGCCGAAGTGGTGCTGTCTGCACCGGATGGGTACAACATCCTGACCCAGACCGACGAAGAGGTTGCGCGTCATCTTAAGCAAAACACACACGAAGAACCTGCCCTGATCCTGTCCGAGAGTGTTTCGCGCGTGAAACTCGATGCCTCGAAGGATAATGTGCTGCAAGGCTATATCGGCATCGACGGGCTGTATAACCGCGGCTTTGACACGGAAAAGGGCGTGTACCTGAACGCCGGCGGCAGCAACCTCGTCACGGTCCAGAAAGACGGAATCGCGGCGGAAGAAGGCGAAGTGCGCCTGAAAGCCGGCAAAGATAACATCGTGACCATTACGGGAACCAACGGGGCGGAAACGCTGCCGGATCTGGACGGTACGGGTATCCGGGCGGCGAAGGACGGCCTCGTCATGATGGAAACCACTGCGGAAGACGGCGTGGAGCAGGTGCTGGGCCGCATGGACCGGGACACGGGCGTGCGCACGGAAAGCGGCGGCCGCGTGCTCTTCGGCGGCCGGTTGACCGTGACGGGAAAAGATGCCCTGAACGCTTCGGGGCAAAGTGAAAAGCAGCAGTCGCATATCCTGCTGGACTACGGGCAGCAGAGCACGATCCGCGGCAATGCGGTTGCGTTCGATGCGGGACTCGTCGATGTAGTGCCCCGCAGCGGAGGCAATTTGACCATGAAAGGCGATATCAAGGCCTTCCAGCCCCTGTATACGGAAGCATCCGTCGCCGATGCGGAAACGCTGCCGACCGTCGTGAATACAGGCGGCAAGGTCAACCTTGACTTTGCCCCCGGCAGTTCCCTGGAAGGCAGTGCCAGCCTGGGACGCCCGGAAGTGCGGCAGGCGGAACGGACCATAGAGCACGGGGCCTCTTCCGAAGTCTGGGATGCCGCCTGGCAGGCCAAGAAGGCCGAGGTGCTTTCCTGGTATGAGCCGTACAAGGATGAAATACTTCAGTATTATACGGAAGAGCAGTATGAACAGATGATCCAGCAGGAACTGGAGTATGCAAGAAACGACCTTGACGCGGAATATAATGAATATAAAGCGCTCTCCGAGGCAGCGCTGGACCGCCTCCGCCATTTCCGGAAAGGCGAAATTGACATCAACTTGGGCGAAGGCGTGCCCTGGCTCATGACGAAATCGTCGTCCATTACGAACCTGACAGGCCACGGCCACGTCTATTTCCTGAACGGCGGCGATGCGCTCGAAGTGGAAAACCTGCAGAACGCCGATACGTTCCATATGGACCTGGACTTTGCCGACGGCTCGAACAGCGACATGGTGTATGCAAACCACGGGACGGCCAACGAAATCAACCTGGATGTCAAGAACCTGCCGCGCCTGGACGCGCAGATGGAGCCCGGCGATGCCATCCGCTTCGCCGTGGTCAGCGACTCCCGGAACGAATTCCGCCACGGCAAGGTCATCGGGTACACGACGAACGGCATCTACCGCGATGCCTTCACGGTCGAGTACCGCGATGTGGCGTCGGATCCGCTCAACACGGATGCGTATAACAATGCCTACAACGGCGACCCGACCGACGGCGTGCGCAAACCGACGAGCGCCGAAGTGCAGTCCCTTTACTACGACGGTTACGACGACCCGCAGAACGTCTACTTGGTGAAATCCATCGACGACATCAACGACGGCACCGTGACGCCGGGCCGGGCCAGGGATATCGTGTGGCGCTACGTGACCGACCTGGACACCTTCACCAAGCGGAGCGGCCAGAGCCAGTACTTTTCCGACGAAGGGGACCGCGGCGCCTGGGCGCGCCTGATCTACCGCAACCTGGGCGTCGACGGCGTCGGCGAAGTGGACGGCAACACCTATGAACTGGGTTACGCGACCGTCTCCCGCCAGAACGACGAACGCAAACACCGCTTCAGCGCATCCCTGTCCTATGGCAGGGAAAGCGGCAGCTGGGAAGGCTACGGCGGCGATTTGAAGATCCGCGATTTCGCCCTCAACCTGTACGATACGCACAAGTATTATCCTTCGGCAGAAAAGATGGCCCGTAAGCCCCTCTGGAAAGAGGACAGCCACGCCTACTGGGACAACTACCTGAAGTTCCACCGCGTCAAGACGGACTACACCGCCGTCGACCACCTGGCAGGCACCCGGTATAGCGGCGACTACCACCAGAACGTGGCCAACCTGTCGACGGAATACGGCCATAAACTCAAGCTGGACGAAAAGTGGTTCTGGGTGCCCCAGGCCCAGCTGCAGCTGAGCTACGTCGGCGGCTATGACTACACCGACTCCCAGGACCTGTCCGTCTCGGCAGACCACGACTGGAGCCTCATCGGCCGCGTCGGCTTTGATTTGGTGAAAAAACTCGACGCCAAAGACGACAGCAAACTGTACCTGAAAGCATCGCTGCTCCACGAATTCCTGGACGGTTACGATGTCACGACCTCGTACAAAAAAGACCATTACACCGACGAAGGCAGCCAGAGCGGCACCTGGGGCGTGGTCGGCCTCGGTTACAGCCTGAAGAGCGGCAAAAACAACTACATGTATTTCGACGCCGAACGCTACATTGGCAACGACTTCGAACGCACCTACGACATCCGGGCCGGGATCAACTGGAAGTTCTAACGTTCCTTTCCTTGGCGCACCCGAAAAACAGAACATCTTATACCTTAACGACACGGACTTGGGAAATTCCCCGGCCCGCGTCGTTTTTGTTTCCAATCAAGCACTGGACTTTCAACAAAAAATCATGATATAATTTTCTATTATATTATATTGTAGGATTTCCAGGGACTGGTTCCGGGCCATACGGCCCTTGGGGAATTGGTTTGACGTTCGCGGGAGGCATATAGTGTCAATGGAAAAGAAATGGAAGTATCTGCTGCTGTTTATCAGCAATGTATTCTTTTTCTTTTTGTGCAGTACCAAATGGAATGCAGGATACAGCATCAGCGCAGGTTTGGCGGTACTTGTTATTGTATGGGGACGCTTTCAATTAAATAAAAAAGTATCGTTTTTCCCCACTTGTTGCATTGTGGCGTATTTCCTTTTCATCGGAGGCGTCTCGTTAGCTTCCTATTTATCGGGAGACCCCGCTTCCATGCGCGTGGCATATAAGTTTTTGGCCTATTCCATCCCCATGTGGGTTTTATTCTTTTTGCTGCAGCGGGATATCTCCATTTTACCCGCGATTCAGTGGGGAATTGTTGCGGGAACGAATGTGTTGAATACCGTGGTGATACAGGAAATTTGGAAGGTTCATGCCATCAAGAGGATATACGGTCCCTTTGCTTCCCCCAATCACCTTGCCATGGTGATGGAATCCATTTTACCGTTTTTATTGCTGAACACGGTTTACCTGATAAAAAATGTGCACAGGGAATCCCCTGCGCGGGAAAAAGTGCTTACGGTACTTTCTATCGTAACCAGCGTGTTGGCCGTAGGAGCCATCTTGTTAACGCGGTCCCGCGGGGGCATTGCCGGGTTCCTGTTAGGTGCCGTGTTCGCATTCTGCGCGCTGTTTTTAAATCATACGCATCTCAGCGGCCTGAAAAAGATTTCTGCGCTGGCGCTCGTATTTGTGTTATCGGGTGCCGTCGTCTTCGGGGTAACGGTGAATTATTTGAACCGTAAGTATGATCCCGAACGGGTCCTTTTATTAACGTCCGCGTATCATATGTGGCAGGACCATCCATTATATGGTGTAGGAATCGGAAGATGGAATGAGGTGTATCGGGCGCACTATATGCTGAAGGGAGCCAGGGAACCGAAGCTGTCCCTGCCTCATAACAATATCGCCAATTTCTTCTCCGGGGCCGGTGTCCTTGGCGGCGGCGGCTTCGTGCTCTTTATGCTTTCCGTGCTGTATGTGCTGCTGCGGGCCCTTCGGACGCAGCCGGATAACCATTACATTTATGCCATGCTTTGGGTCTGGATCGCCATTTCCGTGCACGGGATGGTCGATAACAGCTTCTTCGGCCGGTATAACGACCGATTGTTCTTTGCGATGCTGGGCGTCGCCCTGGCTGCGATACGGCAGGGAGAAACCCGTTTGCTGAAACCGTAAAGGGGACGATGTCCCGAAACGGCGTACGGCAAAGCGAATAACAGTGGCAAAAAATCTTTGCTTAAGGTATGATATATATTAAGTCCAAACGGGGAGTAAGAGGAAGATTTCATGACCACCATGTACCATTCCATCATCAGTTCTTCAAAGGCTCCTGCCAGACGGAAGTCGGTCGAGGAGAATTTTGCTGCCTTAGGGCTGCAGCCAAACTTTTTTGAAGCGATTATGGGGGATGAACTTTCCCAGCAAGAACTAAATACAGTTTCTCAGGCAGACGGGCTCCTGACGCTAGGGGAAATCGGCTGTGCGTTGTCGCATCTGGAGATCTACAAACAGCTGCTGCGCAGCAGCGAGCCGTATATCTTCATATTCGAAGATGACGCCCGCCTGACCAGGGAGTTTGTCAGGGCAATTCCTGCCATTCAACGGTTCATGGCAGGGCAGGACAAACCAACCGTTTTGAGCCTGCATCGCATCCGGGGCCATGTGCATCCGGTCTTCCGGCTGGATTCGGAAAAACGGATCCTCCATGCGCTGGCAGGGTCCACCGGGCATGGATATGTGATTAACCGGCAGGCGGCGGCCAATATATTGAAAGCGCAGACGCCGCTGCGATTTGAGATTGACGCCTGGGCCATTTATCAAAAACTCTGCTATATCACGTTCTATACGACGGATTTTGATTTCATCCAGGTGGATAAAGCACTGGCTGCCCGCTCACTGATCGATGAAATTTCTCCCAAACGGCATAAATTGGACTCCAAAATCGTAAAGCGGCTCAAAGACCGGCAGATCCGGGAATTGTATGGGCAAAAAAGCCTGCAGGAGAAACTGCTCTGTCAGCTTTTCCGGTTAGGCCGTCATATTCAAGCGTTGTACTACCAGGAAATTTAAACAGCGTATGTGTGGAAAAGAGTGAAAATCGATGGCTGGACACTATAAAATCTTTTTGGACGGAATCATGCATTTAGGCGATATCTTCATGTCGGCCTCGGTGATTCCTGTCTTACGGCAGCAGTATCCGGAAGCGGAAATCCATTACCTTGTGAAGGATGATCTGGCCGGCGCGGCGGGACTGTTGAGCGGCATCGACCGCATTATCCCGTATACTTATAAAAGCGGCGGCTACATGGATGTGTACCGCATCGGAAAACAGCTGGCCAAAGAACAGTATGACCTGGGGATTTCCCTGGATCCGCGGGAGCGGGTCACGCTCATGAAATGGTTTGCCCGGATCCCCATCCGGTTGAGCATGGAACGGGCACTGGGCTGGGAACTCGGCTGGGAAAAATATTTCTATACGGAAGACCTGCATTTCCGGAAACCCTGGGACTATCGGGAACACAGCATGAGCGAGAGCTTCCAGCGCCTGATCCGGGATTATTTCCGGGACGACTCGGAAGAATTCATTCCGCCTACCGTGCGGCCTTCCACCAAAGCGGAACTGGACAAGGCAGAGGCACTGCTGGTCCCGCTTCAGGGGTATAAAGAGAAAATCGCCTTTAGTGTGGAAACCACGACGAAAACCAAAGACTGGCCGACCCGGAAATTTGCCGAGGTGGCGGACTGGCTCGTGGAAACGTACGGGGCAGGCATCGTCATTACCGGCATTCCTTCCCAGGAACCGCGGATTGCCGAGGTTATCCGGCAGATGAAGCATCCGGAAGCGGCACTCGATGTGGCAGGCAAGACTTCCCTTACCGAACTGATTGCCCTGTTCCGCCGCATGAAACTGCTGCTCACCCTCGATACCGGCTCGGCCCACATTGCGGCAGTGGCCGGGTGCCCGGTCATTACGATCTTTACGCACAATTCCCCCGAAATCTACCGGGCTGCCTGTGCGGTCAGCCGTACGGTGAGCGGGCACGTGCCCTGCTCCGGCAAGCATACCTGCATTGGGCCGTCGCGCTGCACCAAGACGGATTGCGTGGACTGCATCAGCACCGATATGGTGAAAACGGAAATTCAACAGGTAATGAAAGAACTATAACATATACGGGAGGAACACATCGATATGGCAATTAAAAAAGATTTCGCAGAGAAACTGATGGGAGCGAAAGGGGAGGTCGTCGCGCCTTCCTTTTCGGTGATTCCCGACGGTTATCTGGCGTTGGTGAATACAGCGGAAGGCCGTAAAGTGGCCGTGGTCTGCACCGCGAAGGCCGAACATGCGGCCCAGTGGAAGGGGGCGGCGTTCGAAGCCGTCGATGACCCGAAGGCCAAAAAGGTCCAGGTCGGCTTTTTCCCGCTCATCCCGAACAACGCGGCCCTGGTGCGCCGTCTCGTCAGCTGGGCAGCCCCGTCTTCGTGCGGCGTCAGCGGCGTGAGCGTGGCCTTCAGCGACTGGCTGGGCGTCATCAACAGCCAGCTGCCGGTCCTGTTCGAACACAAGCAGATCAAGCCCGTCCTGGTCGACTTCACGCCGGCCGAAAGCACGGCCCTGCACCGCAATTTCCTGGAACCCATGGACGCCGCCACGTGGAGCGTCCTGTCCTCGGGCTATAAAGGCGGCTGGTCCGCCAACGCGGCAGCCCTCAAAGAAGAAGGCGATGTCGTGAAGGCCCTGCTGTACGATTACAGCGGCGTCGGCATCGACTGCAGCGACCGCGTCGACCGCTCCGTCGAGCAGCTGACGGACGACGAAGTCCAGAAAAAGTTCGGCGAACTGGACCGCGACTTCAAGGAAGCCATCGACAAGTCCTACCTGGACGCCGAATTCAAGCTGGGCGACGACAAGCTCACCTTCGAGGAAATCTCCCTGCACCGCATGGTCCTGGAATACGGCCAGGCCATCATGTTCCTGCAGAAAATGTACAAGGACTACCTGTCCGACACGCCGTGGGACCGCGACTTCGAAGTCGACATGTCCAACTGCGACAAGGCCATGACGCCCCAGGAACACTACTTTGTGGCCAACGAGCTGAAACGCGCCGCCGTCAAATTCGACACGCTCTGCGTCGACGCCGTCGTCGTCAAGGACGAACTGGACCGCAACCTGAAACTCCACGCCGCCATCGCCAAAGCCTTCGACTACCGCCTCAGCTTCACCAATACGGCCCTGGCGTTCGATGACCTGGAAGATGTCACGAAGAGTTTCAACCGCAAAATCAATTTCAAGCTCACGAATGTGCTCTGGCTCGCAGCGCTCCAGACCGTCGCGGAAACGGAACCGTCGCTGCTGGCCAGCATTGCCGAACGCATTGACCGGCCCGTACCGGCCAGGGAGGAACTGTTCCCGGCCGACCCGGCGGGCATTGCCTTCGCCACCTCGTACGACCGCATCCTCGCCGGCCCGGGCGAAAAGGACAAGGATCCCCTGGGCATCCGTGCCGCCGTGGAAAAGCATCTCGGTACGTACGAAGGGAAATTGGCGGACCTGGTCAACCATTACATCCGCACAATCTGATTGTAAGAAAGGGTGGTGGCTCATGGACGAAAAAATTGCCAAGCTGAACGACTGGATCCGGGAGTCGCAGAACATTGTGTTCTTCGGCGGCGCCGGCGTGTCGACGGAGAGCGGCATCCCCGATTTCCGCAGCACCGACGGCCTGTACAACCAAACGTACAAGTATCCCCCCGAGGTGATTGTGAGCCACACGTTCTACGAAGAACGGCCCGAAGAATTCTTCGACTTCTATAAATCGCGCATGCTCTACCTGGACGCCAAGCCCAACGCCGCCCATTTGAAGCTGGCCGAGCTCGAGCGGGCCGGCAAGCTGCGCGCCGTGATTACGCAGAACATCGACGGCCTGCATCAGGCGGCCGGCAGCAAAAACGTGCTGGAACTGCACGGCAGCGTGCTCCGCAACTACTGCGAAAACTGCGGCAAAGCCTTCGACGTGCACTACGTGAAGGACGCCCCCGGCGTGCCCGTGTGCGACGCCTGCGGCGGCCGCGTCAAACCCGACGTGGTGCTCTACGAGGAATCCCTCGACTACGACGTGCTCCAGGCGGCCGTGAACTACATTGCCAACGCCGACATGCTCATCATCGGCGGGACTTCGCTCGTCGTGTATCCGGCGGCGGGCCTTGTCCGCTACTACAACGGGCACAAGCTGGTGCTCGTGAACAAGTCCGGAACCAGCGTCGACGACCGGGCGGATTTGGTGATTCATGATGCCATCGGGAAGGTGTTTTCCCAAATCACCCTGTAATGCAGCATAAACAATAAGCGGAAAGCCATGGCGGCTTTCCGCTTATTATTTTGAATCGGTATCCGGCGGGGCCGGGGCCTGTTCCCGGACCGGGGACGACCCGCGTGCCGCTCCGGCCGCCGTTTCAGCGGCCCAGCAGGGCCGCGAGCAGGCCGGTCCGGTTCGTGACACCGTACTTTTGGTAAATCCGGGACATCGTCTTTTTGACGGTCACTTCGGCCAGGCAGTACTTGTCGGCAATTTCCCGGTTGGTCTTGCCGGCAACGATGCATTTCACAAAGGCCTGTTCCCGTTTCGTCAACAGCACGGTTTGGAACGCTTCGGTGCGGAGCTTGTGCATCTTCAGGGACAGGATTGATTCGGCAATCCTGCCCAGGCCGGGGTCGAAAGCAAGCTCCTGCAGATAGGGACCCAGAAATTCCCGGTGTTCCGCAAAGGGAAGGATTACCTTGTCCGCCTTGGCTTCGAGGAGAGTTTTGCGGATGAGGGACATGGCTGCCTTGCTATTGCCGAGCTTATCTTCGGCTGCCGCCAGGATGATGTTGTCGTAGAGGCGGTTCTTCTGGGAGGTATAGTCCGCCGGCAGGGGGGGCGGCGTTTCTTCAGTAAACGTGATGGTGGAATACTTGCCCAGTTGCAGCAGCAGCTGGCGGCGTGTCGTGCGGCGCATTGGTTCGACAGCCGGATAATGGGGCATGGTGACCAGATGGTCCAGCTCCTCCTGTATCCGTTCCAGCGGCGTTTCGGCGGTACTGCAGAGATAGGCGGCGATGATCTGCAGATTGTCTGCCCACAAAGGCGTTTCCGCCTTGCTCGTCAATCGCCGGAAGATGTTGCTGATTCTGCGGCATTCTTCCGTGGACCGTTTGCCTTGGAAGGCGAGGATACGGGGCATCAGGAACATGGCGACACAGCCCCCTTCCTGTTCATCTGGCGTTTCGAAATCCGTCTGGAGGAAACTGCCCATCAGGGAGGCCGCTACATCGAGCTTGCCGGTCAGATAAGCGTACTCTCCGTCCAGAATGGTCTTCCAGAGAGTGACAGCCACATCCTGGATGGCTTTGCCGCATGCTTCGAAAATTTCTTTGAGGGTGGCGCAGTTTTCTTGCAAGCAACCACGGCGGCGGTAATAGAGGGTCAAAAGGCTGCAGACGCCCCGCGTGACGACGGTAAAATATTCCCGGGGCAGCTTCACCAGGTGTTTTTGGGCCACGGCGGCCGCATTCTGGAAGGAGGGCAGCATGGCCTCCAGGTTGGGTACGGCGAGAGCTCCTTCCAGAATCCAGAAGGCGATTTCGTCATAAGGCCGGTACGCGTAGGAGGCAGGCACATCCGCCATAAAGGTTTCCAGTCCCTCTTCGGCTTCGGATGCTTCCAGGTTCAGTACGACATAGAGCAGTATCTGCAGGTATGCGTCCATATGGTTCAGTTTGACCGGCAGGGGAATTTTCCGGGCCGTGTTGAGGACGACATCCGGCGCATAATGGGAAAGAAGCCTTAACCCGCCCCGGTGGGTGGCTTCCAGCAGGATGTCCCCTTCCTTTTCCACCATTTTCCGGGCTTCGACGAAAGCGGCGTCCCAATTCTCTTCCTGCAAATGCCACAGGGCCGCCTTACGGCGCATTAACGAACGGATGGAAGAGGACAGGCGGTGGGAGCGCTGCTGCAGGATCTGCTGCAGCAACGGATGGAACGTATACGTATCGGGACTGGCTGTAAAAAGAAGGGGGACAAGGACCCCGTATTCCTTTTGGAGGGTCGTTTTGTCCGGGAAATCGCTCTGGTAAAAGCGGGCCGTCGCCAAAGAAAACGGCTGGATGTGGGATAAAAAGACCAAGGTTTCCTGGAGTTTTTCCGGAAGCCCCTGAAAAAGGGAAGTCACTGCCTTCAGGAGCTGTTCACGGTCCGTTTTCGAAGCCGTGCCAACCTCGAAATTCCGCAGCTTGCGGTACGTGGAGAGGCCTTTTTCGAACGCCATGAATTCATCCGCTTCCATCCCTTTGTAGGCAATGGACTGGTGCAGATAGATGATTTCCCATTCCCGCGGGGCGTTCCCGGCCGTGCGGCGGAAAATGAAGGTACACCGCTGGTACTCATGGAGCAGGATTTTGTTCTTCGTGTCGGCCGTGCAGTCGCCCATCCCCTGGCTGAGCCAGACGCCGGGGGCCAGTTCCCTGGCTTCGTAACGCTGGCCGGTCATATGGAAGGGAATCATGCTCCCCTTTTTGGCGGCCTGGTAGAAAAGGAGGACGTTCTCTTTCCCCTGTGCCGTCATGTTCTCCGTCCAGCCGAGCCAGAGGATGTCGGGTGCCATCAGCTCCAACAGGAGCCGGACGTCGCACTTTTCAAAAAAATCCACCAAGAGGGTCCTGGTCAGTTCCAGGATCCTTTCTTTATCGTTCCCCATTTTTAAAATCCCCTTTGAAAAGGATGCCCTTAAATTATAAATGTGGTAAATTGCAAGTTGAATTTGAACAACTATAATCAAGAAACACACTCAATAGCATAAACTTCATCGAGGAATGCATCAAATAGCTCTGACGGCGTATGATAGCCCAAAACACGACGTGGGCGCTG
>Ga0256406_1001356_pt1 | contig 40018 bp, 40 predicted proteins | sample RumenRJG_03DNA_FD_185986 | JGI IMG/M metagenome (GOLD analysis project Ga0256406, IMG submission 185986) | Bovine rumen microbial communities from Lethbridge, Alberta, Canada - RJG_03 | ecosystem: Host-associated > Mammals > Digestive system > Stomach > Rumen | place: Canada: Alberta | collected... | reverse complement strand
TTATCGATGTATATGAAATTATATGACTTGGCAGGTACGGAAACCTCAGCGAATTTATCTGCAACAAAGTGCATCTCAAGGAATTCGTAGCTGTCGAATTTGTAATTGGTCTCACGGCTGAGCTGGTACGGTGCATAGCCGAGACCGATCATCTCGCCGTGCATGTAGTAATCTGTGAACTGTGGGGATATGCCGAGCACGACTGAATTGTGTGTGTCGAAAATATTGTTAATGATGTAAAGACCACTGATGCTGCCGTCGGTCAGAAGGATGTTTTCTCGCTCGATGTCGATCTGATCCTTCCAGAACTCGGCAATTGCCTCGTGAAGAGCACTGCTGTGAGGATAAGGTCCCATGCGAACCGGATCGAAATTTTTTAGTGCATCAGCGCATGCCGGAGGAAAACCGTAGGGGTTGCAGCCCTCGCTGCAGTCGATGCCACCCTCAGGTAGTTCGAGTTGATCCATCGCATAACTTATCTTGTCATGTTCGAGAAGCTGCCTCTTTATTTTCAAGTTGTTCATACTCATCAGAATTCCTCCGAGGGTAGATGCAGTTAGTCCGTAATCTGAACTTTTGGTTTTAACTAAATGTATATAGTCCCCACATTCATAATACTTTTTCTCATGCGCCTGTCAAGCAAGATTATTCTTGAGTGTTAACAAGATTATTGTTGTGACATTACTCGTCGAAATATGTATAATTTATTTGCACGGCGCAGTCATGAATCATCAGTGGATGCGTCTAGGATATTACCCACTTATCATAGGAAAATGGAGAGTGAGACATGTTTGACAAATTAATCGAAAAAGTTAAAGCAGAGCCTAGAACTATGGTGTTCACAGAGGGCCCGGATGCTCGTATTCTCGAGGCTGCAGCCCGCCTGCTCAAGGAAGAGCTCATGGGCGTTATTCTCGTAGGAAACGAAGCTGAGGTTAAGGATGCTGCTGCAAAAGGCGGCTTCGACATCAGTGGTGCTACCATCATGGATCCTGCTACATACGATGGCATGGAAGAGATGGTTCAGACCATGGTAGAGCTCAGAAAGGGTAAGATGACAGAAGATGAGTGCAGAGATGCTCTTTCCAAGGGCAATTACTTCGGCACTATGCTCGTAAAGATGGGTAAGGCAGACTGCCTGCTCGGCGGCGCAACTTATTCGACAGCCGACACCATTCGTCCGGCCCTCCAGCTCGTAAAGACCAAGCCGGGTGCACATCTTGTAAGCTCATGCTTCATCCTCACTCGCGATACAGGTGATGAGAATCTTCGTACCATCGCAATGGGAGACTGCGCTGTTAACCTCGACTATACTGACAGCGTAGATAAGGAAGGAAACGTAACACTCACAGGCGCTCAGAAGCTCGCTGAGGTTGCCGTTGAGATCGAAAAGTGCGCAAGGCTCTTCGGCATCGAGCCAAAGGTAGCTATGCTTTCATTCTCAACCAAGGGCTCCGGCAAAGGCGGCACGGTTGCTCTCTCGCAGGAGGCTACAAAGATTGCCAAGGAGATGAATCCGGATATGGATATCGACGGTGAGATGCAGTTCGACGCTGCGGTATCTCCTACAGTCGGCCAGCTGAAGTTCCCTGGATCCAGCGTAGCAGGATATGCCAACACATTCGTATTCCCTCTGATCGAGGCCGGTAACATCGGATACAAGATTGCTCAGAGACTCGGCGGATATGCTGCTTTCGGACCGATTCTTCTCGGACTCAATGCGCCGATCAATGACCTCTCGAGAGGATGCGACGCAGAAGAAGTGTACAAGATGGCTATAATAACTGCCGCTCAGTAGAGATATGTAGAAAAGTCACGCTTAGATGACTGATGTCAAGCAAGAACGTGACAGTTCAACACTAAATAAAGAAATGAGTCACGCTTATTCTTATGAAAAATGAGAGGAGCGTGACTTTTTCTATCTTACTTACAATATTTCCGCTATGCGCGTTTGTTGTCGTCGACGAAGCGCTTGATCTTAGACGTTGTGGTCTTTTCGAATTCGCGATCACGTACGATGACGTGGGCGATTCTCTTAAAGCGCGGCAGATCCGAATTGATCTTGTCGACTTCGCTCTCGAGCAGCTCCGTAGCTTGCTCAGGAGTGTAGTCTTTACCGAGCTTATCTTCGACCTCTTCGGCATTCAGCCTGACGGTTGCGTGTATGCCGTCGAATTCCGTTGAGGAATCACTTTCTCCGTCCCATACCATGCATTCTTCGACTATAGGCAGGGCCATGAGGTAACTTTCGAGTTCCTCAGGGAAGACGTTCTTTCCGTTTGGAGCGATAATGACGTTCTTCTTTCGGCCGGTGATGAAGACATAATTGTCCTTGTCGAGGAAACCGATGTCTCCGGTATGGAACCAGCCCTCGCTGTCGAGGACCTTTGCGGTGTTGTCAGGGTCCTTGTAGTAGCCCATCATGATGGTAGGACCGCGGAAGCAGATTTCTCCGATTCCGTTGTCGTCACCGTCGATTATCTTGCACTCGGTGAACGGCAGCAGGTGGCCCGCCGAATTGTTCTTCATATACTTTCTCTTGACCGGATTGAGCGCGACGATTGGCGAGCACTCAGTCAGGCCGTAGCCCTGTATGGCACGGAAGCCCACATTGCAGAAGAAGTCGAGTATGGTACCGTCTATTGCAGCACCGCCTGAGATCATTGTGTGGAGATTTCCGCCGAATAGAGCGACTATATCTTTAGTAACAGCCTTAGGAAGTTTGAGCTTAAAGCGCCTGGCCTCACGGTTCATCAGCATGAACTTCTGGAGGTTCTTCTCTCCGCCTTTTTCCTTGACCGCTTTCAGTATCTTATTGTAGAAATTCTCGATTATGACCGGAACCGAGAGCATAATGGTAGGTTTAACTTCCTGAATATCCTTCCTTATATACTTGAGTCCGCGGCAGAAGGCGATGGTCGCTCCGCTGTAGACGCAGTCCAGGAAGGTGCCGGTGCACTCGTATGCATGGTGCATCGGGAGTATCGAGAAGCAAATGTCCTTTGGCTTGGCCTCCATCATGGTCTGGCAAAGCATGGCATCCAGAATGAGATTTCTGTGACTGAGCATAACGCCCTTGGATACACCTGTCGTACCTGATGTAAAGATGATAGCGGCAAGGTCCGTATTGATGATCTGCGCGTCGATGTAAGATCTGTCGCCGTTGAATAATTTCTTGCGGCCCTTTTCGCGCAGCATCCACCAAGAGAGCAGACCTTCCTTGGCATCCTCGTCATCGTCCATCTCAGCATTGATTATGTACTTGATGGAGGTGTCGCCTGCGGCCTTGATGTTTTTGAACATCTCGTAGTATTTGTCGTTGACCGTGATGACGGCCTCGAGCTCACCCTTGATGGCAAGCTGATGGAGCTCGCTTTCGTTCAGTTCTCTGTCGAGAGGAACAACTACACCGACTCCGCCGGTGATTGCAAGGTAGGACTCGCACCACTCGATGGAGTTACGGCCGATGAGACCGATGTGCCTGTCCTGAAGTCCGAGAGAGAGCATTGCCGTGCCGAGTGCGTTTACATCCTCTCTGGCTTTGCGATAGCTGAGCTCCATGAAAGGAGCGTTCGGTCTGTACTTTTGCATGAAAATAGTGAGGTCACCGTACTCATCAGCGCTTTGGTTGATGAGGTCTTTAAGATCGGTGACCGCGTGTTTGTCACGGAAGAGGTAGCGCTTGTCTTTGGAGGACTTGAGATCTTTGATCATGCCCTCGATTACTTCGCGCTCACGCCTCTTGATGCTTCTGTATACTGAATCTGAATATCTTTTTCCCATACTTTTTCACCTCGCGTCTCGCTCGTGGCATTAGTGCCGGCTCACGCTCCGCAGTTACTCTTTTACTATCTGAATGTGTTACAATTACATGGAGCAAAACTTCGAATTATTATATCGAACACAGTGTATTCTACCACAGTTGATGCGGTTTATCATCGAAATACATCAAAACCTCACGAAGTGACATTATCACAGAATGCGGCCACAAAGCGGAGGATAATGTGAGTGAAAGAGAGTAAGGAGGAAAGAAGATGAAAAAGACAGCAATATTGGCAATCCTGATTATGCTCCTATCACTTGCATCATGCGGAAAGACAGATAGTTCAAGTGAAGGAACAGACTCATCGGGCCCTACATCAGGCATAAAGACTATCAGCGAGTTTACGACCGTTGACCTAGATGGGAACGAAGTGACTCAGGCTGTGTTTGCCGATGCGAAGATCACTATGATTAACTACTGGGCCACATACTGCAGTCCGTGCATCAAAGAGCTGCCGGAGCTTCAGAAGATCAGCAAGAAATACGAGGGCGACGCCCAGATTATAGGCGTGGTAATTGACACGGACTTCAGCAAGAAGGATTCGGTTCAATACAAGAACGCTCTCAAGTATCTTGAGTGGGCTGAGGCGGATTACCTGAATATTGAGCTCGCCGGCGGACTTTTGGATTATGCTCAAACATTGGAGTATGTGCCGACGACCATTTTTGTGGACTCGGAAGGAAATATAATCGGCGATCCCGTAATCGGGCCGATGACGGATGAGTATAAGCAAAGGATAGAAGAGTATCTCGAGCAGAACGCATAAAAGCGAGAGGATTACCATGAGTAATGATAAAGCCAGAAATCTCATAAGAGCCGTGATTCTTATTATCGGTATCGGAATGATAGTCTACGGGGCAACTCACGGGGAGGCGTCCATAGCGCTTAGAAAGGCCGTGAAAGTTTGCCTTGAGTGCATAGGACTCGGATAGATGAAACTGACGAGAGAACTGAAACGCAAGATAATACAGATAGCGGCTTTCGGCTACTCAAATCCTCATCTCGCAAACTTCGCGGGCGGAAAGATTTACGACGGTAGCTGGAAGCAGTTTTGTAATCCGGGGATGAATTGCTATTCATGTCCTGCTGCCGGCCTGGCCTGCCCTATAGGTGCGATGCAGGCTGCCGCAAATGAGACTAATTACAGATTCGGCCTATATGCGACCGGAATAGTTCTCGCTATAGGCATAGTTCTCGGAAGAGCGGTCTGCGGATTCCTGTGTCCGTTCGGATTCATACAGGAACTTATCCATAAGATACCGTCACCTAAACTGCATCTTCCGAAATGGATGACGTACATAAAATACGGAATATTGGCGGTTTTTGTCATATTGTTGCCGGCTATGGCCCTGGGTGAACTCGGAATGAGATCTCCGACATTTTGTAAATTTATATGTCCGGCGGGAATGCTTGAGGGAGGAATACCTATCCTCGCAACTCATCCGGAACTGAGAGCAATAATCGGAGGGATATTCAGCCTGAAGATGACGATCCTGATTGTGACACTTATAGGCAGCGTACTGGTATCGAGATTCTTTTGCAAGATTATGTGCCCGCTGGGAGCCATATACGGAATGCTCAATCCGGTCAGTGTATACAGGATGGACATCGATGAAGAAAAGTGCATAAGATGCGGTGCTTGCAGCAGAGCCTGTCCTATGGATGTAAACCCTTCCGTAAAGCCAAACTCAATGGAGTGCATCAGGTGCGGGAAGTGCATTACGACCTGCCCGGAGGATGCGCTTTCTGCAGGATTTAGAATAAAAAGTGCTAATAGCAAAAAAGCGCAGGAAAGCGCCAACTAAAAAGGAAAGGAAACAAAGATGTTATACGATGTAGCGATAGTCGGCACGGGACCTGCGGGACTTTCCGCAGCACTCACGCTGAAACTTCACAATAAAGAAATAGTATGGTTCGGGTCAGCCGCACTAAGCGATAAGATCGGTAAATCCGAAAAGATTGCCAACTACCCGGGAGTGCCTATGGTATCCGGAGCGGAGCTTAATGCAAAGTTTCGTGAGCAGGCGGATGAGCTCGGAATAGAGATCACCGAGAAGAAGGTCACGAATATTGCGGATATGGGCGATAAGTTTATGCTGCTTGCGGACAATGAGATGTTCGAGGCTCGCACCGTGCTCCTTGCTACCGGAATGGCCGTGGCCAAGGGCATGGAAAACGAAGAAAGACTGCTGGGCTCAGCAGTCAGCTACTGCGCAACCTGTGACGGCTTCCTGTACAGGGATAAGACAGTTGCCGTTTATTGCACGGATGACCGCCTTGAGCACGACATCAAATATCTTGAGGAAATAGCCGCTAAGGTATATGTATATACGAATTTCGGATATACGAGTGATTCACCGAAAGTTGAGATATTGGACAAGCCAATTAAGAAACTCGACGGATCAATGAAGGCGGAGGCCGTAGAGCTTTCGGACGGCAGAAGAATTGATGTGGACGGAGTCTTCATACTAAGACCTGCGATTGCACCGTCTGCACTATTTAGCGGACTTGAACTTGACGGCGCTCACATTAAGGTGGATGAGAAACAGGAGACTAATTACAAGGGCTGCTTCGCTGCGGGCGACTGCACGGGAAGACCTTACCAGATAGCAAGAGCCGTAGGTGAGGGCAATGTTGCAGCTCATGCGATACTCGAGAGACTGGCGGGGTTGAATTGACACCGAATCAGCGCTGTGATATTCTTCAGGCATCAAAGGTGCTACCGATAGACGGTTAGCCCTAGGGAAACTACTTGGGTAGTCGCCTTCGGACAGGGCGGCTACTTCTTCATATATGCAAGAAATGCGAGTAGGAATAACCCGAAGGTTAAACCAAGATACATTGTCTCAAATATACTCATGGCAATCACCTCCTTTCCCAAGATTGGAGGGATTGAACCCTCCTTCGAGGGCTAACCGTCCACCGCTATGGTAGCACTTGTTTTATTTCAACATTTTTTATTTCAGCAATCAAGCAAAAAATGTCGCACAAAAACGCCAAAAAGCGCTAATAGAAAAACAGAGAGAGGATGCAAAATGGGGAATTTAAAGATTGAAAACCAGGCGATGATGTTTGCTTTTCTTTCTCGCGCGGCTATTGAGGCCGCTGGAGAAGATGGGCGCGAGGCCATTCAAAAGGGTATGATTCGCTACGGAAAAGAGCGTGGTACTCGCATGGCGGAAAGAGCCCGCAAGAATGGCGATCCGGTCGCACTTTGGACAAATCAGGCTTACGGCGAATGGAAGCCTGATTATGAGGGTCAGATGGAGTTCGGGATGCTTAGAAATGAGCCGACTTATCAGACGTATATCGCAAAGTGCGCTTGGTGCGATGCCTGGAAGAAATATGACATACTCGAGTACGGACGTGAGTACTGCGTGCATGTGGATGAGGCCGTGTATGAGGGGTTTAACTGCGGCGCTGCCTGCACAGCGCTCACGACTGCGATGAGCTGGGGCGGTGAGCGCTGCGACTTCGACTGGGGACTGCCCGTATCGAGGGAGGAGCTCGCCAAGATAGGCGAGAAGAAGGCCGAGCTCGCAGGCAGCGCCATGCGAGACTTCGACTTTCACACGGCTCACATTTACAATGCGATAGTAGACACATTGGTCGAATGCTTCGGAGAGGATGCTAAACCTATGGTGCAGAGGGCGGTTGCCGACTACATCGAGCTCTTCGGAGAAGACGCATACGATGTGCTGATGGAGTTTGATCCTGATGAGTTTTAATAAGAAGGGGGCATCATTATGAAAGAAGCTAAAAAACTCGGATTCGGCCTTATGCGTTTGCCGAGAAGAGAGGGAGCAGATCCAAAGAGCGAGACTGTAAATCCTATAGATATAGAGAAGACCAAAGAGATGGTAGATCTCTTTATGGATGCGGGCTTTACATACTTCGATACGGCCTGGGCGTACGACTGGTCGGAAGACACTATCAGGCAGGCTCTTGTCGAGAGGTATCCGAGGGATAGCTATACACTTGCAACAAAGTGCGCCGCTTGGATTGAATGCGAGACGAGAGAGGATGCAATCGCTCAGTACGAATCTTCTCTTGAACTTACGCAGGCCGGCTACTTTGACTATTATCTTATCCACAACCTCGGCGCCCCGAGGACCGAGTATTTCGATAGATTCGATCTATGGAACTTTTTCTTAGAAAAGAAGGCGGAAGGAAAGATTAAAAATCTCGGTTTCTCATTTCACGGCATGCCGGACGAGCTTGAGGAAATACTTGCAAAGAGAGCAGATGACGTAGACTTCGTGCAGCTTCAGATCAATTATGCGGATCTCGACAACCTAAGGGTCAGGTCGCAGGAGAATTACGATATTGTCAGAAAATACGGCAAGCCAATAGTCGTAATGGAGCCGGTGAAGGGTGGCATGCTGGCCGATCCTCCTGAGCAAGTCGCAAAGATATTCAAGGAAGCAGATCCGGATGCATCTTACGCAAAGTGGGCCATCAGATTTGCCGCGAGCCTGGACGGAGTATTCATGGTGCTTTCGGGCATGAGCAGCATCGAGCAGGTGAAAGATAATATTTCATATATGAAGGACTTTAAGCCTCTTGATGAAGCAGAGCATAAGGTTATCGAAAAGGTTAGGGCGGAACTCGCAAAGATTCCTATCATTCCTTGTACGTCCTGCGACTACTGCGCCAAGGTTTGCCCACAGAACATCGGAATATCCGGAACGTTCTCGGCGCTTAATGTATTTAATATCTACGGGAACAAGAAGGTTGCCAAAGATCAGGAGGGCTTTCTTGTATCCGGACACGGAAAAGCCAGAGCAAACGAATGTATACAGTGCGGCATGTGCGAAGAGGCCTGCCCACAGCACATAGAGATTCGTGCAGAACTTGAGAAAGCAGCCGAAGTATTCGAACTGTGATTGTAAAAGCGGCCGGAGTATTCGGGCTTTGACCGTAAATCACCGAAGGATTTGTGATGCGGTTCATTGTTACGAATTGCCCGCCGCCTTACGTCTGTGATAAAATGACGGACGACATATTAATAGTAGCGAAAGGAGATTTCGATGGACACAAGAGTCGCCGTGATCAGCATTATTGTCACGGAGGCCGATAAGGTGGACATGCTGAATGAGCTCCTCCATGAGTACTCCAAATACATCCTCGGAAGGATGGGAGTTCCTTATAGAGAAAAGAATCTGAGCATTATCAGCATTGCCATCGATGCACCGATGGATAAGATTAATTCTCTTACCGGTGCGCTCGGGCGCCTGGACGGCATCAATGCTAAGGTGACCTACGCCAAGTCCTGATCTCACCTATCCAATTTAATCAAGATGCAATGCATCCCCTGAGACCGAAACGATAACTTGAGGCCGAAGACGATGTGACACTGCGATTTGCACTTTGCTTTTACTTTTGGCATGGCAAGGGCAACTTCGAAGAAATTTCACAACTCGCTTCCGACCTCGGGAGCGGGTTTTTTAATACGGATGCAGGCAAAACGCATAAGAAAGGAAGATGGGTGAGTCTTAGACGGGACGGCAGGTTGCCAAGTTACTGGAAGTTAATACTGATAGTGCTGCCCTTTGTGACAGCGCTTATCGCACTCGGAATCGGCAGGATGAGTATAAGCCCTGCTGAGGTTTTTTCCGTGCTTCGTCTGGGGCTCTTCGGAGGAGGCTCTGACGGAATCGGAGAGGCAGGCGTGAGTGAAATGGCATATAAAACCGTAATGCAGTTACGCCTTCCTCGCATACTTTTGGCGGTACTAGTCGGAGCAGGTCTTTCAGTGGCAGGCTGCGCTTTTCAAAGCCTGTTTGCCAATCCACTGGCCACACCGGATACGCTCGGAGTTGCAAGCGGTGCATCATTCGGTGCTGCTCTTGGGATACTGCTGGGCTTTAATCTGATCGGGATTCAGATCCTGGGTCTTTTGATGGGTGGGGCAGCTGTAGCCCTGACCTGGCTTACGGGCTCTGGTAGAGACAAGGGTGGCCTGAGCTACATAGTGCTTTCGGGCATCATGATAGGCTCACTCTTTTCGGCCCTCGTATCGCTTCTTAAATACGTGGCTGATGAGGAGTCGCAATTGCCTGCTATCACATACTGGCTGATGGGAGGACTCGATAAGGCCAATTACAAAACTTTGGCACTCGGAGCACCTGTGATAATAATCGGAGTGCTTATATTCATACTGATACGCTGGAGAATGAACCTGCTCCCTCTGTCTGACGATGAGGCGAGGGCATCGGGTGTAAACATAAGAGCGCTTAGAGCAGTTACCGTGATTGCCGCAACAGCTATTACGGCTTCTGCCGTCTCTATGTGCGGACAGGTCGGCTGGGTGGGCCTTCTCATCCCGCATATGTGCAGGATGCTCTTTGGAAACAACCACCTCTCAATAGTGCCGGCATCGATTAGCTTGGGAGCTGTCTTTATGATAATAGTAGACACTGCGGCCCGCAGCATGAGTGCGTCGGAGATCCCTGTATCGATACTCACGGCCATAATCGGTGCGCCGTTCTTTATAGTTTTGATGAGAAGATCGGGAGGCTGGCGCATATGAAAATGAAGAAAAGAGAAAAGTCCGCGCCGGAAATTATGAAGCGAAGCGCGCCGGCGATGCGCGGGATAATGAAGAACGACGGAGGCTGCCTATGGTATTAAGAATAGAGAGCGGCAGCTTTGCGTATAAAGGCGGGCCGGAGATTTTAAGAGATATAAATATGGAAGCTCGGAGTGGTGAGATTGTTGCCGTGCTCGGACCGAACGGTGCGGGTAAGACGACGCTCCTTCGCTGCATGATGGGCATGCTAAGTTGGGACAGCGGCAGGAGCACGCTCGACGGTGAGGACATACGCCATATGCCTGCGGCAAGCCTATGGCAGAAGATGGCATATGTGCCTCAGGTCAGATCGGCTGCAAGCTCATTTACCGCATTTCAGACCGTCCTCCTCGGCAGGAGCAGCAGGATAGGCGTGTTCTCATCTCCGAAGGAAGAGGACATGGCAGCTGCAGAAGCTGCGATGAAGAGGCTCGGAATAGAAGACTTGGCCGACAAGCCTTGCCACGAGCTCTCAGGAGGAGAACTTCAGATGGTCCTGATTGCCCGCGCTATGGCAGCGGAGCCGGAGATACTCGTGCTCGATGAGCCTGAGTCAAATCTCGACTTTAAGAACCAGCTCATAGTCCTTGATGCCATATCTGCACTAGCTGCAGAAGGCATGGCCTGTATATTTAACACACATTACCCGGCGCATGCTCTTCAAAGGGCGGACAAGTCGCTGCTTCTCACCCGCGGCGGCATGAGCATTTACGGGCCGACCAAGTTCGTGGTGAGCGAGGACGACATAAGGAGCATCTTCGGAGTAAATGCGATTATAGGCGACTTCGGAGATGAAGACTCGAAGGTGCAGAGCGTGGTGCCTGTGAGCATTGCCGAAAAGAATAGATAGAGGGGTATGCGTATTAAATGAACGCTGTTTCGATTGCGATTCCGAATAGTCACTGTTTTAAATGCGACCTCAAATAATCACTGTTTTAATCGCGACCCCAAATAATCATTATTCGGGGCACTGCTGACGGAGTTTATGAACAACAGAGAATTGATCGACAAACTGAATAGTGAGCACGCTCTCTTACATGAAGAGTGGGGCCAGATATTTGATACCTGGGACGCATACGACCTACAGTACGCTGCAAGGCTTGCCAACTGTATTTCATTGGAGCGCTTTGGGCGCAAGATTTATTTCCGCGGCATCATCGAGTTTACGAATGTCTGTAAGAACGACTGCTATTACTGCGGGATTCGTGCGGGCAATTCGAACTGCGCGAGATACCGTCTCGATGAAGAGGATATTTTAAAATGTTGTGCGGACGGCTACGCTCATGGCTTTAGGACTTTCGTACTTCAGGGCGGGGAGGACCCGTATTATACAAAGGAAAAGATTTGCGGCATCGTGCATAGGATTACCGAGGAGTATCCGGACTGTGCTGTGACAATGTCCATAGGAGAACTCGATAGGGATTTTTATCAGGCGCTGTATGATGCCGGAGCGAGGCGCTACCTGCTCCGCCACGAGACGGCGGATGCGGAGCATTATGCGTCTCTGCATCCTGCGGGCATGGCGCTTGAGAGCAGGATGCGCTGTCTGAAAGATTTAAAGGAGATAGGCTTTCAGACAGGCTGCGGCATCATGGTGGGAAGCCCTTACCAGACGAGCGAGCATCTTGCAAAGGACATGGAGTTTATGACGGAGTTTCAGCCGGAGATGGTGGGCCTCGGCCCATTCATCCCGCACAAGGACACTCCGTTTCGGGATGAACCCGCAGGATCCGTGGACAAGACGCTATTAGTTATAGCGCTCACGAGGATCCTGCTTCCCGATGCGCTCATACCGTCGACCACAGCGCTCGGGACGGCCGAGGCCGAAGGGCGCCAAAAAGGCGTTCTGGCCGGCTGCAATGTAGTTATGCCGAATCTTTCACCTATGGAGGTTCGTAAGAAATACATGCTCTATGACGGAAAGGTCGGCACGGACATGAGTGCTGAGGCCGGCATACGCACGCTACGGGCGCAAATGGAAGAAATAGGCTACGAAGTGGTAGTAACGCGCGGAGATTTTACTTACCACGGAAGAAATCAAGCCGGAGAGTAAGTAAATAATTATAAATATACAGAATTTTTTACTCCCCATAATGGATAACGATTGGCGCAGTAAGTAAAAAACAAACACCGGAGAATGATTTTTACTTACCTCGAACACGCAACACCGTTTTGGTAAGTAAAAGCACTTGAATGACACATTAAAAATACTTATATTAATGCGAAAGCAAATGTGCAGTAAGTAAAAAAGAAAAGAGGACGCGATGATTAAAATAGCAGTTTACGGAAAGGGCGGCATCGGAAAATCCACGACAGTTTCCAATGTCTCCGCTGCCCTGGCAGATATGGGATATAAGGTAATGCAGATAGGATGCGATCCGAAGGCCGATTCGACGCAGGCTCTGCACGGCGGTCAGGACATAAAGACCGTGCTGGAGCTCGTCAGAGAGCATGGCAATGACTTCGAGCTCTCTGACATGACGCGCGAAGGTTATGGCGGCGTCATCTGCGTCGAAGCCGGCGGACCGACGCCCGGCCTCGGTTGCGCAGGGCGCGGCATCATAGCGGCACTGGATAAGCTGAAAGAAAAGGGCGCCTATGATGCCTACGAGCCGGATGTCGTAATATACGATGTACTCGGTGATGTTGTCTGCGGCGGTTTTTCCATGCCGATGAGAGGCGGATACGCAGACAAGGTGTTTGTGATTACATCCGGTGAGAATATGGCAATTCACGCTGCGGCCAACATAGCCGTGGCACTCGATGGTTTTAAAGGCCGTGGCTATGCCGGACTTGGCGGCATCATCCTAAACCGCAGAGATGTAAAAGACGAGGACGCCAAGGTCCGCGAGCTCGCATCGGACATAAACAGCGAGATAATAGGCGAGCTCAGCCGCAGCGAAACCGTCACCGATGCAGAAGACCTCGGAAAGACGGTCATCGAGGCCTTCCCTGAAAGTGAAATGGCGGCGGAGTACAGAGAACTTGCAAAGAAACTCCTCGCCGCCTGCGAAAAATAGCGCTCATATTACGAAAAAGGAAAAAGAGAGCTAATCAAAAGGTCATATTTAGAGATTGATTAGCGCTCATATGTAAAAACAACATTTCTAGCGCTAATTCGCATGTCGAAACGATGAATATTAGCTCTCAAAACAGAGAAATTCGGATAGAGAGCTAATCTCAAGGAGAAATAGATGTTAAATAAGATAAAACCAAATGAAACTTACAATGCTAATGACAGAATGCCGGAAATCCCGCATGTAAGAATAGCTGATGCGGAATTTCCCGCACCTTTTAAATCGGGCCTTGAGTACGCAACTCCTGCCCGCGGCACTTGGAATATAGTTCACACCGGCATGCTTATACCCGAGGCGCATGAGATATTCGTCTGCGCTTCGTGTTGCCTGCGCGGCGTGGTGCTGACGGCCGCCGAGATGGGTGCTCAGGACAGATTCTCAACAGTCGCTGTCCGTGAGCACAATCTCCTCGATGGCGACATGGAAGAACTCGTCATCGAGGGCGTTTCGGATATCATAAATAAACTTCCGAAACGACCGCCGGCCGTCCTGGTCTACACCAGCTGTGTCCATCATTTTACGGGAGTGGATCTCGACATGATATATGCCGAGCTTCGTGCACGCTTTCCGGATATAGACTTCACGGACTGCTATATGAATCCGATTATGAGAAAAAGCGGTCTTACGCCGGATCAGCTGATGCGTTCGCGCCTCTACATGTTGCTTCATCCGCGCGAGCTAAATCCTAAGGCGGTCGCTATCATCGGTAACGATCTTCCGACCGACAAGGACAGCGACCTCGTTCATCTTCTCGAGCGCGCTGAGGTTAAGATTCACGAGATTACATCCTGCAAGACATATGAAGAGTATCAGGAAATGGCCGAAAGTTCGGTATATGTCTCATACTATCCGGACGCAGCTCCGGGTGGTGACATGCTGGCAGAACGCCTCGGCGGACGCCACTATGCCCTTAAGTTCAGCTACGAATACAGCGAGATAGACGAGACCTTCGCAGGCCTTGCCAAAGAGATAGGAATTCCGGCAAGAAAAGGTGAGGAACTCAAAGATCTTCACAAATTCTGTGAGAATGAACTTCAAAAAACTCGCGAGCTGATCGGTGACACGCCTATCGCCATAGACTATACATACAGTCCGCGGCCTTTGGGGCTTGCAAAGCTCCTTCTCAGGCATGACTTTAATGTGCAGAAAGTCTATCTCGATGCAATAGCAGCGGGGGACAAGGATGCCTTTGAATATCTCAAGAAGAAACATCCTGATCTCATCCTGCAGCCGACTGTGCATGCGGGCATGAGGTTCGCCCAGACTGCCAATATCGAATCCGGCAAATCGCAAGATACGAACAACTCAAAATGCAAAGTTTTGGCAATCGGACAGAAGGCTGCGTATTTTGAGAATACAAACTACTTCGTGAACGTTGTTGAAGGCGGCGGCATGATCGGATACGAGGCCATTTACAAGACTGCCCGATTGATGCGCGAGGCATACGAGAACGAGAAGGACATGAAGGAGCTTGTCGGCGTGAAGGGCCTCGGCTGCGAGGAAGGCTGCTGCGGAGTATAGAGGTGCAATCATGAAACAAACGTCAAGAATCATATCCACATATTCTGCAGACTCCATGGGCGTCTGCTCGGCCCTCTTCGAACTTGGCGGCATGACAATAATGCACGATGCCTCGGGCTGCAATTCGACATATACGACTCACGATGAGCCGCGCTGGTATGACATGGACAGCATGGTCTATATATCCGCGCTGACTGAGATGGATGCCATCATGGGAAATGATGAAAAGCTACTTTCCGACATCGAGGACGCAGTGCGCGAACTCCACCCTAAGTTCGTGGCAATCTGCGGAACTCCTATTCCGACTATGACGGGCTTTGACTTCGAGTCGGTGGCACGACTTGCAGAGTTCAGGACAGGAATACCTTGCATGGGTTTTCCTACAACCGGGATGAATACGTATATACATGGCGCGTCTATGGCCTTTGAGGAAATCGCAAGACGATTCGTTAAGGACGACAGCGACGAACTTGCCGACACAGAATCTGACGACAATGCCGTCACCGTAACTGACTGCAACAGTGGTACGTCAAAACTCCGCGTCAACATACTCGGCCTGACGCCACTCGACTTCTCAGTGAACGGAACAGACAAGTTTATTGAGGAGTGGCTCGAGTCCGAGAACTTTGAGATAGTATCCAAGTGGGCCATGGGAAGTACGCTCGAAGATATATCACGCAGCGCCGAGGCGGATGTAAATCTCGTCGTTTCGGCATCAGGTCTGGGGGCAGCACGCGTTCTATATGAAAGATTCGGCATTCCGTATGCCGTCGGACTTCCGATCGGAAACGAAATGCCGGGCCTGTTCTCCGACCTGATAAAAATGAAGGTAAAGGAATTCAAGGAAGCAGATGGAAAAGGAGAGCGCACAGGCACATTTGAAACAAGAGAGATCAGTCTCGAATCCGCCGTATTCCTAAGCGACGGAAACGGCAGCGCAAGGGCCGGCGGTGATTCAAATTACAAAAACGGATTCGCTGCCGTAATCGGTGAGGGCGTTATGTCCAAGTCGCTTGTCTCGGCAATTGAGACAGAGTGCGGAATTCCTGCCAAGGTGCTTTGCGCCACGGAGTGTCCTGAAGAATTCCTGAGAGAGTGTGACAAAATGACGCCTGATGAAGATGACATTATCGCAGAGCTCAAGGGCGCAAAATACGTCATCGCAGACCCGCTTTATAAACCGATTGTTCCTGCAGATGCGAAGTTTATATCGCTTCCGAGTGAGGCGTTCTCGGGCCGCCTATACCGCGCCGAGATTCCGAATCTCATCAAGAACCCGGAGAGCATACTCGAGCGGATCAAATAAGTAACAAATAATTAAACCGTTAATTCCGGCCACGCGCCAACATTAATACATAAATATCATTGGAGGTTTCTGACTATGAAGAAGATTCTGAGTATGAAGATTACTGCACTTTTACTGGCACTTGTTATGCTCACGGCTATGTTCTCAGCCTGCGCCAAGGAATCCCAAGATTCTGCTGCCGAAGCCGAGGCTGAGACGAGTGCTGATACTATCACAATCACCGACCACGCTGATCGCGAAGTTACGCTGCCTGCCGAGATTAACAGGATTGCGGTATGCGACATCTTCCCAATCCCTAGCGTGCTTGCGGTATTCTTTGATTCCGCAGATAAGATAGTCGGCATGCCTGAGCCGAGCAAGACTGCGGCTGAGCACGGACTCCTCGGAGAACTCTATCCCGAGATTCTTAATGCCGAGACAGGCTATATCGACGGTAGCAATGTCAATATGGAAGAGCTCGCAGGCCTTAATCCCGATGTTGTTTTCTATAGCGCTTCGAGCCCTGAACTCGGAGATCAGCTGACCAATGCCGGTTTTAATGCCGTTGCAATTTCCGTCAACAAGTGGAACTACGACTGCATTGAGACTTTGAACAATTGGATAGATCTTCTCAGTCAGATGTTCCCTCAGAGCGGAAAGGCAGATTTGGTCAGAGCCAAATCCACAGAGATGTACGAGCTCGTACAAGAGCGCGTCAAGGATATCCCCGATGACGAGAGGGCAAACGCCTTCTTCCTCTTCCAGTACAGCGACACGACGCTGCTTACCTCAGGCAAACAGTTCTTCGGTCAGTGGTGGGCAGATGCGATAGGTGCTAAAAATGTCGCAACTGAACTTGAGACCGATAACTCGGCGCCTGTAAATATGGAGCAGGTATACGCGTGGAATCCGAATCTCATCTTTATGACAAATTTCAATACATATTATCCGGATGACCTGTATAATAACACTGTGGAAGGATACGATTGGAGCGCAGTGCAGGCTGTCAAGGACAAGCGCGTTTACAAGATGCCGCTCGGAATGTACAGGAGCTACACGCCGGGAGTTGATTGCCCGGTCACACTGCTTTGGATGGCCAAGACGGCGTATCCCGAGAAATTCGATGACTTAGATATAATCGCAGAGGCCAAGACATACTATAAAGAAGTCTTCGGAATCGAGCTGAGTGATGATCAGGCCAAGTCCATATTCGAACCGGCCCAGAGCGCAGGAGGCGGATTCTCTTACCAGTAGAGATGCTCAGAAGCGCACTATAGAAAATATAATGGTAGACATTGACAGATTCTTTGAAATATTGACAGAGGTTTGCGACGAGCTGCCCGAGGAGTTCTTTCACGAGCTGCATCAGGGCGTTCTCCTCTCAGAGCAAATAAAAATATCTCCGTACGCAAGAAGCGACGACATGTTTATTATGGGCGAATACAGGCGGGCTTACTACGGCAATCAGATAACGATTTATTACGGATCGTTTGCACGCGCATATCCTAATCTTGACGAGGAGGCTCTGAAGAATCGCATACGTGAGACAGTGCGCCACGAGTTTCGTCACCACATGGAGCATCTCTCCGGAATGTACGGTGCGGATTCGCTCGAAAGGGAAGACCAAATCAGGCTCCGTCGCTATCTGAGAGGCGAATAAATAACAGCCTATAAAGCATGAAATTGCACGCAAAACGGTGTTTTTGCAATAAAACATAAAATCTTTTGAAAAAGGGCTTGACGGAGCCCTTTTATAATGCTACTATTGCTTTGTTAATTTAACACTTTAGCGCGCTAAAGTAAAAAGCGGCCGCTAAAGACTAAGAAAGAAAAACCAACAAAGGAAGGATTCATACGATGAAAAAGAAAATTACAGTACTCGGAATTATATTTACAATGCTCTTCACGCTGATTGCATTCAGCGCTTGCGGAGGCGGCAGCAGTGAAGAGGCAGCAGAGGATACAGCAACAGCTGAAGAAAAATACGGTGAGGGCTTTGAATTCAAGCACGGATTCGACCTCGACTACAGACCGTACTCATTCGTAGGAGATGACGGTAAGAACGGAGGCTTCGACGTAGAGATGGCTCAGGCTGTATGTGATTACTACGGATGGACATACACAGCTGTTCCGTTCAACTGGGATGCCAAGGATGCTGAGCTCAACTCCGGAAGCTGTGACTGCATCTGGTCCGGATTTACCATCAACGGACGTGAAGACGACTACTGCTGGAGTAAAGCATACTCTGACAACACTCAGAAGATCATGGTTAAGAAGGACAGCGGCATTGCAGCCCTCAAGGATCTTGCAGGTAAGAACGTAGGAGTTCAGACAGCAACTTCCGCATACGATCTTCTGAACGACGAAGAAGGACAGAAGGAACTTTCCGATACATTCGCAGACCTCAAGGTATTCGACACATACACAATCGCAATCACAGATCTCAAGGCCGGCGCAATTGACGCAGTTGCCGTAGATGCAACAAGAGCTGCAGAAGCCATGGCAAGCGACGCAGATCTCGTATGCCTCGATGAGGACCTCGGATCTGAGCAGTACGGAATCGGCTTCAGAAAAGACGATACAGAGCTTTGCGAGAAGGTTAATGCTGCACTTGATGCACTTGCTGCAGACGGTACAGTAGAAAAGATTGTAGCCAACTATCCTGAAATCAAGGATTACATCACACTCGGAAAATAATTAATTAGCCAATAAATCTTTCAAAAAACGCTGAGGCGCCGGGGCATCGCTCCGGCGATTCTCGCGTTATAAAGACAGGAGAAATAATGGAATTATCCGTAATGTTATCAACTATGACAGTGGGTATGCTGAGAACGGGCGGGATATTCGCCCTGACTCTTCTGGGCTCACTTCCTCTCGGCATGATAGTTGCACTGCTTAGAAAGTCCCGCTTCGCGGTGGTGCGAGGCTTTATCCGTGCCTACATATCCATAATCCGCGGCACACCTCTTATGTTGCAGCTGTTGGTCTGGTATTTCGGACCATTCTATCTGCTGGGCATCAATATCGGCAATTGGCGCTTTCCGGCGCTCATAGTTGCCTTCGTGGTCAACTACGCTGCGTACTTCGCTGAGATCTACAGGGGAGGAATTGAGTCCATCCCTCAGGGTCAGTACGAGGCGGCGCAGGTGCTCGGGTATACGAAGGTGCAGACCTTCATGCGCATTATCTTGCCGCAGGTTATTAAAATCATAATGCCGTCGGTGACCAACGAGGTTATCACTCTGGTAAAGGACACTTCGATGGCATTTACCTTGGCATATGCAGAGGTGTTCTCGCTGGCCAAGCAGATATCCGCATCACAGACATCGTTTACACCCTTCCTGATCGCCGGCATATTCTACTTCGTAGCCAACTATGTCGTTGAGATGATAATGGTCAGGATTGAAAAATCGATGGATTACTACAAATAGAAAGGAGGCCTCAAAATGATTTTACAAATGAACAATATAGAGAAGAGATTTGACGGCCTCGAAGTCCTAAAGGACATCAGTTTCGGCGTTGACAGCGGTGAGGTCGTAAGCATAATCGGACCGTCGGGTTCGGGCAAATCCACGCTTCTGAGGTGTGCGACTTTCCTTGAGACAATTGATGGCGGAGAGATTATTTACATGGGAGATAAGGCCGCTTGGACGGGAGAAGACGGCGCAGCGGTGTACGCAGGCCCTCAGGAGATGAAGATATTCAGGGGCTACTGCGGCCTCGTGTTCCAGCAGTTCAATCTTTTCCCTCATTTCAGCATACTTAAAAACATCACAGATGCACCTATGAAAGTGCAAGGTAACTCCAAGGAAGAGGCCGAGGAAAGTGCAATGGAGCTCCTTCGCAAGATGGGCATCGAAGACAAGGTGGACGCATATCCGTATCAACTTTCGGGCGGACAGCAGCAGAGAGTTGCGATAGCAAGGGCTCTTGCGATGAAGCCGGAGATACTGTTCTTTGACGAGCCGACATCCGCACTCGATCCTGAGCTTACGGGAGAAGTACTCAAAGTTATTCGCCAGCTGGCAGATGAGAAGATGACCATGGTGGTTGTAACGCATGAAATGCCGTTTGCAAAGGCGGTCAGCAACCGCGTGCTCTTCATGGACGGCGGCGTCATAGTCGAGCAGGGTGATCCGCGCGACGTATTCGATAATCCTCAGGAGGAGAGAACCAAGCAATTCTTAAGGGTATTTGAGAGATGATTAAATTCAGTATTTTCGATCCCGCCGGGAATATCACGGCCCTGGTCGAAAGCAATGTAGAGATTAGGCGTCAGCCCGAGGTGGCCGACGAGATAATGAAAGCCTATCCTGAAGTGGAGCAGGTCGGTTTCGTTTACTTTGATCCGATCAGGCCTGTGCCGACTTATCTTCGCATGGCGGGCGGTGAATTCTGCGGCAATGCGACCCTGAGTGCAGCGGCTCTTTATCTTTTGAGATACGGCGAGGAAACCGACAAGGTCAGAGTCATGGTGACGGGCGTATCGAGATCCCTCGAAGTCAGACTCAAAAAAAGAGAAGACGATGAATACTGCTTCGATGCCGGAGTCGAGATGCCGAAATCCCTCGGTATTGAAAAGGAGAAACTGTCGTGGAACGGCATTTCGGACAGGCTCCCTGCCGTAATGATGGAGGGCATTACTCATGTCATAATTGAAAGCGAATCACCGCTCTATTCGCTAAAGGACGACAGGGATGCGGCCGAGTCTGAAATCAGGAATTGGTGCATGAAGCTCGGTGCGGAGTGCCTGGGACTCATGTTCCTGGACAGATCGGGTGAGAATATGGAACTTATCCCGCTTGTCTATGTTCCCGGAGCGGACACGGTCTTTTGGGAGAACTCCTGCGCCAGCGGAAGTTCAGCGGTCGGCATATACCTGGCAAATGAGAAGAAAAGCGCCGTGGACATAAGCATGAATGAGCCGGGAGGAAGCCTCAGGGTTACGAGCAATCCCCAAAGCGGAGAGACAAGGCTCTACGGTAGTACAAGGCTTACAAGCACAGAAAATCTGCCTGAGTAAATCGGGCAGTTTTTTATTGTCTCGCAGGGAGAAGACGGAAGCACTATGCTATAATAGAAAAAGTATTAGAAGAGAGAAAGAAGTTAAATATGAGCAAGGTTTATATCACAGGACACAGAAACCCGGATCTCGACAGCCTATGCGCCGCTACGGCGTATGCTAACCTAAAAAACATGGTCGACCCGGACAATAAGTACATTCCGATCAGATGCAGCCACATCTCCGACAGCGTGCGCAAGCAGATGGAAACGATGGAGATTAGGCTGCCTTACTATAAAAAGGATGTTTACCCTAAGGTAAGGGACGTCATGATGGAGGCCAAATCGCATCTGCAGGCGGATGCTCCTATTTACATGCTTGTCAAAGAGTACAGCACTGACAAGCCTTCGGTTGTTCCTATTTATGAGGGTGACGACTTCAAGGGACTTCTCAGCGTGGACGATATTACGAGTTGGTTTCTTCATGACAATCAGGAAAAGAGGCCCGTCTATCATTTTGCGGTAGACAGCGTCGTAAAAGTCACACACGGCCACCTGATTCAAAAGGGAAAGAGCGATGAAATAGAGGGCTCACTTTTGGTCGGTGCTGCTACCTTCGAAACCTTCAAGGATGTCGTGGATGAGATTCCGAGCAGCATAGTTGTGACCGGATCTAGGCTTGAGCATCTGCAATACGTAGTAGATAAGCAGGTGCCTGCAATCATTATTACATCGGGCGGAGATAAGCCTGACATAGACTTTTCAAATTACGAAGGCACGGTTATTATCACTGAGCTCGGAACTGCAGATACATTAAGGCGCCTCAGACTTGCCGAGCCTGTCGGCTCAATGATGGTGAGCGAGACCGAGACCATCGAGGCTGATGACCTCTTCTCCGATGCCAAAGCAATTTTCATGACATCGCATACGAGAGGACTTGCCGTCATGGAGAAGGGCAAGTTCATAGGTTTTGTAACAAGGCGTTGTTTCCTCGATACTCCGAAGAACAGCGTAATAATGGTGGACCACAATGAGCCTGCACAGAGCGTGAAGGGAATCGAAACTGCGAACGTAGTTGAGATAATAGATCACCACAGACTGGATGCTGTATCCACGGCACTTCCTATATTCATTGCGGCGGAGCCGCTCGGGAGCACCTGCACCATAGTGTATCAGCAGTATATGAGACACGGCATAATGCCGGATCAGGACATGGCCAAGGTCTTACTGACGGGCATCATAGCAGATACCCTCATACTCAGAAGTCCGACGACTACGGCTTCGGATATAAGCACGGCGGAGAGTCTTGCTCGTCTGGCCAGGGTGTCGAGCATAGATGAGTTCGGAGAAAAACTCTTCAGCATTACGGACAATCTCGCAACTCAGGATCCGGAGGAAATGATTCTGTCCGATTTCAAGACTTACGATTCCGGCGGAGTAAAGATGGGCGTAGGTCAGTGCGAGGTGACGACCCTCAAAAATATAGACGAGTACGCGGAGCGCTATCTCGAAAAACTAAAGGATATTGCAAAGGCACAAGGTCTCGACTGGACGCTTCTGATGGTAACGGACGTGCTGAGAGAAAAGAGCATACTGATTACCTCGGACTACAGAGCCAACAGGGATTTGCCTTATGCGAAGATAAAAGACGGTATGTATAGTATGCCGGGAGTTATGAGCAGGAAGAAACAGCTCCTGCCTACGCTGCTTTCGGCAACTAATGCGATATAAGGAAAGGGGATAAAACATGGCAGCGATGGGTTATTTTGCACCGACAAAGGTGTATTTCGGAAAAGGCGCAGAGGACAATGTCGGAGAAGCTCTGAAAGCAGACGGAGCCACTAAGGTGCTCGTTCACTTCGGAACAGGCTCGGTTAAGAAAACAGGTCTTCTGGACAGGGTTGAGGCCAAGTTAAATGAAAGCGGAATAGCGTTTGTTGAACTTGGCGGCGTAGTGCCGAATCCGAGAGTCAGCCTCGTTCGTGAAGGAATCGAGCTCTACAAGAAAGAGGGCTGTGATTACATTCTCTCTGTCGGCGGCGGATCCGTGCTCGACAGCGCTAAGGCTATCGGCTACGGAGTGTACGGCGGAGGCGATGTATGGGATTACTACTGCGGAAAGAGGAGCGTTGAGGGCACTGTGCCTATCGCCTGCATTCTGACTCTTTCTGCTACGGGCTCTGAGATGAGCGACTCTTCGGTAATAACCAATGACGACGGAGAGCCTACATATAAAAGAGGCGTAAACAATGACCTCGGCAGGATTAGGTTGGCATTTCTGAATCCGGAGCTTACTTATACGGTTTCAAAGTATCAGACCGCGTCCGGTGCTGTGGATATCATGATGCATACTTTGGAGAGATACTTCCATGAAGGATACACTCTGGACATGACGGATCAGCTGACATTTGCCCTGCTTAAAGAGGTAATGGATGCGGCTCCAAAGGCGCTTGCCAATCCGGAAGACTACGATTCCAGAGCTAATCTCATGTGGGCGGGTTCAATCTCGCACAACGGTCTCATGGCTGTGGGCAATTCAACCAAGGGTGACTGGGCCTGCCACCAGATAGAGCATGAGCTTTCGGCAGAGTACGACGTAGCTCACGGCGCGGGACTTTCCGCAATCTGGGGTTCATGGGCCCGCTATGTCCTCGATACCGACAGAGAAAGATTCGTCAAGCTCGGTAAGGGCGTCTTCGGCGAGAGTGATCCGATTAAGACTATTGAAAAGTTTGAGGCGTTCTTCAAATCAATCGACATGCCTATAGATATAAAGGGGCTCGGACTCGACTTTGATGAGGAAGCCTGCAGGAGAGCGGCTTACGGAGTCACATTCCAGGATGCCCGCACCATCGGCAACTTCAAGGTTCTTAAAACAGAGGATATCTGCGAGATATACAAGATGGCATCTGGCCTGAAATAAAAAAGGGGGACTGTTATGAGCAAGGTATTACTTATAAACGGAAGTCCGAAGGCAAACGGCTGCACGGCCACTGCCCTCGAGGAAATGATAAAGACATTTAAAGAGGAAGGCGTCGAGACAGAGCTTATCCAGGTAGGGAATAAGCAGATAAAAGGCTGCGTTTCCTGCGGATACTGCCAGGAGAACGGCAAATGCGTGGTAGATGATATCGTAAACGAGGTTGCTGCCAAGTATGCTGAGGCAGACGGGCTCGTTATCGGAAGCCCTGTGTATTACGGCTCACCGAACGGCACAATGCTGGCATTTCTCGACAGGCTTTTCTTCAGCGCCGGCCAGATGGGATCTCACATGAAAGTGGGCGCATCCGTCGTAAGCTGCAGGAGAGGCGGTAATACAGCGACATTCGATGCGCTTAACAAATACCTCACCATCAGCGGAATGGCTGTAGCCACGAGCACGTACTGGAATCAGGTGCACGGCTTTACGGCAGAGGATGTAAGAAAAGATGAAGAGGGGCTTCAGACAATGAGAAACCTCGCACGCAATATGAGCTTCATGATGAAGGCTATAGCTGATGCCAAGGATAAGTACGGACTTCCTGAAGTCGAAAGAGACTACTTCACATGTTTCTGTGACGGTAAATAGGGCTATGAAGAAGGGCTAAGGCGAGTCCGGTCGGTGCAATCTGAGGCCTTAGCCCTTCTCTAAGATACATATAATCGGAGGGATGTTATGAGCGAAGAGATTAAAAGACTAAAGGAAATAGTTGATTCCAGTGACAATATCGTCTTTTTCGGAGGCGCAGGCGTCTCTACGGAAAGCGGCATTCCTGACTTTAGAAGTGCCAGCGGCCTGTACAATCAGGACCTCGGAAGAGAAGTCTCGCCTGAGGAGATGATATCCCACAGCTTCTATGTCAATCATCCGGAGCAGTTCTTTGAATTCTACAGGGACAAGCTCATATACGAAGATGCCCAGCCGAACGATTGCCATAAGGCTCTTGCGGAGCTCGAAAAGCAGGGTAAGGTAAAGGCGATTGTCACTCAGAATATCGATGGCCTGCATCAAAAGGCCGGCAGCAAGGTCGTCTGGGAACTGCACGGTTCGACTCTCAGAAACTATTGCGAGAACTGCGGAGCTTTTTATGATCTCAGCAAGATCTCGGGTACTGACGGTGTTCCTACCTGCGATAAGTGCGGAGGAAGAGTAAAGCCTGATGTAGTTCTGTATGAAGAGGGGCTCGACAGCGATGTAATAAACGGTGCCATAAACGCCATTTCAATTGCGGACACCCTTATAGTCGGAGGCACGACTTTAATTGTCTATCCGGCTGCAGGTCTAATCCATTATTTCCGCGGTAAGAAAATAGTGCTCATCAATATGAGCGCAACGAGCGCAGACAGCTCAGCGGATCTTGTAATCCGTGAGCCTATAGGAGAAGTATTCAAGGAACTTATGTCGCTTTATTAAAATATGGAATCAAAGGGCAAAGGGATAGCGAAATTTAATAGATGGCCTGAGGCCCTGATCGTGCTGCAGTCGATAGTGTACGGTTTCGGAGACCCAATCTCGAAGATTGCCTTCGAGGTGACTCCGGTATATACCATGATGTCGGTCAGATACTGCATCGCCTTTGTTGTCGCGTTCATACTGTTCAGACGGAGAGTTATAGAGACAGTAAAGACGGTGCCTGTAAGGTACTGGCTGGTGCCGGGACTGTTTATCGGCCTGACATATTTACTGAATAATGTGGCTCTGTCACTTACAGATGCGACATCAGTCGCTTTCTTAAGATCGCTTTCGGTAGTGCTCACGCCGCTCTTTGCATTTATAGCACTCGGACGAAGATACAGCCCTCGGATAGTATTCATCCAGGTGATGGTACTGCCGGGCATGTATCTTCTTTGCGTTAAAGGGGGCCTTTCGGGATTCGGTGCAGGTGAGGTTGTTACGATAGTTGCCGCCGCCGTTATGGCATGCGCCCTTATTACTAGCAGAGAGTACCTCGAAGAAGTAGATCCTATTGCACTCACATCGCTCATGGCGGGTTGCTCAGCCGCCTTGGCACTTATCGGCAGCCTCATATTTGAAGGAGGTCTCCATCTAGAGAACACTACGGGACAAGCCTGGATGATTATTATTTATCTTGCGATTGCCTGCACACTTCTCGGATACATGATGCAAAATATCGCCCTTACAAAAATATCGGAGCGCTCTGTTGCGCTCCTTCAATGTCTGTGCCCTGTTATGACGGCAATCTTTTCATTCTTTATTCTCGGAGAAAAACTCAGCGCCGCAGGTGTACTCGGTGCAATTATAATAATCTGCTGCGTCACGGCAGCAACTGCACTATCATCGGATTAGAAATTGCCCATTACAGCAAGCCCAGAAACTATTAACACATCCAATAACAGAAAAGAGAACTATAGATGCAATCAATTATCTTAGTTCTTTTTTAAATTGTAAAATTTGAATTAAGAAAGGGGCTCAAAGAACAATCTTTGGGCTCGATTCATCTATATGTGAATGCTTAATAATATAGGGGAGATTTATTATGGCTGATAATCAACAAATGTGGAAAGACCTCGGTATGAACCTCGAGATGCACGACATGCTCTGTGAGGTGCTCCCGGGAGCAATCGGTGACGTATTTATGTCACAGGAAAACAGACCTGCTGCTATGGATTACTTCGACATGGTTCTCGCTGATGTTCACGGCTTAAGACCTGCTGAGCTCGTAGAGTTCAAGAAGGGCGGCGGCAAGGTGTTCGGTACATTCTGTGCCTATGTACCTGACGAGGTCATCTTCGCAGCCGGCGGAATCGCAACAGGACTTTGCGCAGGTTCGCAGTTCTGGGTACCTGGTGGTGAGAGATATCTTCCTGCCAACACTTGCCCGCTGATTAAGGCTATGCTCGGTGCGAGATTTGACAAGACTTGCCCGTTCTACAGACTGGCCGACATCTACATCGGTGAGACTACATGCGACGGTAAGAAGAAGGCTTATGAAATCCTCGGTACAGACGTGCCTCTGCACGTAATGGACCTGCCTCAGATGAAGAGGGACAAGGATTATCTCAAGTGGGCTGACGAGATCAAGGACCTCATCGAAGTTGTAGAGAAGACAACAGGTAACAAGGTAACAGCTGAGAATCTGGCTGAGAACATCAAGAAAATCAATGCCAAGAGAGCAGCTCTTCAGAGACTGTATGAGCTCAGAAGAAATACCTGCGTTCCTATCTCCGGTACTGACACACTGCTCATCTCGCAGATTGCATACTATGACGATCCTGAGAGATTTGCCACAATGGTCAACAAGCTCTGTGACGAGCTCGAGCAGAGAGTACAGGACGGCGTAAGCGTTGCTGAGGGAAAGAAGAGAATCCTCATCACGGGAACTCCGATGGCAATTCCTAACTGGAAGCTGCACAACCTCATCGAGACAAGCGGCGGCGTAGTTGTTTGCGAGGAGACCTGCACGGGCACAAGATACTTCGAGAACTTTGTTGACGAAAGCGGCAAGGATCTCGACGAGATGGTTCAGAACATCGCCAACAGATACATGGGTATCAACTGCGCATGCTTCACACCGAATACGGCAAGAGCTGATGATGTTATCAGACTCGCTAAGGACAGCAAGGCTGACGGAGTTATCGATGTTAACCTCATGTTCTGCCAGACTTACGATATCGAGGGAAGAAGCCTCGAGGAGAGATGCAAGGCAGAGGGAATTCCGTTCCTCGGAATCGAGACGGATTACACCGACAGCGATGCTCAGCAGCTCAAGACCAGAATCGGAGCATTCATCGAGATGCTCGGATAAGATGAATTGTCTCGGCGACTGGCAAGCGTAAGCGCAGACAGAGTCGTAGAAATTCATTTACGCAGTACGCGGGCGACTGGCAAGCGTAAGCGCAGACAGAGCCCGTGCGGACGAGCCGTTTTCTGAATTGTCTCAGCGACAATAGTGTATAATATTGGGGCGGAGCATATCCGCCCCAAAATTACGCCCGGCCCTGCGCGCGGCTTTAAATTCCGATGCTTGACGGGGCATTATAAACTATGAACGAATATCTACACTACTATGTGCTTTTTCAGAATCACACGGATGCGACTGCAATGTACCGCTCGCTAAAGAGTAAGAATGTGTACGCGCAGATAAGTCCGACACCCAGAGAACTTTCCGTTTGCTGCGGAGTCTCTCTTTTGGTGAAAGGGGAGGATGTGGAGCGCATCAAGGAGATAGCGGAGGCCGAGCATTTGGCATACATTTCGATTAGCGGCCTCAATAATGTATTCGATAATACGAGGCACCGATATGGCTAAGAAATATATAGGAATAGATATAGGATCGACCGCATCGAAGGTATGCATACTCGAAGAGGGTAAGGACCCCGTCTTTGAGGTGCTCCCGACGGGGTGGAACAGTAAAATCACCGCGGGTATCATCAAAGAAGACCTGGAGAAAAAATACGGAGATCTTAGTGATGCGGATATAGTGGCCACGGGATACGGAAGGATAAGCGTCGAGTATGCGGATAAGGTAATTACGGAGATCAGCTGTCACGGCAGGGGCGGTTATGAGATGAAAGGTGCCGACTGCACGATAATCGACATCGGCGGCCAGGACACCAAGTATATAAATGTCATGGGCGGTAGGCCTGTCGACTTTCTCATGAACGACAAGTGCGCAGCCGGCACGGGTAAATTCATCGAGGTAATGGCCAACAGACTCGGCGTGACCATAGAAGAATTATTCGAACTTGCTGAGATAGGTGACCCTATAGCCATAAGTTCATTATGTACGGTTTTCGCAGAGTCCGAGGTAATTAATTACATGGGAGAAGGGCGTGCCAAGGAAGACCTCGCAGCCGGTGTCATCGATTCGGTAGCACTTAAGGTTGCAACCTTGGTGCAGAGAAAGGAACTGCAGGATACTGTAATAATAACAGGAGGCTTCAGCGACAATGAGTTCTTTGCGGAGCTCCTCGGAAAGAAACTCGGAAAGGAAGTTACCGCCATGCCGCTCGGAAGATATGCGGGTGCTTACGGCGCTGCTCTTCTGGCAAAAGAACAATTGGCATAAGTACAATAAAAGAGGGCAGCTTGGCTGCCCTTCAGTTATTTAGGATATAGGATCCAGCCTGTCGCATAGCGGCGGGCTGTTTTTATTTGAACTGTCCGGTCTTATGTGATAGTAGGCGTAGTCATCAGCCGTAAGCTCGCTTTGCTCCCTGAATAAGTCCTCCGCCTGCTCTCTTTGCTCCGGTTTTATGCGAATGGATATACCGCAAGATGCCGAGATGAATCTCGGCACCGGCATTATCGTTACTCCTGCGGGCTTCAAAATCTTTTCCGTGGATATGGCCGCATGAGTTGATTCAAAAGTTAATAGATAGTACTCGTTCACTACAGTTTAATTACCTTGCTTACTTCCTGCATTGCACCGAGTATATCATACATATTGCTGACTGTTCCCACCTTGAGCTCATCAGCGAGTCCGTAGAAGTTGAGGCATGTGCCGCAGACCAGGACCTGAGTGCCCTTTTCGATAAGAGTGTTCAGGTTTTCAACTATCTGCGGCTCAACTCCTGTGACGAGTTTGACGCCTTCATTCATAAAGAGCATGTATGACGGAATCTTATCCGACTCGCTCAGTGTGAAGATGGCCATCTTTGCGAGATTGCCGCCGAGCTCGCTGTCGTTTGTACCGATTGCGTTGGTGTTGAAGAAGACTGCGTATGTGTCAGCCTCTGAACCTGCTCCGCCTTTTTTGGTCTCTCCGTTGGCAAACTTTACGAGGAACTTGTCTCCGCACGGTTCGCTTGTAGCCGGTCTGCCGAGTGCGTCTCCGAGTCTCGTCAGATTATCGATCTGAGTCTGTCCGTCTACGATAATCTCTACATCCTGCTCACCGGCTTCGAGCTCTTTCTTTGCCATTATTACAGGGATAGGGCACTGTTTGCCGCCTGCATCTATTCTCATAGTATTACCTCCGAATTATCTGTTTATACAAATGATGCATGCCTCTTGTTTATCGAAGCAGCCTACACTTGTACTATACTCTCTTTTGATGCCTGCAAGTATAGATAAAATCAATAATACTGTAAACCGCCTCGGCCCGATATGCTATAATTTATGAGTTGGAGGGGACTATGATTATATTTGATTTGGACGGCACGCTTTGGGACTCGACAGTGCCTGTAGCGGAGTCGTGGAATGTAAAAATTGAAGAGGAAACGGGAGAGGCTGACAGGCTTACTCCGGAAGATATTTCAAATGTCATGGGGATGACCATGACGCAGATTGCCGACACTCTCTTTTCGGATATCGAAGAGGATGCCAGGTATGAGCTCGCGCACAAGTGCGAAGTCTTTGAGAACGAATATATCAGGCGTCGCGGGGCCAGACTTTATCCGGGTGTCGTTGAGACTTTGGAAAAGCTGCTTGAAGACGGAGTCAAGATGGCTGTCGTCAGCAATTGCCAAAAAGACTATGTTGCAGCGTTTATCGAGTCGATGCACATGGAGAAGTATTTTGTCGACTACGAGGAGTGGGGAAGGACCGGCCTTGATAAGGCAGGCAACATCAGGCTTGTAATGGAGAGAAACGGAGTGGATAAGGCTGTTTATGTCGGGGACATACAGCGTGACGCTGACGCCGCTCACAAAGCGGGCATACCTTGCATATATGCAGCATACGGATTCGGACACATTTCCGATGCGGAGGCTGAGATTGAGTATTTTGAGGAGCTCCCAAAAGTGTTGGAAGAGCTCGGGTATTTTTGATGAAGAAAAGCAAAACAAATAAAGAAAAGAAATATAATCTGGCGGAGTGCTATGCTCATAGAGGGTTTCACGATAAAGAGAATGCTCCCGAAAACTCAATGGCAGCCTTCAGGCGCGCTGTTGAGCACGGCATGTCCTCTGAGATAGATGTTCACAGAATAGCGGATGGGAGCCTTGTCGTATTCCACGATGACGAGCTTAAAAGGATGACGGGTGCACCCGGAAGAATTGCAGACTACGACATTGAGTCGCTTTCCAAGCTGAGGCTCGCCGGCACCGATGAGATGATTCCGAGCTTTGATGATGTGCTGGAGCTTTACGAAAACACCGGCCTTCATCTTCTGATAGAACTCAAGGTCGACAAGAGAAATCACAAGGAGCTTGCGGCTGCTGTGGCAGACAGGCTCGTAAGGTACGAAGGCGACTTTGCTGTCCAGAGTTTTGATCCTCGCGCGGTTCGAGAGTTCAGAAAGCATATGCCGGGAATTGCTCTCGGACTTCTGACCAAGAACTACTTCAATAAGGATGACGGTGCAATTAAAACTTGGATTGCTAAGGTAAGCAATCTGTTTTTCAACAGAATGGCAGCGGCGGATTTTGCATCGTTTAAATTCAAAGACAAAAAGAACAGATTGTTACACATGGCCATTAAAAGGCGTGGGATGGGCAGACTTACGTGGACTCTCAGAACGCCAAAGGCATACAAGGCTGCTGTTTCGGCAGGCTACATACCCATATTCGAAGGTTTTGATCCGGGAGAAATAAAAGAAGACGGAGATAAGGAAAAGGATGAGAAATAAGAGACGAGACGGGATAAGGGTAAGGGGACTTGACGGTTATCACAATATACTTCCTTACGTAATGCCAAAGAGGACGGAGGCTGAGGTCTCTATTACCGATCAGTTCGATGTCACAGATCTGGTCAAGTACATGGCAGACAGAAACGAAAAAGAAGGCACGAATTTAAAGATTTTTCATGCAATCTGCACAGCCGTGGCCAGGACTATCTATCACAGACCGCGTCTCAATTGGTTTATCTCGGGCAGGACGTTCTACGAGAGACAGGACATCACTCTTTCCTTCGTCGTAAAGCAAAAATTTGATGATGCGGGAGATGAGACTCTTATGTTTCTCAAGGTTGAGCCGGATATGGATTTCGACTCTATATCCAAACTCATACTCGGAGATGTCGAAAAGGTCAGAAAGGAAAAGAGTAACGATCTCGATAAACTGATGAATTTTGTCGGGAGTTTGCCAAGACCTTTCCTTGAACTATTCTTTGGTACTCTCAGCAGGCTTGAGTATCACGGGGTAATGCCTAAGGCATTGACTGCGGGTGATCCTAACTACTCTACGGTGATGCTGGCAAATCTCGGATCAATCGGGTCTGAGTCCTGCTACCACCACCTGAGCAATTACGGCACATGCTCTTTTATGATTACAATCGGAACTTTGCACAAAGAGCAAAAGCTAATGGACGACGGTACAACGCAGGAAAGGGATGTTATTAATTGCACATTCACGCTGGATGAGAGGCTCTCGGACGGATTCTATAATGCGAAGTCACTCAGGATAGTGAAGTATCTGCTGGAGCATCCTGAAGCTCTCGCTCAGGAGATAAAGGAAAAAGTGCCGGTAGAGCTGTAAAGGCACGGGGCAGAAATGAAGATAGGAGGATTTAAACTCACATATGTCGGTGTTTGGCATTTTGTAAGACTGACATACAGATCGGTCCTCTTTGTACTGCTTGTAATCGGATATATCAAATACAGATATGTGTACAAGCAACCGCTGATAATGGGAATCGAAAAGATGCCCGTAATTATATACGTTGTATGGGCGGTTTTTGTAGTAGAGATGATATTTCGCTTCTTCCCGTCGAAGCTGGAAAGTCCGGGATGCCAAAAGCAATTTGCCCAAAACTACATGAAGTCGGGCAAGACGGAGATAATAATTCCGGATAACAATGCGACGCTTCTCGTGGCGCTTGTCTGGATAGTGTTTAACGGCATGTTCGGTGCGCTTCACATGCTGGGGGTCCTGGACGACGGGGCGATGATACTTCTTTGCAGCGCATACTCTGTGTGCGACATGATATGCATACTCTTCTTCTGCCCGTTTCAGTCGTGGTTTCTTAAGAACAAATGCTGCGGCTCGTGCAGGATATATAACTGGGACTATGCGATGATGTTTACGCCTCTCTTCTTTGTATCTAAGACTTATACATGGAGTTTGCTGCTGCTTTCGATGGCGCTGCTCATCAGATGGGAGATTACGTTCTTCAGACATCCGGAGAGGTTTTCGGAGAATACGAACGATTACCTTAAGTGCGAGAATTGCACGGAGAAGCTCTGCGGACACAAGAGGCAGCTTCATAAGCTCTGGGCTCAGATTGAGGAGAGTACGAGGGAGAGAATAAAGAGACTGGGAACAACACAGGAAAAATAATTAAATGCCGCGTGCGACTGCGATCACGCCGCAGGCGGGAAGACAGCGACGAGCTTGCGGGCATGGGAAGGGACATATAAATGGCGGGACCGGGACGCATGGGGCCGATGGGCTTCCTGACAGATGAAGAAAAACAGAATATGCCTAAGGTGAGCAAAGCTCTCTTGGCACGAATAATGAGCTATCTGAAGCCATACTGGCTGCAGCTGGTTTTTGTTTTTATTGCGATTCTGCTGTCCGCCACGATAGGTCTGTTGCCATCCATTATTACCGGTCGCATAGTCGATGAAGCTCTTGTCGGAAAGAATATGGAGCTTTTGATCAAGCTCCTCTTGGCTGCGTTTGCCGCGCTCACCGTCAGCCAGCTTGTGGGCGTTTTGGAGAATTACATCAACGCATGGATAGCGCAGCGCATCATCTTCGATATGCGTAATCAAATGTACAATCATCTGCAGTTCATGCCGCATTCATTTTTTACGACAGAAAAGCAAGGTGACATCATCACTCGCATGAATACGGATATAAGCGGTGTGAGCTCGGTCATCAGCGGCACCCTTGCGAACGTGGTCAGCAATGTGGCGACGGTCGTTACGACTTTGATAGCCCTGTTTAGCATGAGCGTGCCGCTGGCACTTGTCGGAATTGCCGTGATACCGCTTCTCGTGCTGCCGACGAGATCTGCCGGACGCACGAGGTGGAAGTATCTGACGGAGAGTCAGAACAAGAGCGACGAGCTCAATCAGAAGATTGACGAGACGCTCTCGGTGTCGGGTTCAATGCTGGTGAAGATCTTTACCAAGGAGAAGCAGGAGTTCGATGACTTCGTAAAGATCAATAAAGAGGTGACCGATCTCAACATGAAGGAGCAAAGGTCGGGACAGCTCTTCCGTGTGGCCATGGGCATGTTCAGGCAGGTGGGTCCGCTGCTCATTTACTTCGCAGGCGGATACTTTATCATCAGACAGATCGATACCTCACTCACGGTCGGAATGATAACTGCAACAGTTGCCCTTGTTAACAGGCTGTATTTCCCGATCGAGCAGCTGATGAATATCTCGGTGGATTTTACGAGGTCACTTGCGCTCTTCACTCGAATCTTCGATTACTTTGACAGGGAGAATACGATAGTCTCTCCTGAAAACGGCTTGAAGCCTGATGTGGACAACAAGCCTATAACTTACGAGCATGTAGCGTTTAGCTATAACGAGGAGAACCCGATTCTGACAGACATCAATTTCGAGGTGCCGGGCGGCAGCATGTATGCCATAGTAGGCCCTTCGGGTTCGGGCAAATCTACAGTGGTCAATCTCATACCTCGTCTTTATGATGTAAACGCAGGTGCGGTTAAGATTGCGGGCGTCGATGTCAGAGATTTCGATTTGACATATCTCAGGGAGCAAATCGGTGTCGTCACTCAGGAGTCATATCTTTTCAACGGCACTATACTTGAGAATCTGAGGTATGCAAAGAGCGATGCTGTGATGGAGGAAATAGAAGAGGCATGCAAGATTGCCAATATACACGACTTTATAAGTTCGCAGCCTGACGGATACAATACTCAGGTCGGTAACCGCGGACTCAAGCTCTCGGGCGGTGAGAAGCAGAGGCTATCACTGGCCAGAGTAATTCTGAAAGACCCGAAGATACTTATTTTGGATGAGGCGACTTCCGCCCTCGATTCCATAAGCGAGAATTCTATTCAGGATGCCCTGGAAGTTATGATGCAGGGCAGGACGAGCATAGTAATCGCTCACAGACTGTCTACGATTCTCAAGGCTGATAGGATACTTGTAGTAAAAGACGGCGTGATAGCCGAACAGGGAACGCACGAGGAACTACTGGCAATGGACGGAACATACAAAGAGCTTTACGAGACGCAGTTCAGGCAGGCGATCGAAAGCGAGAGTTTCAGAAAGGCCGGCACTGAGGATATTCCATCGATTGAGAGGATATACGATCACACCCATGATGAAGAGGAGGCAGGCCGTACTACCACAGGATGGCAGAGAGGTATTTATCCTACTGTCAAAACGGCTGAGGCTTCTCTTGATCGCGGGGACATGTATGTCGCTGAGATAGACGGCAAGGTAATTGCCACGGGTATTATCAATCAGGAGCAGGTGGATGTGTACGCCGACTGCGACTGGAAGTATAAGGCAGATGACGATAAGGTTGCGGTGCTGCATACCCTCGCGGTAGACCCGGAGACCAGGGGCAAGGGAATAGGACCTTCATTTGTGAAGTTCTATGAGGACCTGGCCAGAGACTGGGGCTGCGAGGTGCTTAGAATCGACACCAATGCCAAGAACATCAAGGCCAGGAAGATGTACGAAAAACTCGGATATATCGAGACGGATATAGTGCCGACGGTATTTAACGGAATTAAGGATGTGGACCTTGTGCTGATGGAGAAAAAGCTGTAGCGCAGGTGCCTAAGTGACTATAATAAAGACATGGAGCAGATGAGCATTTTTGAAAATGAGAATAGGATGAGTTCCCAGCCTCTTGCAGCGAGGATGCGCCCGAGGACTCTCGATGAGTTCGTGGGTCAGCAGCATCTCGTGGGAGAGGGTAAGGTGCTGCGCAATCTCATCGAACGGGACAGCATCTCCTCCATGATATTCTGGGGCCCGCCGGGTGTCGGTAAGACGACCTTGGCTCAGATAATCGCTGAGAGGACAGATGCCCAGTTCATCACTTTCAGTGCGGTCACAAGCGGCATCAAGGATATTAAGACTGTGATGCAGCAGGCGGATAAGATGACCGCAGTGGGCGCCAGGACTATAGTCTTCGTAGACGAGATTCACAGATTCAACAAAGCCCAGCAGGATGCCTTCCTGCCTTTTGTTGAAAAGGGAAGTATAATACTTATAGGAGCTACGACGGAGAATCCTTCCTTTGAGGTGAACGGGGCGCTTCTGTCGAGGTGCAAGGTATTTGTATTGCACCAGCTTAGTCCGGAAGATGTGGCGGAGCTTATTCGGAATGCGATTAAGGATCCGCGCGGCTTCGGAGACCTCGATGTGAAGATTGAAGACGAGGTCATCGAAGCACTGGCGTCGTTTGCGAATGGTGACGCCAGGACGGCTTTGTCCACTCTCGAGATGATGGTATTAAACGCCGAGCGCGCGGGAGATACCATCACTATTACAAAAGAAGACTTTGAGCAATGCACTTCAAGAAAGTCGCTGCTTTACGATAAGCAAGGAGAGGAGCATTACAATTTAATCTCCGCTCTTCATAAATCTATGAGAAACTCGGATGCAGACGCCGCCGTTTACTGGCTGGCGCGCATGCTCGAATCGGGTGAAGACCCTATATACATTGCGCGACGAGTGACGCGCTTTGCGGCAGAAGATGTCGGCCTCGCTGACCCGAGAGCACTTGAGCTCTCGGTTGCGGCATTCCAGGCCTGCCATCTGATAGGAATGCCGGAGTGCAGTGTGCACCTCACCGAGGCCGTCATATACAACGCGCTCGCTCCTAAGTCGAATGCTATGGAGGTGGCATACATCGAGGCTTCGCGCGATGCGAGGGAACAACTCGCCGAACCGGTGCCTCTTCAGATCAGAAATGCGCCGACCAAGCTCATGAAGGAACTCGACTACGGAAAGGGCTATGTCTATGCTCACGATACCGAGGATAAGATAGCGGATATGGATTGCCTTCCGGACTCGCTTCGTGGCAGAGAATACTACCACCCGGGAGAGCAGGGCTTTGAACCGAGATTTAAGGAACGGTATGAAAAAATAAAGGAGTGGAGAAAGAAACATTGCAAGAAATAAGGTTCTCTATTTAAGTAACGGCGTTGCCGTGATGAAGAGAATCTTGATCTTCGGAGGCAAGCTCCTCCGATAAGTGCGCTAGGAGCAAAAAGCTAAGAGGAAATGAGTCATAGCAAAAGAACCGAGGATTTTAAAACAACTCTCGATAATTACAAAGGAATAAATGCTCATATAAAGAGAATGCTTAAAGACGCCGGGGCATCGGACAGATCCAAAAGGGAAACGATGCTGGTATTTGAAGCGGTCTATAACGACATGCTCGTACAGGGATTGGATGGAGATACAGAGCTGACCATTTGGGGACAGAAATTTTTCGGTGATTTCAGAATCAAGTTAGGATTTGAAGGTGCTGTTTATTCGCCGCTGGAAGGCGGCAGGGATCCCGGCTCCGTAGACAGCATGGTGCTTAAAGCCTATGCAGACAGGGTGGACTGCAGGTATCACAGCGGGTATAACACCATCATCTTAATCGCCAAAAGGAGTTACAGCAGGACGATAATACTCTGCCTGATAAGCATGGTGCTCGCTGTGCTGGCATACTTTCCTATGAAAGCGGGCATGAGCACAGAGGTGCAGAAAACCCTGTTTAATCAAATCATATTCCCGTTTGAAAGGCTGTTTACCAATGCCATGCTCATGGTTGCGGCGCCTGTAACATTCTTCTCGCTGCTGAAAAACCTAACGGATGCATATATAGTTGCCGAGAGGAACTCGAGCCTGCGAAGGCTACAGCGTAGCACACTGGTGACATCTGTGATATCGGTATCTCTCGCCATATTATTCGGACATCTATGGGTAATCGGCCATGATGCTATCCAAGGTAAACCGGTCGAGCGAATAATCGGAATGAAAATCCCGGTTGGCGATATAATCAGCTCGCTGATGCCTTCTAATATTTTCGAGCCGTTCGTAACGGTGTCTCCTTTCCCGTTAATCATACTTGCCGCGCTTACCACATACGCACTATGCTCGGTAGGCCAATTCTTTGACAGTATGAAGAATGGTATAGCAGGAGCATATACGCTGTTCTCGAGGATGTTATCCGTAATAATGTTTACCCTTCCTATCTTTTGCTTTATGGCAATAATGGACATACTGATTGATCGCGGGCTCTTGGGATTAATTAATCTGTTGCTGCTCATTATTCCTGCAGTTGTGGGGCTTTTCGTGCTCGCATCATATTACGCAATTAGGATGAAAAGGGCGGGTGTGGCGCTGACGCCATTTGTAAAAAAACTCAGGCCGCTGCTACATGAAAACCTGAAGATCAACTCTGCCATAAATGCGGTGCCTTTCAACGTAAGGTATTGCACGGTCCAATACGGCATGGATAAGAAAAGGCTCGAAGACAGCCTGCCGCTGCTGGCGCAGATTAATCTCGATGGCAACTGCTTTATAATCAGTTTGATTGCAATGCTGTATATTCATCTGGCGGAGATCAATGTGACATGGTATGAGATTATAGCGATCGGAGCTCTGGTGCTTTTCCTTTCGCTCGGTGCGCCGAATCAGCCGGGTTCAGCCATAATCGGCATTTTGATAATAAGCAATTACCTCGGGGCAATCGACATGCTGCCTATGGCAATCATCTCAGAGATTCTTTTCGGAAGTCTGCTAAACATAATCAATGTAATCGGAGATATTGTCACGGTCACAATAGAAGAAAAGAGAGTCGGCCGGGATCCGAATGCACCGCAGGAAGGCAAGGTAATAGTGCAGAAATAATTAATAACAGACATAAAAAAACGTACCGTTTTCGATAATCCGAAAGCGGTACGTGTTTTTTTCTACATCTATGCGATCTCGAGAGCCAGCTCGATCATCTTTGTAAGTGAGTTCTGGCGGTCCTCAGCACTCATGATCTCATCAGGATAGTTGAAGGAATCGGATACCGTGCATATGCAGAGGGCGTTCTTTCCGAGTCTTGCTGCGTTGCAGTAGAGAGCTGCTGATTCCATCTCGACTCCGAGCACTCCCATCTTGGCCCAGTCCATTGCAGAATTCGCATCATCATAGAATATATCCGATGAGAGGATGTTACCGACTTTGAATTTATAGCCTTTATCTCTTGCTTCATTAACCGCTTTCTCAAGCAGTTCATAGGATGCAATCGGTGCGAAAGTACCTTGCAGCTGATACTGAATAGCGTAGTTGCCGTTAGTGCATGCGGCCTGTGCAATTACGATGTCCTGCAGGTGAAGCTCAGGGTCGAGTGAGCCGCATGATCCGATTCTGATGATGTTCTTTATATCGTAGAATTTGAAAAGTTCATAGGAGTAGATGCCTATGGAAGGCTGACCCATGCCGGATGCCATGACGGAAACTCTCTTTCCCTTGTATGTTCCGGTGTAGCCCTGAACTCCTCTTACGTCGTTAATGAGAACGGCGTCTTCAAGGAAGTTTTCGGCAATCATCTTGCTGCGCTTGGGGTCTCCCGGCATCAGCACTGTTTCGGCAAAGTCGCCGGCTTTTGCGTTTATATGCGGAGTAGGAATTGACATATAGTATCTCCTTTCTGTTTTAAAAATCTTTGCAGGCTAATTTTACCACAAGAAAGGCTATGCGGTGATTACTTAGTCGCAAAAAATGTTGTTTTGGTGCAATAAACAGCCAGCTCACAGCGTTAACTATATAGAGGAACTATAGGAGCAAGGTTAGTGAAGCCAATCAGATAGTGTCAACTGATCTATGAAAACCGAGACAGGCTTGCGCCAGTCTCGAACGAACCTTGAAAACAACAAATATTGAACTCTGAAAGACACTGAAAGTGATCAGAGAGGTATGAATAACAGGGAA
>Ga0256406_1001355_pt1 | contig 40041 bp, 33 predicted proteins | sample RumenRJG_03DNA_FD_185986 | JGI IMG/M metagenome (GOLD analysis project Ga0256406, IMG submission 185986) | Bovine rumen microbial communities from Lethbridge, Alberta, Canada - RJG_03 | ecosystem: Host-associated > Mammals > Digestive system > Stomach > Rumen | place: Canada: Alberta | collected... | reverse complement strand
GAAGATTATTAGTTCCATGTCATCTAATAATCTTCGGATTGCAAATTTAGTGCTTTTCATATTCATTGTGTTTATTGTGTGTATTAAATCTGCTAATTGTGGCTATTAGATAAAAATATCATCAGTGAGTTTTGCTTATTACACCTATCAATAAAACTCATAACAAAATCTGAAATCGCATCCAAAACGGCTCTACTTTTGCAAACGTTGGTTCAATGATGTGTGGAACGCAAACGGGTCCACCTCATCATAAACAATTAAGAAGAATAAAAACATTAATAAAATAAAAAGAAAAATGGTTTCATTATTAGTTGTAATTGCATCTCTGTTTGTTTGGAGAGCTTCGTCGAAAGTTTCTGAGTGTGGAAGAAATGATGGTTTTGTTATTGACGGGGATTCCGTAGATGTCGTTTCATCTAATGAATACAAGTCTTATATCGAACCGTCGACAACATCAAAATTCCATTACAAGTATTATGGACTTTTCTTGGCTGACTAATTTGTTCACCAGCAACGACTCTGTTGCCCACATAGCCTTGCTTTACGCGATTGTGATATCGGTCGGTATCTATCTTGGTAAGATCAAGGTTATGGGCATCTCTTTGGGTGTCACTTTTGTCTTGTTCGCAGGAATTTTGGCTGGACACTTTAGGTTTACAGCTCCTGTGAGCATACTCACTTTCGTACAGGACTTTGGCTTGATTCTGTTTGTGTTTATGATCGGACTGCAGGCTGGCCCTGGATTTTTCAACAGTTTCAAAAAGGGTGGGGTGGCTATGAACAAGCTTGCCATGTTGACGGTATTGCTCAATGTGGCTGTGATGTTCGGATGCTATTACTGTTTTTTCGACACGACAGACGAGAACAATTTGCCGATGCTGGTCGGCACGTTGTTTGGAGCGGTCACCAACACACCCGGACTTGGTGCTGCGAGTGAGGCTCTCAACACCGTCTTCTCTGATGGAAATGCTCCTTTGATCGCAAACGGATATGCCTGCGCTTATCCTTTGGGTGTGGTTGGAATCATTCTGGCGACAATTGCCATACGATTTATCACTAAAACTGATTTGGCTCAGGCGGAAAAAGAGTTGGATTCAGATTGTGAGGAGACGGAATTAAAACCGGAAAAACAATGCATCATTTTGAAAAACAACAATTTTGATGGTAAAACATTGAAGGAGCTGCGCCATACATTGGATAAGGAGTTTGTTTGCTCTCGTCTGCTTCATGATGGTGAGATGATTTCTCCGTGTGGATCGACAAAAATATTCTTAGGTGATGTGCTTTTCATAGTCAGTATGGAGAGTGAGGCGGATGCACTTGTCACTATTCTCGGAGAAAAATGTGAGATGGATTGGGATGATGTAGGCGAAGGCAAACTGATTTCCAAAAGTGTGGTGGTTACGAATCCTAAGATTAATGGACGAACATTAAGAAAACTGCATCTCAACAGGTTGTATGAGGTAAATGTGACTCGCATCAATCGTGGAGGAATCGTCTTGTTCGCGTCTCCTTCGCTTGAATTGAAGGTGGGGGATAAGGTGAGAGTCGTAGGCCGTGAGGATGCAGTTGAGAGAGTCCGCAAACTGTTTGGCGATTGTGTCAAGACTCTTCATGCACCAAATCTTGCCACAATATTCATCGGTATTTTCGTAGGAATCATGTTTGGAAGCATTCCGATCTCCATTCCGTCGATGCCAGTGCCATTGAAACTTGGAATAGCTGGCGGACCGTTGATTATAGCTCTTTTGATCGGACGTTTCGGCCATAAGGTCGGACTTGTGACATACACCACGACATCTGCCAATTTGATGCTTAGGGAAATCGGACTAGTCCTTTTCCTTGCCTCGGTAGGAATAAAAGCGGGAGCAAGTTTTGTGGAGACGGTGGTGGCTGGCGACGGTGCTCTATATGTGTTGAGCGGATTGCTTATCACTGTGATCCCTATATTGATTGTAGGCACAATAGCAAGACTATACTACAAATTAAATTATTATACTTTAATGGGAATGATTGCCGGATCTTATACTGATCCTCCAGCCTTGGCCTATGCCAACAGCGTATGTACGAAGGACGCTCCGGCAGTTGGTTATTCCACCGTATATCCATTATCGATGTTTCTTAGAATTTTAACAGCACAGCTTATTGTGCTATTTGCTTGTGGGTAACCATAAAACAGTTTTTTGATATTTTATAAGAGGCGAGGGTTGTGAAATCTTCGCCTTTTAATAAATAAAGACGGAGAATTCCCCCGTCTTCCAATTTTGCATTCCGCATTTAAAAATTCTCATTTTATTGTCTCTCTCTTCCGAACACCTTTCCCAATATGGCTCCGCTGCATCCTCCGATGATGTGGCCGAAGCGGGAAACATTGTCGTCGACCAGCAATCCGCTTATCACCTCTTTGCCGATGTAGCAGACGAAGACGAGAATGAATGTGAAGGGGATCTCGCCCGCTTTACACATTGTCAGCGACGACATAATGATGCACATGAACACGATTCCAGAAGCTCCGACAAGTCCCGTGGACAAAAGCACTGCGTTAAGGATTCCGGTGATGAAAGCAGTGGTGAAGATCATGATGATTAATGTCAGGCTGCCATATTTCTCTTCCAGAAGGGGCATCAGCAAAAGCAGGAATATGGCGTTGCCGAAAAAGTGCTCCAAGTTTGCGTGGCAGAAAATGTGGGTGAAGTAGCCCATCACAATCATTGGATGGAACGACAATATCGGTTTACATCCAAATATATTGTTCACCATGCCAAGAGTCAGGTAGTTGCCGATTGTTGCTGCCAACATTAGTGCCAGAAACATTATAGTCACTGGAGCGTTGAATGTCACTTTTATTCTGCTCATATCTGTTTTTGATTTTGTTGATGCAAACTTACAATAATTTTTGGAATGCAGAAGATTACCTCTGCATTTAATTGGAATTTTGTGTATGATATGGGGTCCATATGTATGCGTAAAAATCAAGAAACTGGAATGATTTAATGTTTGGTTTTCCAAATAAATTAAGCTTCAGATGTAAAAAACATTAAAAATATTGTTTAAGAAACTAAAGTTTTTTTAACTTTGTAAGCGATAAGGATATAGATGATGAATTTAAGCAAAAACAGGATATGACTCTAATTCTGACTTTATAGGATTGAAGATAAAGTCTATCTGTACTCATTTTGACGGTGCATTAGAGATTTTTGGGATCTAATAAAGTACGGAAAAAAAGTGTGGAGGCTATAAAGTTCAGAGTGGATAGGAAGAATGTGAAAAAGAAAAATAACGTTAAATGAGAATCTGTTTATTTCTATGTATTTGTCTTTGTGCAGTACTTTCCGCGCAAACCGTCCATTTCGTCTACGACAATGCGGGAAATCGTACCGCAAGGTACATCGATATGTCTTATGATCGCGATGGAGGAGTCGTTAATGAAGAGGATGAATCCGGAAGAGTGATAAAGGATTCGTTGGAGTCGAATCAAATTCAGATTTATCCTAATCCTACCGACGGACACCTTAGCATCAGAATCGACAGTTTGAAAAAAGACCAGAGTGCATTTGCTCTACTTATAGATACATACGGAAAAAACATTGTTTACCAATACGCAGACAAAAATGATGTCACTATTGATTTTTCCGATAGAGATCCAGGAATATACATTTTGCGAATAGAGATTGACAATCTCAGCACGGAATGGAAAATAATTAAAAAATAAGAAGATGATTCAGAAAATCCTTTTGTTGGTGTGGTCTTTATTATTTACCTCCGTTTGGTTGTCTGTCGCACAGAATCCGTCAGCTCAACCAGAAGGCGGGGACAGTTCTATTCCCGACTTTGAGAAAGGAGTTTATATGATGCCAGACGGCACCCCTACAGACGACAAGGCTCAAGGTGTTGTGTTTGGCAAAATAGGAAGTATCCTCAACGTCAGTGCAAATGGTTCCTTGATGTATCAAATTCCGATAGAAGTGCCATCTGGAGTCAATGGAATGAACCCGAGTATACAGTTTGTCTATAATTCACAGGCAGGCAACGGAATTGCTGGATACGGATTTAATCTTTCTTGTGTGTCGTCAATATACAGAGCTAGAAAGAACCTTTTTTCTGATGGAAAGCCGGACGCAATCCATTTGACGGACGAGGACAATATCGAGTTGGATGGAGCAAGACTTATATTGACATCCGGAAATAATTTGGCTGACGGCTCGAAGTACCGCACTCAAGAAGAAACGTACTGTGACATAACATTTCACAGTGGAGACGACAAGGACGGCTCTTACTTCAGTGTCGTGACAAAAGAGGGTGTCACGATGGTCTATGGAGCGTCGGGCGATGCAAGAGTAGAATCTCAGACATCCGGTGTGCCGTTGATTTGGCTTTTGACAAAAGTGACGGATCAAAATGGAAACTACATGTCATATGAGTATGGATTGGACGATGAGAATGGCGAGTTTTGGCTGTCCAAGATACTCTACACTGGCAACGAGAATGCCAAAGTTGCACCTACTTGTGTCGTGGATTTCACCTACGACTCCGGTCGAAAGGACTCAAGACTGCAATTCACAGCAGGCTCTAAATTGTCATCATCAAAACTGTTGAGAACCGTCGAAGTGAAGGCAAACGGCAAGCTTCTTAAAACATATACACTGTCTTACTTTTTTGACGGCTTTTACAACAAATTGAAATCCATTACTTTATCCAACGATAATGAGGAGAGTTTAGCTCCAATTGTCCTAAACTGGAGTAGTCTGGACAAAATCAGCGAATCTGCTCATAAAATTGAGAAGTCCGTCTTCGTCCCATTTGCAGAGGATGACGATTGTTATGATGAATATAGTGTTTTGGTGGATGATTTCAACAATGACGGAATTTCCGATTTCATAAAAACCAACTCAGACCTTCCAACTGGATTTTCTGCTATTGAAGGTGTATTTGTTGAATGGAATCTGTATTTGTCGAGGAAGACTGAATCAGGAGTCATGTACGAAAAGGCAATGGAAGTGCCAATGGATTATTTTATAGGTGCATTGTTGCTTCATTCTTTGGACATTAATAAAGACGGAAAGAAAGACCTGATTGAAGTCAAAAGATCTGGTTCGTATTATTGGGTAGATGTCCTTCTGAACGATGGAGAAGGAACGTTCATCAGGCAAAATTTTGAGACGGAGATCGTCCTTACAGACTCTGACAAATCGCAGCTTGAATTCAATGATTTTGACGGTGATGGATTCGTTGAGATGTTGGTGTTGCACAAAGAAGAGACAGAGACGTACGAAGATGTGGACTTCGCCGACTTGTACAAGATAGACATTGAAGGCAAACTGTTTTCTAAAATATCCTCGTTTTCATATAAAAGTCGGTATTTAACGGTGGACTCCAGATATTCCATAACAGATCTGAATGGAAACGGACTGCCAGAGATTTATAATAGAGCCTCTCATGAGGCATTTGAGTTCGACTCCAATACAAAAAACTTTGAAAAAATAGACTTTGAGGAGATACCGTTATATTTGGATATGGATGCCGGAGCCGACTTCGTTGACATCAATGGCGACGGATATACGGACGTTATTGCAGTTTCCCAATATGAATATGAAAACAAATGGAAAATCATGTTGTCGACTGGGACTGGGTTTGTGGAAATACCATGTCCTCTCAAAATGGAGTGCGAAAAAAACAGTCCATATGTGGTAGATTGTATTGCTAAAGGCAAACGTTTTTATGCGGACTACAATAATGACGGAACTCTCGACATTTTGGAAATCATCAATGATGAACTCACATTCCATTATTTCACAGGCAGTGGATTTGTTTCAAAAAAATATTCGCAGAATGAGTTGCCAGACATTTTGACGAACAAACTGTACTACAACAAACATATACCGTTTTATGACATCTCTGGCGACGGAATAACGGATCTTATTTCGCTTTCAAAAAATGGGCTTGACGTTCATTCTGTCCACACACCAGAAATTGGCCGATACTTGTCTCAAATCAACGACGGACTTTTGTCGATCCATACGGTGGATTATAAGACTCTGTCTGATCCAGTTTCCTACCAGTCCGGACAGGAAGAGAGATCTTCCAAGGTGACGCAGCCTTGCATCCCTATCCATGTTGTTAGTCAGATAACGACTGAATCAGGAAATTATGAAAGCACGGAAAAATATTATTACAAAGGTTTGAGATTCCATCAAGAAAAGGGAATATTGGGCTTTGAAGAGTTCACGCAAGACAACGAGACACTCAACAAAAGGAAGACAATCAAGTATGGCTACGACACCATCTTGTTCAATCCTCACCCTGTGGAAGAAACAACTTTCACCTCCGCCACAGGCAGACAGATAGAGAATGTCGTTTTTGAGCATAAGACAGAAAATCTAGGAACAAAGTCGGGTAAGCGGTGTTTCAAATACGTGGCAAAGAAATCAGTCACAAACTGTTTGACAGGCAGAACAACTATTATCGAAGCGTCGGACTACGAGGATGGAAATCCTCAAAAAATAACCACCACGCAAGGAAATGTTGTCGAGGAAAAGACCATGACATACGAGAGAAAAGGATCATGGTGCAAAAACAGGGTGAGCTGCTTGACGACCAAAATGATTGCTGACGGCCAGGAACAAGTGCGTAAGGTGTTGTCTTTTTATGACGACAGGGGCAACCAGACGAAAGAGATTGCCGATCCGGACGACGAAAATGAATTTGTTACAGAATACAAGAACATCAACCATTTCGGACAGGCTCTTTTGGTTGAGCGTTCGGCAAACGGTACAACACGTCGCTCTGAATTTGAATACTGTCCTTCGGGAAGGTTCATGACTGCCAAGACGGATGAAATGGGCGACAGATATGAGTATGACTGGGATGAGAACACCGGTTTGTTGAAGAGTAAGACGGATCGTAAAGGCACAGTCCGCTTCTCCTATGACGGATTTGGCAATCTGACGGAGACTAATTTTGCAGACGGAATAACAGAGACAAGCGTTACAAGATGGGCAATGCAAGAAAACAGTCAGGGAGCAAAATATTACACCTATCACGTTAAATCGGGAAGTGCCCCCGTCGTCACGTGGTATGACAATGTTGGCAATGAGGTGCTTAAAGAGACATTCGGACTGAATAACAAAAAAATCAGTGTCTTTACAGAATATAATTCGGATGGAACGAAAAGCAGAGTGTCTGCACCTACATTCTCCTCAGATCCGCAAAGCTGGGCGACTGTATATTCCTACGATGAATACGGAAGAGTCATCAGTCTGATAACATCAGCTGGAAAAAGCACTACCAAATATGAGAAGTCTTCCACCACGACAGTGTCGCCGGAAGGAAGAAAGAAAATGAGCTATGATGCTTCTGGAAGGATTGTCAGCATAGAGACAAATGGCAAATCAGTAAATTACGAGTATTATCCATCAGGAAAGATTAAGACCTCCACTCCTGAGGGTGGCACCTCTATCAGTGTCGAGTATGACTTGCAGGGAAGACGCACAAGACTGACTGATCCAGACGGTGGAGTACAGGAAACCAAATATAACGGTTTTGGCGAACTGCTGTGGTCGGGGCAGAGTGTTCATAAAAAAGGAGACACCATAGCCACAGAATACTCATACGCCGAAAACGGCTTGCTGCTTAGCAAGACGACAAACGGAAAGACAACCAGCTACGACTATGATAGTCACAACCGCATCGTCGCCATAGAAATTCAGGGTGAGCACAGGCAGTCGTTCACATACGACGAGTTTGACCGTGTTGTAGGACAGAAGGAGGAGATTGACGGCAAAATATTTGAAAGCCGAAAAGAGTACGACGAGTTTGGACGTGTAAGGAAAGAAACATATCCGTCTGGATTCTTCACCGTCAACCACTACGACCGCAACGGCATCTTATACGAGGTGACAGACAGTTTGGATCGGTCTGTCTGGAAACTTTTAGAAGAGGATGCGTATGGTCAGAGTCTTCGAACGCAAAAGGGAGCCAAGGAGAGCGTTTTTGGATATGACGAGCAAGGGCACACCCTCTCCATCTATGCAGAAGGTGTGGTGGACATGCTGTACGCCTATGATTCAAGAGGCAACCTTGAGTCGAGAACAGACAATATGACGAGCCAGCATGAGATGTTCGGCTACGACGATATGAACCGTCTGACAAACTGGGATATCTACCGTGACGGCGCCTTGGTGAAGGAAAATAGTCTGACTTTTGACGGGCAGGGTAATATAATGACGAAGAGCGATCTGGGCGACTGTGTGCTGAACTACGGTGACAACGGCAGACCTCACGCATTGACATCCATCGAAGGAGCTGTGACAGGCATTCCCGTCACAAAACTGACGCTCGCCTACACAGATTTTCAAAAGGTTGAGAAAATTGAGGAGGGAAACAAGAGTTATAGCATATTCTATGGTGTCGACGAACAAAGACGCAAATCTGTCTATAAGGAAAATGGCAAGACAAAACGTGTCCGCTATTATTGTGGAAATTACGAAGAAGAGACAGATTCCATTGGCAATGTCAGAAAAATTCACTACCTTGCAGGCGGAAGTCTGTTCATACAGAATTGCGGCAACGATTCCCTGCTGTATGCCTACCACGATTTCCAGGGCTCTTTGATAGCTTTGACGGATGAAGACGGCAATGTGCTTGAGCAATACGCGTACGACCCTTGGGGAGCACGCCGAAATTCCGAGAAATGGGAAGAGAAGGATCAGCGTAAGAATCATCTGATAGATAGAGGCTACACCGGTCATGAGCATATCGATGCGTTTGCCATCATCAACATGAACGGACGCATCTACGATCCGCTCACAGCCACATTCTTCTCAGTCGACCCATACGTGCAGTCGCCAGATGATTGGCTCAACTACAACCGCTACGCCTACTGCATGTTCAATCCGTTCCTGTATGTGGATCCGAGCGGCTACACTTGGTTCAGCAAGTTAGGAAACTGGTTTAGAAACAACTGGGAAAGCATAGTCACGACTGTAGTGACGGTTGCTGTCGGAGTTGCAGTCGGAGCCGCTGTGGTAGCTTCATGTGGAACAGCCGCACCATTGTTGGTGGCGGTATGTGCGGGAACAGCCGCAGGATTTGCAGGAGGAATGACCAGCGGAATCCTGTCCGGTCAAGATCTAGGCGGCGTTATGAAGTCTGGACTTATAGGAGCGGGCACCGGGCTGGTTTCCGGAGCGTTGGGAGGAGTCGCATCCACGGTTGCACCGGCAGGAGCATTGTGGGGCAGTCTATATGGAGCAGGCACTGGCTCCGTAATTGGCGGTGTGGGCAGTGTCATGACGGGAGGCGACATAAAAGAAGGAATAATCTTTGGTGCTGCCACCGGACTTGTTGGAGGAGGCATCCAAGGCTATTGTTCAGCCAAGAGTCAGGGACTTAATCCGTGGACGGGAGCAAAACTGCCAGAGACGACGGTGAACACTCCGAATGTGCCTTTTGAAGCACAGACGGAGACGGTTGTTGCGGAAAAAGCAACGACGGGAGGAGATGGTTCTTATTCTGAAAGTACGCAACATTGGACTTCAACGAATAAAATTAGTTCTGTAAAAAATGCCTATGCTCATTGGCAGAAACATGGAACAGAATTTCCAGAATTTTTAAATGCAAAACAATATGTGGAAGGTGCTAATAACTTTTTGCACAATTCTCCGACAGGTACGTTAGTGAAGATAAGAGTCAATGGAGACATATTAAAATACAATCCAGGAACAAACACGTTTGGTGTAATGGACGTAAACGGAGTTCCAAGAACTTTGTTTAGACCTAATGGAGGTATGGAATATTGGTTAAAACAATAATTTTTTATAGAAATGAATAGACATAATTGCAGAGTTTGTGGGTATTATATTGATGATTTACCATGGGGTAAAGATGGCAATTGTCCTACTTATGAAATTTGTCCTTGTTGTGGGGTCGAATTTGGAAATGAAGATTGTACAAAGGAATCTACAAAACAATATAGAGAAAAATGGATAAATGGAGGAGCAAAATGGTTTGAACCAGAAGAAAAGCCCCAAAACTGGAATAAGGAGGAACAATTTATAAATATTCCACAAGAATTTTTATAAATCAAACAAATCGCATCTACGAGTTTTCTTGTGAGGTGACGAGAGTGTGCCGCGACCGGGCTTGTCGGCGGAGGCTTCCAAGGCTACTGTTCAGCCAAGAGTCAGGGACTTAATCCGTGGACGGGAGCCAAATTGCCAGAGACGACGGAGAACACTCCGAATGCACCTTTTGAAGTGCAGACGGAGATGACCGTGGCAGAGAAAGTAACGACGAAAAACAAGGAGGTGAATATGTGTGTGTTTTGCAAAGCAAACGAAGTCATTAGCTCTACAACAACTCATGTTGTGGATTATAAGGGCTGTTTGATTATCGTGAAAAATGTTCCTTGTGAAGAGTGTGTACAGTGTGGTGAGATTTTTATCTCTGATGATGTAGCTATAAGATTGGAAAAAATCGTGGATTCCGCTAAAAAGACAATGCAAGAAATATCAGTGTTGGATTATAATAAGGTAGCATGATTTCTTTTATTTATGGTGATATTAAAATCAGCGTTGACAGTATTCTGTCAACGCTGATTTTTTAGATATTAGTGTGAGATAAATTGTATATGATATTTATTCGTTAACTTCTTCTGAAAACGCTTTTGCCGCCGCCACAAAAGCTGTGAACAATTTGTGTGGCTTCAACACTGTGCTCTGCAATTCAGGATGGAATTGTCCGGCGATGAAAAATCTGTGAGACGGAATCTCCACGATTTCCACCAGATGATTGTCTGGATTCATACCTGATGCGATCATTCCGTTTGCCTCATACTCTGCAAGATAGTCGTTGTTGAACTCGTATCTGTGGCGGTGACGCTCGGAAATGTGTGTCGTGCCATACACTTTCTCTGCCAATGTGCCTGGCTTTATTTCACATGGATATGCTCCCAATCTCATAGTTCCGCCCATTCCTGTGATGTTCTTCTGGCTCTCCATCAAATCCACCACTTTGTGTGTCGTCTTTGTGTCCATTTCGGCTGAGTTCGCGTCTTTATAGCCAAGCACATTTCTTGCAAACTCAATCACCGCGCATTGCATTCCAAGGCAGATGCCGAAGAATGGGATATTGTTTTCTCTGGCATATCTGACAGCTGTGATTTTGCCTTCTATTCCTCTGCCTCCGAATCCAGGGGCGACGAGAATGCCACTCATCCCAGCAAGTTTTTCTGCGACGTTGCTCTCGTCTATATTCTCACTCTGGATATATTGAAGATCCACTTTCACATTGTTGGCTGCTCCAGCGTGGACAAAACTTTCACTGATTGATTTGTAGGCGTCTGGCAATTCTACATATTTGCCTACCAACGCGATCTTTATAGTCTTCTGTGGATTCTTGAATCTTGTCAGGAAGTCTTTCCAATCGGCAAGATCTGGCTCTTTTGATGTGTCGAGGTGCAAGTGTCTCATCACCACAATGTCCAACTCCTCTTCGTGCATCATGAGGGGCACTTCGTAGATGGTGGGGGCGTCCATACACTCGATGACCGAATCTTTGGCCACATTGCAGAACAATGCGACTTTGGCTTTCATTCCGTCGTTCAACGGATGCTCTGTACGAAGCACCAGCACATCTGGCTGCACACCGTTCTGCAACAGATGCTTCACGGAATGTTGGGTTGGCTTGGTCTTCAGCTCTCCTGCGGCAGCCACGTATGGGACGTAAGTAAGGTGGATGCACACACAGTCGTCGCCAAGTTCCCATTTCAACTGACGTACAGCCTCAATGTATGGAAGAGACTCTATATCTCCGACTGTTCCTCCAATTTCAGTGATGACGATGTCATATTTTTTAGTGCTGCCGAGTGCCACGATGTTGCGCTTGATCTCGTCGGTGATGTGTGGGATGATTTGCACTGTTTTGCCTAGGTAATCACCGCGTCGCTCTTTATTTATGACATTTTGATAGATGCGTCCTGTGGTGATATTGTTGGCTTGCGATGTCTCAACACCTAAAAATCTTTCATAGTGGCCTAAGTCCAAATCTGTCACAGCTCCATCCACTGTGACGTAGCATTCTCCATGTTCGTACGGATTCAGTGTGTCTGGGTCGATGTTGATGTAGGGATCCAATTTCTGAATAGTGACGGACAAACCTCTCGATTGCAAGAGTTTGGCTAATGATGCAGCTATAATGCCTTTGCCGAGGCTGGATGTTACTCCACCTGTGACAAAAATGTACTTAGTATTCATTTCGTTCTATGATATTAATAACACTACAAAATTACAAAATATGGAAAATGTGATATCTAGAATTAGAAATATGCTTTGTGAATTTCGATGAATGTTAAAAAGTGTAAGTAAAAAACGGTGTTGAGGTTTCTGTTTTTAATGTATTTTGAATTTATGCTTACATTTTGTTATGTCATTACGCTTTTTGACTTAAAAAATAAAATCCCCGTTTTTAAGACGGGGATTTAGAATTTTTATTTGGAAGTGTTAGTTACCAATTAATTTTTTCTTCCAATTTTGAGACTCTTGGACTTAATCCAGTGTCTGTGTCGTTAATAGCATTATTCAAATCGCTGACCTTTTTAGCTAATCCAGTGTCTGTGTCGTTGATAGCATTATTCAAATCACTGACCTTTTTAGCTAATCCAGTGTCTGTGTTGTTAATAGCATTATTCAAATCACTGACCTTTTGGGCTAATCCAGTGTCTGTGTTGTTAATAGCATTATTCAAATCACTGACCTTTTTAGCTAATCCAGTGCCATTTTCGTCATTCACGGAAGTCTCCAAATCGCTGACTTTAGATTGCAAAGCACTGACTTTGGTTGTTAAACCGTTAGTGTTGTCATTCACAGAAGTCTCCAGAGTGCTGACTCTTTTAGCTAATCCGTTAGTCTCATTGTTAATAGAACCGTCAAGAGTGTTGACTTTAGATTCCAAGTTGCTGACAGAAGTGCTGATTCCGTTAAGACCGGCAGCTGTCAATGCCGCTGCTATCTTTTTGTTGATAAGAGCAGTTAGGTTTTCTTCGTTCAGACTCTCCACTTTGCTTAGCAACTCTCTGTACTTGCCATCAGCTTCTGTACTGTCTGCAAGGTGTTTAGCCTTTGCCTTGTCAAGTTCTTTTACTAAAGAATCATTTTTTGCCTCAACTTTTTGTGCCCAAGTCACTAGTTGAGTCACCATGCTGTTTAGATTGGAAAGTCCGGTTGTGTTTAATGCCAATGAAGAAGAGTGGCTGTTTAATGTGTTTTGTATTCCGTCTATTTCATTTTCAATATTGAAAACCTCTTCGTCAATTGACTTTGTTATATTAATATTAAGAGTGTCCAACTTGCCGTAGATTACTTTTGCCAGGCTGTCAATCTTATTTTTCATGTTTTTTGACGATGCCGTGGCATTGGCAGACACTTTGTCAGAGAGATTGTTGATAGCGGTAGTATGGCTCTTGCTGATGCTGTCTACCTTTGTGTTCAATGCAGTAGTCTTGCTGTTCAGGTTGGCCTCCAATACAGAATCTTTTGCTGTCAAACCTTTTATTTTGTTTTCGTTGGTTGAAATTTTGTTGTTTAGAACAAGGTCGTCAGCCTGAGCCTTTCTTTCTGAAGATAGGATTTTGTCGTCTACTTTGCCTAACTCAGTTTGGATAGCCTCGATTTTTTTATTGACCTCCTTCTTGTTGTCGCTAACAGTCGTAGAAAGAGTGCTGACGGTATTTGCCAATTCACTGGCTCTTAAGTCTGTGCTGTTAAGTGATTGGGAAATAGAACCTACTGACTTGTCAAGAGCTCGTAGCGCATCGTTAGTGGCGTAGTACGACATTCCCGATTTTGTCATGAAATATTGCAATGTGTCTTTCTTCGCATATAGCTTGTTGACCTCTTTCAAGTTCTTGTAGTTTGACTCAGATAGTGTCTTGTTGGTCTGTACTGTCTGGCTCAACTCTGATATTGCCTCAGAAGTGTTTTTAGATAATGTGTTGACGCTGGCATTTGTCGCGTATGAAGACAGCGTGTCTTTCTTTGCAAAAGAAGATATTTCTGATTTTGTCGCATATTTGGCAGCGTCTGCCTGCAATTCTGTAATCCAGTAGTTATTGGCGTTGACCACTGATTTCAAACTGTCGATTCTGTAGTTGCTTGAACGCAGACCTCTGTTGTGCAAATCCAAAACGTCATCTTTTGTGGCGTAATCAGTAAGGATTTTTCTTGTGCTGTCGGCTGAGTAAGCTGCAACGTCTTCGATTTTTGCGTATTCCGACATGTCTGGCTTGCCTGTCAGATCATTCCAACGTCCAGAAAAACTGTCGGCTGATTTGAGTGAGTACAAAGCGTAAGGCACACTGCTTATTGCGCTTGTGGCATATACTGCGTCCGTAAAGTCGGAGTTTGTTGAAGTCGTTGTTTTGATGACGAATTTGCCTGTCGACCAATCAATGCCACTGAATGATCCTGTTGCCGCGCTTCCTTCTCCAATTTTGATGGCGAACGAACCGTTGACGTTGGTGGTAGCGTTGTGCATTTCGGAATATACGACCTCGTTAGAGCCAAGATTGTCTCTTAAAATCTCAACTTTGACAAAAACTGTCTGGTTGGCTATAGGCGAGCCTGAAGTGGAACGCACTACACTTTGATAGTTGAAACTCTGTGGAGTGGCTGCGTTGGCATTGATTGCCATTAAAGGCAGCGTCGCTAATAATATTTTATTAAGTATATTTTTGTTCATGACGATGATTTTTTACTTGACAATGACTTTAGTTGTATATTTTTTATGCTTTCCTTGTGTAAATGCCACCACGTATGCACCTACATGGCTAAGATTCATAGTAATTGTTCGCTGGACATTGGAGATAGGTGCGAGCGCCATACTACCTTTGTAGTCGAACACGAAGATTTCGCCTTTTTTGAGTTCATCAGCATTGAATCCGTCCAAAGTAAGTTCGAAATCTTCTCCGTGTCTTACGATCACACTTTCAGTAGAGAATCCTTTCTTGTCGGATGCCGCAAAGTAGAGCGATTGAGGACAGATTGTCTTCAAGCCTTCGTCTGTGCCGACGATGACGCTGTATGCTCCGTTTAGGCCATTCTCGTCTTGATAGAATTTGTTGGTTTCGCCAGGCAGATTTTCACCATCTTTCTGCCACTGATATGTGTAGATGGTTTTTCCGATATCACCAACAGTTATTACGTTGTCGATTTTAGGATGTATGAATTCTTTGCTGTATCCTACGTTGACGCTGAATTCCTTCATCTCCTTCTTGTATCCGTCAAAATAGTTTACTGTCATCTTGGCTGACACAGCTTTTCCGCCTCTGCTGTAGCTGGCCGGCAAAACGAAAGAGGCGATGGCAATTCCGTCATCATGCTTCAACTTCTTTTCGGTAATAATAGGGAAGGAGTCGACGTTGCTCTTCAAAGAGAACGACTCGATATCGTTCGGAGCCCAGTTGGACGTCAACTTGATGTTGATAGTGTCACCCGGGCAATAATTCTCGGCAAGCTGCAAGTCGTATGTCCTCTCGTCGACGATGGCGTTGAGAATAAGATCAGTCGACGGCATTCTTTCTGGGAGTATATTGTCCCAACTTACGAAAGCTGAGTCGTGTCCGACGTATGGGTCGTTGATTGGCACAATCAGATCACCTGTGTAGAAAGTGTCGGCTGCATACTCCTTGTCTGCAACGTAATAGTGGATTATATGACGTGTTGTGGACAACCCGATTTCATAGCCGTTAGACACGACATATTTAGCGTTTGCGTTGTTGTCGGAATAGCCAACCACGACCTCACCTACTGTGTAAGTGACCTCAAGTGTGTTGCTTCCACCTTTCGCTGATCCAGCTGACAAAGTGGCCTCTTGACTTGAGACGTTGATGACGAAACAACTCGGCAAAAGTAAGGTTATCAATATTTTACTTAAATCCTTTTTCATCATTAATATATTTGAGCGTGCAAATTAGATAAAATGCAAAAAACATACAAGCTATTTTATTTTTATTCTTTGGATTGTTGATAAAGAGTCGGAAGTGTTGAAAACTGTAATGAGTATATTCGCACTAAATAGATGTATGCAAAGTGAGAATCAATGTTTCGACGAACATATTTTTCGTCTGTTCTCGTTATCTGTTTTGTCTTATGTAATTATACGTAAAAATAGACATGTAAAAAATAGAGACGCAAATCATTGCGTCTCTACATATCTTATATGATTGGTATGTTATATTCTTTGCATTGCGCGTACATTTCCTCAGGCCAGATGCTGCACTGGATTTCTCCGATGTGAGCCTTGTGAAGGAAGAACATACACAAACGGCTTTGTCCGATACCGCCTCCGATTGATAGAGGAAGGGATCCCTCAAGCAATCTCTTGTGGAAATACAACTCCTTGCGGCTCTCTTTGTCTTCCAATTTCAACTGGCGTTCCAAAGCCTCTTTGTCGACGCGAATGCCCATAGACGACAATTCAAGACTCTGTCCAAGGATTGGGTTCCAAACCAAGATGTCTCCGTTCAAGCCTGGCAAACCGTTTTCTCCGATTGACGACCAGTCATCATAGTCAGGTGAACGACCGTCGTGCTTCTTTCCGTCGCTCAACTTGCAGCCGATACCCATCAAGAAGACAGCACCGTATTTCTTTGTGATCTCATTCTCACGCTCTTTTGGAGTGAGATTTGGATACATTTGAAGCAATTCCTCAGCGTGGATGAAGAAAATGTTTTCTGGAAGCTGAGGCTTGATTTGAGGATAACGTTCGTAAACGACATATTCAGTCTTTTTCATTACTGAGTATATTCTCTTCACGATATCCTTCAAAAACTCTATAGTGCGCTCCTCTTTAGAGATGTGGCGCTCCCAGTCCCACTGGTCAACATATAGAGAGTGGAGATTGTCCATCTCTTCGTCCGGACGGATAGCGTTCATATCAGTGTAAAGACCGTAGCCCTGCTCGATACCGTAGTCGGCAAGCATCATACGTTTCCACTTGGCAAGAGAGTGGACAACCTCAGCGCAACGGTCGCCCATATCTTTGATAGGGAAGCTTACAGGACGTTCTATTCCATTCAAATCATCGTTGATACCTGTGCCTTTCATTACGAAAAGAGGGGCAGTGACACGACGAAGGTGAAGCTCAGCGGAAAGACAGCTTTCGAAAAAGTCTTTCACGCATTTGATGCCCAACTCAGTCTGCTTGATGTCGAGGATGGGCTTATAGTTAATCGGCTTTATAACTTTCATTTTGGTTTAATTTTCACTTTATTGAGTTTTCTAGCGAAAGAAAACATACGCAAAAATATATCTTTTTTTTAAATATCGGTAAAATTACCTTACAAATTGTCTGTAAAAAATCAATTTTTGCCGTAATTGTGATTGATAAATATGGATATGATGTGTTAATGTGATAGTGAAAGAGGATAGAAATAAACCGATTTTATAAAAAACAGGTTGCGTTAGTAGGTTAAATTTTATATTTTTGCACCGCTTTATCAAAAAAGGTATGGCATGGCCCCGTAGTTTAGCTGTATAAAATATCAGATTCCGGTTCTGAAGACCGCGGGTTAGAATCCCGCCGGGGTCACTTTTGGGGGAATATCTTGTAATCTTTTTTTATGGTAAATCAAAATAGGACTATGATTTATTTAAATGTTTTGTTGTAAAAGTGATGTTATGGCAACAATTAAAATTCTAGATAAGATAGATATTACTATCAATGGATTAAGGAAAGTTTTAAAAAAGGAAGATATATTCTTACATCAAGGAGATATGGATGGCGCTTGTACTGTATACTCTCTTATGATGGCTTTAATTATAGAGGATGCAATCAACTTTAAGGATACAGCTTTAGATGCACAAGAAGATAAAGATCAGCGAGAGGCAAAACAAAAGTTATTTAAGGCATTTACCTCTGAATTGGGATTGATTAGAGGAGGACTGAATTTGAAAGAAGACGTTCAGTCAATATTAAAGAAAACATTTAGTAAATATGTGAAAAGTGAGCATTGTCAAGGTAAAGATGTAGATGTTTTTGTGAGGAATTCTATTGATAAAGGACATCCTTGTATTGGTGTGGTTAGTTATAGAGGTGGTAAAACAAGCCATGCGGTGTGTGTCGTTGGATATGAAATTGGAGAAGAAGAAGAGATTGTCACGAAAATATTTTGTTTAGATCCGGGGGCGGATAAACCTTTAACATCATATTGGAATACGGTTATAATCTTAAATGCAGATCCTTCTGCTTCTATATATACAGATTACTATCTCAATAGTAGTTCTATTTTTAGTCAAGACGTTTCTTTTGATGAAGCATTAAAGGTAGAAAAAAAGAAATAAGAGCAAAACAAACAACTCTCAGATCAAATGAAACTGGGAGTTGTTTTCATTTTGACTTACGTTTGCGGTTTTCTCTTTCTCATTATTCTTAGTTTTTTACATCTTTCCATTTTTATCCGTACCTTTGTCGCCGTCTAAATTTGTAGAGATAAACTATTAGAAACATGTTACTACTATTTACTATAGCTGTCTTGCCGGCATTATTGTTGCTGGTTTATATGGGATGGAAAGACCGTCAGCATCCGGAACCAACATCTTGTCTGTTGAAGGGATTGTTGTTTGGAGTCCTTTCAATAATCGTTTCGCTGAGCATCACTTCTATGTTCGGTGATTTTGGAGATCCTATCCTTGACGCTTTTTTCAATGCCGCTATCCCTGAAGAGTTTGCCAAATTGCTTATGTTCTGGCTGCTGATACGCAAAAACAAGCATTTTGATGAGCCGATCGACAGCATCGTATACGCTGTTTATGTCTCTTTGGGTTTTGCTGCCGTTGAGAATATTCTATATCTGGTCGACGAGGAGGATTTCTTCTCCACCGCTTTCTCACGCGCGATATTCTCTGTACCCGGTCATTTCTGTTTTGCTGTCTGCATGGGATTTTGTTATGGAATGGCTCGCTTTGGCCATAAGTCGAAAATCATATATTATCCGATGGCGTTTATCGGTCCGGTCCTTCTCCATGGCACGTATGACGCATTGCTTATGTCGTTGGACGACGACGATTCTTGGATAATTATAATCTTGGTTTGGCTTGTGTTCTGCGTTTTGATGTATCGTGCGGCAATAAAGCGTATCGACAAGCTGAAAGATGTTGGCTGATGATACCGACTTCGTTATTTCTTTTGTATCCTTAATCTAAAATCACATAATGAGCCGCCAGCCCCGATTGTTTGAGTGCGTATGAATTCCATTCCTGGCAAATTGCCGTATGCATACACGTCATTCTCGCAGAATAGTCGTGTGAGTTCCGGACATCCAAGTTCTGTAAGGTAGGTGTCGTAGGGGCATCGAGTGATGTCCATGCGGAATTCTCCTCTTTGTTTGGGATAGAAGACGTTGCTGAATCCAGCTGTGTCGCTGAACATCTTGTGGCTTATGATGTCCCACAGCTTTAGGAAAAGTCGTTTGCCGAACGGTATGCTTACAAACCTTGCAAAACCTTTGCCTGACTGCTCTCCCTTTTCTTTCATCACTTTTTGCATTATGCCAAAGGCTTTTTCTTTGTCGTATTCTTTGATTGCGAGATAGATGGCTGCTGCCGGGAAAATGAATCCGTCAGTGTGTCTTTTCACTCCCTTGGGCAAATTTTCGTGATCGTCATACATCGTTTGAAGTCTTAATACAGCGTCTCCCCAAATATTTTCGGTGTCGTTCTCAGAAAAATTATTGCTGATTTCGGCCTTAAAAATCTCTTTTTTCTTTAGTTCTTTCTCTGCGTTCATTATGATTTATATTTAATGTGCGTTCGATGAATTGTATTCTGCTGATCATATTCCACTTTCTGATTGGATTCTCATCTCTTTTTCTCATAAAAAAGCATAGCTTTTCTCTGTAAACTTTATTTCTCTGTGGTTTTATTAATTTTTTGTGCTCGCCTACGGCTCGCACGTAGGGAAGGGTTAGGGCGTTCCGCCCTTAACAATCCTCGACTTCATAACCAAATACTTAAATTAGACATAAACCTGAACATGTCGGCTTTCATCACTGTCACGCCGCATTGTTGCGCTGTGGTCTCAAGAATCTTGATTTCGTCGTCGGTAAACCGTATTGCTGAGTCTTGGATAAGTTGTTCTATATGATATGGCTTCCGGCATCCGCACACTGGTGTAATTCCTTTTGTGAGACAATAGACAATGGCTACCTGAGCTGTTGAGATTCCATATCTTTCTCCAATATCGCCCATTACTTTGTAGAGTGGCTGTAATTTTTTAGTGCGACGACGGTATATTAAGCTCATCACTCCGCTTGGGGTGCTTCCCGTCAGCATTCCTTCTTCCAATACAGCCCATGCCCAGAATTTTATATTGTTATTTACACACCATTCCACAAGACCGTTTTGTTCCCATGTCCGTTCTATCAGACTGTAATGGTTTTGTATTCCGTAGAGCGGAATTTGTTCACGGTCTAAAATCTCTTTTGCGAATTTTGCTTCTTCCAGATTGCAATTAGAGATTCCGATTGCACCTATTTTGCCCTCGCGGTAGAGTATCGCCATTTCCATAAGGTTTTCCTCTATAGACATAGGCAGATGAAGCCAATAGATGTCCACGAATTTTCTGTTGAAATCTTTTAAGTCTTTTTCTAATGATTTTCTCACTTGTCCCGGTTTGTATTTTTTAGAGAACGGTGTGAATTTCGTCGAAATCTTCATTTCTGGTAATGCAAATTCGCCGATTAGTTTCTGGCTCTTGCCAAATCCGTAGTTGCGAGCAGTGTCAAACATTATAAAACCATTGTTTATTGCAAGTTCAGCAGTCTGCTTGATTGTCTCTTTGCTTACTGAGCTTCCACGCAAAATTTTGGAGTAAAGACTTCCGCCCCATGAGTTTGTGCCTATTATAATGGTAGTATCTGTCATATTGGGTTTGTAAAAAAATTGTCTTTTGTCTTGTTCATCATTATTGTTGATGCAAAGTTAGTCATGGCATTATGCAATCAGGTTGCAAAATTCAGCGTATATGATACCTAAAAATTGGTATTTTTCCCGTCGCCACAAACTCTACCGCTTGTTTCATAATATTCAATTTTTTTTGTATTTTTGCAGCGTAAAAATGAAAGACGGTGCTTTTCTCCGCTTTTATATTATGTCTGGTGAATAAAAATTCATTTATTACGCTGGCATCATGGCTCAATCTCTTGACTTGTATGAATGTAATATGGGTCGGGGGATTTTTCGTCTGAAAAGAGATTCTTAATGAGTTGCGACTTGATAAAACTTAGAACTACTATATTTAATGGACTTTTGTCGCTGTTGTTGGCGACGTTGACATTTTGCCCCATCTTAGTCTATGCAGACTCCGTTGATAGGGATACTCTTTTCATTGATAGTCTGAAGGTCCGGTTTGATCTGGACGACCCAGTGATAAAGTCTGGTGTGATTGATTTTTATATCGACAGCATCGGCGTCGCCTCCAACGATTTTCTGAAATTCATCACCCTCGTCGCCACTCCGTATGATTTTTCCAAACCGCAGATAAAAAGAATTTTCGATACGGCGTCTGTACAATATAATGAGACGCGAATCCTCACCTATCTGAAATATTTCAATGATAAGTCGTATGTGCCGCTTGTGAAGGAGTGGTTCAAAAAGAGTGATAAGCGAGGCAAGAATTTATATGAATCGATTTTGTTTGAGTTTGGCGACAAGGAAATCGCAGATCAGTGGGAAAATTCCATGAGGGGATGCTCGACGGTGAACAAGACAATTCCAATTGCTATCGGACAATATCTGCCACTCATCTGCGGACGTTTCCCAGACCGAAGGTTTTGCGACTGTGTTTTGGATTTCATAATAAACCATCAAAACCAGTATTTTGTATATAAAGACTACAACGGTGATATTGAGTATGACGACGTTGTCTATTTCATCAGTTTTTTTCTTGTGGACCGACTGAAGGGATTCCCGGATGCGTTTGCGTTCAACAAGTATGTGCGTAATGTCGGAAGAAACAGATATGTCTCTTTTACACAGGCAGACAAGGATAGGATCATAAAGTGGTGCAAATTGCATCGTAGGGATTATGAGTTTGAGTAAAATGTAGACGGGATTGTCCGAAACATCTGTTTTGTAAATTTTAAAATTAACGTGAATTCGACGAAATTAAAAAGATAGTTGGAGTGTCATAAGTGAGGATTGTTAAGGACGGAACGTCCTAACCCCTTTCCACGTGCGAGCCGTAGGCGAGCACATAAATTTAATAAAACCACAGAGACACAATGGTTACAGAGAAGGGCTATGTCTTTTTTATGAGAAAAAAGAGGTGAGAATTCAATCTGAAAGTGGAAAATGATTCACAGATTAAAATTCGTCGGACTCACGTTAAAATTAGGATTAGAAACAGAAGATGTTAATCATCTAGATTTTAAGTGAAATTGCTTTTTTTGTGATAGATTCATTCTTTTTTGTTTAAAAAATGTTAAAATTATCATCAAAAATTGCTTTTTGTATGAAAAAATCAAAATAATTTTTTCTTTTGTGAAATATAAACTAGACTAAAAATCACAAGCTTATGAAACACTCTAAATTCATTTCTGTCGTTATTGCGACATTGTTGCTGTTCTGCTCAGCAGACGCGTTTGCGCAACGTTCCCGTGGTGGTAGTGGATCAGGTGGACGTACGCAAGGTTATTCTCGATCGGCGAGTAAGAGCTCGTTTTCACGTTCAAAGTCACGTAACATATCGTACTCAAGCTCGTCAACCAAAGGCTGTTGTATGCAAAGCTATGAGAGCTACCGCTTGTCTGGAGAACCGATTAAGTCGATAGCACCACAACGTAGTCCTGGTGTCACTAAACCTACTCCTAAACCAACTGCAGTCTATTTTTCTACAAATGATGTTCTAAATTCGTCATGCACGAATTTTGGCTTTGAAGTGAGCAAAAGGAAAGCTACCAAAGAATCTCTTTTGGTTTCTCGTCAGGCAGGAGATTTTTATTATCGTGATGGAATTTTCTTTTCCCCAAGTAAAGAAAATGGTAATAAGTATGAAATTCAGAAACCAAACAGTGGTTTGTCTGTGCCGGTTTTGCCAGCTTCTAGTAAAGTTTACGAGTTTGAAGGTGTCTCTTATTACTACTATTATGACACTTATTATGTTTTCGACAAATCCCGACTTGAGTATGTAGTTGTTGCTCCACCAGTTGGACTTGTTGTGGATCTTTTGCCTTGTGATGCTCAGGCGGTCATGGTGGATGATAGTCGTTATATGATTACTGATAATGTGTTGTATAAAGTTGTCTCTTCTGATGATGAAATGAAATATGAAGTGGCAAGGTTGGATAAAGAGACAATGTATCTTATTAAAGACTACCTAGCTTCTGCAAGAAGACAACAGATGTTGAAGGATTGGAATCTATATTCAGAGAAATAATATGGACTAATCCTCAATTATTTAAGAAAAAATGATAAAGAAATTGCCGAAGGACTCTGTGAATTCAGGATCCTTCGGCTTTTATTTATAATTCCGCATGTCTAATTTTTAATTAATATTTCTTAAACTCGCCCCACAGCCTCTTCATCTGCTCCTGCATCTTTGCCTCGGCAGCACTGTCGCCTCCGTTCCATAGCTGCACACCTGAGATGGCGTCTGGCATATACTGCTGTGCGTAGAAATGACCAGGATAATCATGCGGATAACGGTATTCAGCTCCGTATCCCATCTGCTCCATCAGTTTGGTAGGGGCATTACGGATGTTGAGCGGCACTGGCAGATCTCCCGTCTTCTGCACCATATCAAGAGCCGCTCCAATCGCTTTGTATGCGGAGTTGCTTTTCGGACTTGTGGCAAGATAGATAGTGGCTTCTGCCAACACGATTCTGCCCTCTGGCCATCCGATTTTCTGAATAGCGTCGAATGCGGCATTGGCAAGCAACAGCGCGTTTGGGTTGGCAAGACCGATATCTTCGGCGGCTGAAATCACAAGTCGGCGGGCGATAAACTTCGGATCTTCTCCTCCAGCCACCATTCGTCCGAGCCAATAGATGGCGGCGTCGGGGTCGGAACCACGGATACTTTTGATAAAAGCGGAGATGATATCATAGTGAAGCTCGCCATTCTTGTCGTAGGCGCTAGGGTTCTGTTGCAGACGGATGGTTATCAAATCGTCAGTCAGTTCCACCGTCTCCTTATCCTGCTCCGCATTGCAGACGAGGTCGATGATATTGAGCATTTTTCTCGCGTCGCCACCTGAGAAGCGGAGTAGGGCATTGGTCTCCTTCAGCACCACATTTCTTTGTTTCAACTCATAATCCGTGGAAATCGCTTTTTCAGCGAGACGCAATAGATCCTCATTCTCAAGTGGTTTCAACACATACACCTGGCAGCGGGAAAGCAATGGGGTGATCACTTCGAAAGAAGGGTTTTCCGTCGTCGCACCGATCAATGTGACTACGCCCCTCTCCACAGCGCTCAATAATGAATCCTGTTGCGACTTGGAGAAGCGGTGGATCTCGTCGATGAAAAGGATAGGGGCTTGCGTGTCGAATCCGCGTGAATGTTTTGCCTTTTCCAATACCTCACGTATATCCTTCACGCCAGAAGAAATGGCACTCAATGTGAAGAAAGGCAGACGCAGTTGTTCGGCAATGATTCCTGCAAGAGTTGTTTTGCCGACACCCGGAGGTCCCCACAGAATGAATGACGAGATCTTTCCAGAGTCGATCATACGACGAAGCACCGCACCGTCTCCGATGAGATGCTGCTGTCCAACATAGTCCTCCAGCGACTTTGGTCGCATTCTTTCCGCTAATGGCTGCATTTTATTTAATAAATGTGAAAATTCACCACAAAAATACGATTTGCCCGTAGAATAATCTAATATTTTTATTTTCATTTGCATCAGAAAACTAAAAACGAAAGATTATGAAACAGACTAAATTGATATTCGCTGCAATCGCAACATGTTTGCTATTCAGCTCGGCAGACGCTTTCGCACAGCGTTCACGTGGTGGATCAGAGTCTTCCGCTCGCCCAGCCACATCGACTTCGGTGTCTGCTTCACCGTCGTCTTCAAACACTCCTTCAAAAGGAAACACAACATCGTCAGTGCGTGTTGAGCGTTCGGCTCGTCCTACAGCTCAGCCTGCTCACAATAATAATCATGTGGCTCCACCAAAGGCTCCCAACCGTGTTGAGCGTGGACCGGTATCAACTTCGTCGCCAAGCAAACACCTTCAGCCGCATAAAGTGGCTCCTGCTGCCAACTATCACAAGAAACCTCATTATGGTTCGTCTGTGTCGATGAAGAAGGCTACCAGAAAGTCGCATGTGATCAAGCATCATACAGGTGATTACTACTATCGTGACGGTATTTTCTACCGTTACCACAACAATAAGTATGTGATCCATCGTCCACATGCAGGATTCCGTGTGTCGTCGATTCCAGAGTATCGTGTCGTTTGGGTTAACGGAGTGTCGTACTATTATTATTATGGCACATTCTACTCATACATGGCACCATCACGTGAGTATGTGGTGGTGGCACCTCCGGTAGGAGCGATTGTGGAGAGTATTCCTGACGGCTATGAGAGAATCGACATCAATGGCAATACTTACTACACGGTTGGTGGAGTGCAGTATAAGGCTGTGATCTTCAATGGCGAAATTTGGTATGAAGTGATTAAAGTCGATATCGACTATTGATTATATTTAGATATGAATTAAATAAATTAGGAAAGACGGGCAGTGATGTCCGTCTTTTTTGTGTGATTTTTGATACATCCGATGCCTTGGATTTGTTTAAGAAGTAGTGGTTTGTGTTAATCAATTAGAAAATCTCCGACTTGTTTGAATTTGCTAAAAGAATCAATGCTATAGACATTAAATCTGCCCCAACCAAACATCTCTATTCTCTGTTCATGTTTTTTGTGCCAGATATATTTAGGACGAAGATCCATAACATTTATTCCTTTTAGGAATGGCTCAACCAAACTTTTATCTACATCATGTTGCGATAATATTATAACTTGAATTGGCCCGAAATAGGTATATCCAATCAATGTAGGATCAAGTAGATTGAGACTATCTATATAATTGTATAATTCATTCCATCTATCATTATAGTATTTGTACTTCTTCCAATCGTTATCAAAAGTAGGTGTTGGTGCAATATAATCCTTTCCATAGATTTCTTGTTCTGATTTTGTAATCTGTTGTATGAAAGATTCCAAAAACTTATTAAGAAATGCAATGGTATCAAAATATTCGTTTGAGTCATAATCTGCTATGGAAGACGAGTTTTCATTTATGTCATTTTCTAATATTGAAGGAGGTGGCATATATGAAAGCGGTGGTGGCGGTGGCAAAATATGGTATTCGGGATATACCATATAGTTTTCAGCTCCACCAACATAAGCAACAACATCAATTGCTGAAGTGCTATCTGTAATCCGAATAGAGGAGAAAGTATCTTGGATGTAATGAAAAAAATTAACATGAAGATATAAAGTGTCGTCCTCATTTCTGATTGAATCTAACCAATTTGGAAATGTTTTTGCGACATAATCGTCCACCATCATTTCCAATGGGGATTTCTTGTGTGTAGACAAATGTTCAGAGTGTCGGTTTTGACATGATTCAAAAAACAACATGCTGAAAAATAATGGTATAAAAAATAGAGCTTTTCTCATCTCAACTTATGAAATATACTACAATAATTTGAGTTATATCCTTCGCAATATAGAAAATTGACCGAATTTAATGAAAATTTTTGTTTTAAGAAAATTAGAATTGTCGCCCTAACTACATTTTTTGCGAGGTTGCAATAACAAGCGGTTACTATAAGAACTTCTTTTATATTTACTTGCTTCCGGCTTGCACTTGGGCATGGGTTAGGGTGAATCCTTAAATTTGGTCATAAACTACTAAAATATCAATTTATTCTGACAATATTAAGATCTATTTTCTTCTGCCTCATTCTATATATTTAGGAATAATCTGTAATTTTGTGTCGTTGAATCAAGAATAACATTCCAAATTATGGCACAGATACAAACATTGGATGACATAGACATCCGGATTTTGCGAGAATTGCAACAGAACAGCCGTCTTACAAATAAAGAGTTGGCTGCACGTATTCACTTGAGCACAACGCCGACTTTTGAGCGTCACCGTCGTTTGGAGCGTGAGGGGTATATCAAAATGTATACGGCGATTATCGACGCTGACCGAATAGACAGAAGTTTCGCAGTCTATTGTAATATCAGTTTCAAGCAGATCAACCGAGAGGTGGCGGATGAGTTTCGTGAGATAGTGTCGAGTTGGGAGGAAGTGACAGAATGCTACAATGTGAGTGGTGATTGCGACTTCCTTATGAAGGTGAATGTGCGTGGAATGAAAGAGTATCAGGAGTTTATCCTTTACAAGGTGGGTGAGTTAGATTATGTCGGCAGGGTTCAGAGTGTGTTTGTGATGGAGACGTTGAAGCAGAATTATGGTATCAGGTTGTGATGGTTAATGGTTGATGGTGGATGGTTGATGGTGGATGGTTTAATCCATCCTCAATCGTCAATCATTTTTATTTTCCTAGTTTTGTTTTCACAGATTTTACAATAGCAGACAAACATTTTAGAATTCGTATGCAATCGTGATTTATTGATTCAAAATTTGAATCATTAAGATATCCATTATCATGAAGTAAGTTTAACCAATAGTCTGTTTCGTCAGCTTCTTTTAGAGCGATATTCATTTTGTTCAAAAAATCAGCTTTCGATTGAGCGTGATTAGCTTCTCGAATATTTGCTCCTATTGATGAACCGCTTCTGTATACCTGTTTGGCCATCACAAACTCCTTGTATTCAGCATCTTCTGTAAGATATTGAAACAAGCGAGAAATACGGCAAGCAAAATCATATGATAAAATCTGAACGTTGCCAGAAATCTTTTGATTTTCCGACATCAAGTTAGATAGATTCCCTCTTTTATTTTTGTACTCCATACTAATCATATTTTGGATTGATGGTTGATGATGGACGGTTTAATCAATCCTTAATCATCAACCATCAATCATCCATCCTCAATCATCCATCCTCAATCATTTCTCAACTGGCATTGATGCGTTCTGCCAACCTAGCATTCCAGAGTTGAGCTCGATCACCATATAGCCCATGTCTGCTAATGCGTTTGCTGCTATTTTGCTTCGTTTTCCAGAGCGGCAGTAAACTGCGATTTTTTTCTTCTTGTCCAGTTTGGCTGCTTCTGTCTGGAAATCAGCACTTTTCATATCAATGTTTTGAGCTCCTTTGATGTAGCCAGACTTGTATTCCGCTGGTGTGCGAACGTCTACCACAACAACAGAGTCGTTTTTGATTGCTGAGGCAAATTCTGTAACAGATAGAGATGTGAATTCACCAGCGTTTGCAACTGCTGCAGTGCAAAATCCTAATGCAACTAAAATCCTTTTCAATCTATTCATAGCTTATTGTATTGGTTCTTAATTTCTTGCTTTATTGAGTCTTTGTCCAATCCACACAATTTGTACAACTCTTCAGGAGTGCCGTGCTCCACGAATTTGTCCGGCAGTCCGAGTCGTTTGACAATTACTGGAATATCTGCGTCGTTGAAGAATTCGGTCACGGCAGAACCCATTCCTCCATTCTTCACTCCGTCTTCCACGGTGATGATGCGATGGAATTTTTTCCCGACTTCTCTCAACAAATCCTCATCCAATGGCTTGACGAAAATCATATTGTAGTGCGCTGGATTGAATCCTTCATCATTAAGCTCTTTTATAGCTTTGGCGACAGTGTTGCCTATCGGTCCGACTGTAAGCACGGCTATTCCGTCTCCATCATTAAGAATTTCTCCCTTTCCGACGGGGATTTCTTCGAATGGACAGTGCCAGTCTTTCTGTTCTCCTTTGCCGCGTGGATAACGTATCATGAACGGTCCTTTGTCTGGCAGCTGGGCGGTGTACATCAGTTTACGCAATTGGCTTTCGTTGATTGGCGACGCAATTGTCAAATTTGGCACTACACGGAATGCCGCTAAATCAAACGCTCCGTGGTGTGTGGCACCGTCCGCACCGACTAATCCGGCACGGTCGAGACAGATCACCATGTTAAGATTCTGTATTGCCACGTCGTGGATGACATTGTCGTAACCTCTTTGCATGAAAGAAGAGTAGATGTTGCAGAACGGCATCAGACCTGCTTTTGCCATACCTGCGGAGAATGTCACGGCATGACCCTCTGCGATGCCGACGTCGAAAGCTCGGTTTGGCATCTCATGCATCATATATGTCATCGAGCAACCGGTTGGCATGGCTGGTGTCACGCCTACGATTTTCTCGTTTTCACGTGCTAATTCAAGCAATGTGTGGCCAAACACGTCTTGGAACAAAGGAGGTTGATCTGTCTGGATGACCTTGATCTTTTCTCCCGTCTCAACATCAAACTTGCCCGGTGCGTGCCACTCTGTAGCCGCCTCTTCGGCTGGTTTGAATCCTTTGCCTTTCTTGGTGATCAGGTGAAGGAGCTTTGGCCCCTTGATGCGTTTCAAGTCTTCCAAAAGTGATACTAATTCCACGACATTATGGCCGTCTGATGGACCGAAATATCTGATATTCAATCCTTCAAACATGTTTTGCTGGCTGCTCAACAGTGATTTGACGGAATTTGTAAGACGTGTGAATTTGCCTTTCTTGTCGTCGCCGATGATTCCCGCATTTACAGCACGGTTGTATAAACCCTCACGTATACGGTTGTATCGTGGTGAAGAGGTCAGTTTCAGCAGATAATCGCTCACTCCTCCCACTGCTGGGTCAATCGCCATGTGGTTGTCGTTGAGGATGATAAGCAGATTATTGTCGCATATGGATGCGTTGTTTAATCCTTCAAAAGCAAGCCCGCCTGTCATTGCACCGTCTCCGATGATGGCAACTGTATGGTTTTCTTTGTGCTCAAGTTTAGACGCCACAGCCATTCCCAAAGATGCTGAAATGGAGTTGGACGCATGACCTGCTATGAATGAGTCGTATTCACTCTCTTTAGGGTTTGGAAAACCGCTGATTCCGCCAAACTTACGGTTTGTGTTGAACACTTTGCGTCTTCCTGTAAGAATCTTATGTCCGTAAGCCTGGTGACCCACATCCCAAACGATGTTGTCTGACGGCATGTCGAACACATAATGCAGAGCGACGGTGATCTCTATCGTGCCAAGACTGGATGCGAAGTGTCCGGGGTTGTGCGACAATTCATCTATAATGAACGCGCGCAACTCTTCACAAACCTGAGGTAGTTGTTCCACCTTAAGTTTCTTCAAATCCGAGGGATACTCGATATTATTGAGTAGACTTTCTTTCATTTCCATTCTTCTCTCGCTTTAACCATCAATTCCAACACTTGGCTTATTACGCTGTTGTTGGAGTAGTTCTTTACTACAAAGTCTGCTTTATTTATTTTTTCGTCATCGCTGGTTTGGTTGGCCATACGTTGGCGGATTTCTTCGATATTTGCGGAATCGCGTTTAGCGACTCTTTCAATTCTGGTCTCAATAGGAGCGTAGACGAGGCATACTTTGTCGACGCAGTTGCCGTTCAGACCGCATTCGTAGAGTATTGCACTCTCCAAAGCTACAATGTCTTTTTTTTGATCCATGCACCATTTGTTGAAATCATTCTTCACAGCTGGATGCACGATTCCTTCAACCTCAGTCAGCAAAGCGGCGTCAGAAAAAATCTTTGCTGCCATCTTTTTCCTGTTGAGACGTTGCCCTTCATAAACGTCGTCTCCAAGCAGATCCATTATCTTTCGTCTCACATCCGCGTCATGCTCCTGTAGCCATTTGGCTCTGGAGTCGCAGTCATAAACTGGGACACCTAATACGGAAAGTGTTTTGCTGACGACACTTTTGCCGGATCCGATACCGCCTGTGATTCCAAGTCTCAACATTATTGCTCAGTTTTTGTTTCGATTATAAACTCAACCTGGTCTGGATGCAAAGATATTCCGAATACGCCTTCGGCACTGTTGGCAACCTCCACGTTGATTTTTTTGCTTTTGCTGTTGATCTTGTTGTAGTCCACAACGAGTGTGAACGACGAAGGTGTTATCTTGTCCCAATTGCTGACACCGACCTTACATTTCACACCAACGGAAGCTGGGAATGTCTTCAATGTCAGATTGGCGGGTACGTTCTTTTTGTTGATGCCGACCACGTCGATTATCTTTTCTGTGACTTGCTCCGCTTTAATCTCTACAGAGACCTGAGACTCATTGAATGAGATATTGTCACTCTTTCTCAACGGAACAATCTTGGTCGTGTTCTCGAATATGTCGCCGAAAAGAGAGTCGGCAGGCAATGTCTCCAGAGAATCAATCTTGTCCAAAGTCTCTTTTGTTCCGAAAATATCCACTTTGTCTGGAGATATTGTCACATCACCGATTTGGATATACTGCGGGCGAAGACGTATATTGCCGACTAGTTTGACAGGCACCGTCTTCTTTTCTATTTTGAATATAGACACTTTGATTGTGTCTGGAGAATAATTTTCGATTTTAGTGTTGGCGTTGAGTTGCTCTTTCAGCTTAGCTTCGAAACTTTTTGCCTGAATAAGGTTTTTACCCTCCTGAAGCTTTTCTCTTCCAATCTTGATTGTGTCGAATCCATAGCCCAGAAAAGCAAAAGCCATTTTAGCGTGGTATTTGAACAATGTTTGCCATTGGTCTGTCACCGTCACTTCAAGTGCAGGGCAAAGTTGTTCGCTTTTGCAAAAACCTTCAGGTATCTCTTCATATTGTATCGGAATTTGGATAGTAGACTCACCTTTTTCCGACGAGGCCTGCATTAGCCAGAGGGTAGCAGATATAGTCAAAAAAAACAAAAAGACCCAAAGGTCTTTGCTCATCACAAATTCCCTGGCCTTTTTGATTTGTTTTTCTATAAAATTTAGAAATTCGTCTTTCACTACACTCTAAATGAGGAATTACTTAGAATAGTTAGAAGCGTCAGTTGGAGTAGCACTTGACTGAACTTCGTTTGTAGGATAAACGTAGTTTACGTTTACATTAACGACAACGTTAGGTGCGATTTCGATGCGGATTGTCACACCGTCAGCCTCTATACTTTTGATTTTGCCGTATATACCAGTCTGTAGAATCACAGTGTCGCCTGCCTTTAGGTTGGCACGGTATTGACGGATTTTTTTCTCCTGTTTTTTCTGGCTCCAGATCATGTAGATGAAGAATGCACCGAATATTAAAATCATTGGTAACATTGAGCCCATGCCTGGCTGAGCCTGTAGTAGAATTGATAATAGATTCATGTTTTGAATTTTTTAGATTATCTTGTTTTTGGTGTTATCACCGCAACTTTTGTCAATTTGTTTTGTTCTTTAAGATCTTTCACGATAGCGTCAAGCACACCGTTGATGAATGTTGAACTTCTTGGAGTGCTGTAGTATTTGGAAAGCTCCACATACTCGTTCATAGTGACTACGATTGGAATATGAGGGAATGCGAAAAGCTCAGCAATCGCAGTTTGAAGGATGATCTTGTCCATGAATGCGATGCGCTCCTTGTCCCAGTTTTTGATGTGGGTCATGATTAGCTCGTCATACTCAGCCTGGTTGTAGATGACCTTTGTAAGTAGAGTAAGAGCGAATGTTTCATCAGTAGGGTCGCTGAACTTAGGCATCAACTCGTAGTCGTTAGGTGTTGTCTCCTCGTAGCGTGCGATAGTCTTCATGATGAAGCTGATGACAGTCTCGGTGTCATCGTTCCAATAAATAGACATTCCTTCCAACTCTTCAGTCAGCATCTTGTTTGAAGTCACGACGCTTTTGTAGAATCCGCGTAGGAAACGGCGGTCGCAGTCGTAATCGCGTTCGCTTGCCTCGGCTGTCTCATAAGCCTGGGAAGTCAGAGCCTCAGCATATAGTGAATTGATGATTTCAGGATGCTTGTTCCATGATAATTTGTTCTCCTCCAGGAATTTGTTCAGAGTCACGTTTTCAGCAAGCTGTTGTGCCACTTTGTTTTCAGCCAAGAAATCGGCAGGGACTTTCTCTCCACTGTCAAAGTTGGCGTCACCGGCCATTTGGCATCTTTTTGCGATAGACTCTTTTCTTGTTTTAGCATAGTCAGACACTTCGACAGCAAGTCTAAGCAATAGCATGTAAAGCTCGTATGTTTTGTCGAGAGAGAGAGTCAACTCATTTTTGGCGTCGTTGACATCTTTACTGTTGCTTTTGTAGTACGAAAAAAGTATCTGAATTACTTTGATTCGAAGAAGGATTCTGTTTATCATCGTTTTTTCTTTTTAGCTTCGCAAAATTAGTAGAAAAAATGCAAAGCTTGAAATTTTTTAGGGCAAAAACTCGTTTTATGGAGATTCATCAGTGGATTCCGCTGGTCGTGTTGACAAATATCCATAATTGTTTGTTATGTAAAAAAATGTAGAGACGCAGGGATGATGCGTCTCTACAAACCAATATTTAGTTGAAAGTCGTTATTCTTCCACTGAATTATCAACCATTTTCTTCATTCCGGCGAAATTGAATCCAAGAGAGAAACGCAATGTGTTGTCAAGCGGACAGTGTGCATTTGAACCAGCAGCAAACAAGTATGCTGCATTGATTTCAAACACCTTCATTCTGAATCCAACTCCGGCTGAAAAATACTTTCTGTTTCCTTTTTCCTCATTCTCGTGGAAATATCCGAAACGAGCCATGAACATATCTCTGTATGAGTATTCTCCACCCAAGCTCCAGTTGATTTCTTTCATCTCCTCTCCGAAACCACCTGAATCACCGAAAGATTTGAACATTCCTTTGATTGTGCCATGATCACGGTACTCTTGCAATGCTTCTTCATATTCCTTTCTTGCCTTTTCGTATTCCTCTTTAGTGTAGTTGGCGTCCTCGTCTATGTAGTCACTTTCAAGAGGTGTGGTTGGCACTAGAAGTTTGTTGATGTCAAACGACACAGAAAATTTGTTGTAGGCGTCGATTGGAAATTCGTAGTTGATACCCAATCTCCAGTTTGTCGGAAGATACTGGTATGTCGCTCCGTCGTCATACGTAGGCTTTGCACCGATGTTTGAGATATTCGTACCAATATTCAATTTTGCGACTCTCTTGTCTGACAAGTCAAACGGACGGCTGTAGAATGCGGAAACATCGGCAGCGACAGATTTTGCTGCGGAGTAGGTCTGCTCGTCAATCACACCGTTCATCAAATCGGATAAAATGAATCTTAACGTTACAGCGGCGTTCCAATACTGGCTAAGTGCACGGGAATATGCGGCGTCGATAGCCATTTCATATGGATTGGCTGTACCTTGTGAAATCACTTCTCCTGAGGGACCAGGCATGTCTGTCAGGTTGATTTCTCCATATGAAAAATATCTCAATGAAGCTGATATCGCCTGCTTGTCGTCCAATTTATAGAATCCGGACAAGTATGCTAAATTGATGTCGTTCACAATATCTCTCAGCCAAGGAGTGTATGATACAGCAACACCTCCTTTTTCTTCCATGGTCGCGTATTTCGAAGGGTTCCAATATTGAGAAAAAATGTCGGCAGATGTCGCGGCTCCCACATCTCCCATACCGCCGCCTCTTGCGTCAGGGGCAATACTCAAAGAAGGTATTGCAGTCTGTAATGGGTTGAAGTAATCGCCTTTGCTTTCTGCGTTTACACTCAATACGGATAGCATCATTGCTGTTCCTACCAAACTTACTTTTATTCTTTTCATCTATCTATTCTATTTTAGCTTTTTCTACACATTTAACGTGCAATATTACTATTTATTGTGCAATTACCATTATTTTTTCTGCTTTTTCTGCAAAATTAGATTTTTCTGTGGCTATTCTCGCACATAAAAAGTATAATCCGGATGAAACTTTGCCTTTTTCGTTCAGATTCCATTCGATTTTCCAAGATCCGTCGGTTGGCTTGTCTTTCAACTCTTTCCTTAGAATTTCTCTGCCAGACAAATCAATCAACGAACACACTACAGTTTGTACTTCGTCTGGTCTGTTGGCCTTTATAAAAGAAGTGAAATAATCCTTGGCAGGGTTAGGGTAGACGGTTAGAATCTCAATCTCAGGTGCCAAATTTTCTGTCACGTAGATCTGAATAGTAGATTCGGATGAGTTGTTTTGCAAATCCCATGCCTTGATTTTGATGGTGTGCTTTCCTTCGCTCAATGTCTTTTCCATGTGATATTCCACTTTTCCTTCTGTACAACTTTCAAAATTGTATTTGAAGTAGGAATTTAGATTAATGACATTTTTTGTGTCGTCATCAATGGTCAGAGTTATGTTATGCCCAACGCTGCTGCCGGTGACATTTATTCCGCCCACATCTGATAACTCCACATATACCATCGGGTTGGGATTGACATTATATCCATCTTTGTATTTATTCCCGTTTGTCGTCAATACGACATTGGGTCCGATATCGTCTGGCTCTACATCTGGTGCACTGCCTCCGATTCGTAATTTGTCGTTTGAACCCATGGCATCCCAACCGTTATTTTCATCGTAAGCATACATTGATAGCCTTCCATTGCCTACTTTATAGTTGATGTCTTTTGGTATGATCATTTGAATCTCAAATTTTCCGTTTTTCACTATGGTTGATCCGGAGTAAAGAATGTTCGTGTGGTCGTAGTATGTATACGGGTTAATTTGTCTAGTGACATCTATAATTTTGCCATTGGGTTGTTTCTCTTGAAATGTTAACTTTTTATTTGCTTTTGTCTTCATTTGCCTCTCTTTGTCTTTGAGCGTAGCGTTCACAATTCCGTTGAACTGGGTCAAAGTGTTGCCTGTCTCGTCTTCTACATGGCAATAGATTTTTTCTTTGGATAGAGCTTTTAGAGTGTCTGCCTTGGAGACGGTGCCATTTCTCTTCAAAGTTATTATTGAATCGACTACCAGATTAAGTTCCGGCACTTTTAGTTTTATCCCGGGATCTCCCAGTAGGATATAAACCATTTTGTTGGAATCAGGTCCGTTTGCTGTTTTGGCGGCTCTGTATATTTTCCCTAAACGGTATTCGTTCTCTGGATTAAACAGTTGTCTAAGAAAATTCTTGTCCAGTGATAGGTTTTGACCGGAGTATGCCGTACGTACTGCTCCGATAGACGCGATGGCTCCACCTTGCGGATTGAGCATTATTTCCTCACCGAAACTAGGGCTGAAACCATCATATTGAGATACGTTGCAGCTTCCTGCAAACCATACTGGATATATCTTATTGTATATATTGTGCACTTGTGTGATGGAGTATGAATGTTCGGAACTGATTGCGTTATATGAGCCATGTCCGAGATAGTTGAAAATCAGTGCTCCTTCTGAAATTTTTTTTGTTATGGCAGAAGTCACCTCTGGGTATCGGCGAGAACCTCCGCTCATATCACAGGTGAAATTATCCCAATATATACGTGATATATTCATCCTTGGTTCTACGAATTTTAATGTACGTATTGCCTCTTCTTGTTGATCAAAAAAAGAGTAGTATTGTGACTCTGAATCTTTTTCGTCGTTGTCATCAGCAAGAGCAATGATTTTACTCCTCCATTCTCCTTGACTCGATGTGTAGTATTGTTTTACTTTATTGACAAGGTCTTCTGCTTGTTCCGCTTTCGAAACTGGGAACCTGCCAACACCGATGTTTATTCGTTTGTTCGTGTAAAGTCTGTCGTAGCCAAATGTGTTGTCTTCTACATATCCGAAATAGTCGTCACATGAATAGCTGTCAGACTCGCTTAATGATTGGACAGATTGGTATGTCACTATTTTATTATAATCTGATATTTTATATATTCCTCTGTTGTCATATGTCCCGTCTCCTATTAACAATAGATATTGCGGGTAAAGACCGTATTCTGATTTTGCAGCTCTGTCCCAAAGCATTTTCATGAATGCTCTGATTGCTGTGGGGTCTGGTGTCCCACTTGAAAATTCATTGTACACTTGGTCGGAAGTGACAACCGCAACGTTCATTCCATCCTCTTGCTTATGAAAATCGGCTATTTCCTTGGCTTGGTTGATGAACTCAGAATTAGTGACAACGACATATTCTATGTCTTTAAGTGAATGTAAATTCTGTTTCTCAACATTCCCGACAATTTCTGGAGCCATGAACTTCCCTCTCCAATTTACCATGATATATCTGCCTACTGATATTCTTGTTTTTACCGTGAATATCAGGCTGTCTTTGCTCATTCTTGTTGGCACCCTTTTGATTTCTCCGATCTCCGACACGTCCCACACTTGTATGTTTGGATTAGAATTTGATGCCGCATACGTGATGCTTGTCTCTGTATAGGATGGACTTACAGGAATAATTTGGTAATCGACGTTGCTTTTCAGACTGCATTTAGCGGCGGCTATTATATAGTCGATGTATCCAGCTCCTGTGATTGCATCTGTGTCGTATTTGTAGGTGATTGATATTTCGTCTGTGGAATGATGGCGGATATTGGCGTCAATTGTTGTTTCTTTTCCAAAAACTTTTTTGTCTTTTTCAGGGTCCAGTGGATCGATTTTTTTTGTTATGTCTGTCAAATTTGTTGAAATGTGGAAAAATCCAGGTTTAGTAGAAGACGACATTATCTTGCTGTGTATCCATGCTGTATCATTGTTAATCAGGTTGTTGAATTTAAAAGAGAATTTTTTGCTATCGCCATTGTTGAACTTGCTTCCATACCAGGTCCTTCCTGTTTTGCCGATGTTCACATCGTCAAATTTCTGATATCTGATGGCTGTGTACGTCGTCTCTTTTGTGTCATTTTCCGTTAACTCATCTGCAAACTCAATCCTCTTTGCCTCAGTGTTTTCCTCATGTAGAAAATAGTATGAATAGACGGAAGCATAGTTTTCGGTTATTCCGATATTGTTGGTGGTTGGTATGTTTGTTTTTGTCAATCCTACAACTCCTCTTAGGTAGAATGCTATTTTGTCTCCTAGGTCAACAACCGGCTGGTCTGCCAAGTCGTCGACGTAATGGTTGCTATCTGTGAAATCTTCGTTAAGCAATTCGCCTCCATATCCGCGTAGGTGCACATTCTTAGGGTTGGAAAATCCCATGTCACGCAATTCTTTGTAAGTGAAGGAGTAGATGCCTTCTTCCTGTACTCGGATCTTTACGGTTTTTCCATTCGACAAAACGGAGTTGTCTGTGTATGATCGTAGATTTTGTGCACAGACTTCGTTTAATGAAGCCAATGTAGAGGCTAGCATGCAAGTTGGTATCAGTCTAAATAGTTTATCCATAACAAAAAATAGGCAGGAAGAATTTTTTTATTCTACCTGCCTATTTAACGTATAAAAAAAACTGTTTATTGCGAAACGACTATGACTTTTTCTGTTTTTTCTGCAAAATCAGATTTCTCTGTTGCTACCAGAACATGCAAGAAGTATAGTCCTGGAGCGACTTTGTTATTTTCATTCAAATCCCATTCGATTTTCCAAGATCCGTCTGTCGGTTTGTCTTTCAACTCTTTCTTTAATATTTCTCTGCCAGAGAAATCACTCAAAGAACACTCTACCGTCTGAACTTCGTCTGGCCTGTTTGTCTTTATGTAAGCAGTGAAGCTCTCTTTGGCTGGGTTAGGGTAGACTGTCAGCGTTTCAATCTCAGGAGCCAAACTTTCTGTTACGTAGATTTGAATTGTAGATTCAGATGAGTTGCTTTGCAAATCCCAAGCCTTGACTTTGATTGTGTGCCATCCTTCGCTCAATGCATTGTCTATGTGGTATTCAACTCTTCCCTCCGTACAACTTGCTGTATTGTATTTGAAGTAGGAATTTAGAGAGATGACGTTTTTCGTGTTGTCATCAATAGTCAATGTTATATTGTGTCCGATACTGCTTCCTGTTGCATTTATTCCACTATTATCAGACAAGTCGACAAAAATCATAGGGCTTGGATTGACTTTGTATCCATCTTTGTATTTCTCTCCATTGGTTGCCAATCCGATATTTGGTCCTACATTGTCTGTCGCAACATCAGAAGCACTGCTTCCGATTAGCAGATTCTCGTCCGCTCCCATCGCATCCCAACCATTATGCTCGTCGTATGCATACATTGACAGTCTTCCTTTGTCTACATTGTAGTTGATATCTTTAGGAATGATAATTTGCAGCTCAAAAGCTCCATTGGTCACAATTGATGATCCGGAATACAATGTGCTCTGGCGATCGTAGTAGGTGAATGGGGTAATGCCGTTCTTGTTTCCTTTGGTGAATGCTTTCATCTCTTTGTCTTTGAGTGTGGCATTTACTATTCCGTTGAATTGGTTCATCGGATTGCCGGTCTCATCTTCGACGTGGCAGTAAATCTTCACTTTTGACAGTGCTTTAAGTGTGTCCGTCTTGACGATAGAACCGTCTGAGTTCAAAGTGACAATAGAGTCGACAACAATATTTAGCTCAGGAACTTTTAGTTTTAATCCTGGGTCTCCCAACAATATATATACCATTTTGTTGGAGTCTTGTCCTCTTGCCGTTTTGGCAGCTCTGTATATTTTGCCTAGGCGGTATTCGTTTTCTGGATTAAATGCTTGTCGCAGAAAATCTTTGTCCAATGATAGATTTGGTGATGCATAGGCTGTTCGCACAGCACCAATAGACGCAATAGCTCCTCCGTTAGGATTGAGCATTATTTCCTCTCCGAAACTGGATTTGAAGTCGTCGTACTGGGACAGATTACAGCTTCCTGCAAACCACACTGGATATATTTTGTTGTATATCGATTGTACTTGTGATATTGAATATGAATGTTCGGCACTGATTGCATTGTATGAACTATGACCTAAATAGTTGAAAATTAATGAACCTTCAGTGAATTTTTTTGTTATAGCTGCTGTGACTTCCGGATATCTGCGGGATCCTCCGCTCATGTCACAATTAAAGTTGTCCCAATAGAAACGAGTTACGTTCATTCTTGATTCTGTTGTCTCAAGTGCATTTATCGCTTCTTCTTGATGGCTTAAAAATGAGTGATATCCTGATGATGATGTCTGTTCATCGTTGTC
>Ga0256406_1001354_pt1 | contig 40049 bp, 25 predicted proteins | sample RumenRJG_03DNA_FD_185986 | JGI IMG/M metagenome (GOLD analysis project Ga0256406, IMG submission 185986) | Bovine rumen microbial communities from Lethbridge, Alberta, Canada - RJG_03 | ecosystem: Host-associated > Mammals > Digestive system > Stomach > Rumen | place: Canada: Alberta | collected... | reverse complement strand
ACAGCACCGGATATTAGAGATTTTTATAGTTTTGAGGGCATTGGGGGGGATCAAAACACCCTTTTTAACGAGATAGATAACCATTTTTAACTAATCAATGCCATCATCCGCTGCAATGTGGGTTAAAGTCATTTCAAATGTAATGCTTGTAGCTGGCGTATTTTTTGCACCAATTTGGGCGCCATCACTTTTTGTTGTGAAAGAAGTCTTATTCTCACTAAATACAGTTTTAATGGACCAACTGTTACCTAAATCATCAGTTACAGTCATATCTGCTTTTGATACGGTTGTGTGATTTGTACCGAACGTAATTGTACCCGTCTTGGTTTCAGCCAATGCGGACCCTATGCCCACGCAGAGGAGCATGAGGGTGAAAAAGAAACGTAATTTTTTAATCATGCCAATAAGAATATATTAGTTAAACAATATTTTCTACCTTTTGGTTGCAAAATTAGCAAAAAAAATCAATAAATGCCAAGGTTTTCATATTAAAAACGTGTAACAATGGTGTTTAATGGGTGTTTTCCAAGTTTTTATTCAAATACGATAAAACAGGTGCGGTTCGGCAGATGTCCACTGCAGGGTTGAGGCTGCTGAAAAAGTGGGCTATTTTCGAGAATTTGATTTCGGGAAGTTACAATCTGTAAGTAAATTGTCGATTGTGGGAGTCCAGTCCACCGTAGGGTGCGGCCTTTATGGCCGCCCTAAGTGGCACGCAATTCCAACACAATCAATCAATTGCCCGACAAACCGGGCCCTTAGGGCGGCCATAAAGGCCGCCCCTACGGTGGGAATGTCCCCGCAATTGATTAGCGACGTCCCCGAAGGGGGCGGCCCGACAAATGTCCACCGTAGGGGCGGCCTTTATGGCCGCCCTAAGTGGCACGTAATTCCAACCCAATCACCCAATTGCCCGACGTACCGGTCCCTTAGGGCGGCCATAAAGGCCGCCCCTACGGTGGACATGTCCCCGCAATTGATTAGCGACGCCCCCTTCGGGGACGTAGAACTGTTGAATTAGATGTCCACTGTAGGGTGCGGCCCTCGTGGCCGCCCTAAGTGGCACGTGATTCCAACACAATCGGACAATTGCCTCGCATGCCAGTCCCTTAGGGCGGCCACGAGGGCCGCACCCTACGGTGGACCGGTACTCCGCAATTGTCAGTTTGCCTACAGATTGTAACTTTTTTGCAGTGGACAATTGTTGTTTATTTCACAAAATACCTGAGTTTGCCTTTCACTCCGGGGTGCGTTAGCAGCACCACATCGCTGAGCAGCCAGTCGGGGCGCCAGCTCACCTCCTCGAAGTAGGGCACACGTGAGGTGAGGCACTGGTACACCTGATGCTGGCTGAAAGCCTTGAGCAGACTGTAGCCGTGATACTCCTGCAACAGCTGTTGCAGGGTGAGGGGCTGCCGGGTGTCGGTCTTGAATGCCCACACCGCTATCTTGTCGGCCTGCGCCAGCACCTGCTCGGGCGAGAGCGCCAGCGAACCACTCTGACGGTTGCCGCTCAGGAAGTAGCCGGCGTGCGCGTCGCGGAAGATAATGCCCATAGAACTGGCTCCGCCGGGACAGTACCACACGTTGCCCGTGAGTCGCTCGGTTAGTATGCCGCGGCCCAGCGGCAGCCGCGCGGCCTTGCGTCGCAGCGCCAGGTAGTTATGCTGAACTACATTAAATAATGAGTCGGCCTGCTGCTGCCGGCCCACCAACAGTCCGTAGAACCGCATCCATTCCGCCCTGGCCAGTGCCGACGTTTCCATATAGTCGGCCGCCTCGATAATGGGAATGCCGAGATGCTCCAGTGCGCCGTAGCCCCCGTTGTCGAAGGGCGAGGCAATGATGGCGTCGGGCTTTAGTGCGATGATGCGCTCCACGTTGGGCTGCATGCTGTTGCCACAGTCGGCTATGTGGCGCGGGTTGCCAGCCGGCAGCGCCAGCCGCTGCCGTATTTGTGGCACCAGGATGTAGCGGGCATCGCACACACCCACGATGCTGTTGCCCGCGCCGAGCCACTGCAGCAGCTGGCAGTGCGCCGTGGTGAACACCACGAGTCGACGGAACGGACGAGTGATGTTGTACTGGTGCAGCACCTTGTCAGGGTGCCAGGGGTTAGTGATGGTAACCGCGGTGCCGCCACTGCGCTTCACCATGGTGAGGTAATGGGCGTAGCGCATGCTGAGCGTGTCGCCCCCCGCGCCACCCCGTGCACGTTTGCCATTGCAGGCACACAGTGCCAGAAGCAGAAAAAGAAATAAGAGATGTTTCATGGGAACAAAGGTAAACAAAAAATATGAGACTATTGTAATTGGTAATGGGCGAAAAGGGCATCATTCTGCCTATTTACACCATCATTGATATGATAGAAACCGCCGAGAATGTGTGGAGCGACAGCTGCGTGTGCGCCATGACCAACCACGACATCAATGGCAAAAGTTAATAAAATAGTGCCATTTTTGTGTGTGCGGGCACATCAGACTTGATATAGATTAAGAAAATAGCAAAAAAAGAGTATTTTCTTGCAGAAAAGTTTGGCGGTTGGGAATTTCGCCGTATCTTTGCAGTGTCAAAAGGTTAATAGATTGTTTAGGTTAGTAATAATAGATTTAGGTTTTTAGTTATTAGGTTTTTAGATTGTAATCTGTTTGATAGGTTTAGTTTTTTAGGTTTAAGGATTTCAGTGATGACAACAGAGCGAGGAGTCGCTCTTCATTTTGAAAATTCAACAGATTTCAATATTGCGCTTGCATAGGAGTGATCCCCTGCAAGCGCTTTTTTTTTGTGTGTGGGAAAACTTCATATTGCCTTGCCATCTCTAGATGGAAAAGAAAATCATGTACAGGCTTACGCTCCATGAGGAGCTCTGAGTCTGAACCATCGGGAAAGCCTTACGAGCAAGCTCGACGGCTAACCCGATGGTTGAGACTCACCCCTTTCGGGGTCAAAGCCTGTACATGAAGAAAATTGCCAAGGCATAAAATTGCGCATAGCGCATAAAATAATATTATTACGACGACGATATCATCAAGTCTTTCTAAAATAATTGTGAGCAGATTTAGGGTGTGCTGAATATTTTATGCGCTCTGCGCAATTTTACGCGATAGCGATTTTCGTCACGGGCAGGCTTTGTCCCCCGTAGGGGGTGGTGTTGAGGTGATGGGGGCAGCTGACGAGCTTGCTCGTAAGGATGTCCCCATCACCTCTGCACCAAAGCTCCATAGGGAGCTAAAGTCTGCACGTGACTATTTTCCAAAAACTTATTCTCGATTCAGGGTGACGCATTGACGAAGTCAGGACGTGGGGTTAACCGTGTTCGCCCCCTTCGGGGACGTGCCCGGCAAATGTCCACTGTAGGGTGCGGCCTTTATGGCCGCCCTAAGGGCCACGCAATTCCAAACCATTCACCCAATTGCCCGACAAACCGGGCCCTTAGGGCGGCCACAAGAGCCGCCCCTACGGTGGACATGTCCCCGCAATTGATTAGCGACGTCCCCGAAGGGGGCGAACATGGTTAGCCCCATGCCAGAGCGAAGCGCAGGCATGGGGTACATATCCCACCGCTGGAATGCGTCCTCGAAGAGGGCGAACCTGTATTCCCTGTGCCCCACGTTGCCACGTGGGGTTAACCATGTTCGCCCTCTTCGAGGACGTCTGGTTCTGTGTTGTTGTCTTAACCCCAGGTTTCGGCTTCGCCTCGACCTGGGGCTAACCGTGTTCGCCCCCTTCGGGGACGGCCCGACAAATGTCCACCGTAGGGTGCGGCCTTTATGGCCGCCCTAAGTGGCACGCAATTCCAAACCATTCACCCAATTGCCCGACACACCGGGTCCTTAGGGGGTGTATCAAAATACAAATCCACAACCTAACAACTTTCAATCTGTAAGTTGAGAGTCCTCTAAAAGCAAAGAATAAGCCATTTCTTGACTCGAAATGAGTTTTAAAATGACTTTTCTTATTGGAAAGTTTCAATCTGTAAGATTTTCAAAATGGCATATGCATTTTGATACACCCTCCTACGGTGGACCGGTCCTCTGCAATTGACAGTTTGATACGTCCACTGCATTTTAAGGAAATCACATTGATATTTACCCGGGGCAGTTCCAGACGTGGTGCCTTGCTTTGGTACTGACAGTTCCTTCGCAAGGTACGATGAGTACCTTCGCAAGGTATCGGCCGTACCTTCGCATGGTACTGACCGTACCTTCGCAAGGAACGATGAATACCAAAGAGCGTGGTACTGATAAAATTGCGTTTGCTGTGACGCGAACCGTGCTATTATACTTCACGGTAAGCTTTGCGTGTTTGCTCAGCCATGTTCTGCCACGAATAGAACTCATCGATGCGGTGCCAGGCGGCGGTGTCGGCCTGCATGGCGCGTACCTCTTCGGGATGAGTGGCAAGGTGCTCAAGGGCATGCTGAAGGGCGGCGGCATCACCGGCGGGTTGCGGCCACACCACGGAGGCTGCCTGCAACGGCTCGGTGAGAGCGCCCACATTGGATACCACGCAGCCCACGTGCGCTGCCATGGCAGTGAGCAAGGCGCCGCTCTGCGATATTTCACGGTAGGGCAGCACGTACACGTCGGTATGCGACAGGAAATAATAGAACTCCTCGTTCGACAGTCGGCGGTTAACCATTACCACATTGTCGCAGTTCGCCAGCGGTTCAAGGTTGATTTGCTTCTGCTTGCCCGCCACCACGAGCACGCAGTTGCCGTGGCGCAGCGTGGGCGAGTTGAGCCACGCCCGCTGCAGCAGGTCGGTGCCCTTATAATGGCTCTGTTCGCCCAATGAGGCAAACACCAGTTTGCCTTGCAGTCGGTATCGGGTATCCCACTCAGCCTTCTGTGCGGCGGTGATGGGCTGGTGTACCTGCGGTATAAGTCCGTGGCGCGCCACGTAAATCTTGTCGGCATCAACGCCCGCCATTTGTATGATTTGCTGTTTAGAGTACTCGGCATGCACTATCAGAGCGTCTGCACGGCGGTAGATGCGGGCGTAGGTGCCCGCCACACTGGCAGAGGCATTGTGTGGCAGCACGTTGTGTGCAGTGTAAACCAGGCGGAAGCCGCAGCGGTGCCGCAACCAGCAATACAGCGGCAGCTCCACGGCGGGCATCTTCATCCATTGCACGTGCACCACCCGGGGTTGTGTGCGCATTATGCACCGCGCCACCCGCACGAGCGATGCCGCATAGCTCAGCGCCTTGAGCAGCGGGTTGCCTATGCGGTTATAGCTGAACACCGGCTTCTGCACCACGCCCTGCACAGGCTTATAGTCGTAGCACGAGCTGCACAGGTAGAGCACGGGCAGGGCAAGTGCCGTGAGCACATGGTAATCGTAGACCGAGAGGTTATGGTACGATTGCGGGTCGATGTAAATGATTCGGGGTTCGGGCATGTTATTTATGTTTCTATTTCGAAAGATTCAGCCGATGCTTAAGGTAGTCGCGCTTTTCACCAAGCATAGCCACCAGTGCCGGGTCGACGTGCCGGAACAGCGCCTTGAGGCTGGCGCGCCACAGCTGCAGGCGCGTGCTGCGCAAGCGGTTCAGCACGGTGAGTCGGGCAGGGTAGTTGTTGTACTCACCCTGCGTTACCACGGCATCGATTACGCGCCGCTCGTAGGCAAAGTCGGGCTTGCGCTCACCCACAAGGTGAATGTAGCGTAGGTGCGGGTTGTAGTGCATGTGGTAGCCAAAGCGTCGGCCCAGTCGGCAGTGCACGTAATCCTCTTCGCCATACATGAACACATGCTCGTTGAATAGCCCCGTGTCGACGAACATCGGCCGGCGTATAAAGAAGCACGAACCACTGAAGTACATGTAGCGCGGCCAGTACCAGTCGAGCCGCGTGCCGAGTGCCGACAGCACGGTGGCCACGTAGCCGTTCATCATGTTGGTGCAGGCAAACGAGTTGCTGCTTGCCTTGGTGGGCGAGAGCATCTGCTTCATGCCGTACTCCGACAGCCCGGGCCGGCGGGCAAACTCGGCGGTTACCTCTTTAAACATGGGCATGATGAACCTCACGTCGGGGTTCACAATGAGCACCACGTCGGCCCTGGCACGGCGCAGCCCCACGTTGTTGCCCTGACCGTAGCCCGCATTAGTGGGGTTGGCCACGCACTCCACGTTACCCGCGTAGCGCTGTGCGATGCGGTTGAAGAGCTCAGCCTGATGCGTGCTGTTGTTATCGACAATGATAACTTGAAGCGCCCCGGGCGGCAGGTCGTTGTAGTGGAACAGCGAGTCAAGACAGTAGAAGATGTCGTTCTCGGAGTTGTAGGTTACGATGATAACCGATAAGCGTGGGTCCATGTTTCTTCAGCGTTCTTCTTCCTGGTTCAGTGTGTGTTTATAAATATCGAGGGTTCCGCGGGCAATGCTCTGCCACGAGTTGCAGCCCGTAAAGTAGTCGTTGGCTATATTCTGCTGCATTTGCCGCAGTTGTTCAGGGTGCCGGCAGAGTTTCTCAATGGCTCCGGCGAGTGCCCCGACATCGCAGGGCGGCACCACCCATCCGTAGCGCGGAGCCTGCACGGCCTCGGGCAGCGCGCCCACACTGGTTGCCACCACGGGCTTCTTCAGTGCGAAGGCCGACATTACCACGCCGCTCTGCGTGGCATCCTTGTAGGGGCACACCACGAACTGCGAGCCCTCGATGAGTGTGGCAAGCTCCTGGTTGGTGATGTAGCGGTTGATGAGCTGCACATAGCCGGCATCGGTATAGGGCTTCAGGTCGAAGTACAATCCGCGCCCTGCCACCACGAGTCGTAGCCCGGGCAGCTGCCGGTGCACCTGCCGCATGGCCTGGCAGAGATATTCCAAGCCCTTGTAGGGCGTGATGTTGCCGAAGAAGAGTATGTAGGGACCGCTGACAAGAGGTTCGGCCGCAGTGTGCCCCGACAGAAAAGAGTAGATGCCGAGCCTTGACTCTGACACGCGCTGGTTTTTGATGTGGTAAGTGTTGATGAACTGCTGGCGCATGGTGTGGTTGAGCAGTATGAAATGGGGCACCAGCTTAAGGGCCACCTTGCGGTGCACACGGTTGAGCCAGCCGCGCTGCGAGGAGTGCGGCAGGGGGTCGTGCATGGTGAGCAGCATGCGCCGGTGGAAGCGGTAGAGCTCCCAGCTGCCGTAGCGCAGCGGCCAGGTAAGGTGTATCAGGTCGAAGTGCTGCCGCCTGATGAACTTGCACAGCTCGTGCACGGCATGCAGGTTGGCCAGTGAACGGTCGTGTGGCGCGGGCATGTTGAGCACCCACATCTTGTCCAGGTTGATGTAGCGGGCAAGGAAGTGCAGCTCGCTGAACTCGCGTGCGGGGTAGAGCCGACCCTCGGGCTTCACCTCTTTAATATCTATAATGGTCTGGCGGCGGGTGCCCGGCGTTATGAGCAGCACGTAGGTAACGTCGGCCATGTGCTGCAAATGCTCGAGCAGAGGCACGTCGCAGTCGGCCAGGTGGGGCGAAGAGTAATACAGTATCTTCATCATCGGGCGAGCGAGTTAAGCAGGTTGTGCATCATAAGGTTGTAGCCGTCGAGGTAGCGGGCGGCAAGGTTGCCCTCTTTCTCACGGTTGGTGTGCAGCAGGGCTTCGGCCACCAGTTCTGGGCGGGGCAGCGTGAAGCGTTTGCCCAGACAGCGGCAGCGCTGCTCATCAAGTCCGGCATCGTGCAGCAGCAGTTTAATCTTGCTCGACCGGTCGGACCCCGTGAGTCCGTTAAAGTGCTTGGTGCCGTAGGTGTCGAAGCTGTAGAAGGGCACGCTATTGTGCAGCGATATAACGATGGGGTGCATGTTGTTGCCCACGTAGCCTGCCGAGTATTTTATCAGGGCGTACCACTCGAGCGGCGTGAGCGGGAAGGGCACGCTGTGCTCCATACGGCCGTAAGCATCGGCGTGGGCGTAGGGCAGTTTTACGGGTGTGAGCCCCTGTTGCTTCATGAGTTCGCAGAAGCGGTTGAGCCACTGCTGGTTCATGGTGGGCTGCGAGGTGTTGAGGAAGCTCACCAGCACATAGCGCTCAGGCAGATGGAACTTTTGCAGAACGGCCTCGCGCGAGGGTATGAGTTCGGCGGCGTTCTGGTTGAAGGCGAACACAGGGTCGGGGGTAACGGGCGGGTCGATGCACCCCTGGGTGAGGTAGTTCACCATGCCGCGTGTCCACTCGTCGCGCACCGATACGTAGCTGGCCTTCATGAGCTGCGAGCCCATGCCGCGGCGTGCCGAGGGTGTGGCAAGGCGGTAACGGGAGTCCTGGCACGAAGCCGACATGCACGCAAAGTTCACCTTGCGGCTCAGCAGGCTCTGCCACGTTGCCCAGAAGGGGTTGGGGTAGCGCTGGTCGCTGGTTTGGCGTGTGAGGCCCACGATGGTGCGGCAGGGGAATGCCACACGCTCAAGCAGCGGGTGGTGCTGCATCACGGCATCGCTGCCTATAATCACTGCGTCGATGTGCTCGTGCTCTATAACGCGGGCTATGTCGGCATCGTTGCGGCACAGCTCGGTTTCGTGCCAAAGCTGCCGGCGCATGTCGCGCTGTGCCTCAACCTGCGCCGAGGGCGTGGTGCTGAGGTAGCTGGCCTGCAGGTCGGCAGGAATGTAGTTGATGATAACCGGCGTGTGACCGTGGTGCTGCAGGTACATATAGGTGGAGAGCAACTGGAGCACGGCGCCGAAGTTGCTGGCAAAATGATAAGCTAAGAGTCCTATTTTCATGGTTGCGCAGATATTTAAGGGTTAATAGAGTCCAAGGTTATAGGTGTGCACCTGACAGCCGGGCGTAGCCATGAGCAGCACGCCCTTGGCGCCGCCGGTGCGTCCGCACAGCGTGTATTTGCAGTGCGCCAGCAGGTAGATGGCGGTGAGGTACTGCCAGGCATCGTCGATGCCGTTGAAGCCGGCAAGCCGCATCTTCTCGTCGGCCAGGTATTCGTTGGGCTTTATGGCACTGCTGCTGAGCCGTTGCTGGTGGAGGTAGATAAGCTGCTGCCCGAACTCAGAGCGCAGTGCCTCGAGAATGTCGGCATCCTCGGTGGCTACGAACACCTGCGTGAGGTTCTGCTCACGCATTGCGCGGCGGGCATCGGCAATAACCTGCTCCACGGTGGGCTGCACGGGGTGCCCCTTGGGTTTGAGCTTAAGGTAGTCGGTGCCGCGGCAGAGCAGTCCCAGGGTGCTGTGCTGCTGGTTGTGCAGCACCTGCTGCAAGGCATCGGCGAGCCGCTTGTCGGCCTGCTTGTTCAGGCGGATGTAACGGCCGAAGCATTCGCGGAACCACGCCATGCGGTCGGGGTTGTCGTAGAACTCGTACTGCCCCATGAGGTACTTCTTCCGCGGGGCGGGCCTCATGCTGTTGATAACTACGTGGCGGGCATGCCGGACATCGGCAAGCGCATAGCCGCAGGGCTGCTCGAAGAACACCTCCCACAGGTTGAAGTCGCGGCACCCGGGGGCAGCGGTGTACTGTGTGGGGTGCGTCTGGTAATCAACCACGGGCACCCAGCCGCGCTCAACGGCATACATGATGTGCATCAGCGTTTTGTTGATAATCCAGAACAGGCCCGCGCCCATATTGTCCTGACCAATGATATAAAAGGTTTTGTCGGGAAAGTCGGTGCCCCACGAGCAGTGGCGCTCGCGGCCCTGCCAGCGCCTCTTGAGGTGGTAAAGCTCGTCGCTGAAGGGGATAAGTTGTTTCAAGTAATGCCAATTCATGCTTTGTTCTCCTTTCGTTTATTCAGTAAGTCGCTCAGGGTGAGGTAGAAGCCGCGCCAGCCCAGCAGCAGCGAGCGGCTCTGCATGTAGAACATATACCGGTAGGGCGGTATAAAGAGGTGTATAAGGTAGCCCGCCACAAACTGCGTGATGATGGTTATGGCCGCCACGCCCACTACGCCGTAGCGCGGAATAACCCACAGGTTGAGCAGCACGCACACCACGCAGCCACTCAGTGCACGCAGCACAAACCACTTCTGGCGGCCGTCGATGATGAGAATCTGGCCCGACACCATGTTCAGAGTAACGCCCACTATCTTGAACGACATGATGCTAAGTGGCACCACGGCGGGCAGATAGGCCGTGCCGAAGGCAAGGTAAACCAGCGGGTAGGCGCACAGAGCCATCAATATGCCCGCCAGCAGACAGCCCCACACCGTTACATCGAGAAACTGCATGCACTTGCGGCGGTAGGCACCCACGCTGGTTTGTTTTACACGCACCAGAACGGGCGTAACGGTTTGTATGATGATGGTGGGAATGATAACCAGTATTTCAACGAACTTGGTGGCCACGGCAAAGTAGCCCACCGATGCCTTGTTAACCATGTGGCCCAGCATTACCTGGTCGATTTGCGCGAAGATGGTGGCCGCGGCACCCGACAGCAGCAGGGGGAACGACTGGCGGAGCAGGAAGCATGCCCACTCGCGGCTGTAGTGCCACTGCCGCATGGAACCCACCTTTTTGTTGTAAACGTAGCAATAGCCCTGGGCGAGCACGGCGGCATCGAACACCAACGAGCCCACGAACCACGGCAGCGAGGCGTGCGTTAACAGCAGCACCAGCTTAACCGAGCACGACAGCAGCGAGCGCAGCATGCCAACCTTGATAACGTACTCGTTCTGCACAATGCTGGTGAAGTAGTTGCGTATTACGTCGAACGGCGAGAGGATTACCGACAGGGCATAGAGCATGATGAGGGCAAAGGTTGAGCGGTCCTCGCCGCTGAGCCACGCCACCAGGGCAACGAGTGCGATGGTGAAGGCGCTGAGCACGAGGCGCAGGCGGAACACGGTGCCCAGGATAAGGTTCTTCTGGTCGTTGTGGCGTGCCTCCTCGCGTATCTCGATGTTCTCGAAGCCAAAGGTGGCAATGATGAGGAACATCGACACGAAGCTCACCACGTAGTTCATGGTGCCATACTGCCGCGGACCCAGGTAGCGGGCCACAAAGATGCCCACGAGCAGCGCGCTGAGCAGGTTAACCATCTTGCCCGCCAGCGACCACGACACATTGCTGAAGATGCGCTGTTGCGTGGGTGAGAGATGCTTGAGCCACTTCATGCGATGGCGGCCTCCCCTCCGCTGTTGGTTGCGCTATTGGTTTCTGCCTCAGTTTCGTGGGGGTGCATCTGCTCGTAGCCCATGTCGCCCACAAAGAAAGCCACGCAGAGCATCACCATGTTCATCCAGTAGTAAATGGCGATGTGCGAAATCATGGAGAGCACCACAATGTTTACCATGTTCATGCTCATGGCGGCGGCATAGCGGTAGCGTTTCACCACTGCCCTGAGGGTGGAGAACATGAGCGACACAACTGAGACGATATAGAGCAGCAGTCCGATGATGCCGTAGTCGTACCACGCCTCGAGGTAATCGTTGTGAGCCGAGAGGCCCAGGCGCGAAGCCTCTACCACCGTGTTGTAGCCGTTGCCGAAGATGTAGGCCTGCGCATCCTCGTTATGTATTAGGCGCATCACCTCGGCCCACACCAGCGTGCGGCCGCTGCCGTTGTCCTGGTCGATGTTCTCGAAGCGTTCGAACACGTCGTTGTCGCCTGCGGTACCCATTACGATGAACACCCAGGTGAGCAGTGCCAGCACGAGCACCACGATGAAGAATTTTACGAGCGCACTCTGCTTGCTTACGCGCTGACTCACCACCACGTAGGCCAGCGTGCCTCCGAGCAGTGCGAGCACACCGCCGCGCTTGGCCGACGAGAACACGGCCACGGCCACGATGAGCACGCCGCCATAGCGCACCAGCTTGTTGGGGAAGCACATCACGAGCGGCAGCATGAACAGGGCATAGTAAGAGGAGCCCAGGTGGATGTTGTTAAGAAGGTTGTCGGTGTCGTACATGCTGGCATAGGTAACCAGAAACAGTACCGTGGTGAGCATGAAGGCCCACAGCATGGCACGCGAGGCACCGTGAGAGAGAATATAATAATAGGTAACGCCGAGCACGAAGAGGGGCAGCAGCGTCCAGGCGAAGTGGTAAATCACGTCGCCCGTCTGAACGCGGCCCATCTCGGAGAACAGCGTGGTTACGCAGCCCCAGATAAAATAAAGAGAATAGAAAACGATGGTGTGCGAGGGTCGGTAGATGGGTGCGTCGGGCCGGAGCAGCCGCTTCAGGGGCAGCATCCACATAAGCAGCGTGAGGCACGTAATCTGGGCAGAGTGTGTGCCGCCGCTGTTGTCAGACTCCTGTCCGTACATAATAAGACAGGTGCCTGTGGCCAGCACGGCCATAGCTACGTACATATACCATATAGTGAGCTTTTTACGCGATAGCTGCATAGATAACAAGGCTTACAGAAACCTATCCGAGGATGTCGTTGCGCAGAATGTAGGCGGTGTCGGCAAGGAACACAAGGAAGAGCACCATGGCCACGAAGCGCATACGCTTGGGCTTGTCGGGCTTCACGGGTACGGCGGCACCCTGCACGATGGTGAACACGGGTATGCGCTCCTGCAGTTTGGCCTCGGCGGCATTGAGCTGGTTTTGCAGCTGACTGTAAGCGTTGAACTTTATCTGCATGTCGTTCTCAAGGTCCTCGGTTTTTGATTTATAGCTTTCGAGTATCACGTCGGTGTTGGCGTCGCTGTACTGTCCGTACACCTGGCGTGCGTGCTCATAGGTTTTCTTGGCTTGTGCGGCCAGTTTGCGGTAGTAGGCCACATCGCGGCGCGACTTGCTGGTGCGGTATTCGGTGATGTAGGTTTGCAGCTGGTTGCGCACCGAGTCGGCCAGCGTCTTGCAAATCAGCGGGTCCTGGTCGCTCACGGTTACCGATATAACACCCGTTTTCTTGTCGACGGCAAACTCGATGTGCGCACGTATGGCCTGCACAATGCCATCCTGGTCCTTGGTAAGGTCGTAGGGGTCGAAGCCCTTCTTCCTGGGTGCGGGCGGCTCCTTCTTCGACAGGGCACGGTGAATGCCGCCGAAGAAGCTCTGCCACCAGGCGTGCTTCTGGAACTTCTGCAGATATGCCAGATAGGTGGTGTCTACCTTGTTGTCGGATGATTGCACGCGGAACTTGAACATGCGGGCCACAAAACCGTTGTCGTCCATCAGGTCGGGGTAGAGCAGGGGCGATATGGCATCCTCGCCGTTCATATCCTGCATGTTGAAGCCCATGGTCGAGGCAATGCTCGAAAGGGTGCTTGCCTGCGAGCCGTTGCTCGATTCGGGCGCCATGGTAGTGGTGGTGGTGTATTCGCGGGGCAGACTGAAGGTATAGATACAAGCCAGCACGAAGGCCACGGGCAGGCTTATCAGAAAGATGCGCTTGCTCTGCCACAGCTCGTGCAGCATTTTACGGGTGTCTAAAGTGTCGCGTTTATTTTGTTGTTCCATTGCTGTTGCTTCTCTATGGTTTACTTCACCAGGTTGGCTATAGTGGCCAGTACGGCTGCTATGCTGGCGGCGCTCGAGCCCATGCTGAGCTTCTCGGCGGCCGTCATGTGGCGGTTAATCTTGCTGGGCACCACAATTTCGCAGCCCGGTGACACTTTGGCTCCATGGCCCACCTTGGCCACCATGCCGTTCATATAAATAATATAGGCCGAACCCTTGCGTGCGTTCTGGGTATAGCCGCCGGCCGCGTCGATGTAGTAGCTGGGCTTCTTGCCTTGCAGATAGGCCACGGTGTTGGGATAGAGCACGGCGCCGTTCACCTTCACGGTGCTGTTGTATTGCGGCAGCACCAGGCGGTCGCCCTCACGCAGCACCAGGTTGGCGTCGCTGTTCGGGTCGGCAAGTGCCTTGTCGAGCTCGATACCCACGGGATAGGTGGCAGGCACCTGGAACTTTTCGAGCTGTGTGCCCTTGTCCTTGTCGGCCATCTGGGTTAAACTGCTGTTGTTGCTCGAGGCAGCCAGCTCCAGAAGGTTCTCCTGTTGCTGCTCCTGAGCCATCTTCAGTGCGGTTTGCATACGCTCACGCTCAGCCTCGTTGGTGCGGCGTATCAGTCTGGCACCTTTGATGTAAGCCAGTTGGGTTGGTCCGCCGGCGCGCTTGAGCAGGTCGGTGAGGCGCGCGTTACGCATGCTCAGGGCATAAGTGCCGGCAAACATCACCTCGCCGTCGATGGTTACATTCTTCTGTTCGCTGTAAGCCGGGCTCTTGCGCACAAACACCTCGTCGTAAGGCTGCAGCACAAAGCCGGGCGTGCCGTCAACTACGAAGCCGTCCTTCAGCTTTAAGCTGTAGGTGCGGGCTATTACGCTGTCGCCCACCAGTGCCTTGGGGTTCACTATGCGGCGGCTCACATCCACCTTTACGGTAGAAGCCTTGTCGGTTAATCCGCCGGCCTGCAGCACAAAGTCTTCAATGGTTTCGTTGTCGGCATAGCGGTAAACGCCGGGGTAGCGCACTTCACCCTGGATGGTTATGGTGCGCTCTACGTCGGCATCGGTGCGCTCGGGTACGAAGAGCACATCGTTCTCACGCAGAGGTATGTCGGGGCTCGTGCCGTTCATGATGCCGTCGAGGTTGACGCTCACCACCTCAAGGGCGCGGTCGGGCTTCATGCGGTGCATCACGGCGCGTGCAGTGAATGCCTGTTCGGTGAGTCCCTCGGCCTGCTGTACCAGGGTGCGCACGCTGTTGACTCCCTGACCGAGCTGATACATGCCCGGGCGGAACACGGCACCCTTCACCTCGACGGTGTTCTCGTAGCGAGGCAGTATGCTGTCTACGGTTACCGAGTCGCCATCGGCCACGCGGAAGCTGCTCATATCGAACTCCTCTACGTTGAACACTGAGCGCTCGCGCCCCGTCTTGCGCATCACGCGCACGGCCTTGGTGTAGGCGTCGCCCGTGAAGCCGCCGGCATAGCGCAGCAGCGACGAAATGCTCTCGTTGCGTTTCATCTCGTAGTACATGGGTCGCTTCACCTTACCGTCGATGCGCACCATGCAGTCGTAGGGACCCACCACGATAACGTCGTTGTCGGCCAGTTTGATGTTGCCGGTAAGTTTGCCGTTCAGGATATAGTCGTAGATGTCGACCACCGTAACAAGTTTGTTGTGGCGGTACACCTTGATGTTACGCAACGTACCCAGATCGTTGGTGCCGCCTGCCATGTACAGGGCGTGGAACACTGTGGCGAAGGCCGACAGCGTGTAGGTGCCCGGCATCTGCACTTCGCCCATCACGTTTACCATGATGGTTTTGGTCTGGCCCACGCTGAGGCGTATCTTGCTGTTGCGGTAGCGGCTGCCCAGGGTGGCACGCAGGCGCGCGTTGGCCTGGCTTACGGTGAGCCCGCTCACCTGCACGGGGCCGTAGCCCTCGATGGTTACATAGCCGTCGGGACTCACGGTACCCTCTACCGTTTTCTGCGAAGCACCGTAGATGTCGATATATACCGCGTCGCCCGGACCTAAGCGGTAGCCGGCGGGTGTGGCAATATTCATGTTGGGCTCGAAAGTAAGGTTTTTGTTGTTAAAGATGTCGCGGCCGAACACCTTGCGCTTGTTCTTCTCAACCTGTTCGGTGAGTTGCTTTAGCATGGTGGCGGTGTCGGCGGGCAGGATGCCCGAGAGTTCGTTGCTGTAGTTAATGAAGTCAGGACTTTGTTCATCGTAGTTCGTCTGATACGAGGTGATGTCCTGTAACTGGTACGACGTGTTGTTCTGCTGGCGCGCAATGTCGCTCCTGCTCATGGTGTTGCCGTTAGCCCCCGTAGTGCCGGCCCGCTTCTGCCCGTTGTTGGTGCGCAGGCGCGAGGTGGCGCTGTTCTTGGTTTCCACGGTGCCGAGGCCTTTACCCTCGGTGAGCCGCTCGTAGTTATGCCTTACACGGCGTATCTGCGATATGTCCACACCGCTTTGCATCAGTTTGGTAACGATTTGTGCCTGTGAAGTGCCCTGGTTATGCTCGCGGATAATCATCTGCATCACCTGGTCGTCGGTCATTGTCTGAGCAGCTAAGGCCAAGGGCAAGAAGGCAGCAACCAGCCAAAGTAATAGTTTCTTCATTAACCTATCTTTAAAACAGTTGTTCTATTTTAATAACTCAAAAAAGTGGAATTTGTTGCAAAGTTAGTAAAAAATATTGTATTGCGTGCATGGTTAAGGGGAATTATGGGATTGGGGCTAATGGGCAAGATGGGCCTAATGGGCATGATGGGCCTAATGGGCATGATGGGCATGATGGGCTGATGGGCACTTACAGCTTATAAAAGAGGGCCCCCGCAAAGAGGGCCCTGCCATTATTGCTGCACGTACTTGTGGCTGCCTTTAATTACCACGTCGCCTTTGCGTGCCTGGTTGATGCGCATGCCGCCTATGCTGTACATACGGCCGGCCACGTTGGTGGTGGTTACTGCCTGGATGGCATCGGGCTCACCGCCGAGGCTCAGTGCCTTTACGTCATCGGCGCTGAGTGCGTAGTTGTAGATGCGCACATCCTGCATGTTGCCCTGCAGCATCGGGTCGGCCTTGAACTGCGAGCGGCCCACGTAGCACAACAGCGGTTTTACGTCGCTCAGTGTGCCACCCACACTGCCTGCTGCCACCTGCTTGCCATTGATGTAGATGGTGGCGTAGCTGCCGTTCAGCGTTACTGCCACATGGCTCCAGATGTTGGTTCTAAGCAGTGTGCTTGTTTTGAGGGCGTGCTCAGTGCCGTTGCACTTCAGTGCCAGCTGCATGGCGGTGCCGTTGCTCGTGGTGAGGTAAACGTAGCTCTGCTCGCCGTTGCCGAAGTCGAATATGCGCTGCCAGCTCTTGCTGCTGGTAGGCTTTACCCAGGCGGCAAAACTCAGGTCGGCCGTGTTGGCCACGCCGTAGGGAAGCATCAGGTAGGTGCTGTCGGTTAAGCTGATGGCGGCACTGGTGCCTCGCGAGCCGGTGAACTGTGGTGTGGCGGGTGTAACGGCATCCAGGCGGTTGGCGGTGGTGTCGGCGGTGCTGGCCTCGAGCATGTAGTGAGCCGTGAGGGCACGTGCGCCGATGGTGCTGCTCTGCACGGTGGGCGATGCTGATGCTGACACATTGTCACTCTGGTCGATGGTGCGCACGTAATAGCTGTACTGCATACCGTCGAGCACGCTGTTGTCGATAAACTGTGTGCCCTTTACGCGGCGCGCTATGGTGTTGTAGTTACCGGTGGTGTCGGCTCGGTAAATGTTGTAGCCGTCGGCGTCGGTAGCCGTCGAGGCGGTCCACTCCAGTGCGATGCTGTGGTTCTGTGCCTTGCAGCTCAGCGTGGCGGGAGCGTCGGGTGCCCTCAGTTCGGCCGTAGCCGTAACGGGCAGCAGTCGCCACAGCTGGTTGTCGGAGTTACGCTCGGAGTTCTGGAACACCTTGCTGCCCACCGATGATGAGGCCTGCAGGCACAAGCCGCTGTGTCGGTTAACGATGCGATAGAAACCGTTGCCGGCATACTTAAGGTAGAACTGCTCGTTGTTGCCGGTGCTGCCGTTGTACAGTATGTAGTTGGTGCCCGAGTTCAGGCTCCAGTTGTTGTCGTCGAGCTTGGCGTTGCCCTTGGTGATGGTGTAGTAGGTGCAGTCGCCGCCAATGCGCGAGCTCACGGGGGTAACGGTGAACTGCTGTTGTACGGCTGTTGAGCCACTCTTCTGAGCGGCCATGCTCAGTGTGTTGCCGTCGGCGGTGCTGCCGTTGGTGGGCTGCATGAGCAGTTGTGAGGCCTTGTTCATAAAGATGTACTGGCCTGCAGTGATTTCACGGCGTGGCACATCGGTGCCCCACTGTATGCCGATGAGACGCTCGGCATTTGTCTGTCCCTTCTGATAGCCCGTGCCGCCGGGTATGGTGTACTGGAACACACGGAGCGGACCGCGCCCGTCGTAGTATACGTCGGCGTCGGTGCTCAGGAAATCGTAGCTGTGCTCAGTGGCCTGGCGCTCAGAAGAGCCCACGAAGGCCTGCACGTTGCCGCCTTCCACTTTGTTACGGTAAACGGCAGCACAGGTCCAGCTGTCGGCATCCTCGGCATAACCTAACTGGTCGCCCGGGTTGTTGCTTGCGGTGGCTTTGCAGAATTCGCCGCGTGCCACTCCGTCGAAGGCCCACCAGATGCCCCAGCTCATGCCGTAGTTGGCTGCGCAGATGGCGTCGCCCACGTTGTGCAGCTCATCGCCCATGGCTATCTTGCCGTCGTTCACCACATTGCTGAAGAAGCGGGTGTAGTTGTACATCGAGCCCGCGAGCTGGTGGGTGGTGCCCACGTCGAGGTAGCTTTTAAGGTAGTTGTACCACGACTGTGCGTTGTCGCAGTTCAGCGTGTTGCCGCCCACTATCTTTATATCCTTGAAGTTGTCGGCATAGGCCTGGTCGTTGCGCAGCAGTTTAGCGATATTCAGGAAGTCGGCCTGGTTGCCCTCCTTCCATCCCCAGCTGGTGCCGGTGCCAAAGTCAGGCTCGTTGAGTGGTGCCACGCCCACCACGGGGTAGCCCAGTGCCTTTACCTTGAGTGCGGTGGCGTTGATGAGAGCGGCCCACCGGCTCGGTATGGCGCGGTAGTTGGGCGAGTAGTTGGGTGTAGAGAGTGCCTCCTGGTCGCAGTTGAGCACCACGTCGACACCTTTCTTTATATAAGCTATGATGTTGAGCCTTTGGTTCAGCGTGGCCAGCTGTGCCGAGGTGAGCTGATTGTTCACCAGCGTGTCGTTGGGCGTAAACGAAACACGAGCCAGCGAGAGCTGCGGTTTGCCGATGAAGCTCACGCCGCGGCGCACGTTCTCCTCGCTAATCCACGATACGTCGAGACCCCAGCGTATAGATTGCTGTGTGCCCGCTTGCAGCACGCCAAAGGGCACAGTGGTGGCGCCGATGGCCTGCGGATGGGTGGATAGCTGCGAGGCAGTGGTTTGTGCATGGGCGGCAGGCAGACATGCCATGCCAGCGGCCAGTAAAATATAAGCAGTTTTCTTGTTCATTGATTTTCGGTTTTACGGTTTATGCAAAAGTAAACAAAAAAGGGGGATATGCCAAATTTTTGAAGGGAGAAATGGGCTTTTGTGGCAGAACGGACAGGATGGGCAATGTGGGCAAAGCGAACTCAGAAGGGCCGTTCATCTTTATTATCCTGACTTCATCACATCTTTGGTTGGATGAAGTGTCATCATAGATTATCAGTTAGTTATAAGCTTATTTCTGCAATTGATGGTGACGCAATTACGAATTATGGAACGAAAAGAAAAAAGAAAATCATGTACAGGCTTACGCTCCATGAGGAGCTCTGAGTCTGAACCATCGGGAAAGCCTTACGAGCAAGCTCGACGTCTATCCCGCTGGTTGAGACTCACCCCTTTCGGGGTCAAAGCCTGTACATGAAGAAAATTGCCAAGGCATAAAATTGCGCATAGCGCATAAAATAATATTATTACCACGACGATATCATCAAGGCTTTTTAAAATAATTGTGAGCAGATTTAGGGGGTGCTGAATATTTTATGCGCTCTGCGCAATTTTACGCGATAGCGATTTTCGTCACGTGCAGGCTTTGACCCCCGTAGGGGTGGTGCTGAGGTGATGGGGGCAGCCGACGAGCTTGCTCGTAAGGCTGTCCCCATCACCTCAGCACCATAGCTCCATTGGGAGCTAAAGTCTGTACGTGACTATTTTCCAAAAACTTATTCTCGATTCAGGGTGACGCATTGACGAAGTCAGGGGAACTCAGAAAGGCCGTTCATCTTTATTATGATTTGCTTCGATGAATATTAACTGCCGTTAAGTTGAAAATATAAACTGTTAAAACTGGATAAAGATTTATGACATTTTGGCGGTTATTGAATTATTGCGCTTATATTTGCAGTGTTAAAATCGGCCGGCAACCTACAATCCGGCTGACTTGAAGAAATAACATTATAAAATTATCAATACGTATATGAAGCAATATCAAAGAACATTTGTTGCTGTGTTGTGCGGCGCAATGGCCCTCACTATGCCGGCCACTGCTATGGCAACAGCCAGTGCGGCACCCGCGCCGGCTGTGGCACAGCCTGTTGACCTGACCTACGCGTCGGAGAAAGCTGTGGCTGCTGTTGTGAATATTACATGGGTGCAGAATTCAAAGACTCAGACTGTTGAGGTGCAGACCGACCCGTTTGGTGATTTCTTCGACCCGTTCGGCATCTTTGGCAACCCTGACAGTAGAGGCGGAAGGCGTAAACAGCAAATCAAGACTCCAAAGCGCGAGGCTACGGGCTCGGGCGTTATCCTTACTTCGGATGGATACATTGTTACCAACAACCACGTGGTTGAGGGTGCCGACGAGCTCACTGTTACGCTGAACGACAACCGCGAATACTCGGCACGCATCATAGGTACCGACAAAACTACCGACCTGGCCCTTATAAAGATTAATGCCAAAGACCTGCCTACACTGCCTGTGGGCAACAGCGAGGACCTGAAAGTGGGTGAGTGGGTAATTGCCTGCGGCAACCCCTACGGTTTGAACTCTACCGTTACAGCCGGTATCGTTAGTGCTAAGGCTCGTGGACTCAAAGGCGGTGGTGACGGTCCCGATGTATCGAGCTTCATCCAGACCGATGCTGTGATTAACCCCGGTAACTCGGGCGGTGCCCTGGTGAACACTAAGGGAGAACTGGTGGGCATCAATGCCATGCTGTACTCGCAAACCGGTTCGTATGCCGGCTACAGCTTCGCCATTCCTACCAGCATCATGACCAAGGTAGTTGACGACCTGAAGAAGTACGGCAGCGTACAGCGTGCTCTGCTCGGCATCAAGGGCGGCGATGTGATTGACTACATCAACTCGCAGAAAGAAAACGGCAAGGATGTTGACCTGGGCTCCAACGAAGGTGTTTACGTGGCCGAGGTGAGCGACGATGGCGCCGGTGCTGACGCTGGCTTGCAGAAGGGCGATGTGATTGTGGCCGTTGACGGCAAGAAGATTACCAAGATGTCGGAGTTGCAGGAGTACATGAGCAGCAAGCGCCCTGGTGACAAGATGAGCATCACTTACCTGCACAACAAACGTAAGAACACGCACACCGTTACTCTGAAGAACGTACAGGGTACCACAAGTGTAGTGAAACTGGCCGACCTGGATGTGCTTGGCGGCAACTTCCGTGAGGTTACCAGCGAACAGCAGAAACAACTCGACATACGTTACGGTCTCGAGGTTACGAAGGTGAACAACGGTGCACTGAAGAAGGCTGGCGTCAACCGCGGCTTCATCATCCAGAAGGTGAACGACCAGGAGATGCACACCATCGACCAGTTGCAGAAGGCTGTGAAGACAGCTTCGGGCAGCAAAGACCCCGTGCTCTATGTTCAAGGTATCTATCCAACCGGCAAGAAGGCTTACTTCGCCATCCCGTTGGACAGCGACGATAAGTAATCGTTATCTTTATATATGCCAAAGAGGCAATGGCCAGCTCGATAAGGGCTGCGCCATTGCCTCTTTTTTTATAGAATGTGGGTTACTATTAAATGTAATATTCGGCGGCATCAACCAGTCCGGCACGCATGGCGTAGCGGGTGGCCTCGTGGGCATTGTTCACACCCAGTTTGCGGAAGATGTTTTTGCGGTGGGTGTTCACGGTGTGGAAGCTCGACACACGCTTCTGAGCTATCTCCTTGGTGGTGAGGCCCATGGCGATGTCGCGCAGTATGTCGGTCTCTGTCTTGGTGAGCTTTATGCGCTCAAAGTTATCCTTATCGGGTGTGAGCAGTATCTCGGTGGCACGCTGGCACACGTAGCGCTTGCCTTGCAGGGCAAAGGTGAGGGCCTCGCGAATCTCGTTCAGCGGCGACTCCTTCAGCAGTATGCCCACCTCGGGACAGGTTACGGTAACCGTCTTGATGAAGTCGCGGCTCAGCTCCTCGGAGAATATTATCCATTGCAGTTGTGGGAACCGTTCACTCAGAATCTGCAAATCCGACACATCGTTCAAGTCCGATTGTGTGTAGTCAATCACACACACAGCATTGGCATCGTTCTTGCAGGCCTCCACCAGCTCAGTTTTATCCTCGGTGTAGCTGCAATGGTAAGAGCCCAGCTGGCCGATGATGTACATCAGTCCCGCCCGGGTGATGTCCTGTCGGTCGAAAATATAAAAGTTTGTACGTTTTTCCATGCGTAAGTTTACAATACGTAGCAAAGTTACGCATTATTATTGATAAACTGAAATTATTTTTAGAAAATTGATGGACTTGATGGGATGAATGGGTTGAACGGGGTTGATGGGAATAATACACATGATGGCGATTAACGCTGGCTCTCTGTAATCTGCCCTTCGGCCACGTTGAACAGCTTGTAGCTTGTGTCGGGCAGATTATGCAGAATGGTGTCAAGGTGGTTGCGGTTGGTATCGGTGATAAAAATCTGACCGAAGTTCTGGCCCGATACCATGCCTACGATTTGTTCCACACGGTGCGCGTCGAGCTTGTCGAAGATGTCATCGAGCAACAGCAGGGGCTTTTTGCCGTGCAGAGCCTGACGGAGAAAATCGTACTGTGCCAGTTTGAGTGCCAGTACGAAGGTTTTGGTTTGTCCCTGCGACCCCTCGTGGCGTACGGCATAGCCGTTGAGCGTGAACTCCAGGTCGTCGCGGTGCACGCCGTGCAGCGAGTAGCCCACGGCCCGGTCACGCATGCGGTCGCGCTGAATCACTTGGAGCAGCGGTCCGCGCTGACAGTGGCTCACGTAGTTCATGCCTGCCACCTCGCCGCTGTCGGCAATGCTGCTGTAGTAATGGTTGAACACGGGTTGCAACTTTTCGGTAAAGTTGCTGCGGTATTTGTAAATCAGTTCGCCCTGGGCTGCCATCTCCTCTTCGAGCACTTCCATGAGCGCGGCGTCGGGTTCGGCCTCCTGCTTCAGCAGGGCATTGCGCTGCTGCAAGGCTTTGTTGTAGCGAATCAGGGCGGTGGTGTAGGTGTTGTCGTATTGTGCTATCACCACATCCATGAGCCGGCGGCGCATGTCGCCTCCGCCAAGTATCAGCAGGTTGTCGGCGGGCGAGAGCACAATGAGAGGCACCTTGCCGATGTGCTCGGCAAGTCGCTGGTATTCCTTGCTGTCGTGCTTGAAGTGCTTGCGCTGTCCGCGCTTCATGCTGCATGTAATCTGCAGCGCGTCGCCAGTGTCGGTAAGGTATTCGCCCTGGTCTACCATGAAGTCGGCGTCGTGGCGCACACACAGCTGGTCGGTGCCGCCCTGCAACGATTTGCAGAACGAGAGCATGTAGATAGCGTCGAGCACGTTGGTTTTACCCGCGCCGTTGGCACCGGTCAGACAGTTGATGCCTGCCGAGAAACTTAGCGATGCCTCGGCAATGTTCTTATAGTTTACTATGTTGAGCTTGTTCAGAATCATTTACAGCCACATTATATTAATACTGCTCAAGCAGTTTGATACGCTTCTCGGTGCTGGGGTGCGTCGAAAAGAGCGAGTCGACGAACGATACCAGTCCGCTTTTCATCTCATCGGGCTGCATAATGAACAGCTGTGCCACATCGGGCCGCTTCACATTGTCCAGTCCTGGGTCGGTCGAAATCTTGCGCAGAGCCGAGGCCAGTGCCAGCGGGTCTCCGCAGAGTTCGGCACCGCCCGCGTCGGCCATGTACTCACGCTTGCGGCTTATGGCGAAGCGGGTGAGCAGGGTGAACACGTAGGCAATGGCGATGCACACCAGGGCGATGAGCATCACGGCCATGAAGCTGAGCGAAGAGTTGTTATCGTCGTCGTCGTCGCGGCTGCGGGGTGCGCCGAACCACATATTATAATATAAGGTGCGCGCCACGATGGTCATAAGTGCCGACACGATGCCCACGAACACGATGCTTGTGATGAGCAGTTTGGTGTCGTGGTTGCGAATGTGGGTGAGCTCGTGCCCAATCACGCCCGCCAGTTCCTCGTCGTTCAAGCGGTTGATGATGCCCGTGGTGAGTGTCACGGTGTAGGTTTTGGCATTGATGCCGCTGGCAAAGGCGTTGAGCTGTGGGTCGTCAACAATGTTAATCTTCGGCATGTCCATACCGCAAGTCATACACAGGTTCTCCACGATGTTGTAGATGCGCGGGTTCTCGCTGCGGCTCAGGGGGCGTGCGCCCGTGGCATGCTGAATGATACTCACGTTGAAGCTGTAGGCAATGGCGAACCACACCGCCACGAAGCCCACCACCCAGGGCAGCCAGTCAAGGAACGTAGAGTTTACCTGAGCCATGTTAACCATGTGCACCCACTCGCGGCCGTTGAACGATGTGGCCGAGCCGGCATAGTTTATAAGGTAGATAAAACCGTAGACCATGGCCAGCAAGTACAGAGGGAAGCACACCAGCAACAGCATGCTCTTGAAGTTGTTACGCCTTATGAGCGTTTGAATGCCAACATATTTCATAGTGATAAGAAAAGACGGGGTGCATGGATTTTATGGTTTTGACGGGGTGTTTGGGGTGGAGTGAGGGGGCAGGGACCCTTAGAACTTCACCTCGGGAGCCTTTTCGAGCTGCTGGCGCTGAGCACCCAGGTCGTACATGGTTTCGGTGTGGAAGCCGAACATGCCGGCCAACAGGTTGCCGGGGAAGGTTTGCACGGCGTTGTTAAGCTCACGTGTGGCCACGTTGAAGTAGCGGCGCACGCTGCTCAGCTTATTCTCCACGTCGGCTATCTCACTTTGCAGTTGCAGAAAGTTCTGGTTGGCTTTCAGGTCGGGGTAGGCCTCGAGCTGCACCTTGAGTCCAGAGAGGGCCTGCGTAAGCATGTTGTCGGCCTTAATCTTGTCGTCGATGGATTGTGCGCTCATGGCAGCTGAGCGTGCTTCGGTAACAGCCTGCAGCACCCCACTTTCGTGTTTGGCATAGCCTTTCACGGTTTCAACGAGCTGTGGAATCATGTCGGCGCGCTGCTTAAGCTGCACGTCGATGTTGGCAAAGGCGTTTTCGCGATTGTTGCGCAGGCGCACCATGTTGTTGTAAATACTGATTATCCAGAGTGCCAGCAGCACTACGATAACTAAGATGATAATTGTTGCTTTCATACTCTACAAACTATTGTTATTATTATTTGTTATTTCTTTTCGGTTATACCACACATAGAGCAGCGGCAGCAGTGTGCCTGCCACGGTAAGTACGGTGAGCACGTTGTTGTAGCCAGCATGTACGGTGAGCCAGCCGCACATGCCGTTGGCAACCACGAGTGCCACGATGGTGATGTGCAGCAGCCACGGAGCCGACGCCGAACCTACCAGGTGCAGATGGGTGAGCCATGCCAGCACGCAAGTGATGGCGATGCCTAAGCAGATGCTCTTGGCACCCACGGCTACGCAGATGGCCAGCATGTGGCAGTCGTAGGTGGAGCTCACATAGAGCAGCAGCAAGTCGGGCACGAGTGCGCCGAGTGCGATAATCCACGGCAGAAAGCGTTGCGGCACATGCCTTAGCAGCACGTAGCCAGCCGCAGCGCCGACAAGCAGTGCAGCCGACCCCACGATGCCGTAGACGAAACCAAGCTCCTGGGGCGACAGGTTCTGTCCGCCGTGGCGGAAGCGGTCGAGCAACAGCAGCATGAAAGCCATGAGCAGCGTGAGCTCAACCAGTACAAAACCAAACGAGAGGCCCATAACCTGCCATGAGGGCCGCACTATCTGCGGCCGGTGCCACCGGCTCAGGTGCCGGCTCATAGGCAACAGCAGCAGGTTGAGCACCACGAGTGCCACCATCATGCCGGCTGCTACGTAATAGGCCATGCTCCAGGCATAGTTCACGTTGCGTGTGAGCACCTCAAGGTTGCCCGCCATTACCACCAGCAGACCCATCACCACGCCGAAGCCCACCATGTAGCATGCCATGCGGATGCCCAGTGTGAGGGTGTGCCCCGTGGTTTGTGCAGCCCGTGTGTACAAGCGGTAGGCCGCCACGGTGTGGAAGGGCAGCGCCAGTGCCAGTACGGTGAGCAGCACCATGCTCGAGGTGAGCCACAGTTGCATGCGCAGCGTAAATGCCACGCCGCCCAGCACGGCAGCCGCCAGGAACTCGCACCCGATGATGAGCGTGAGCAGCAGGTTGAACCTCGTGGGCAACCGCCACAGCCAGCGCCCGGCCAGCATGGGCAGCATGAGCAGAGCGGGCAGCAGGGTGGCCACCGTGTTGGTGAGCCCCATGCGCTTGCCTGCAACCACGCCCAGCAAGTTGACTGCCAGCAGGGGCATACTGCTTGCCAGCGACAGGGTGATGAGCCATGCTATGTGCTTGAACTGTGCCATTGTGTGCTATGCTGTTGTTATATGCTGTGTGTACTATTTATATATCTTCACGATTTCAGCACCACGGTAGTAGTGCTGCAGTATGTCGTTGTAGTGGTAGCCTTTAGCGCCCATCACGGCTGCGCCAATCTGGCACAGGCCCACGCCGTGGCCCCAGCCCGCACCTGTGATGTGGAAGCCGCCGGGCACGCCGTCGCCGCCCATATTCACCCGGTCGACCACGAAGGCCGAGCTGTACAGATGAGTCTTGCTCAGCGCGCGCCTTATCTCGAGTTCCTTACCTATGGTGTAGGTGCCGTTGGTGCCCTCGATGCGCAACCGGCTTATGCGCCCGCTTCTGCCACGCTCAAGTGGTACAAGGTTTAATATGCTGCCCAGGTGCAGGTTAAGCTTTTCGGCAAGCAGCTGCTGCACTTCCTCCTGGGTGTAGTCAACGTGCCAGCGGTAGAAGTCGGGCGTTTCCTGGTCGTAGCTGTTGAGCACCTGCCGCAGAATGTTCTTGTCGGTGGTGTTGCAGAACGAGTCGGGCGATCTCATAATCCACCGCCGTGCCTCATTCTCATCCTGCAGGTTGGGCATCGTGGCGTTGCCCTTTACGCCCTGTGCGGTGTCGCGCACGGCCTGCAGGTAACTCTTGGGGTTGTTGTCCCAGCAATACTGGTACTCCTCGGTTACTCCGCCGCAGCATTTGCTGAAGCGTGCGTCGCATATCTGGTTGTCGCTCATCAGTATCTGGCCCTGCGTCTGTTTTACCGCCTCGGCTACATGCTGACTGGTTTGGCGCGTGATGCCCTGGTAGCGCTGACAGTGGTCGTCGGCGCACACGTCGAACAGTGTATGGTCCTCACGACCGTACCAGCGAATAAGCTCGTTTTCTTTTTTCACGAAGGTAAAGAAGCTGTTGCCGCTGCCCTCGGCGTTGCGGCGCTTCCACATCTGTGCCAGCAGCCACGAGCGCGAAATCACGGCGTGCGCCTTGAGCAGCTCCAGACTGGATGTGGCACTCATCTCGCTCGAAATTACACTTTCCAGATAGCGTTCCACGGGCAGCTGGTTGATGGCGCAAATCTTATCGGCATCAACCACGAGGCGAAGCGTGCCCACGAAGGTCTGCGTTTCCTGGCGTTCCCAGTGGAAATTCACGCCAATGGTTACATGGTCGAGCGAGAACGAGGCACCGCTCTTCACGGGCGTGAACGCCAGTTCGCGGTAGGCGTTGCCGCGCCACATAATGGCGCCCTCGGCAAACACGGCCTCCTGCCTGCCGCACACCTCTTCGCCCTTGGCCAGGTAAGGCTGGTTCAGGGTGAACTCTATCTTCTGTGCTTCCACGATGCCCACCTGTACCTGGGGCTCGTGGCGGAAGGCGTCGTATTCGTGGTTCAGCTCGCGGCGGGCGTGCTGCGTGTTGCCCTGGGCAATGCGCTGCAGCACCTGCTGCATTTCGTCGTCGGTTATGCCGCACTCACGCAGCAGTGCACCGGCCTCGTCGGGCGCAATGCCATTAAAGTCGGCCTCCACGGGCGTGATGATGAGGCCCGCCATATCGAGTGCGCCCGGACTCACCATGCGCTTGCCTTGGCCCATGCCATAGCAGGCGGGGCGGTGCGCACGGCGCGGTATCACCACCGTTACCATCTGCTCGCCCTGGCGCCATGCCAGCACGTTCATCATGGGCTCGGTGTCGCCGGCTGAGAGTGGCAGGGCTCGGTAGAGCCGCTTGAACAGGTCGATGTCGGCCTCGGCATTGTCGGCCGTGATAACAAACAGCGGCACCACATAACTGGTGATGGCGCTCAGCGTGCCGCCCTCGGTGGTCGACACGGTTTGCATGCTGCGCTGAAGCAGGGACCACGACTGCTGTAAGGGCAGCAAGCCGCTTGTGCCGGCCTGCAGGTGCATGTGGTCGGGGGCGCTGGCACCGCACTTCGGACCGTTGTAGAACACCAGCAGTTCGGGATACTTCTGCAACAGCTTGCGCATCTCGCCATAGCAGTGCATAATGCTTTGCGGCTGGTGCTTGCGTGCCGGCACGGTGAAGTGCACGGGCAGTATGGGGTAGGGGTTGATGAGCAGGTGCAGCTCCTTGTCGAAGTCGATGCTGAGTTGCTCCTTGGGCAGATTCTTCTGGCACAGAAAGCAGGGTCGCTGCTCCAGCGCGTGCTTGTCAATGCGGGCCCCGGTGCTCACCATGCGTGCCGGGTTGAACTGCAGGCGCAGCGTAAAACCATCGACTGCCAGTTGCCGTGTGCGCACTGCCTTGAGCTGCCGGTAATGCTCGGCGCAGGCTGGCCAGCGGCGCAGCTGCCGGCAGAAGAAGCGCTCGAGCGCAGTGCCCGTGGTGCTGTCGGCCTCGCCTTTGTTGAGGCGCTGGCGTGCGTGCAATTCGGCCGTGCGCAAGCGGTCCTTGTACAGGTTGTTGGTATTCAGCCGTGCCGTGCTCAGGGCGTGGTCGCTGTTGCCGCCCCAGCGGCGGCACAGGTACAACTCGTCGTAGATGCGGCCAATGGGGTAGTGGCGACTTATGGCGAGCCCCACGGCATAATCCTCGCCGTAGCTTGTATTGGGGAAGTGAATCTGCCTGATGATGGGAGTGAAGAAGGCGCGCGGCGCCCCCAGACCGTTGATGCGCAGTGCGTTGTTGCAGCCATTCTGCGCGGTCCACTCGGCATGACTTATGAGTCCGGGCGGCAGCGTGTTCAGGTTGAAGTCGCAAATGCGGTAGCTGCCCACCATCATGGCCACGCGCTGACGGTAGAACTCATCCACTATGCGCTGCAATGTGGCGGGTGAGGCGTAGAGGTCGTCGCTGTCGAGCTGCACGGCAAAACGGCCGCAGTACTCGCTGTCGATGGCCAGGTTCCAGCAACCGCCAATGCCCAGATCGGTACGTTCGGGCACCAGCACGTGCAGGTTTTCGTTGCATGCCTCGAGGTGGGCCAGCAGGTCGGCGGTGGCGTCGGTGCTGTGGTTGTTCACCACAATCACGTTGAACTTAAAGTCGGCCTTCTGGTTCAGCGCGCTCTTCACGGCGTCGGCAATGGTCTTCTCGCGGTTGTACACCGGTATCACCACCGAAGCCTCGCAGCTGAACGGCTGTTCGTTGAAGTCAACGGGCAGGTAGGCGGCGGTGTCGACCAATGCGCCCACCTGCTGCAGGTGCGCGGTGCACACCTGCTCCATCTCAATCTGGATGTCGCGGTTGTGCGGGTCAACATAGGTGAATTGTGCCTCGGTGCCGTTGTCCTGAGCGTGTTCGGTAACGGTGCAGAGCATCTCGGGCAGATGCATCACGGGTGCGTGGCGGCTCACAAAGAGGCGCAGGTCGTAGAGCCCGGCACCACGGTAGCTGGGCAGGTTGGGTTGCGCGGCCCACTGGTGCAGCAGGTCGGTGCGCACAAGCACGAGCGGTCCAAAGTCGAAGTCGTCGCGCAGCGCCCCTTCCTGGTAATCAATCAGTGGCACGGGTTCGGCCATGTCGCTGCCCTTGGCGCGGCGGCGGTAGTCGGCATACGCCCAGCCGGCGCCGTTGTCGATGGCGAAAGCCACGAGGCGGTCTACGGCATTCTGTCCCAGCGTGACTGTTTGTGTGGAGTTAACGAGTAAAGTATAGGGAGCATCGGCACCCTGCGCCACCTCTGAGAGAGTAGTGGTGGCGCTGATGCTGTGTTGCAAAATGACGGCCTGTTTTACGCTGATGAGAGCATTCAGGTTGCTGGCAAGTTTCTCGGCTTCGCCACCTGCAGCGGCTGGCAGAAAACAGCAAACATTATTTCTTGTCATATTTCAATAAGTACAAGTATAGTTGTATGCTGCAAAGATACGAAAAATAGCTGTAAATGTCGAAGCCGGAAATCTTAATGTGTTAAAAATTTTATTGCCTTATCATAAAGCCGGGCGGGCAGGAAGTGCAGCAGGAACATCGTGCGGTGCAGGTATCCCATGCGGTAATGTGCCTTGGGGTGCCGTGAGCGCAGCGTTTTGAGCACTGCCTTTGCCACCACATTAGGGTTGCTTACTTTCGACCGGTTGTACATCCACAGAATGGTGCGCATGGCAATGAGTTCGCGGCGCTTGTGATAGCTACCCCAGGTGTTGTTCTCCATGGTAATCGAGGCCACGTTGGGCCAGTTGGTTTTGATGATACCGGGCTCAATCAGGGTTACCTTGATTCCGGAATTCTCAACCTCGGTGCGCAGCTCATTGGTGTACGACTTCAGTGCAGCTTTCGAGGCACTGTAGCAGGCGGCGAAGTAGATGTGTGAGTAGGTGCTCATGGAGCCGATGTTTACCACATGGCCCTTGCCCTGCTGGCGCATAATGGGCAGCACCTGCTGGGTGAGGTTCAGGGCGCCGAATATGTTCACGTCGAAATTGTGGCGCACCTTGTCAATGGGCACGTCTTCCAGCGCACCCATTTCAGCATAACCTGCGCAGTTAACGAGCACGTCGATGCGGCCCTCGATATTATAAATATGGTGCACCGTGTCTATACCGGCCTTCATGTCGCTCACGTCGAGCTTTATTACCTTGCCGCCTTTTTCGGCAAGTGGCTTCATCTTGTCTTCTGAGCGGGCCAGGCAATATACGGTGTAGCCATTGTCCAGAAGCAAGTCGGCTGTGGCATAACCTATGCCGCTGCTGGCGCCTGTTACTATTACAACCTCTTTATTTCCCATAAGTACCAAAGTTGGATTGTTGGTTATTAGGCTTCAAAGATAATAAATATGTTTTAAACTTGAAATATTCTTACACCGAAGTTTAATGATTTGTGTAGATATTAAAGCAAAATTAACAGTAGATATGCCAAAAATGCACGTTTAAGCGAGAAATTATTTAAAAAACAGGTTTAGCAATGAATGGTAGAGGCTGCACCGGGCAGTCTGCCTTTTCCTGACTTCATCACATTTTTGGTTGGATGAAGTGTCATCATTGATTATCATTTAGTTATAAGCTTATTTCTGCAATTGATGTTGACGCAATTACGAATTATGGAATGAAAAGAAAGAAGAAAATCATGTACAGGCTTACGCTCCATGAGGAGCTCTGAGTCTCAGCCATCGGGATAGCCTTACGAGCAAGCTCGACGTCTATCCCGCTGGTTGAGACTCACCCCTTTCGGGGTCAAAGCCTGTACATGAAGAAAATTGCCAAGGCATAAAATTGCGCATAGCGCATAAAATAATATTATTACCCCGACGATATCATCAAGGCAGTCTAAAATAATTGTGAGCAGATTTAGGGTGTGCTGAATATTTTATGCGCTCTGCGCAATTTTACGCGATAGCGATTTTCGTCACGGGCAGGCTTTGTCCCCTGTAGGGGGTGGGGCTGAGGTGATGGGGGCAGCCGACGAGCTTGCTCGTAAGGCTGTCCCCATCACCTCAGCACCAAAGCTCCATTGGGAGCTAAAGTCTGCACGTGACTATTTTCCAAGAACTTATTCTCGATTCAGGGTGACGCATTGACAAAGTCAGGAGGTGGGATGCCGTGTTTATGGCCCGTTTACAGTGATAAAATCACTCTTTACATGCTTTGGCAATCGTACCAAAGCAAGGTACTGTGAGTACCAGAGCGTGATACTGTGAGTATCAGAGCGTGATATCGTGAGTATCAGAGCGTGATATCGTGAGTATCAGAGCGTGATACCGTGAGTACCAAAGTTGTTTCAAGGCGTGGTACTTGTGGCCGCCCTAAGTGGCACGTGATTCCAACCCAATCACCCAATTGCCCGACAAACCGGGTCCTTAGGGCGGCCATAAAGGCCGCACCCTACGGTGGAATGGGCTTTATCGGTCCTTAATGGTCCTCTTGCGGGCGGCCCCTAACCCTCCCTGGCCGCATCCCTGCATTATACAAACGCAATCATCATCTGTTTACAAATTGTAACTTTTTGAAGCTATATTTCTGAAATGTGCTCACTTTTTCAGCTGCCTCGTTACCGGCCCAACGGGCTCTTTGTATATAAATAAGGTAATTCTGTAATTTAATAACCGTGGTTGATTAAAAAACCGTATATTTTTTGTCTTTTTATCAATTATTTCCAACTTTTTGTAGCTTTTGAAGTATTTTTTGTTAATTTTGCATTGTAAATCGATTGCAATCCAGTAAAGTCAGATTTTTGTAAGAGTATTATTCAACGATTTTTAGTTATGTTAAGAAGAATTACATTGTTTCTATTTAATGTCTTCCTGTTTGCAGGAATGGCATTAGCCCAGACCGATGTTTCCGGCACCGTACTGTCACAGGACGACGGTCAGCCTGTTGTGGGCGCCACCGTTATGGTGACGGGAACCAAGGAGGGTACGGTAACCGACGTGAACGGACACTTTGCACTGAAGGCCGACAAGGAAGCCCGCCTTACCATCAGCTACGTGGGCATGAAGACCCTCACCGTGCCCGCCAAGCCCCAGATGAAAATTACGCTGCACCCCGAAGCCAGTCTGAACGAGGTGGTGGTAACGGGTATCCAGAAGATGGACAAGCGATTGTTCACTGGTTCTACGGCCTACATCAATGCCGAAGATGCCAAGCTCGACGGTGTGCCCGACATCAGCCGTTCACTTGAGGGCCGTGCCGCCGGTGTGAGCGTGCAGAACGTTACCGGTACCTTTGGTACGGCTCCACGCATCCAGGTGCGTGGCGTAACCTCTATCTACGGCAACTCGCAACCGCTGTGGGTAGTCGATGGAGTGATACAGGACAATGTAATTGACGTGAATACCGACGACCTTACCTCGGGTAACGCCGAGACACTGCTTTCATCGGCCATTGCCGGACTGAATGCCGACGATATCGAGAGCTTCCAGATTCTGCGCGACGGTAGCGCCACCTCTATCTACGGTGCACGTGCCATGGCTGGCGTGATTGTTATCAACACCAAGAAAGGCAAGGCCGGCAAGACCCACGTGAACTACACCGGCGAGTACACCATGCGCCTGAAGCCCAGCTACAGCAACTTCAACATTATGAACTCGCAGGAGCAGATGAGCGTTTACCAGGAGCTGCAGAAGAAAGGCTACCTTAACCCCGCCGACGTGCTGAATGCTTCGCAGAGTGGCGTGTACGGCAAACTGGCACAACTCATTGCCGACGGCACCGTGCTGAACACCGATGCCGGCCGCAACGAATGGCTGCGCCAGCAGGAGTACCGCAACACCGACTGGTTCGACCTGCTCTTCTCGAACAGCATCATGTCGAACCACTCAGTGAGCGTTTCGTCGGGTAACGATAAGAGTCAGACCTACGCCAGTCTTTCGGCTATGTTCGACCCGGGCTGGTACAAATCCTCGCAGGTAAAGCGCTACACCGCCAACATGAGCACCACCTACAACTTCACACAGAAGCTTAAGCTGCAAATGCAGGGCAATGCCTCGTACCGCAAGCAGAAGGCACCGGGCACACTGAGCTCTGAGGTGAACCTGGTAGACGGCAAGGTGAGCCGCGCCTTCGACATCAACCCCTATTCTTACGCTCTGAACACCTCGCGTGTGCTCGACCCCAACGAGTACTACACCCGCAACTATACCAGCTTCAACATCTTCCATGAGCTGGAAAACAACTACATGGACCTCGACGTTTACGAGTTTAAAATACAGGGCCTGCTTACCTATCAGCCATTGCCCGGACTGGAACTCAACCTGCTCTCGGCCTACAAGTCGAACCAGTCGAGCAACCAGCACAACGCCACCGAGAACTCCAACCAGGCCAACGCCTACCGCGCCATGGGCAACACCATCATACGCGACAGCAACCCCTACCTGTGGACCGACCCCACCAACCCCTACGCCGTGCCTGTGTCGGTGCTCCCCTCGGGTGGTATCTACGACCGCAACGACTATCACATGAGCTCGTGGGACTTCCGCTTCACGGCTGCCTATAACCACGTGTTCGCACAGAAGCACATCATGAACTTGTTTGCCGGACTTGAAACCAACGAGGTGCGCCGCAGCAACAGCTGGTTCCGTGGCTGGGGCCGCGAATATGAATATGCCAATGTAACCAACTTCTCGCCCGACATGTTCAGCAAACTCAAGCAAGAGGGCTCCGACTACTTTACTTATGGCTCCACCCGCGAGCGCACAGCCGCCTTCTTCGGCAACGCCACCTATTCATATAAAGGCCGCTACATTGTTAACGGAACCGTGCGCTACGAAGGTACCAACACCCTGGGCCACGCACGCAAGAGCCGCTGGCTGCCCACCTGGAACATATCAGGTGCATGGAACGCCCACGAGGAAAGCTGGTTCAAACAGCTCCAGCCCTGGTTCTCGCACTTAACCCTGAAGGGCTCTTACTCGCTCACCGCCGACCGCGGTCCCTACAACATCTCCAACTCTAACGCCATCATCAACGCTTACCGCACCTGGCGACCCAACAGCAGTGACCAGGAAACAGCCTTGAAGATTACAGAGCTGGGCAACTCTGAGCTTACCTACGAAAAGAAGCACGAACTGAGTCTTACGGCCGACATGGGATTCCTGAACAACCGCATCAATATTGAAACCAGCTGGTACAAGCGCGACAACTACGACCTGATTGGTCCTATCACCGTTGAGGGTGTGGGCGGCGAAGTGGATAAGTACGGCAATGTGGCCGATATGCACTCCGACGGTTTCGAACTCTCGCTCAACACCAAGAACATCGTTACCGGCGACTTCAGCTGGAACACCACCTTCCTGTACTCACATCAGCACAACAAGGTTACACGCCTTAAGAACACCGCACGCGTTATCGACCTGGTGCGCGGCAACGGCTTCGCACTGAAGGGTTATCCCGTGCGCGCACTGTTCTCTATTCCGTTTGCCGGACTTACCTCAGAGGGTCTGCCTACCTTCAACGTGGGCAACAATAAGGTTACCATGGACGACATCAACTTCCAGGAGTTTGCCGACCTGAGCTGGCTTAAGTACGAAGGCTCAACCGACCCCACCGACTACGGCTCGTTAGAAAACGTGTTCAAGTACAAAGGCTTCCGCCTGAATGTATTCGTGGTTTACACGTTTGGCAACAAGGTAAGGCTCGACCCTGTGTTCAGCAACACCTACACCGACCTCGACGCCATGCCGCGCGAGTTTAACAACCGCTGGGCCGCCGAGGGTGAGGAGAAAACCACCACGGTGCCGGTTATTGCATCAAAGCGCCAGAACTTCCTCAACTCAAAGCTCTCGATTGCCTACAATGCCTACAACTACTCAACCGAGCGCGTGGCAAAGGGCGACTTCGTGAGAATGAAGGAAATCTCGCTCGACTACACTTTCCCCAAGGCATGGCTTGCACCCCTGCACGTGAGCGACCTCAACCTTAAGTTCCAGGCCACCAACCTCTTCCTTATCTATGCCGACAAGAAGCTCAATGGTATGGATCCCGAGTTCTTCAACACCGGTGGTGTGGCATCGCCCATGCCAAGGCAGTTTACATTCACTATTAGGTTAGGACTTTAATTAAGCGCATTCACACAATGAAAAAAATAATATTCCATTTACTCTCTGCGGTTGTGGCTGCGGCTGCCGTGGCTCCGCTGTGTTCGTGCAACGACTACCTCGACGCCTCGCCCGACAACCGTATCGACATTAACACCACAGGCAAAATAAAGGCTCTGCTCACCACCGCTTACCCCAGTGCCAGCTTTGTGCGCGTCTGCGAGCTTGCCTCCGACAATACCGACGACCTGAACGGCTCGCTCAACGGCAACTACGACCGCTTCTCGGAGCAGTGCTACCGCTGGCAGCCCGTTACCGAGGAGGATAACGAAAGCCCCGTGATGGTGTGGCAAAGCTACTACGAAGCCATTGCCCATGCTAACCAGGCACTGAAGAACATCGACGACCTGGGCGGCGCCACCACCGACGAGCTCAAGGCTCTTAAGGGCGAGGCTCTGCTCTGCCGTGCCTACTGCCACTTTATACTTACCAACATCTTCTGTATGAACTACAGCAAGGAGCACAGCGACACCGACCCCGGCATACCTTACACCACCGAGCCCGAAACCACGCTCGACCCCAAATACAACCGTGGCACCGTGGCCGAGGACTACAAGAAGATTGAGGCCGACCTGCTTGAGGGCCTCTCGCTTTGTAGCGATGCCATCTACGATGTGCCCCGCTACCACTTCAACCTCAAGGCAGCCTACACCTTCGCCTCGCGCTTCTACCTGTTCTATCAGCAGCCCAACAAGGTGATTGAGTATGCCAACAAGGCACTGGGCAGCAACCCCGCCACACTGATGCGCGACTACAGCGTGATGCAGAGCATGCCCACCGACCAGATGCAGAGCCGCTCGCAGCAGTACACCTCATCGTCAGAGAAAGCCAACTTCCTGCTGCTGCCCGTCTACTCAACCGACTGCTTCTACTATCAGGGCTACAGCACCGGCGCCCGCTTCAACACCAACCACTACATTGGTCAGGCCGAACTCTTCTTTGCCACACCGTGGATGCCCAGCGAGGAGTATGCACAGGAGTCGCAAAACCTGTACCGCTTCTACTGGTTCTACTCTTCGGCTTCCGATAAGTTCATGCTGCCCAAAACACCTTACTACTTCGAGGAAACCAACCAGAACACCCACACCGGCTTCTACCGCACCATTGTGGTGGCACTGAAGTCGGAAGAGGCTCTGCTGAACCGTGCCGAAGCCTACGTGCTCACCAACCAGTACGACAAGGCTCTCAGCGATATTAATCTGTGGACCGGCAACTTCGTGAGCGACAGCGTGCAGTACAACACCTACAAGTACGATGAGAACTGGAACTACATCTACGCCTGGGCCAAGATTCACAACCACCTCACCATGAACATGATTCGCTCCTGGTGCAAGAAGTACGACTACTACACACCGCAGCGCCCGCTGCCGCGCAAGCACCTGCATCCCGACTGGATACAGCTCACCGAGGGCTCCGACCAGGAAGACCTGCTGCAGTGTGTGCTGTTGCTGCGCCGTCTGGAGTTCCTGCACGAAGGTATGCGCTGGTTCGACGTGAAGCGCTACGGCATGACTATCTACCGCCGCGAAATTAACGCCAAGCTCAACGCACTCTCCCTTACCGACAGCATGAAGTATCGCGACCCCCGCCAGGCCGTGCAGCTGCCCTTCGAGGTGCGCGCCGCCGGACTGGCTGCCAACCCGCGTGGCGAGGCCAGCAGCACACAGAGCTATGCACCCTGGGCCAACAGCAGTGCTGCCATAAGCTTTAAGCATTAACAATAAAAACTTTTAATGTTGCAACAATGAAGATACAATTAAAATATATGTTACCCGCAGTCGCCCTTGGCCTGCTACTGGGTTTCAGCTCGTGCGGCGACGACAAAGACGATGTGGATACCAGCATCAGCGTAATCAAGGACGACCAGACTCCACAGAACGACCTTGACAAATGGCTCGAAAAGAACTACGTGGAGCCTTACAACATACAGTTGCGTTACCGCTGGGAGGACAACGAGATTGATATGAACTACATCCTGGTGCCCGCGGCCTACCAGAATGCCGTGCGCATGGCAAAGCTGCTTAAGTACATCTGCTTCGACTCGTTCGACGAGGTTACCGGCAGCACCGACTTTATTCGCAAGTACTTCCCCAAGCAGGTACAGCTGGTGGGCAATCCCGGCTGGCAGAGCAACGGCAGCTACACCCTGGGCTCTGCCGAGGGTGGCGCACGCATCGACCTGTGGTATGTTAACCACCTCAGCGATGTGGTTACCGTGAACTGGGTGCCTAAGGACAGCGTGATAGCCGACCGCGAGGAACTCAACAAGGTGTACTTCCACACCATCATGCACGAGTTCTGCCACGTGTTCAACCAGAAGGTGCCGTTCTCTACCGAGTTCAACCAGATTACCGGCACCAAGTATCTGGGCGGCTCGTGGACCTCATCGTTCGCCAGCGAAACCGACCCGCAAATCTATGCCAGCGGCTTCATCACCGCCTACGCCAGCTACTCGGCCAACGAAGACTTTGCCGAATGCTTCGCCACTTACATCTGCTCAACACAAGAGGAGTACAACTCTTTTCTCACCAAGGCTGGCACCACGGGCAAGCAAACCCTGATGCAGAAGATGGATTTGGTGCGCACCTACTTCAACGACAACTGGAATCTCGACCTCGACGAGGTGCGTGCTGCCGTGCAGAAGCGTGAGGCCAACCTGAAAAGTCAGAACTTCAACGATATAACGCTTTAATCATCAACATTATGAAAAAGTTTTCTTTTTTGAAATATACGCTCTTCGCTCTGGCTGTAACGGCACTTATGCCCTCGTGCCAGATGAAGGAAGATGACCTGTTCTCAGAGGATCCGGCAACCCGTGAGGACAACTGGATGGCCGACTACCGCCGCGTGTTCAACAACAATGAATACGGCTGGGCGCTCTACACTGACAATCCTACCTACGGGCACCATCCGCAGCCCAGCACCTACGCTGTGAAGTTCGACTCCATCTGGGCCAACTTCTACTACGTAACCAACAAAAACATGCCAGGATTAAACGTGGGTGACACGCTGAAAAGCCTCTACTCGTTCAAGATGGACAATGGTATTGTGCTCTCGTTCGACACCTATAACAAGCTGTTCCACTGGCAGGCCGACCAGAGCCAGAGCTTTTCGCAGGATTTGCAAGGCGACTTTGAGTTCTGTCTCGACCGCTACTCCGACAACGAGGATACCATTTTCGGTCGTGGCAAAACCAAACAGCTGCCCTTCCTGATGATCAAGCTCGACCGCCCCGCTGCCGACTACCAGGCCGCTGCCGACGGCATGGATGCCTACGAGCCTTACAACTGCGTGTACATCTGTGCCGGTGATACCCTGCCCGCACGCTTCCTCTCGGGTTACCACAACCTTACGCTCACCTATAAAGACGAGGGCGACACCGTGGCCACCGACCACGACTTCTCGTACTGCAACCTTACCCACGGTGTGTATATGCTCGAGAATATTGTGTACAAGGGCATCACGGTGAAGGAGCTTGAGCTTAATGCCGACGGTTCGGGCTTTACCGACTTGAACAAGAAAGCCATCATCGGGCCTAAACCTTTCTACAGCTACTTCTGGGGCAACTTCGAGGACGACGGAACCTTTACCGGCTACTCTAACCTGGGCTCTTACACCAAGGGCGAGTGGGACAAGATGCGCTCGGCACTGAAAAAGAGCGGCAAGTACAACCCCAACGACCTGGCCTACTGCCTGCTGGAGCCCAATGGCGAAGGCAAAATATCGCTGATGTTCAACAAATGGTATGGCGACGGCGAAATCTACTTCGACTGCGACATCAAGAAAATCAGCAACGACGAGGTGGCCGTGCACTACACCGGCACCGAGCGCTCTGGCCTTGGCATTAACTGCTACAACGCCGGTTTCAAGTACGCCGTTGATGCTTTCGCCCCCAAAGACGGCTGGCGCGTGTACAAGATAACCAATGCCGGTGGCAACGCCATGAATCCAGAGGGCTTTGTATGGACTGATGAGGCCAACCCCAACAACAGTTTCGCCATGCCCGTCAACTGGCACTACTATCATTACAGCGTGTGGGAATAACGCTCCCCCTGCACGCCCGCGGTTGGAAATTTAATGTTTTCCAACCGCAGGCGGCCTCAAGGACGAGGCTGCTCAAAAAGTATTTGGCTGTTATAAATTGAAAGACCACTGCCGCAAGGGTGGGAACGAGTGAATAATATTTCAGCATTCAAATATAGACTAAATCCAAAGTTTTGCCGTATCTTTGCATCAAATTCAATGAGGTTATGCAAAGGTTGAATAATGGTAGCGACAGGCGGCATATCACACAGGCCATGTCGTTTATCCTTCTGTTTGGATTAGTAAGTTTATTTTCCGATATGACACACGA